>ERZ773044.10-NODE-10-length-185480-cov-36.9185_pt1 | contig 185480 bp, 165 predicted proteins | sample MGYA00511897_ERZ773044 | MGnify/ENA primary metagenome ERZ773044 (study PRJEB29015, sample SAMEA2738116) | human oral metagenome | biome: human oral; feature: human-associated habitat; material: saliva | place: China | collected 2170 ...
CTTAATTCGTTTAGTTTTCAATGTTCAAATCGTTGCGATTAACAACTTTTATATTTTAACATTTTCAAATTTCTTTGTCAAGCTTTTTTTAAAACTTTTTTTAAAAATGTTTGTTCGTCTTCTTCAGAAGACTTTTATTATTTTATCATTTCTTCGAATGTTTGTCAAGAAGTTTTTTTATATTTTTTAAAAACTTTTAAAACGTTTACTTCGTTGAAATAATTGATTTTGTCTTCCTTCAAGACTTTTATAAGTTTATCATTTCTTTTATATTTTGTCAAGAACTTTTTTATAATTTCTTAACATTTAATATTTCAAAATGTTCGATTGTTCGTCTTCTTCGTGAGAAGACTTTTACTATTCTATCATCTGTTTTAAAACTTGTCAACAATATTTTTCATTTTTTTTCAATGTTTCTTCAATGTTTCTTTATATTTACTATTTACAACTATATTCTATTGATATATTATATAAATAACATAGTTTAAGGAGGATTTTTTATGATTATTTTTAAAGAACCTATCGACGTCTCACTTCAACAAATTGAAGACTATAAAAATGAATTTATTACCAATAACGAAATAATTCAAGGCGCTACTAATATGAGGGACTTATCTATTTCTGAGTGGGTACAATTTGCTGAAAATACTAAGTATAAAGAAACTGTAACACCTGGTTTTGTTACTGCTCATATATTCTTTGCTCTAGATAAAGATAAGATAGTTGGAATTATTAATGCAAGACATGAACTTAATGATTATTTATTAAATTTTGGTGGTCATATAGGTTATAGTGTTAGAAAGTCAGAAAGAAGAAAGGGTTACGGCAAGAAAATGTTAAACTATGCTTCTGAATTTTTATTTTCACTTGGTTTAGAGAAAATACTAATTACCTGTGATAAAAATAACATTGCTTCAAAACGTACTATAGAATCATGTGGCGGCATTCTTGAAAATGAAGTAATAGAAGAAACTAGAACTACATTAAGATATTGGATATATAAAAAATAAGGTTAGGTTGGAATTTACTCCAACTTAACCTTTCTATTTCATTTCCACTACAGTAGCTCCCATTCCACCTTCGTTTTGACCTCCGGTTCTATAGCTAGCTACATATCTGTTGTTTTTAAGATATTCTCCAATATTTTTACGAAGTATACCAGAACCTAAACCATGTATAATAGTAAATGTATCATACCCTTGAAGTATTACTTTATCCATGTAATTTTCAATCTCTCTTATGGCTTCTTCTGTATTTAATCCTATTACATTGATATCAATACCCACTTTTTTACTACTTACACTACTTGTACTTACATATCTTTTAGCAACTTCTGGTTCACTATCAATTTTTCTAACTTCTTTTTTCTTAATATTTAGTTTCATAGCGCCCATTTTTATTTGTAGGGTATTTCCTGAAATTTCTAATACAGTCGCTCTTTGATTATAACTTAGAACAAGTACATCATCACCAACCTGTATTTCACTATTATTAAACTTAGGTTCACTCTCTAATTTTCTTTGTAGTTTTATATTATTCTTGCTCTTATCCATAGAATGAAGTAATCCATTAAGTTCATGTTGTTTTAAAGAAGTATTATCTTTGAATTCTCTATAAATTTCAAGCATCTCTTCTTTTTTCTCTTCTATTTCCTTATTTAGTTCTATACTTAAATCATTATAAAGGCTCTCTTTATACTCTTCATATTTTTGTAGATTAGTTTCAAGAGTTTCTTTAACTTCATCGATTTCATCTAAACTTTTATTTATATATTCTAATTTATAATCATATTCTCTAATACTTTCCGATAGTTTATCTATGAAGAGATTATTTTCTTTTGTATTGACTTCTAATAATGAACTTGCTTCATCTATAATAGATTGCTCTAAACCTAATTTTGCTGAAATGTTAATTGCATTAGATTTTCCTGGTAACCCTATAATAAATCTATAAGTTGGTTTTAATTTCTCAAAATCAAATTCCATAGATGAGTTTTTATAATACTCTGATTCAAAACAATAGTTTTTAATTTCTGGATAGTGTGTTGTACATAACATCGTTGCATTTAGATTCTTGAATTTTTCTAATAACGCAATTGACAACACTGCACCTTCACTCGGATCAGTTCCTGAACATAATTCATCTAATAGAATAATACTCTTATCATTTGTTTTATTTAATATATCAATTATATTAGTCATATGTGAAGAAAAAGTAGATAAGTTATTCTCAATTGATTGCTCATCTCCAACATCTACAAATACATCTTCAAAGAATCCTACTGTTGATTCCTCAAGTGCTGGAATATAAAATCCTAAATGTGATAGATAGACACATAATCCAACTGTTTTTAAAATTACAGTCTTACCTCCTGTATTAGGCCCAGTTATTATTAATGAATTTCCTTTATTGTCTAAAATAACATCATTTTTCACAACTACGTCTTTATCAATTAATGGATTGTATGCTTTCTTTAGATTAAGTTCTTGCGAATTTACTATGTTTTGTTTATTAAAGCCATTTCTAGCGCAAAAGTTCATTTTTGAAAAAATAAACTCTATTTGAGAGAAATTCCAAAGTGAATTTATAAGTTCATCAGCTTTTTCTTTAATAACTTCTGAAGCTTCTTTTAGAATTCTAAGTATTTCTTCTCTTTCTTTACGTTTTAGTATTCCGATTTCATTATTAATCTCTACATTTTCTTTTGGTTCAACATAAAAAGTGTTACCTGAAGCACTCTCATCATGGATAATTCCACCAAAATCATTTTTATATTCTGGTTTTACTAAAATAACATCGCGATCATTTCTCTTTGTAACAATTGCTTCAGTTAATTTTTTAATATTTGAACGTAAGATGTTTTTTAAAATCTGATCACTTTTATTTTTCAACTTAGAAATATTTACTTTGATATTTTTTAGTTCTAAAGAAGCGTCTGGTCTTATATAACCGTCCTCATCTATTATTCTATCTAGATATCTTTCAAGATCACTAAAATCATCTAGTTTAACTACATATTTTGTTAAACTTGGATATGAAGAATGTTCTTGTAATTTAATATTTTCAAATCTTCTAGAAAATCTATCATAAGTTATAATATTCCTTAATATATAGAAGAGTTCCTTTTCTGAAAGGACACTATCAATTTTAGCTTTCTTAACACTGGCATTATAATCAAATATTTTTAATTTGAATTCATTTGGATACTTTCTTAGTAAGTCATATCCTTCTTCATTTTCTTTATGAACTTCTACTAACTTATTATAATTTCTTATATATTCTAAATTCTTTATTTTTTCATAAGATAACTCTGAGAAACAATATTTCTCTATATCTTTTAAAACTAAATCTAAATTAAGTTTCTTTTGAGTAATTTTATTCAATCTAATCTCACTCCTTCTATCTATATTTACATGCTTTATCTTTTTATAACACAAACTATTATACACTAATTACAAACATTAAACAATTTCTTTCGATTAAAATCATAAGCTGGTTTAAATTTACAAAAAATTCGAAGTACTTTATGTACTCCGAATTTTTCAATTATTTATTAAAAAATAAACTTATAAACTGTTTTGATAACACTGGTGTGTTTTGTATTATATAGTCTGGTAACACTGAATCTTTAAATATCGCTATCTTCCAGTCTGGTGTCGGCAATACCGTTACTAGATACAATACTACGAAAACTATTAAATAGATTTCCACAAACCCTAAAATAGCTCCTAAATATCTATCCGTTGTTTTTATTAACGGTAATTTTCTAACAACTCCTAATGTTTGTGCTAGAATTTGTATTATTAATCGAATTACAATAAATAATACAATAAACGAAACTATTCGGTAATATGCAGTTGGAATATTTAAACCTTTATATATTCCTTCTAAACCATCTGTAACATCAGTTGGAATTGGTATCATACTTGTAAATAAATATGCTAATCTTGAACTGAATAACATAGATACTACATAACCTATTACAATTGTTCCTAAATAAAAAATTTGCATAATTAGCCCACGTTTGTATCCTAAGTACGCACCTGCAGCTAATAATAATGCAATAATTATATCAACCATGCTTTCTCCTTTCCAATCATAATCTATTTTACTTTAATGTCTTATGATTAGTATATTAATATTTTACTCTATCAACTTTAAAGTAGCATTAATCTATTTTAGACTAATGCTACTTTTTTAATTTAACATTTAATTATTATTCTACTCCAATAATATATGGATATACTGGTTGTCCTGATTCAATAAGTTCTACTTCTACATCAGGATATTTTTCTTCGATTAATTGCTCTAAGAAATCAGTGTATTCTTCAGTACTTTCTTCACCAAGGTAAAGCGTAACAATTTCAGAATCTTCATCAAGTGATTTTTCTAATAATTCTTCTAGTACTGTATTAAGTGATAGATTAGAAACTACAATCTTACCGTTTCTAATTCCCATGAATTCATCTTTCTTAATTTCAACACCTTCAATATTAGTATCACGAACAGCATGAGTAACTTCTAAAGTACTTACTGTAGATAAAACTTCTTGCATATTTGCAAAGTTCTCTTCAGCAGCTGCTTGTGGATTGTATACCATTACTGCAGCTAATCCTTGAGGTGCTGTTTTACTTTCAACAACAAAAACATTTTCTTCTGCTAACTCAGCAGCTTGTTTTGCTGCAAGTTGGATATTCTTGTTATTAGGGAAAATAAAGATATTTTTAGCGTTAACTTCTTTTATAGCTTTCATAATATCTTCAGTAGATGGATTCATCGTTTGTCCACCTTCTACGATATAATCTACTCCCATTGAAGTTAAAACTTTACTTAATCCAGCTCCCATAGAAATAGAAATCATCGCTTGTTCTTTAAGTTCTTTTGGAGCAGTTGCTTGTTTAGCTTCTTGCTTTCTAAGAACTTCACGGTGTTGTTCTCTCATATTATCAGATTTAATTTTGATAAGTTCTCCGTATTGTTGCCCATAGTTGAACACATCCCCTGGAGTTTCTGTGTGAACATGAATTTTTACAAACTCACTATCAGAAATAACTAATAATGAATCCCCAAATTTACTCATATCTTCACGGAATTTATCTTCATTAAATTCTTTTTTCTCTTTATCAAGACGTACAGTGAATTCTGTACAGAATCCGTATACAATATCTTCTGGGCTCATGAAATCCATATCGTGATCATCTTCGAATTGCATGTCAACAACATTAGTTTCTACCGATTCTAGTCCTTCAATTTTTTCACCTTTTAGTGCAGCAACAAATCCTTGATATACACAAACAAGACCTTGACCACCTGAGTCTACTACACCAACTTCTTTTAAGATTGGTAATAATTCAGGTGTTCTTTTTAGTGACGCTTGCGCTTCAGCATATATAGCTTCCATTACTTCTACTACAGAAGTAGTGTTTTCAGCTGCTTTTACTCCAGCTTCTGCAGCTTCACGAGCAACTGTTAGGATTGTTCCTTCTACAGGTTTAATTATCGCTTTATATGCAATACTTACACCATTTTGAATAGCTTCAGCAAATTCTTTTGCATTAACTTCCTTTTTATCAGCGATGTGTTGAGACATCCCTCTAAATAGTTGAGAAAGGATAACACCAGAGTTTCCACGTGCACCCATTAATAAACCTTTAGAAAAAGATTTACCTAATTCACCAATGTTTTCAACAACATTTGCAGCTGTTTCTTTTGCACCTGATGACATCGAAAGGTTCATATTTGTTCCTGTATCACCATCTGGTACAGGGAAAACGTTCAATGCGTTTATTTTTTCTGCATTTTTAGCTAAATTTTTCGATCCTAAGTCGATCATTTCAGCTAAAATAAGTCCGTTAATTTTCTCCACTATCTTTCCTCCTATTTATTTACCTTGATGCCTTGAATGTAAATGTTAATTTCATCTACTTTAACACCTAGTGTTTTTTCTATTTGATATTTAACTGAAGATTGAACGTTGTTAGCTATTTCTGAAATTTTTGTTCCATACATAACAATAATATATAAATCAATAACAAGTTTATCTTCGTCTTTTTTTACTTTAATTCCTTTTGCGTAATTTTCTTTACGTAAAATTTCTGTAATTCCATCTTTAACTTGATTTTTACTAGCCATTCCTATAATTCCGTAGCAACTTACCGCTGCTCCACCGGCTACTGACGCAATAACATCATCACTTATAGAAACATGACCTAATTCATTATTAATTTCTAATGACATATCTTTTCCTCCTATTCAAAAATAGACAAATGAACATACGAACTATTATACCTTTTTTGACAGAAAAATACAAGTAAAACATTGATATTTCTCTACTTAGAGCCTTTTAGCATCCCTATTACAATACTATTATTTATTATTATTGATAAATTCCTTAGAGTGAATCATTAATGTAATAACATCACAGACCGGAGTTGGAATATTATGAACTTTTCCTAATCGTGATACTTCTCCATTTAAATAATCAATCTCTGTTAAACGTCCATTTTTCATATCTTGATATAATGATGGATAATGGGCTCCAGCAGTTTCAAGCGGAAAACAGTTTTTTATATTATTTTCTATAATTTCTTGTTTTACATCTACTCCTTCTGCCCTACCAACTGCTGTTACTTCATTAAGAACTGCTCTAGTCAACTCAAGATTTTTTTCAAAACTTCCATATTGGTTAATATTACAATCAATAAGTGTACAATAGGTATTTAAAACACAGTTTAACCCTGCTTTATGCCAGATTGATTGATAAGTATCAGCTGAATACTTAATATTTAATCCAGCATCGTTAAATCTTTCTACTAAAGCTAATGTTCTTTCTAGGTTAACCTCTTTTACCTGTTTTAATTCTATTTTTCCTGTTCCATGGGCTTCCAATATTCCCGGTCCACCAAGTCCACTAGTCCATACTGTAACACCTATAAGAATATTTTCTTCTTTTACATAATTTTTTAATGTTTCCACATGCCCAAGACCATTTAGTATACAAATAATTTTAGTATCTTCGTGTAAAAGATTCTTTACACTTTCTAACATTGGTCTTAACTGCATTGATTTAGTAGCTACAAAAATAACATCATATTTTCCTGTAATCTGCTCTGGTTTATATATTGGAATATAGTAGTTTCCTAAATCAACACCATCAATAATTACCTTTAATCCTTTATTTCTTATATTTTCTACATGAGCTTCCCAAGTATCAACAAAAGTCACATCCTCTTTATTTTTAAACAACATGTATCCAAATCTTGAACCTAACGCCCCTGCACCTGCAAATAATATTTTCATAATTATTCTCCTTAATTTATTATCTACTTTAATTTTATAATTACAAAATTACTTTGTCAACGATATCATAGTTATATGAGATGAAAAAAAGATATCCGAAATCCATTCGAATATCTTTTAAAATAATTATAAGTTTTCTGGTTTATATGCTTCAGGTTTATATAGTTTTAACACATCTGAAAATAGTCTATCAGCTAAGAATGCAACTACAAATGGAATTACAAAAAATGCTAATAGAATTGGAAGTAAGTTTCCACCATTCATTGCATATGATTTTGTAGGTCCGATTAAACCGATAATTCCAAATCCTGCACTTTCATGTGTTCCAAGAATTTTTAAGAAGTATCCAGATAGACCTGTAACTGCTGCTGTTGTTAAGATAGTAAGGAATAATTGTGGTTTACGTGCACAGTTAGGCATCATAAGTTTAATTGCTCCTAATAGGATAGCGACACTTGCTCCTTTACTGTTAGCTCTATATGTACCAATTGCTAGTACTGCTGCTGCAGATACTAATCCTAATGTAGCAGCTCCAGCTCCTACATAGTTCTCATTCGTGAATAAGATTAATCCCATCGCTACTGTTGATACAGGTGTTACGATTAAGAATGAGAATGCCATTGTTATTAAGATACACATTAATACTGGTTGTAATGTTGTAAATTCAAAAATTAATGACGCTAATAGTTTTGTTAGGCTCTTTGTATAAGGTAATGTTACTAATCCTAATGCTGCTACTAATCCTCCAGTTATCGGTAAGAAAATGATTGTAACAGCTCCAAATTTATCTTTAACATAACCTAATACCAATGCTCCAATCGCTGCTATTAAAATTACGTTAAATAAATCCCCCATCGGAACTCCAGTCCACGCTTTTGTTTGAGCATTAAAAGTTAATGATCCACTTGCCGCTAAGACTGTAGCACCTAATACTGATGACTCTAAAGGTTTAAATTTTAAACTTTGCCCAACAATTACACCAACTAAGACTGGTACAGAAAATTGTAATAAATACATCGCTTGTGAAAGTGTAGTGAATACGTTCGGTGCAAATAGAGTTCCTAAGTACTTAAATAATGTACTTAAAACAGCATTTGGAATTAATCCAGCAACCACTCCTAAGGCAGTTCCGTTTAAAATAATATTAAGAAAATCCTTTACTCTTTTTGACATATATATCCTCCTTTTTCTTGTTTGTTTTTAATATAATAAATATAATAATATAAAATCAAAAAAAAGTAAAGAATTTTTTGAAAATTTATTACTTTTTTCTTTTTTTATTTCATTAAAGTATATACAAAAAGAGAATTCGTAGGTATAACTACAAAATTCTCCTTTAATATATTCTATAATAATGGTTTTTTATTCGGTGTACCAGCTTTCCTTGGATATTTATTAGGTGTTTCTTTGGCTTTACGAATTTCTAGTATATGCCTTTCTTCACCTTCAATATCAAATTCAAGATCCTTCTCTAATTTCCCGCCTAAAAGTTTTATTGCATTTATTGCTTCTTTAGTCTCTTCTTCTGCTTTTTGAGCTTTTAAACTTAAGAAGTAACCGTCTTTCTTTACTAATGGCAAACAAAGCTCAGCTAAGACATTTAATCTTGCTACTGCTCTAGCAGTTACTATTTCAAAACTTTCTCTGTATTCTTTATTTTGACCAAATTCTTCAGCTCTAGCGTGAACAAAATTACAATCAGTAAGTCCAAGTTCATCTTTAACTAGATTTAAAAACTTAATACGTTTATTTAAAGAATCAACAATAGTAACTTTTAAATTTGGGTATAATATTTTAAGCGGAATAGATGGAAAACCTGCACCACTTCCCACATCACAAATACTTTCAATATTTGAATAATCTTTATAAAATGCCAATGAGATTGAATCAAAGAAATGTTTTGTATAGAACTCATCTTCTTCGGTAATAGCAGTAAGATTAATTTTTTGATTCCATTCTACAACTAAATCATAGTATTTACTATATTGCTCTTTTTGAAGTTCTGATAATTCTATACCTACCTTTTCTTTCACAGCATTATAGAATTGCTCCTTATTCATTATTCGTACCTCTTCTTTGTTCTAAGTATACTAATAGAATAGAAATATCTGCTGGGTTAACTCCTGATATACGAGATGCTTGTCCAATAGTTAATGGTAGAACTTTTTTTAGTTTTTCCCTTGCTTCTAAAGCTAAACTTGGTACATCATCATAATTTAAATCTGTTGGTATTTTCATCTCATTCATTTTTTTTAGTTTTTCAACTTGTTGAATAGATTTTTTAATATACCCTTCATATTTAACCTCAATTTCGACTTGTTCTACTACGTCTTTAGGTAAAACTGTTTCGTCATTTGCTAAATAAAGTACATTTGCATGAGATAATTCTGGACGTCTTAGCATATCAATGGCTAAAATTCCATCACGAATTTCAGCACTATTTAACTCTGCTAATTTTTCTAAAGTCGCAGCTGTTGGAGTAATTCTAAAAGTCTTAAGTCTTTCTATTTCGTCAGCTACCATACTACGTTTTTCACAGAACTTATTGTATCTTTCTTCAGTTACTAAGCCATAGTTATAAGCTTTTTCCGTTAAGCGCATATCTGCATTATCATGACGTAAAAGTAATCTATGTTCCGCTCTTGAAGTTAGAAGTCTATAAGGTTCATTTGTTCCTTTTGTTACTAAGTCGTCAATAAGAACTCCAATGTATGCTTCATCTCGACCAAGTATCATCGGCTCTTCACCTAGAACTTTACATGCTGCATTTATTCCCGCCATGATTCCTTGACCTGCAGCTTCTTCATAACCACTTGTACCATTAATCTGACCAGCCGTGAATAATCCATCAATTAATTTTGTTTCTAATGTTGGCCAAAGTGTTGTTGGGTTTACAGCATCATACTCAATAGCATAACCATTACGCATAATAACAGCATTTTCTAGTCCTGCAATACTTCGAACCATGTCTCTTTGTACATCGTCTGGTAAAGAAGTTGATAAACCTTGTACATATATTTCTTTGGTATTTCTACCTTCTGGTTCTAAGAAAAGTTGGTGTCTTTCCTTGTCGTTAAAACGAACATATTTATCTTCAATACTTGGACAATATCTTGGTCCTGTTCCTTTAATTACTCCAGAGTACATTGCAGAACGCCCTAAGTTTTTATCAATAATTTCATGCGTACTCGTATTAGTATAAGTTAACCAACAAGGCACTTGATCTTTTACAAATTCTTTAGTCTCATAACTAAATGCATGCTCCTCATCATCACCCGGCTGAATTGCTGTTTTTGAAAAATCTACACTATCAGCATTAACCCTTGGTGGTGTTCCAGTTTTAAATCTAACTAAGTCAAAACCTAATTCTTCTAATTGTTTTGCAAGATCTATAGATGGCATCTGATGGTTTGGTCCTGAAGAATATTTAATATCTCCAATAACGATTTCACCACGTAAATAAGTACCAGTTGTGATAATTATTGTTTTAGCTTTATATGCTGTACCTAGCATAGTCCTTAGACCAACCACCTTATTATCTTCAATAATAAGCTCACGTACCATTGCTTGTTCAATATCTAGGTTTGGAGTATCTTCTAAAATTCTCTTCATCTCAAGTTGATATTCAACCTTATCAGATTGCATTCTTAATGCACGAACTGCTGGACCTTTTGCAGTATTTAACATTTTACTTTGAATATTAGTTTTATCTGCTACACGTCCCATAAGTCCACCAAGTGCATCTACTTCACGAACAACAATACCTTTTGCCGGTCCCCCTACACTTGGGTTACATGGCATAAAACCAATAGTATCTAAATTAATTGTAATCATTAAAGTTTTAACACCTTTTCTACTAGCGGCGTGTGCTGCCTCAATTCCGGCATGTCCTCCTCCAATTACAATAACATCATATTCTTTTAAAAATTCAGTCATAGTACCTCCATATATTTTAACGTAATTGCAAAATAATGCTTTGACCAAAATTTTGATATATTACTAAATTTTTACCTTTATTATATTATCATATTGCGAACAAAAAAACTAATAATATACATATTATAGTTTTCTTAATTCATATTTTAAATAACTTTCTACATTTTAATAATATAAATAGATAATTTTTCTATATTATTACCATATTAAATATAATATTTGAATACAAAAAATCGCAGCATCTTTATGCTGCGATTAATCTAGCTATTCAGCTACCTTATTAAACTCATTAAATTTATCTTTACTAAATAATCCTAAATGCTTATCAACCATAATTGAGTTTGTCATACCACCGCTAACGTTTAAGCAAGTACGTCCCATATCTAAAATTGGATCTACTGCTAAGATTGGATTAATCTGATTAAATAATGCACCAAAACCTACTCCATTTACTGAAACTGAAGCAGCAGTAATTGCTGTTCCTGGAACTCCCGCAATACCTACAGAACCTAATGTTACCACAATCACAGTCATAATGAATAATGTTGCATCAATTGCGATTCCATTAGCATTAGCTAAGAACACTACCAACATAGTCGGATAAATCCCGGCACATCCTTGCATTCCTGCTGTAGATGAGAATGAAGCAACAAAGTTTGCTGTTGATTGGTTAACACCCATTTCTTTAGTTAATGTACTAATTGTCAGAGGTAAAGTACCTGCACTTGAACGTGATGTAAATGCTAAAACTAATGGTTTACTTGCTTTTTTGAAGTATATAACTGGTGAAACCCCATGTAAAACTAAGAATAATCCTTGAATAATGAATTGAATTACTACGGCTACATATAGTAAAGCAATAAATAATAGTACATCTTTAATTGATTTTAATCCTCTTTGCGCGATTGTGTTAGCTAATAATGGAATTACTGCATAAGGCAGTAATCTAATTACTAGGACTGTCATACGAGAAACTATAGCATGTAGATTACCGATATAATCAATAAAAGTCTTAACTTTGTTTTCATCTTTATTTTGAATATATCTTGCTGCTAAGCCTATAAACATTGCAAATATAACTATACCGATAACATTAAAATCAACCATTGCTTTAATTGGATTCGAAGGAATTAACTCGCGGATAATTGTTACAACGTTTTTCACTTCTTTAATTTTACTTTCTCCGTTTCCTAATACAATAGAACTACTTCCAAGCTTAAATACTGAAGATACTACAAATCCAACGATTGAACTAATTGCTACCATTCCTAATGTAATAATCAGCGTTAAACGTGTTAGTTTTTTAACATCTGTATTTGCATTAATATTAACAATAACATTAATTATTGACACAAGTACTAATGGAATTATCAACATCTTAATTAAATCGATAAAACCATTACCGAATAATGAATACCAAGTCGTAATCTCAGCAACATATTTTATTTTCATTGGTTCATCACTGAATCCTGAATATGCTTGAATAGCAATACCTAAAAGTAAACCAATTGCTGTCGATAATAAAGTACGTTTTGAAGAACTAACTCTTTTTTGTGCTAAATAATACATAAAGTAAAATAATCCAAAAAGCACTAATAAAAATAATAAAGTCTCTTTTGTAGAAATCATAATAAATTTCTCAAAAAATGTAAATTTGTTTTCCATTTTTCTATCCTCCAAATGAGTATATTACTCATCTTCCATTTATATTTTGTAAAATTTTAATATTAAATTCTACTCCTACTACAGATAGAATGGAAAAGAATTGAACCTTTTTCCATACTGTACCTCCAAAATGAAAATTATAGTAAAATTAAACTACAATTTCCAAAAATTTTCAATAATTTTGCTCAATATAAATATTATGAAATGTTTTTGTTTACTTAACTTTTCGTATACGTTATAATAGGTAATAGTTATCATTTATATATAAATAGAACGGAGGAATCTTTTTGAATATTAAATTAGTTTATGCGAGTTTAACAGGTAATACTGAAATGTTATCTGATTTAATGATTGAAAAATTCGAAGAAGAAAAAGGATTAGAAATAGAAAAATTATTTATCGAAGATATGGAAGATTTTGATTTTCTTGATGATGCCGATGCATTTATCGTAGCTACATACACATATGGTGAAGGAGAGCTACCGGAGGAAATGGAAGAATTTTTCGAAGCACTTGCTGACAAGAACTATGAAGGAAAAATCTATGGAATTATCGGTACTGGTGACACAATTTATGATGAATATTGCGCTTGTGTAGATCAATTCGATGAGCAAATTGCTAAAACTGGCGCAACTAACCCGACAGAAAATCTTAAAATTGAAATTGAAGCAGATACAGATGAAGACTTTGAAAATATCGATAAATTTATCGAATCTTTTGCTAATGCTTTATAATAAAAAAGAACGGTTATGAATTTTCATAACCGCTCTTTTTTATCTTTATCCTTTAAAGAAGACATTTACCCTTTCAAATTCGTCTTCCCAATTATTCCAATCTAATCTTATTTTAGAATTCTCTTCTAGAATATCTTCAACTAAGTTTTCGATTGTAATTTCTTCTAATGAAGATTTTATAGCTTTATTTACAGTGTTAACTTTTTTCAAATACTTGCTATAACGTTTATCTACCGCCAACGCACCTTCAAAAATTTTAGATACATAATCTGTTTTTAAAGCAAATATTTCTACTTCACCGTTTAGCGCTACATATACGTCATATAAAGTAACTTTTTTATTTGATTTATATTTATATCCCCCGCCAATACCAGTGTTAGCTTTTACTAGATCATTGACAACCAATTTTCTCATAATTTTTTTCAGATACGTTGGAGAAATATTTAAACGCTGGCTTATTTCCTTAGAATTCAAGAAAACATGCCTATCTTGAAGGTATAACATTACCATTATACAGATTGCTTGTTCAGTACTTTTTGTTAAATGCATAAACTCAACCTCTTTTCTTTATAATATAACTCTACTTACATCCTTATTTTATGATATATTTTTATAATTGTCAAATATTATCTTAATTTTTCTCCCCAGTATTGATAATAGGTACATTCAATGGAACCGTTAAATAACTTTCTTCTTTTCGTCGCCTTTTTCCCATATAAATGTTCAAACATTTTATGAGAAGTTAATAAGTAAAGTGACCAATGTTTTTTATTCTTTAGTTCAGTTCCTAAAAACTTATACATTGCCTCTACTTCTTTTTTCTCACCTAAACGTTCTCCATATGGTGGGTTAGCAATTACACACCCAGTTTCCTTCTTCGCTACAAAGTCGAAAACTGACATCTGTTTAAACTTAATAACTCCTGCTAATCCTATTTCTTCTGCATTATTTTCAGCAGTTGCTATCATTTTAGGATCAATATCAGAACCATATAATTCTAATTCTTTATCATAATCAATTAAATCCTCAGCCTTATTTCTTTCTTCATCTACAAGACTTTTCGGCATCCATGGCCATTTTTCAAAATCAAAGTTTCTATTGATTCCAGGTGCCATATTTTGTGCTGCCATAGCTGCTTCAATTAATAATGTTCCAGATCCACAGAATAGATCGTATAACGGTGTTTCACCTTTCCAGTTTGTAAGTTTAACCATTGCTGCTGCTAATGTTTCTTTTAATGGCGCTGTCCCTTGTTTAGCTCGATATCCTCGCTTATGCAGTCCATCTCCAGAAGTATCTAATAGAATAGTTGCAATATCATTTAACATAATAATCTCTAATCTATATCTAGCTCCTGTCTCGGTTAACCAACCTGTAACTCCATAGCTTTTCTTCATTTTCTCTACTATTGCTTTTTTAACTATTGACTGACAGTCTGAAACACTGAATAGTGTAGACTTATGGCTTCGTCCATCTACAGGGAATTTGGCATCTACTGGAAGGTATTTATCCCATTCTATTTCTTTAGTTTTTTCAAAAAGTTCTTCGAAAGTATACGCAGGAAATTGTGCAACTACGATTTTAACTCTATCAGCACATCTTAACCATAGATTCGAACGCACTATTGCTCTCTTATCTCCTGAATAATACACTCTCCCGTTTTCTACTTTTGTTTCATAACCTAATTCTTGCACTTCTTTAGCTACTATTGCTTCAATTCCCATAGGGGTTGTTGCTACTAAATTAAAATTCATTTCTTCCTCCTTAAAAAAAGGGGCTCCTAAGAGCCCCTAGAACTAGTTGTTTTTCTTATCATAAGCCATATTCTGTATCTATCTTACTCAAACGAGACTAGTCAACTCTCGTAAAAATAGCTGTGATCATCTGTCTAAATATATACATATTTCCTATTCCTACATTCATTTCTGCGGAATAAGTGCTTCTACCAAAATTTGAATTGCTCACTCAAGGGGTTTACCGCGTTCCACTTCTTATATTTCTATAAGAACTCCGTCACTGTGGCACTTTCAAGATATATAACCATATAGAAAACTACTTAGGTTATATTTTCTGCCGTCACCATAAGGTGCCTAAACTTATTTTTTCGTTTAGCGTTGAACACTACAAGCATCTCAGCCTGTGTGAGTATGGACTTTCCTCAGCATTACTGCCGCGATCACTCAAAGAAAAACACTTATATTACTTTACACTAAAAATACTGTTTTGTAAACAATAATCTAAACTATTTTTCTAATACAGAAATTTTACCTTCTGCAATTTCCTCTAATGCTTTACCAACTTCTTTATGAGAAGTGTATTTGTCTAGTTTGCTTGTTTCAGGGTTTGCAAATAGTTCTCTTGCTCTTTTACTTGCTAATGATACTAGCATATATTTTGAATTTACTTTTGATTTTAATACGTCTAATTTTGGATATAACATTTTTTTCTCCTACATTTCTTCTAATTCTAATAATGCTCTTCTATATTTCATCTCTATACGCTCACGTTTTAAATGCTCACTAAGGATAATTGCTTTAATTCTTTCTACAGCTTTATCTACTTCATCATTTTCAACAACATAATCGTATAAGTGCATCATATTAATTTCTTTTTTAGCTTTTGCTATACGTGATTCTATTACTTCATCACTCTCAGTTCCACGACCTTTTAATCTTTCTTTAAGATCACCGATACTTGGAGGTGCTAAAAATATAAATAAAGCATCCGGAATTTTACTTTTTACTTGTCCTGCACCTTGTACTTCAATTTCTAAAAATATATCTTTTCCTTTTTCCATCGTCTCCCTTACATATTTAACGGGAGTTCCGTAATAATTATCGACATATTGAGCATATTCCAATAATTCACCTTGTTGAATTAAAGTTTCAAATTCTTCTTTTGTCTTAAAGAAATAATCAACCCCGTCTACTTCACCAGGTCTCATACCTCTCGACGTCATTGAAATTGAATATTCGAAGTCAACATCATTACTTTCAAAAATTCTTTTTCTAACAGTACCTTTACCTACTCCTGAAGGTCCTGAAAGAACTATTAATAATCCTTTCTCCATTTTTCGTATCCTTCTGTTATGTTTTATTATCTTTTTATGATACCATAAATCGGAAAAAATTTAAACTATAAACATGTATATTTAAGTTGTAAATTAATTCGATAATATTTTCTTAAAATTCTCAATTTTTATTTTTAAAATACAATTCTAATAATCGCTAATGAAATTATTCCTACTACAACTATCACCAAGAGGCTTTTTGAAATAATTGCACTTATTACAGTAGGTAATGAAGCAAGTAAGTTTTCATAATTTATTTGAGGAAACTCCCCTATCTTTTGAATAAATAGACTATTGAACCATAAAGCTGACATTATTACAATCGGTACAAAACTTAGATACTCTATAACCGGTTTAGGTAAATCGAATTTCTTCAATAATACGAAAGGAAGTACCCTAGATGACCAAGTAACAATTGAACATCCTAATATTGTTAAAATTATATAGTTAGTAGATAACATGTTTTAACACCACTCCTATCGCACATCCTATTAAAGTAACGACTATAATTAATAAATTACTTGGAATGAAAATCATTCCAAAATATACTAAGAAGAATACAACGACAATTACTAGGAATTGTACTTTTTTCTTAATAGTAATATCTGAAATAACTTGTAAATATAACAATCCTATAAACATCGCAACTAGAGCAAAATCTAAACCTAGTACCTTAGGATCCTTAACTATTCCACCTAGTAACGCACCTAGTACCGAAGACACAACCCATGTAAAATAAGATACTAGGTTTGCAGTATTGAACCATTCATATGTCAACCTTCCATTAGTATAGTTTTGTTTATTCATTCCTAAAGCAAAACTCTCATCAGTTAAAAAAGTACCAATTATAATATTCTTAAATACACTATATCTCTTAAGAAATGGAGCTGTAGCCATACTCATTAATATCATTCTTGAGTTTATTAGAAATGTTGCCAAGACAATTGAAAGTATAGGAAAGCTACTAGAAAGCATACTTACAGTTATAAATTGCGCTCCACCTGCATATATAAATAGTGACATTGCTCCAACAAAGAAAGGATTAAGTCCAATCGAACTCGCAATAATTCCAAAGGCCAACCCTATGCCTATATATCCAAAAACTGTCGGTAAAGTATCTTTTAAACCAGCTTTTACATCTAATCTATCATTCATATGTTCACCTTTCTTGATTATTTAATTGTTTTATTTTATTAAAAGCTCTCCAATAAGGTCTTTATCAATTTTTTGTTTAACCGTTTTTTGTCCAGTATAAGTTACTAAGCCCGGTTTAGCACCAGATATTTTCTTTACATTTTTAATTAACGTTCTATCAACATTAACATACTCTTCATTTTTAAACTTCGAATAATACGCAGCTAACATTGATGCAACTTCTATTGTTTCTTCACTAGGATTATTATCGAAGATTACCACGTGACTACCTGGAATATCTTTAGCATGGAACCATAGGTAATCTCGTCTTGCTAATTTATTAGTAATAGCATCATTTTGAAGATTATTTTTTCCAACATAAATGTCAGTACCATTATGGTTAATTACAAAATAATTACTCTTATTCTTTTTCTTATTAACCCTAATTTTTTCTTTTAATATCCCATTTGCAATCAATTCTTCTTTGATTTCTGCTATATCCGTTTTATCTGCATTTTCAATTTGGAATTTAATAGTTTCAAAATATCCTAAATCTTGTTTTGCAATCTCTATTTGTTCAATTAAATTCTCAATCGTCCTCTTGTTCTTTTTATATAAATCAAAATACTTCTCGGAATTTTTCTCAATAGTTAGATTTGGATCTAATTCAATCTCAATATCAGATAAGTCTTCACTATAAAAATTTTGTAATGTTACAGTCTCTGGTATTTCTTTATTAAATAAATAAATATTTGAAATTAGAAGTTGACCCTTTAATTTATAATCATCTCTATTATTAGCTTGTTCCAGTTCATTTTTTAATATATCAATTTTCTTATTTAATCTGTTTATTTTAGAATTAACAAAATTGAAAAGCTTTTTGTCAGTATTTTTATTAATTGACTCTCTTGCTATATCCATGTAGTAATAATCTAATAATTGTGACAGTGATTCAAAATCTCTACTATATTCTTTAACTTCAAAGAAATAAAAATCCTTTTTGTTGTTCTCTTCAAGTAAAACGGGTTTAAAGTAATTATCGAATTCTTTACAAAAACTAATAAATAAATTTTTCAAATCTTCTTCTGAATTTTTCTCAAAATAATTATTCAGTAATGCCGAAACACCGTAGAAACTTTTCATTAAGAATTTCTTATCATCAATAGAAAACTTAATATCACTATATCGACTAAAATCAAAGGGATTAATTTTTTCAACTGTTGGAGGAAGAGTATATTCCATATTAGATATAGTCGATCTTTTATATTCAAGGCTGTAACTATTTTTTAAAGATTCTAAGATTATATTATCTTCATTAGTTAATATTATATTTGAATGTTTACCCATTAATTCTGAAATTAGATAATAATACTTTTCATAACCTAATTCATCAAAATTTTTAATTTTAAAAATTATTATTCGATCATTATTAACTTGATTAATCTCAGATATTATTCCACCTGTTAAATACTTTCTCAGTACCGAACAAAAGTTCGAGGGTGTTGAAGGATTTTCAAAACTATTATTTGTTAACTGTATTCTAGATGCACTTGAATTTGCAGATAAAAACAATTTTAAATTCTTTCCTTTTCTCACAGAAAATACAAATTCATCTGTCGATAAATTATTTATTTTATTTATACGACCATTTAATATATTTTCTTCTAATTCTTTCACCATTTTTCTTATGAAAAAACCATCAAATGCCATTTTTATCCTCCTCGTATTTTAATATATAATTTAAAATTATATCATAGATATCAAATTGTGTATACGAAAATAAGAAACATAAGAATACTAAAAAGAGACGATATATGCATACCATCTCTTCTAAATTATTATTTATTTTCAAATCTTTTCGAAACTAAAACTCCCCACACTAATAATCCAAGTAATACTACCCAGAAAATAACAGTCCAAAGTGTAGAGTGTGGAAAATCATGAGGTATAAGTGCTAATTTCTCATGAGCAGCTGCAATTACAAATAGTTTAATACCTACCCAACCAACAATAAGAAATGCGGCGATTTCTAAACCAGGTTTAGTTTCTAACACTCTTATAAATATATTAGCCGCATAACGCATGATAACTACACCAACAAAACCTCCAATTACCATTACAGAAAATTGACCAAGGTTAATTCCTCCAATAGATGTTTCAGAAATATGAGGCAATGTTATCGCGATAGCTACAGCAGCTAAAATTGAATCAATCGCAAAAGCTATATCAGTAAGCTCGACTTTAATTACAGTCATCCAAAAACCACTTTGTTTTTTAGGTTCAGCAATTTCTTCAGTTTCATCACCTTGTTTTCGCTTATCAAAAAATTCTTTAATATGCGCACCTGCCATATATAGCAAGTATAAACCACCTAAAACTTGAATTTCCCAATACTGTGCTAAAATTGTAATTAAGAAAATCGCTATTATTCTAAATATTAATGCTCCTGCGAGACCGTACATCAATGCATGCTTTTGTTCTTTAAGGGGAAGATGTCTAACCATAACAGCAAGAACAATAGCATTATCCGCTGAAAGTAATCCTTCTAAAAGTATTAAACTCAATAATACTATCCCATATTGAATTAGTATCTGTGTATCCATTCTAATCTCCTTCTATCCTATTATTTTTTTCATCAATCTAACAATAACTATAACTACAATTAATCCTAACATGTTTAATACTAGTGGTAAAAAGTTACCTAGACTAAAAGTAATATTCTGATTTAATAGATTAAATGATTTAGTAAAGATAGTTAATACACTATTATCTATTCTTTCTGCTGGTACAGAAAATCTAGATTTTATCATATTTGCTATAACTTCTCCTCCTATGAAATATAAAAGTGAGAAAGAAATTGCCAAGTTTGTGTTATTAAATAGTGTTAAAGCTAATAAGAAAATAAGATTAGCAAACAAGAATAATAAAACTAGCATCGTAGCGAATGATCCTGCTGTATTAACATTCAACATTAGTGTTTTTAACTCTTCAAAAATATTTCTTTTTCGTAAGAAAATTATTCCTACAAAGCATGCAATTACTATAACATAGTAAACTAAAAAATAAATTAAATTTGCTAAAATAGATAAGATATCTCTTATTGTTTTCTTTTTTCTTATTTCCAAAAGAACATTGACTTTTGAAATATAGTCTTCTCTATATGAATATATGTAATTTAATCCCATTATAAAAATTATAATTACCATATTCACTTTAAGAATTATTGAAAATATAATATCTAATATCGACTTATCATAATACGCAGCCAACGTGTCTAGTTTATATACAAATGCAAAGTTAATTAATGATAAAATAATAATAAATAAATAATTAAATTTACGTCTAAATAACTTTCCGAATTCTATTGCAAACAACATTATAAATCAGCCTCGCCCTCATATAATTTAATTTTTTCACCTAAATTACGAATTTGAAATACTTCTATGTTATTTTTCAGTAAAGCATACACTACTTCTTCAAGAACTTCTTCTCTTACTACTATTTCATTATTGTGATAAATAGTAAATTGATGACCTTCTAAAATTTCATCTAAATTTTCATGACTAGATACATTTATAGCCGTAAGTTGTTTTAATATTAATAAGTCTTCTAAATTTCCAAAGTATGATTTAATCCCATCAGTAATAACTAGAACTTTATCAGCGATGCTATTAAAGCTATTAAGCATTGTATCTAAAATGATAACATTCGCATTATTTGATTTATCAAGAATTAATTCACTTATCTCCTCTTTATCTTCAATGGTTAAGCTTTCTTCAGTATTATCAACGATCAATACATTTTGATCTACTAAAATTGAAAATAGCATATGAAATTTTGTTACTTCATTTGATTCTAAATCTTTATATTTTCTATTAGAATTCAAGTTTAAAAATTCTAAATCTCCAACTAACTCTTCTTCAGTTGCTTTTATATTAAATAGAGATAATGCTTTTTTCAAATTTTTTAATAATGATAAATCATTATAAAAACCAAAATCTTTAGCAAATAAAAGTCTCTGATTATTTATACTCTCACCATCGAAAAGAATCTCACCTTTAAACTTAGTTCTTTGTCTAAATGAATCTTTTAATAATTCTAAACTTGCAGAACTATTATTAACAATAGTTAATATTTCTCCTGTTTCAACTCTGAAATCAAGTTCTAATATCGTATCTCTTTTTATTTTTTTTGTATATTCTTTAAATTCTAAAACCATTATTTCTCCTATAAAAAATAACATTAGTGTAATGTTTTGTTATTATATTCATTTTATCTCTTTAAATATTAGATTACATCTTATAATAATACCATTGCTTTAACTTAATGTCAAAACAATAGTTAAAAAATAAAAGATGATAGAAGATAATTCCTCTACCATCTTACGTGTAGTTATTTATTTTCTTTTACAAAGAATGTTAATACAACTCCAAGTACAAATCCTACTAATGCATAGTTTAACCATGCAAAATCAGCTGGTACTGGAAGGAAGTTTACTTTAGCAAGTACATTATCAACTGCAGGTACTGCAAGTTTAAATGTTGAAACAACAGTAGAATATAAACTAAATAATCCAGTGAATAAAACTGTACAAACATAAACTACTTTTTTACCACCAAAGAAGTTGTTTAAAAATCCTAGTAAAATTAATACCATTGTTAATGGATATAATAAAACAAGTACTGGAACAGCTCCTTGGATGATTGCTGCTAATCCGTAGTTACCTACTGCAAATGAGAATAATGTTAATACGATAGCATAAGTTTTATAACTAACTTTATCGTAAAGTCTTACGAAGAATGAAGCACAAGCTGTTACTAATCCTACACTTGTAGTTAAACAAGCTAAGAATACGATAACAAATAGTAATAGTTTACCAACATTACCAAAGTAATATGTTGTTGCCCCAGTTAATACTCCTGCTCCTGTTTTTTGTAATCCTAAAACAGAAACTGATGTTGCCCCGATATTAGAGATAAATACATATACTAAAGCTAATAATACAGCAGCGATAATTGCTGATTTAGCAGTATTGTTAAATACTTCTTTTTTAGTTTTTGCACCGTATAGTTTAACAGAATTAATTACGATAATACCAAATACTAATGATGCTAATGCGTCCATTGTATTATAACCTTCCATTAGTCCATTTGTAAATGCTAATGAAGTAGTTTGATAAGTTTTTGTAGGTTCTTGTGCTACACCCATTGGTTTAACTAATGATGCAATGATTAAAACAACCATTGAAAGTAGTAAAACTGGTGTGATTACAGTTCCGATTCTATCTACTAATTTATTAGGGCTAATTGCTAACCATAATGTTAGTCCCATAAAGAATGCTAAGAAAATAGCTTGAGCAATTGTAGTGTTTTCTGGTGCTACAAAGCTAGATAATCCTAATTCATAAGTAGTAGTCCCTGTTCTTGGGATTGCAAAGAAAGGTCCAATTGTTAAGTATAATAAAGTCGTAAAAGCAACACCGAATACTTTCCCTGCTCTGCTTGATAAAGCTAATAGGTCTTCAGCTCCTGAATACCCCATTACAATTACTCCTAATAGTGGTAATCCCACTCCCATAATAATAAATCCGATCATCGCTGTAGATAAGTTTGTTCCAGCATTTTGTCCTAAGAATGCTGGGAAAATTAAGTTACCAGCACCAAAGAATAGTGCAAATAGCATAAGTCCGATTGATACGAATGGATTTTTCTTTAAAAATTTCAACATGTCATCTCCTCCAAAATATTTTCAATTAATTTTTAATATGTTATATACAATAATATATTTATTAACATTTGTCAATAGATTTTTAAAAAATATTTCCGTTTTTGTTGGATAAATGTTTTAAATTTTCAGACAATTTATAAAAGTTGTAGATAAAGTGCTTCGTTTACAATTCTAATGTATCAATTATGCAATCATTTTCAAATAATTAATTTTCTATAAATATAACATATCTCAATACTGAGAAAAGGATTTGATAATTGAGAACAATTATCAAATCCTTTAATATTTTTTCTATTTTTTTAATTCTTCTTTGTAGTCACAGTGTGCGCATTGAACACCTTTTTTTCCTTCATATAAGATATTCTCACATTTTGGACAATTTCTGTTTATAGGTTTATCCCAAGAAACAAAATCACATTCTGGGAATCCTTCACATCCGTAGAATAATTTACCTTTTTTAGATTTTTTCTCTAAAATATCATGTTTTTTACATTTCGGACATGTTACGCCAACCTTCTTTTGAATAGTATTTGTATATCTACAGTCAGGAAAATTAGAACAAGCAATAAACTTACCAAATTTACCTAATTTAAACACTAATGGAGAAGAACACTCTGGGCAACTTTCTCCAGTAAATTCTTGCTTAATCTCTACTTTTTCCATTTCAGTTTCTGCTTTTTCAACATCTTTTCTAAAATTACTATAGAAATTATATATAGTTTTTTCCCAACCTACTTTTCCTTCTGCTATATCATCTAATTGACTCTCAAGATTAGCAGTAAACTTAGTATTTATAATATCAGGGAAATATTGTTCTGTTATTTTACTAACCAATGTTCCTAATTCAGTTGGTGTAAATACTTTATTTTGTAATTTTACATAATATCTCTTTTGCAATGTATCAACAATTGTAGCATAAGTTGAAGGTCGTCCTACTCCTAATTCTTCAAGTTCAGCTATAAGTTTAGCTTCAGAGTAACGTGCAGGTGGTTGAGTAAAATGCTGTTCTTCTTTTATTTCTTTCACTTTAGCATCTTCTCCAACTTCAAATTCTGGTGCAAGTTTAACTTTTTCTTTTTCTTTCAATATAGCTAAGAATCCATTAAACAGTAACTTAGAATGTGCTCCTCTATAGACAACATTATTATTTTCAAACGTTGTTGTACTTGTTTCATAAACTGCGGCACTCATACGACTAGCTAAAAATCTTTCCCATATAAGTTTATATAACTTATATTGGTCATTTGATAAGTATTCTTTAATACTATCAGGTGTAAAATTAACATTTGTAGGTCTTATTCCTTCGTGAGCATCTTGAACATTCTTGCTTGATTTTCTAACTTTAACTGTTGATGCTAGATATTCTTTACCAAAATTGTTTAGTATATAATCACTAGCCATTTTTACAGCTTCATCAGAAACCCTTGTAGAGTCCGTTCTCATATAGGTAATTAAACCGGTAACTCCACCTAACTTTTTAAGGTTAATCCCTTCATACAGTTCTTGAGCAACACTCATAGTCTTACGTGTTTTAAAGTTAATCTTTCTTGAAGCATCTTGTTGCATTGTAGAAGTAATATAAACATTCGGTGCATTACGATTTTTATTAGTTTTCGTTACATCGATAACTTTAAATGTCTCACCTTTTATCGCTTTTCTTATTTTATCTACATCTTTTTTACTTTCAAGTTTAAGTTTTTCACCTTTATAAGAATAGAAATTAGCCGTTAAAACTTTTCTATTTTTTATAAAATCGATTGGCATAGACCAATATTCTTGTGGAACAAATTTTTGAATTTCTTCTTCTCTATCAACAATTAGCTTTAGAGCGGCATTTTGCACTCTTCCTGCAGATAGCTTTGGTTTTACTTTTTTCCAAAGTACAGGAGAAATATTATATCCAACTAAACGATCTAATATTCTTCTAGCTTGTTGTGACTGAACTAAATCAGTATTTATCTTACGTGGGTGCTTTATCGCATCTTTTACAGCGTCTTTTGTTATTTCATTAAAAACAATTCTGTTATCAGAATTATTATCTAATCCTAAAATGTGTGCAATATGCCAAGCTATTGCCTCTCCTTCTCTATCGGGATCGGATGCAAGGAATACTTTCTTTCCTTTGGCTTCTTTTTTTAAAGACTTAATTACATCGCCTTTCCCTCTTATAGAAATGTAATCAACATCTACATTTCCATTATCTAGCACTTCTACTCCCATTCTACTTTTTGGAAGATCTCTTACATGACCTTTTGAAGATATTACTCTATATTTTTTCCCTAGATATTTTTCAATAGTTTTTGCCTTAGAAGGAGATTCGACTATTACTAAATTTTCTGCCATTTTTTTCTCTCCATAATTTTATAATAAGTAGTATCTTAAAACATTTTTATTAACTTGTCAACTTTTTCCATTAAAAATTAATCAATTTTAGTCAATATTAATGGTTCAGCATTCTCTCTGACAACAATCGTATGTTCATACTGAGCAATATATGAACCATCATTCGCTACTAATTCCCATTCATCTCTATCTGAGTTTCCTACAGTTTTAGCTTTTGTTGAAACGAATGGTTCAACAGCTAAACACATACCATCTTTTAAGATTAGATTATCCCATGGATCAAAATAATTAAACACATGTTGTGGTTCTTGGTGTAATGAAGTTCCAATTCCATGACCAGTTAGGTTTTCAATTACTTCCAACTTATGTTCTTTTATTTTTTTATGTACATGTTTACCAATTTGGTTTATTTTTCTTCCTGCTACAGCATGCTTAATTCCTTCGTAAAAAGCTTCTTTAGCAACTTCACATACTTTTTCTTTCATTGGATCATCTACCTTACCAACTACGAAAGAAATACCTGTATCTGCATAATAACCGTCTTTACAACCTGAGACATCAATATTAAGAAGATCTCCATCTTTTAGTATTTTTGTACTAGAAGGTATTCCATGCGCTGCCTGATAGTTTAATGAAATACATGTATATCCTGGAAAATCGTACTCAGTAATTGGCGCAGATTTCGCTCCATATTTTTCAAATAATTCTTTAGCGATATTATCTAATTCTTTTGTTGAAACACCTGGCACTGCTTTTTTGACCATTTCATCGCGAATAGTAGCACAGATGAAACCTATTTCTTTCATTTTTTGTAATTGTTCTTCTGTTTTAATAATCATGCTTTCTCCTTTTATTTAACTAGTTCGAATAAATTTTTAATAGAATAAGTAGGTTTATGCTCTTTAGTTTCTAAATCTTCTATACTTGTAACACCTGTTTGAACATGAATTGTATCTATTCCACCATTAATACCAGACATAATATCTGTATCATAGTTGTCCCCAATCATTACAATTTCATCTTTGCTATAACTAAATAGATTCATAGCACTTTCCATAATGATTTTACTTGGTTTTCCTATAAATGTAGCTGGTGTAGAAGTAGCGTATTCTAAATACTTAACTTGACCTCCATTACTTGGTATAAATCCATTAGCTGTTGGTAATAACGTATCTGGATTAGTTCCAATAAGTTCTGCTCCATTTAATATAGCTCTTGCCGCAGTAGCAAGTTTATCGTATGTAAGTTTTCTATCAAGGCCTACTACAACAGCATCAGCATCAACACCATCTTCATTTTCTTTTTGATTAAATGAATTTAAAGTGTTTTTCAGTCCACTTTCACCTATTACATATAAATTTTTATATCCCTTACCTTCAAGATAAATTTTAGTAGCATCACTTGATGTAAATACGTGCTCTTCTGATGTATCTATATCAAAATTCTTTAAGTGCTCAGCAACTTCTTTAGGTTGTCTAGTTGAATTATTAGTTAAAAATAAATAGTCTATGTTATTAGTATTTAGATAATCAACAAACTCCTTTGCATATTTTATCTTTTTATCACCATTATAAATAGTACCATCTAAGTCTATTAGATATAATTTATATTGTTTTATACTCATTCCATCTCTCCATTAATTTCATTTATCATAATATATTCAAATATTAGTTTCTTCTATAAAGAATAAATTACGCAACTATTTCTATTTTACACCGATTATAAAAAAAATAAAAGCATTAATTAGGATTTTCCTACTTAATGCTTATATAAAATCGTTAAAAATACTATTTAAAAAGACTAGCCATGAGTTCATTTCTGATAATTGTTTCTTCTCATGATACCAAACTATCATTATGACAGATTGTAAAGTTATATACCATTTTAGTCTATTTCTATATTTTATTGTCGGTTCTTGCCCATAAATTTTTAACCACTCATTCCACTCATTTTGTGGAATATATCGATATAATACAAATGAAATATCAATAGCAGGGTCACAAAGTATAGAGTGTTCCCAGTCTACTAAAAATAACTTACCTTGATCTGAAAGTAACCAGTTATCTTTATGTAAATCCGTGTGACAAGGTGTATATTCTACATCGTCATCTGGTAAACATTTCTCTAAATAATTTAGTGCATCGACAATATTACTATTTTTTCTAAGGTCATCAGCAATAATCGATTTCAAATTACTAAGCGATCTGGCTGCTGTTTCTTCAGCATACCCTTGAGCTTTCATAATTTTTTTTAATTTTGATGATCCATGAACTTTTTTTAAAATTTCAGGTATACGTTTATCCGTCATATCTTCCGTATTTAACGTTCTACCATTTTCAAAATCTTGCGCAATTAATACATCTCCATTACTAATTCGCTTAGTCCATCTTAATCTAGGTACAATGCCTTCTGCAGAAAGAGTTGCTATCATCGGAGTAGTATTTTTTTTAATAAAGTAACGTTGATTATCTCTCGAACAAAAATAATCTTCGTTATATGTATCATCTAAAGTCCAGCCCATCTGATAATATTCTTTAGACATATTTTATACTGCTCCTTTCTTCAATCTCTTTTTAAAAATTATAATGCACTATATATTTTACATTCTTTAACCATTTTTTTCAAGATGCTATTTTTTAACTAAAATTAAAAATCTCAAAGATATTATAATTTATATATACAAAAATTAGAATTAATATCTTTGAGATTGCTTATTATCTTATTTTTTATAAAATAAACATTATATCAAATAAATATTTTTATAAAATTTATTGTTCACAACAAAGTTTGTAAATTCCTTCTGCATAGATTGCAGTGGCTAATAATAAATCTTCTACTTCTAAATATTCATTTGCTTGGTGCATAGTATCTTCTTTTCCAGGGAAAAGTAATCCAAATGCAACACCTTTTTTAAGGCAACGTGCATATGTTCCTCCACCTAATACAAATGCATCATTTTCAGTATCACCTGTGTGTTTTCTATAAACATCCATTAGTGTAGTTACTAATTCATCATCTTTCGGTACATAGTGTGCTTCTTTAGTACTTGTAACTTCAATATCAATATTGTCTACCTTAACTCCATTCAGTCTAGTTACTAAATCAAATTTCTTAGGATGACGACAGTCCGTTGAAACTATACCAACTTTTTTCTCTAAATTATATTCTAGGATACCATAGTTATATGTAGCTTCTCCCATTTCATTATCAGAATAATCAATTCCTAATTTTTCACCGAATGGATCATTAGCAAGTTTATCTACTATATAATCTACAAAGTTTTTACCATTATTATCTAATCCTAATGTACTTAAAAATTCTGCTAATTTTGTTGCACCATTAATTCCATATTGTGGTGTTGAACCGTGTGCTGCTTTCCCTTTAAGTGTTAGTTTAATTGTATCTTCAACAGTAACTTCACCTTCTAGTTTTTCTTGCGCTAAGAAGTTTTCAAATTTTTCTTTAATATCTGATACTTCACCAACTAATTCCGCTTTTGCACTGGCAATAACCATATTTAAAACTTGACCACCATTAAATTTAACAAGTTTATAATTATAGTTTCCATCTTCAGCCACAAATTTCAATTTGTGATCGAAAGTTGCTCTTGCTTTTTCAGCATACACTAATGGAAACATTGCGTCTGGCGTAAATCCAGAAGCTGGTTGTTCTTCATGTTTAAAGTACGCTTCAACACATCTAAATCCAGTTTCTTCATCACTACCAATAATAACTCTTACGCGTTTATTCCATTTTACACCAAGTTTATCTAATAGCTTAACCGCATAGTAAGCTGCCATTGTAGGTCCTTTATCATCTAATGACCCACGAGCAAATATTTTTCCATCTCTTATTTCTGGTTTAAATGGATGACTAGTCCAGTCTGCTTCTACTACAGGTACTACATCAACGTGACCAAGAATACCAAATAATTCCTCACCTTGACCTACTTCAATATGTCCAGCTTTATTTTCCACTAATTTAGTCTTGTAACCATCACGTTCACCAAAAGATAAAATTAAATCTAATGCTTCTCTTGGTCCACTTCCAAATGGAGTTTCTTCAGTTATATCTGTTCCTAAAATTGAACGTACACTCAATAACTCAAATAAATCTTTAAGTAAGTCCTCCTTATGATTAAGAACCTCTTTTTTAAAATCTATACTCATTATATATCCCTCCGTTATTTATTTAATTTATTTAGTTCCTCTTCTGTTAAATATCTATATTCACCTAATTTTAGACTCTCATCTAATTTTAAACTACCAATAGATAATCTCTTTAAATATGTTACCGTTGTCCCTAATGATTTCATCATTCTTTTCACTTGATGAAATTTCCCTTCAGTTATGTATATATTTGCTTTACTCTCATCATCGCTGCTTTCTAGTATTTCTAATTTAGCAGCCTTACACTTATATCCATCTTCTAGTGTTACACCAGCTTCAATAATAGAAAGATGCTCATCTTTCAATTCGCCACTAACCTCAACATAGTATTTTTTTACTACATCTTTTTTGGGAGATATCAATCTATGAGCTAACTCTCCATCATTCGTCAGCAACATAAGTCCTTCAGTATCCTTATCAAGTCTACCGACAGGAAATACTTTGTGAATGCGATCTTCTTCTTTTAAAACATCCACAACTGTTTTTTCAATCGCATCTTCTGTTGCAGATATCGTATTTTGCGGCTTGTTCATCATAATATAAACATATTTTTGATAAACTAACCTTTTTCCATCTAAAATAACCTGATCATTAATCTCATCAACTTTATAATCAGGACTTTTTATTAATTTATCGTTAATTAATATTCCCTTTTTAATAACTTTTTTCGCTTCTGCTCTACTTAATGTCGTAGTTGTACTAATAAATTTATCTAGCCTCACTATGCTTATCTCCTTAACCTTCTTAAAGATGAAATTTTAATTTTTCTACCAAATAAATATTCATCGAATTTCATCATAGTTATACTGAAGAAATAGATTAGAATACCAAAAATTGCACAAATCATAATTAGTATCATACTTGAAATTTTTGATTCAATAACAAAGTTAGATAATATAGATTCATAAATAGCTGCCACTGTGATAAACATGATAAAGCAACTACTTAAGATTATTAATAATCTAGTGAAGAACTCAAAAATTTTAAGTCTAACCGCTGTATTTATAATAACTAAGTTTATACTAATCATCACAAGGTAAGTAGTGATTGAAGATAAAATCACACCATTTGTTTCAAATTTCATTACAAATGGAGTAATAGTTACATACTTAACTACCAACCCCACTATAATCGCTGCAAGGTTTAATAATTGTTTGTTTACAGCTTGCATAATTATACTTGTTAAACTATAAATAGAATATAGCACTGCTAGAGGTAAATAAAATCTTAGTAAATCAGCATTTTCTAAACTTCTACTATAAAAAGCAGAATAAATTGGATCAGCAAGAACATACATTCCAACTAGAGCTGGAAGTACAATCATCATTAATGACAAAATAACTTTATTTATTTGACTACTAACAGTTATTCTATCACCTTGGGCAAATAGTCTAGTTATAGAGGGTAAAAATGTACTAGAAAACGCTGGCGCAATAGCAACAGCAATCATTACTACTTTATTAACTAGCTGCAACGCTGAGAATTTTCCATCTACAATATCCGCTTTCCCTATTTTTGTCATCCCATGAATAAAATTATGTTGGTCTATAATATTTAAAATTGGAAATAGCCCGACTATAAATATAAATGGTATAGAAACTGAGAAGAACTCTTTCACTAATGCTGATGTTGTAATATCAAGTTGTACTTCATCTTCTTCTATATTAAAATCTAAATTCCGTTTATTTTTAGAATAAAAAAAGAAAAGTACAATTAAAGAAAAAACAGCTCCAACTGCAGCTGCAAATGTAGCACTAACGTTCCCTTCAACTACTCCGTAACCTAATACCTTCATGATGAAATATGTTGCACCTAACATAAACGCGATTCGTGCTACCTGTTCAATAAATTGACTCAACGCTGAAGGTAGCATTATCTCATGCCCTTGGAATAATCCTCTAAGACCTGAAGATACTAAAACTAATGGAATACCAAAACTTAAACTTTTAAGCACCAAGGCACCATCTTGTGGAGTAAATTTTTGTTGATTACTTATAAGAATTTGATCCGAAATAAATCCCGAACCAAAAAATAAGATACAAAAACCAACTATCCCCATTACTACTAGTAACCAAGATCCTAGTTTATAAATTCTTCTACTAACACTATATGCTCCTATTGCATTATATTTGGCAACCAATTTTGCTATTGCAAGAGGTGTTCCTGCTCCGGATATCTCAAGTATTGTAGCATAATAACTATATCCATAATTGAACAAAGCCATTTGCTCCTCTCCACCAATTATCTGATAAAAAGGTATAAGATATACCGCTCCTAAAATTTTCGTTAAAATCAAACTTAAACTAAGTATCGCAGTCCCTTTAAACAAGGAATCTTTTTTCAAAATTTTCACATCCAAACTTAATATTTAATTGTAATATATATTTTTTATAAGTATAAATATTGATAGCAATATACCAATGCAGTAACTAAACTGTATGCAGCCACCAATTTCAATACTTTATCCATACGTCTTCTTTTTATTTTATTATTTGCTACTAATACTATGTATGAACCTAGTAATAATACAAAAGTTATAATAAAAACTATAACAGATAAAAATATCGCCATACTATCATCCTTTCTTTTTTATATAACCTTATTTTATCATGATTTTAAAAATTTTTAAACATACTTTCTTCTATAAATATAAAAAACACATATAAAAGCTCTTATTATGTTTACATATTTTTATTTTGTTAGATTTTCTAACATACACTTTATTTTGTTTATTTTTTTTGTTATCATACTATATAGATATAAAATATTTATTTCACAAAATCTTATTAGAGAGGTACTATTATGGGGTTTAAAGAATTACAAAAAAATCTTCCAGTTTTTTCCATAAGTGTAGTAACAAAAATTACTCAACTTACTGCAAGACAAATAAGATACTATGAAGAAAAAAAACTCTTCACTCCAAAACGTACTGAAGGTAATACTAGGCTTTTTTCTTTTAATGATATCGATAAATTATTGACTATTAAAGACCTACTGACTAAAGGCTTTAGTCTAAAAGCTATCGATGAAATTATTAATGAAAAAGAAGTACCTGCTGAAACAACTCAAATCAGACAGATTATCCATAACGATATTTTCGCAGGACCAAACGGTTTACCTAGAGAACGCTCAATTGGACGTGGTGATTTATCTAGATTTTATAACAACAAAAAGAATAAATTTTAGTGTTAGATTTTTTTACAATAATTTTCTACAAAATAAGGAGACAACATGGCTAAAACTATTACTAGAGAAGAAATAATTAAAAGAATTGAAGATGAAAACGTTAAGTATATTCGATTACAATTTACTGATATTACTGGTACAATCAAAAATGTAGAAGTACCTGTTAGTCAAATTGAAAAAGTATTAGATAATAAAATGATGTTTGATGGTTCATCGATTGAAGGTTTTGTACGAATCGAAGAAAGTGACATGTATCTTTACCCTGATTTAAACACATTCTTAGTATTTTCTTGGGATAGTGAATACGGTAAAGTAGCTCGTTTCATCTGTGACGTTTATACTGTAGATGGAAAACCTTTCGCTGGTGATCCTCGTGGTAATTTAAAAAGAACACTTGAAAGAATGAAAAAATTAGGTTTTGATACTTTAAACCTTGGACCAGAACCAGAATTTTTCTTATTCAGACTAAAAGAAAATGGTGAACCAAGTTTAGAATTAAATGATAATGGTGGTTATTTCGATCTTGCTCCTGTTGATTTAGGAGAAAACGTACGCCGTGACATCGTTCTTGAGCTTGAACGCCTAGGATTTGATATTGAAGCAAGTCACCACGAAGTTGCTCCAGGTCAACACGAAATTGACTTCAAATATGATGATGTAATTTCAGCTTGCGATAACATTCAAACATTTAAATTAATTGTGAAAACCATTGCTAGAAAACACGGTTTACATGCGACATTTATGCCGAAACCAATTTTTGGTATTAATGGATCTGGAATGCACTGTAACGTTTCTATGTTCAGTAATGGTGAAAACAGCTTTTATGATGAAAACAGTGAAAATGGATTAAGTGAAGTAGCATCACACTTTATCGCAGGAATTCTTAAACATGCTCGTAGTTTCACAGCTGTTTGTAATCCAACAGTAAACTCATATAAACGTTTAGTACCTGGTTATGAAGCACCTTGCTATGTTGCATGGTCAACTTCAAACCGTTCACCTCTAGTTCGTATACCTGCTGCACGTGGTAAATCTACACGTGTAGAAGTTAGATCAGTAGATCCAGCTGCAAATCCATACTTAGCTATGACAACAATCTTAGCAGCAGGTCTAGACGGAATTGAAAATAAACTAGTTCCAGCACCTGAAGTTAGAAGTAATATTTATGTTATGACTCGTGAAGAAAGAATCGCAAATGGAATAGATGAATTACCTTCAACATTATATACAGCACTAAAAGAATTATCAACTTCTCCTATTATGAAGGATGCATTAGGAGACCACATCTTCTATAACTTTATAGAAGCAAAATCAATCGAATGGGATTCATTCAGAACTCAAGTTACCGATTGGGAAATTGATCAATATTTAAAAAATTATTAATAAAATGAAAACAAAAAGAAGGAATGGCTTAATCACAAGCTATTCCTTCTTTTATTTTTACCAAAAAAACTACAGAACATTAATTCCGTAGTTTTTTTTTCTATTAGAATTTAGATAGTAATTCTACTAATGCTTCTTTTGGTTGATATCCAGTTTTTTCTTCTAGTACCTCACCATTTTTCATGATTAATAGTGTAGGAATTGACATAATTCCAAATTCACCAGCAGCTTCTTGATTTTCATCTACATTAACTTTGTAGAATTCGATGTTTGAAAATTCGCTAGCAACTTCTTCTAATACTGGTGCTAACATTTTACATGGACCACACCATGGTGCCCAAAAGTCAAATACTTTTACACTATCAGTTTTTGATAATTCAAAAAATTCTTTATCTGTGATTTCTCTCATTGTTTCCGTCTCCTTTAATACTTATGAATTTATTTTATAATATCATAGCCAATTATTCAAATTATTTGTTTTTAGCTATTAGTTTTACATCATTGGCATTTGCGGTTGCATCGGCTCATCTTTAGAAACATCTGCAACTACTGCTTCAGTTGATAAGAATAAACTTGATACACTTGCAGCATTTTGTAATGCTGAGCGCGTAACTTTCGTTGGATCTACTATTCCAGCTTTTATCATATCAACCCACTCTTCAGTAGCAGCATTAAATCCGTATCCCACTTCAACCTCTTTAAGCTTAGCTACGATAACACTACTTTCTAATCCAGCATTTTCTGCAATTTGACGAACAGGGGCTTCTAGAGCTTTTTTAATAATATTAATTCCAGTTTGTTCATCACCTATTGCTTCTAATTTTTCAACTTCAGAAATTACTTGAACCAGCGCTGTTCCTCCACCAGGAACAATACCTTCTTCTACAGCTGCTCTAGTTGAATTTAAAGCATCTTCAATTCTAAGTTTTCTTTCTTTTAGTTCTGTCTCTGTAGCAGCACCAACTTTAATTACTGCTACCCCACCTGATAATTTGGCTAATCTTTCTTGTAATTTCTCACGGTCAAATTCTGAACTCGATTCTGCATACAATGCTTTAATCTGTTGTGTTCTGCTTTCAATCTTTTCTTTATCACCTTTACCACCAACAATAACAGTATTATCTTTAGTTACATTTACTTTAGCAGCTTTTCCAAGCATTGTTATGTTAGCATCTTTTAATTCTAAACCTAAATCATCAGTAATTAATGTTCCACCAGTTAATATAGCAATATCTTCTAATATAGCTTTTCTTCTTTCTCCAAATCCTGGAGCTTTTACAGCTACAACATTAAATGTACCACGTAATTTATTTACGACAAGTGTCGCAACAGCTTCCTGTTCAACATCATCTGCAATAATTAATAAAGGTTTAGCTGCTGCAACTACTTCTTCTAATACTGGTAGGATTTCTTGAACAGCACTAATTTTTTTATCTGTAACAAGTACATAAGGGTTATCTAAATCAGCAATCATTTTTTCTGTATCACTTACCATGTACGGAGATAGATACCCTCTATCAAACTGCATCCCTTCTACGACTTCTAAAGTAGTATCAAGCGCTTGTGATTCTTCAATAGTTATGACTCCATCATTTCCAACTTTATCCATAGCTTCTGAAATGAATCTTCCGATTTCTTCGTCAGCTGCAGAAATAGCACCTACTTGAGCTATTTTATCTTTAGAATCAACCGTCACGCTAATTTCACGAAGACGTTCAACAGCTACTTTCACCGCTCTTTCCATACCTTTTCGTATACCGATAGGATTAGCTCCACTAGTAACGTTTTTTAGACCTTCAGTTATCATAGCCTGTGCAAGAATAGTTGCAGTCGTAGTTCCATCCCCTGCGATTTCATTTGTTTTATTAGCAACTTCAGCTACTAATTTAGCTCCCATGTTTTCATATGGATCTTCTAATTCTATTTCCTTGGCAATTGATACCCCATCATTAGTAATTAGTGGAGAACCAAACTTTCTATCTAAAACTACATTTCTTCCTTTTGGTCCTAATGTAATTTTGACAGCATTTGCCAATTTATCCACACCAACTTTCATCGATTGGCGAGCATCTTCTGAAAATTTTAATTCTTTAACCATGTTTCCTCCTAATCTTCAATAACAGCTAGAACTTCTTCTTCATTTACTAAATAGTACTCTTCATTTTTAAAATTAACTTTTTTATAATTATCTGAAAATACTACTTTACTTCCCTCAGAAAGTTCTCCGTCATTATCTTTTGATAATAAACAGCTTTCTCCTAAAGCAACTACAATCGCAATATTTGAAGTTTCTTCTTTTGAAGCTAAAACTATTCCACTAGTTGTTGCTTTTTCTTCCTCAACTTTTTTTAATAATACATTATCAAATAATGGTTTAATCATATTAATAACCTCTTAAAAATTTTTTTCTGTATTTTTCTTTATCTACTGAAATATATAATAAAACAAAAGTCAAAAAAAGTCAAATCATAATAATTATTCGATTAAAATATAAACTAACAATATTATTCATCATCTTAAATATATGACATAAATCAATATAATTATTTGTATAATAATACAAAAATAAAGCGATAACAAAGCTATTTTTATCATTTTTTTAATTCATATTATTTTTATATTATAGCAATATATGTTATAATTCTATTTGTATAATCAAAAAATAATAATTATACGGGAAAAATTCAAACATTATAAATAATATTATTAGGAGGAAAATGTATGAAATACGTAGTTGTTGGAACATCACACTTCGGATACGAAGCTGTTCAAACTATTTTAAAAAACGAGCCTAATGCTGAAATTCATTTATATGAAAGAGGTGCTGGGGCTTCATTTATGGGTTGAGGTAGCCAATCTTATTTAGATGGGACATCTAAAGCGTTATCTGAACTACACTTTGCAACAGAGGAATCTTACCGTTCTCAAGGTATTAACATTCACTGTAACAGCGATGTTGTAGGATTAAATTCAAAAGAAAAATACGTTGTTGTTAAAACAGCAGCCGGCGAAGAAAAACAAAGTTACGATAAATTATTACTAAGTCCTGGTGGAGCAGCAATTAAGCCTCCATTTGAAGGAATTGAATTAGAAAACATCCACACTTTCCGTGGCCCTGAAGATACTCAAGCTGTATACGATTGTATGCAAAACAGTAAAAAAGCAGTAGTAGTTGGTGGTGGATACATCGGTCTTGAAGTAGCAGAATCTTATGCTAAACACGGTATCGATGTAACTGTTGTTGACTTTGCTCCAAGAATCTTAAACACTTACCTAGACCAAGAACTTACTGATATTCTTACTGAAGAAGGTGCTAAACACAACCTTAAAGTTCGTGGTGGAGAAAAAGTTCTTTCATTCAAAGGTGAAAATGGAAAAGTTACAGCTGTAGTAACAGACAAAGGTGAATACGAAGCAGATACAGTTATCGTTTCTGTTGGTGTTCGTCCAGATGCATCTTGGTTAAATGGAGAATTAGAAATGACAGAACGTGGTTTTGTTGTTACTAACGAATACTTAGAAACATCTGCAAAAGATGTTTACGCTGGAGGAGATTCAACTCTTCTTCCATACGCTCCAACTCGTGGAGAATTACCAATAGCTCTTGCTACTCTAGCTCGCCGTCAAGGTGTAGTTGCTGCATTAAACGCTATGGGTACTAAAACTAAAATGCCTGCAGTAAACGGTACTTCAGCATTATCATTCTTTGATTACAAATTCGTAAGTACTGGATTATCTCAAAATGGTGTAGGTCTATATGATGGTAAAGTAGCTTCTAAATATGTAGAAGAAAGAATTTACCCAGATTTCATGAGAAAAGAAAACAATCTAGTTCACATGAAGATCTATTTCGATGAAGATACACACAGAGTTCTAGGAGCACAATTTATGTCTAAACATGACGTATCTAGTGCTATCGCAGCTTTATCTATAGCTATCGCATCTGAGTGGACATTAGAACAGTTAGCACTTGCTGATATATTCTTCCAACCAGAATTCGACCGTCCATGGCACTTCATTAACGTACTAGCTATGGCAGCTCTAGACTACAAACTAGGTGGAGCAGACAAATTACTATTCTAGTAAAAATAAAAAGTTCGCAGAAAAATTACTGCGAACTTTTTTATTCTGAAATTACTTGATCTAGATTTGATACTATTCTTGCTCTTCCTTGTACTTTAAAGTTTACGATATTATCAAAAATATTTAGAATTATAACTTCTCCCTTATTTAATATTTCTAAAGCTTCTTCATTATTCGTCTTTTTCGTAATTACTTTTACATTATCAACTTCAGCTCTAATAATAATATAACTACTTTCTTTCATAATCTACTCCTGTTAATACTATAACTTAATTTTATATTGAATGTCCTTAACTAATTCTGTATCTTCTAAGAAAATACCAGTTTTCTTACTTGTTACTGTTTTAGAACCGATTTTCTTAATTCCACGCATTGCCATACACATATGTTCAGCTTCTATAATTACATAAACACCTTTTGGTTGTAATTGCTCTTCTATTGCATTAACAAGCATTAGTGTCATATCTTCTTGAATTTGAAGTCTACGACTAGCACTTTCTACAAGGCGGGCTAATTTACTAAGCCCTGTAATCTTCTTATTATTTGGTACATAAGCTATGTGACAAACTCCATAAAAAGGTAGCATGTGATGTTCACATAGAGAATAGAACTGAATATCCTTTACTAAAATAGGTTCATCATTATCTGATTCAAAAAATGTATTGATTTCCTCTTTCGGATCAACATTTGTTTTAGATAATAACTCTTCATACATTTTTACACATCTTTTTGGTGTATCTAATAATCCAGCTCTCGATGTATCTTCTCCAATATTTTCTAATAATGTTTTTATAAGTTCTTGTGATTGTTCTTTATTTTTCAAAACTATCCTCCATTTTTTATAAAAAAAAGAGCTACTAAGTAGTAACTCCTCTTTTTTGAATTAAATTGTTATTATTTAACTGCGTCTTTAAGAGCTTTACCAGCTTTGAATGCAGGAACTTTGCTTGCAGCGATTTCAATAACTTCGTTAGTTTGAGGGTTGCGTCCTTTACGAGCAGCTCTTTCTCTTACTTCAAAGTTACCAAATCCGATAATTTGGATTTTTTCACCTTTAGCTAAAGTTTCTTCAACTGTTTCTACGAATGCTTCGATAGCTGCAGTTGCTTGTTTTTTTTGTAGTCCTGATTTCTCAGCAACTTTTGAAATTAATTCTGATTTGTTCATGAATTCTTTACCTCCATTATTGAGTAACGGTTCTCCCGTTTCACTTATTAAATATTACCATATAAATCGCTAATAATCAAGGTTTTATTACCGAATTTTAGCGTTTTTTAAGCATTTTTGCAATATTTTTAACAATTCTTTTGATTTTTTCTATTTATACAATAATGTATCGACTGATTTTACTCAAATTTATTTAATTCTTCTGCTGCCATTTTATTCATAAGGTTATTAACACAGTCCTTAATGCTTAGTCCTTCATAAAGAACCTTATAAATATTTTCAGTTATAGGCATATAAACGTCGTATTCTTTTGATAAGAAATAGCAAACTTTTGTAGTTCGCACCCCTTCAGCTACCATGTCTAATTTTTCAATAGCTTCTTCTAATGAATATCCTTGCCCGATTAAATAACCACAATTATAGTTTCTTGAATGCTTAGATGTACATGTCACTACTAAATCACCTATTCCACCAAGTCCTAAGAACGTCATTTCATCAGCCCCTAGTTTTTTCCCTAATCGTGTTATCTCAATTAGTCCACGTGTTAATAGTGCTGCTTTGGCATTATCACCATAGGCCATTCCATCGATCATTCCACATCCAAGAGCAATAATATTCTTAAGTGCACCACCAACTTCAACACCGATTATATCTTTATTAACATATATTCTAAAATATTTATTATGGAATATTTCTTGAGCTATTTTGTTTAATTCATCATTTTTAGATGCAATAGCAACTACTGTAGGATTTCTTAATATTAATTCTTCTGCATGAGAAGGACCACTTAGTACACCTACTCCTTTTAGTTTATCACTATCAATTTCATCAGATATGACTTCTGACATTCTCTTATTAGTTTCCATCTCTAATCCTTTAGAAACATGAATGATAAACTTAGGTCGTTCTAAATATCCGTTAATATCCCTTGCTACTTCTCTCATTACTTTTGTAGGAACTGCTATAACAATTACATCTGCAAATTCGACTGCTTCTTTTAAACTACTAGTAGCAACAACTTCTTTTGGTAAAATAGCATTTTTTAAATACCTACTATTTGTATGATTATTATTTATTTCATCTCTTGATTTTTCACTTCTTGAATATAAGCGTAATTCATGTCCATTATCTACAACTGCTTGAGATAAAGCAGTCCCCCAACTTCCTGAACCTATCACAGATATTTTCATTGTTCTGTCCTCACTATAAATTATTGTTATCTTAATTATATCAAATTTTCTAAAAATATACATTAATTTTACTTATAAGTATCATTTTATCTTAACCAAAAATCCAACTAGTAAAATATCTACTCCACTATTCTTTTCTTTAAAATTGTGTTATAATTTAATCAGAATAAATAAAGGAGGTAATTTTATGAATTGGTTTGAAATTACTCTAATTGACGGGAATAGAGGATTACTAAATCTAAACAATATTGTTGATATTTGGAAAGGTCTAAATGATGAATATGCAACTATTTCTCAAGTAAATGGAGAAGAAATTGAAGTACCTGCATCAGAATATGATAGATTAAAACGTGCATTAGATATGAAAGGATACGTATTAGGAGGATTCTAATATGGCTAGATTTTTAAAAATATTTCTAACTTTATTATCGATTACTGCAATTGGTATAGGATTATATTATTACTTCAATGGCTCTTTTTCATCGACAAATGATGATCAAGTTGATGATAAAACTAATATAGAAAACATAGTGAAGAGCGATTCATCTTCTCAAGAAAAAATTGAAGGAACTGTAGTAGCTAAACGTTCCACTGAAAACAATTAATTTTGCGAAAGGATATTACTATGAAAAAGAAAACTTTAAAAAAACTAACAAGCTTATTTCTTACTTCGACACTTATTCTTTCTACATTAAGTGCGTCAAGTCTAAATATTGTAGAAGCAAAAGGTTCTTCAGCAAGACCTAGTGCATCAAGATCAAGTTCTAAGCCTAGTTCTTCTAAACCATCTAGTAGTAAATCAAGTTCTAAACCTACTACTTCAACTGCTAGCAGTAAACCAACTACAGGAACTAAAAAGAACTTTTCAAATAGTACAAATGGTTCATATAATAAAGACTACAATAGTTACAATAATCAAGGATATAAAAAACAATACACAGACTATATAAATAATAACTATAGAAACAGTGGTTTCTTTTCAGGAAGCACTATAACTAACGCTCTTTTATGGTATACACTTTTCAATTCAGCTACATCACATAACACTATTCAAGCAAGTGATAAGCAAAAAGAATTAGTCGACAATGTAAAAGATTCAAAAGTTCCAGTTTATATGCTTGAAATTAAAACTAAAGATGGTGAAACAAAACACGTTACCGTTACAAAAGAACAATATGAAAAAGTTAAAGAGGGAGATAATATCTCTTTAGATAACGGAAACCTAGAAATTAAAAATCAATAATAGTTAATCTTGGGAGTGACTCAAAAATCGTGATTTCGGAGAAATCGATTTTGTCGAGTCACCCCCGCACAGTTTATTAGATATCTAAAAAGCTTTCATAAAGCGAATTTAGATATCAATAAACCACTGCGTCTATGAGTTATCATAGACACTTTTTTAATTTAGGACTTTTGGATCAGTCCCATTTTTAATAATGCCATACAAAAAAACTTTCGAAATAGTTACCTACTTCGAAAGTTTCTTTATTTCTATTCTTCTGAATATTTTGCTTTACGAGCTGCTTTTTCACGAGCTGCTTTATCTAATTCTTTTTTACGTAGACGAATTGACTCTGGAGTTACCTCTAAGTATTCATCATCACTTAGGTACTCAAGACTTTCTTCTAAAGTCATAATACGAGCTTTTTTAAGTGTTACTGTTTGGTCTTTTGTAGAAGAACGTACGTTTGTTTGAGCTTTAGCTTTTGTGATGTTAACTGTTAAGTCATTTTCACGGCTGTTTTCTCCAACAATCATACCACCGTATACATCCGTACCTGGCTCAATAAATACTGTACCACGATCTTCTAAGCTTGAGATAGAGTACGCTGTAGCTTGACCATTTTCAAGAGCTACTAATACACCATTACGACGTCCACCAACACGCCCTTTTTGCATTGGTTGGTAAGAATCGAATGTGTGGTTAATAATACCATATCCTTTAGTCATAGACATGAATTCTGTAGAGTATCCGATAAGTCCACGAGCTGGGACATTAAAGATAAGACGAGTTTGTCCATTTCCATCAGCTTGCATATCTACCATATCACCTTTACGTTGACCTAATGATTCGATAACAGCACCAACACTTTCATCCGGTACATCAACTTGAACACGCTCAACTGGCTCACAATCTACACCATCTATGTTACGGATAATTACTTCTGGTTTAGATACTTGAAGCTCGTAACCTTCACGACGTAAGTTTTCGATAAGAATTGATAAGTGAAGTTCTCCACGTCCACTTACTACCCAAGAATCACTTGTATTAGGTTCTACACGTAATGAAACGTCTGTTTCTAATTGTTGCATTAATCTATCTTCTAATTTACGAGCTGTAACAAATTTACCTTCTTTACCAGCAAATGGTGAGTTATTAACTAAGAAAGTCATTTGTAGTGTTGGTTCATCAATGTGAAGTATTGGTAATGCTTCTTGGTGATCTGTTGGACAAACTGTTTCCCCAACGTTAATATCATCCATACCACTTACTGCAACGATATCCCCAGCATGAGCTTCTTGAATTTCTTCACGTTTTAATCCAAAGTAACCAAAAATCTTAGTTACACGGAAGTTTTTAACTGATCCGTCAAGTTTCATAAGAGATACAGATTCTCCTACTTTCATACTTCCACGGAATACACGTCCAATTCCAATACGTCCAACATAGTCATTATAGTCTAATAATGCTACTTGGAATTGAAGTGGTTCATCTCTATTATCTTTTGGTGCTGGAACGTAATCAATTACTGTTTCATATAAACATTGCATGTTTTCTTCTTGCGCACTTGGATCACTTTCTAAAGAAGCTGTTCCGTTAATAGCTGATGCATAAACAACTGGGAATTCAAGTTGCTCATCATTTGCACCTAATTCGATAAATAAATCAATAACTTCGTCTACTACTTCCTCTGGACGAGCTGATGGTTTATCAATTTTGTTTACAACAACAATTGGTTTTAAGTTTTGTTCTAAAGCTTTTTTAAGAACGAAACGAGTTTGAGGCATTGTTCCTTCGTAAGCATCTACTACTAAAAGAACACCATCTACCATTTTCATGATACGCTCTACTTCACCACCGAAGTCTGCGTGTCCTGGTGTATCAAGAATGTTAATTCTTTTTCCTTTATAATCAATAGCTGTATTTTTTGCTAGGATTGTAATACCACGTTCTCTTTCTAAATCGTTAGAGTCCATAGCTCTTTCTTCTACGTGCTCGTTTGAGCGGAAAATTCCTGATTGTTTTAATAGCTCATCAACTAATGTAGTTTTACCGTGGTCAACGTGGGCTATAATTGCTATATTTCTAACATCATCTCTTAATTGTACTGACATTTTTATCTCCTTGTTCTTACTTTATAAAATATATATAATCTTAAATTTATATAGTATTTAATCTAACTTATCAATAATACCACTATTTTTCTTGATTGTAAACAAATATACTAACGAAATTACTTTAATTTAAGATATTTTTTTTCGTTAGCACTTTCACTAATAAAAAAGAAGATCAAGTATAACTCGATCTTCCTTAATACTATTCTTTTATTATGGGTGTACTGGAATCATCCATCCAAGTACTCTAGTTGATTGAAGTGCAACGATAGCACACACAATTATTAACAGGATGAAACTGTGTTTAACTGTAAATTTAAGTAAGTCTGACTCTCTACCTACTAGACCAACCGCTGCAGCTGCTACTGCGATAGATTGTGGAGAAATCATTTTACCTACTACTCCTCCTGATGCGTTAGCTGCTACCGCTAATAATGGATCCATTCCTACTTGGCTAGCTGTAACTTGTTGTAATTTAGCAAATAGTAAGTTAGCTGATGTATCAGAACCAGTAATGAACACTCCAATCCATCCAAGAGCTGGTGATAGGAATTTAAATGCTCCACCTGTTGCTGCTAGCGCGTATCCTAGAGTATTAGACATACCTGATGCATTCATAATGTATGCAAATCCTACTACGAAACAGATTGTTAACAATGCAATTTTAACTTCATTAAATGTTTGAATAAAAGTTGCACCTGCATCTTTCCAACTAATTTTAATAATAAACTTAGAGATTAACGCTGCTACTAAAATTGCTGTCCCGATTGATCCTACTAGGTCAAGTTTGAATACTGCTGCAATTTCTTTTCCTGATACAGAACTAATAATATTATTGTGGATAAATGGTACCTTCGGATTTAAAGCAAGTGTTTTGAAGAATGCTTTAGAAGATTTCATTGTCCAGATGAAAATGATAAGTGTTAATACAACAAATGGTGACCATGCAACTAGTACTTCTTTTAAACTGTGTTTTGCATGTACTGTATTTTCATCGACTTCTTTTTCATCAGCAAATCTCCAAGTAGTTTTTGGTTTCCAGAATTGAAGTAAAATAACCATTGATACTAATGATACTAATGATGAAAGAATGTCAGGTAATTGTTCTCCCATGTAGTTAGAACTTATGAACTGTGCAATTGCAAATGATCCACCTGATACTAATAATGCAGGCCATACTTCTAATGTTTTCTTGAATCCAGCCATAATTAATACTAAGTAGAAAGGAATGAAGATAGACACTAGAGGTAATTGACGTCCGATCATCGCTGCGATTTCCGCTGCTGCAATTGGTGATCCGTTAGCATAAGTTGCTAATCCGTCCATCGCTGTAACCGGTGCTCCTACAGCCCCGAATGCTACCGGCGCAGTATTAGCTATCATACAAACACCTGCTGCATAAAGTGGTCTAAATCCTAAACCTACTAATAATGAAGCTGTGATTGCTACTGGCGCTCCAAAACCTGCTGCTCCTTCTAAGAAAGCCCCGAATGAGAAAGCAATGATTAATGCTTGAAGACGACGGTCATCAGTTAATGATGTAATACTGTCTCTGATGATACCGAAGTGACCTGTTTTAACAGTCATTTTGTATAAGAACACTGATGTTAAAATAATCCAACCGATAGGCATTGCACCATAAACCATTCCTTGGAATGTTGAGAATGCTGCAAAGTGGAACGGCATTTTAAAGAATATACAAGCAATTACAATCGCTAATATTAAAGTTAGTAAACCTGTTAACCAACCTTTAACTTTTAATCCTGCAAGTGTTACTAGATAAAACACAATTGGAATTAGTGCAACAAGTGCAGAAACATATAGATTATCAGCCACAGGCTGTAATAACTGAGTGAATTTTTCCATAAATACACTTCTCCTTTGTATGAATATATTTTGTTTGGTTTGAGAAAATCTATTATTATAAATAACAAAGTTATATATTAACTAAAAATCAAATATTGTAATAATTCATATTTATTTTATTTTAGAATAAAAACTTATTTTTCGTTCAATGAGATATATAACAGTTTTTTATCTGTTCTATTTTTTACTCCTTATACCATATATTTGATAGTATTTATTTAATGATTTTCTCGATTACATTTAATATTGTAGCACGCTTTCATTTAAAAGTAAAGCGTTTTTTTAGTTATTTTTACAACATTTTTAAAAAATCCTTATTTATCAATGGAAAAAGTATACTTTTTTTTGAAAATTTTTCCTAACTTTTTTTATAACAGTTCTATAAGTAACTTTATGAAATTTCTTATTTTCGAAATTCAATCTATGTTACTATTATTTTTGTACACTATATATAAAAAAAACATATCGTAGTTAATATTAACACGATATGTTTTTTTTAGTTCTAATAAAATAATATATAGTTTTTTAATATCTCTGCTTATCTTTTAAAACACGATTAATTTCTTTATTCGCTTCTTTTTGCTTCAATACATGGCGTTTATCATAGTTTTTCTTACCTTTAGCAACACCGATTAAAAGCTTTGCATAGCCATTTTTAATATAAAGTTTCAACGGAACAATACTCATCCCTATTTCATTTTGCACATTTGTTAATGAAGCAATTTGTTTTTTCTTTAATAATAATTTTCTTACTCTTAATGGTTCATGATTAAATCTATTTCCCTCTTCAAAATGAGAAATATGCATATTATAAACAAATATTTCTCCTCGCCTTGTTTGACAGTATGAATCTTTTAAATTGATTCTCCCTCTTCTAATAGATTTAATTTCTGTACCAGTTAAAACTAATCCTGCCTCATAAGTTTCTTCTATAAAATAATCATGATTAGCTTTTTTATTTTGGGCAATAACTTTTATTTCTTTATCCATAATCTAATCCTCTATTTTTTACTAATTAATGATTTGTGTTTCAATATTTTAAAGTCTATTTCTTGATTTTCTAAGTCAACATTTGCTACTTTAACAATTACTTCGTCACCAAGTCTATAAACTTTTTTCTTTCTACGACCAATCAATAGCATATTTTTCTGATCATATGTATAATAATCATCATTCATTGCCTTAATGTGCACTAATCCCTCAATATTACTTCGTTCAAGAGTAATAAATACACCAAAGTTCGTAACACTTGAGACAATACCTCTGAATGTTTGTTCTTGATATTTTAACATATACTCACATTTTTTCATTCTATCGACTTCACGTTCACAATCAACCGCTCGTTTTTCATACTCTGAAGAACTCTCAGCTAAATCCGGTAATCTAGTAATGAAATTATCTATAGTTTGATCAGATACATCACCATTAAATAAATATGTTCTAATCATTCTATGCACCAATAAATCCGGATAACGTCTAATTGGAGATGTAAAATGCGTATAATACTTCGTAGCAAGTGCAAAGTGACCTATATTATTTATTGAATATCTAGCTTGATTCATAGTTCTAAGAAGAATTGTTGAAAGCATAGTTTCTACAACCTCTCCTTTAAATTTTCTAAGCATGTTTGCTAACATATAAGGTTCAATCTCTTCAATTTTACCTTTTGTTCTATAGCCAAGACTTGCAGCAATATCAAAGAACTGTCTAAGTTTTTCCATTTTAGGCTCTTCGTGAATACGATATATAAACGGAACTTGCATCCAGTAAAAATGCTCTCCAATTACCTCATTAGCACTTAGCATAAAATCCTCAATTAGTCTTTCTGAAATACCTCTTTCACGAAGGACAATATCTAAAACTTCCCCATTTTCATCAACCACTACTTTTGACTCTGGTTTATCAAAATCAATAGCACCTCGCGTTTCTCTATTAGCACGAATTTTTTTTGACAATTCTAATGCTGTCTTCAGCATAGGTACGTATTCTTTATATTCTTCTATCGTTTCTTTATTTTCAGCATAGACTTCATTAACTTTTTTATAAGTCAAACGTCCTTTGGATTTTATTACAGCTGGATATATATCATAGCTTTCAGGATATCCTTTAGTATTAAAATCGATATCACAACAGATTGTATATCGTAATACATGAGGATTTAATGAGCAGATATTATTAGATAATTTTCTAGGTAACATCGGAACCACCCTATCAGCTAAATAAACACTACATCCTCTATTGGCTGCCTCTTTATCTAATGGACTATCTTCAGTTACATACCTACTAACATCAGCTATAAATACTTTTAATCTATAACCTTTTTTAGTTTTAACAACTGAAATGGCGTCATCTAAATCTTTAGCATCATCACCATCAATAGTAACCACCATTTCATTAGTGCAATCTCTGTACTTATCTTCAAGTTTTATTTCATCACTTATTTTCTCAGTTTGCTCAAGTACTTCTTGAGGGAATTCATTTGGAATATTATGTTTATAAATCACTGAAAGAATATCTACACCTGGATCATCCTTATGCCCAATTGATTTTATAATAATTCCCTTATGATCTTCAAAGCTAACCTTTGAATAATCTGTTATTTCAACTAGTACCTTACTACCGTCAACTAAATTAAAGTTTTTAGCATTCGTTATCTTTATATATTTTACAATATTTTTATCATCACTTTTTACAAAAGAGAAAAATTTTGCATTAGTTAGTGTTCCAACTGTATACTTAGTATTTCTTTCCAATACTTTTTGGACTATCCCTTCTAGATTACGATCATCCTTATAAACACTATCTACTTTTACTAAAACAATATCACCTGTCATTGCACTTTGTGTGAATCCTTTAGGAATATATACTTCTATTCCTAAGTCTTGTGAATACACAAAAGCAAAACCTTTTTGATGTAATCTAATAACTCCCTCAATTTCTAATGCTTCCTTAACATAAAGAAACTTCTCGTTGGGTAATTGAGTAACGACTAATTTTCTCTCTAACTTTCCAACATTTTTTACTAATTCAACAAACTCTTTCGCTGATTCAATGTTTAACTTTTCTTTTAAATCTTCTATACTTAATACTTTTTCTTCTTTAAATATTTTTTCTATTCTTTCTAACATATAATCCTCCTTAATTTAGATTATACAACATATAATTATTTCTATAAAAATAAACCTAAAATGAAATTACATTTTAGGTTTATTATCTTTAGTCTATAATTTTAACCAAGTAAGACACACTAGTGATATAAAAAATATTAGTCCTAGTACTACTGTAATTCTTTGTAAAACTAATTCAGCACCTCTTACTTTTTGTTTTCCAAACAGTTCTTCTGCTCCACCAGTTAATCCAGATAGACCTCCAGATTTACTTTCTTGTAATAAAACTACTACAATTAACAGAATACTGCTCACTATTGCCATTGTCATTAAAAAAGTGTGCATACTCTCCTCCTAAAATAATCATTCGTTAATACAATACAATTTATATTAACACATTTTTTCAAAAAAAGCAAATTTATTAAACAATCTTAGTGAAGATAATTCTTCCCGAAGATGTTTGTAAGACACTTTGTACTTCTACTTCGACAGTTTTACCAACCGAACGTTTACCATTTTCAACGACAATCATTGTCCCATCTTCAGTATAAGCTACACCTTGATTATTCTCTTTACCTTCTCTTAATACTTGAACTTTCAATCTTTCACCTGTCGTTAACATCGGTTTAACAGCGTTACTTAGATCATTAACATTCAGAACTTTAATTGCTTGTAAAGTAGCAAGTTTATTAAGGTTATAATCAGTTGTAATAATAGAACATTTGTATTTCAAAGCATAATCTATTAATAAATTATCAACACCTTTATGCTCATTATATTTGTACTTATTATCAATTTCAAGATCAATTTCTCTCATTTTTTGAAGATGCTCAACACAATCTAAGCCTAGACGACCTTTTGCACGTTTTAATGGATCTTCAGAATCCGAAATCAGCTGTAATTCTTTTAAAACAAATTCAGGAACAATAATCTTACCTTCTAAAAAGCCAGTTTTCGCAACATCTTGAATACGTGAATCAATTAATGCACTCGTATCTACAACTTTTGATAAAATCTTCTTTGTGTTAACTTTTGGTTCTTTTTCTTTAGGTTTATTCCCAAATTTGAATGCCGTAAAGATATTTAAAAATTCTCCTTCACGTCTATATCCTAAGACCAATCCTAAATATCCAAAGACAATATATATAACAGCGGAAATAATTCTTCCCATTATTCCAGCACCTGCTATAACATCTACCCCTGATGAAAGTAAACTAGCTAAAAGTAGACCAAGAATTAATCCAATTGTAGTAAATACAATTTTTTGGATTGGTGTATTTGTTAGACGATCTTCGATTCTTTTTAACATTGCTACGAATCTATCTGAAAATAATAAAGACATTAATACGAAAACTACTGTAGTTCCAATTGTAACAATAAGTCTTAACATCGTCTCACTCAATGATGCAAAAATATTATAATATATCAATGCACTAGTTGAAAGTGTTCCTACCGTTATTCCTAGAAAAAAGGAAATAATAATTAAAACTTTTTTCAACATAAAAATCACTCCTTTTATTATTTAATTTAAAATATAAAATTATTAATAAATACTTTAATAATAATATTTTAGAAAATATAGAGATATAAACATCCCTTCTATATATTCTACTACATTCTACTTAAAATTAACATAACTAAATCAAAAAAATTAAAGTTTTTTTAAAATATTTTTATAAATATAAAGACTAAGAGATGAATAAAGAAAATACCTCTAGTTTTCTCACAATTCATCTCTTATCTTTATTAAAATACACTACTGAAAGCTATATCTAGGCACTCTCTGATATCCTTTACAGGAACTATCTCAATTCCATCAGGAAAATCAGAATTTTTCATATTTCCTATTGGAACTATTACTCGTTTAAAACCATGTTTTTTAGCTTCATTAATTCTTTGCTCAATTCTACTAACTCTTCTAACTTCTCCCGTTAAGCCAACTTCTCCAATGAAACAATCATTCATATTTACAGCTATATCTTTAAAACTAGAAGCCACTGCCATAATTACACCTAAGTCAACAGCAGGGTCATCAATTTTTACTCCACCAGAGACTTTAACGTACACATCTTGTTGCTGTAATAAATAACCAGCTTTTTTCTCTAAGACAGCCATTAATAATATTAACTTATTATATTCTAATCCAGTTGAAATTCTTCGCGGATTATTGAAAGCTGTTGGCGTAGTTAATGATTGTATTTCTACAAGAAGTGGTCTACTACCTTCCATAGTACTAATTATAGTCGCTCCAGCAAGGTTTTTACTTCTTTCTTCTAAAAACATTTGAGACGGATTAGCTAAATCTTCTAATCCACTATGTTTCATCTCGAAAATTCCAATTTCATTAGTTGAACCAAAACGATTTTTAACAGCTCTAAGTATTCGATAACTATGTTGACCCTCACCTTCAAAATACAGAACTGTATCTACCATATGTTCTAACATACGAGGACCCGCAATTGTTCCTTCCTTAGTAACATGCCCAACTATAAATATTGCTATATTTAAACTCTTAGCAATTTTCATTAATTGTTGAGTACATTCTCTAACCTGGGTAATACTACCTGGAGAATTTTCCAAATTAGGATTATAAATTGTCTGAATTGAATCAATTACTAAAAACTGGGGCTTTATTTTTTTTACCACTTGATAAATTAAATTAAGATCAGTCTGTGCATAAACAAAAAGTTCATCCGTATTATTCTTTAATCTATCAGCTCTTATTTTAACCTGTCTTACTGACTCTTCCCCAGTTACATATAGCACATCATGTTCTTTTGCTAAGTATGCTGAAATCTGTAGAAGTAATGTAGATTTCCCAATACCTGGATCTCCTCCTAAAAGTACCAAAGATCCACCAACAACTCCACCACCAAGAACCCTATTTAATTCACTACTGTCCGTTAGAGTCCTCGGTACATCCTGTGTAGAAACTGATTTTAGTTTCCCAGCTTCTACACGCTCTGTATCGTTTGTTTTTACTTCAAATTCTGTGTGTTTTGTCGCCTTTTTTGCTTCGACTACTTCTTCCATAGATGCCCATTTTTTACAATTTGGACATCTTCCCATATATTTTAAACTCTGGTAACCACAGGCATTACATTCGTATTTTACATTTACCTTAGCCATAACTACCTCTTAGTCTTCTTTACAACAAAACTATCTTTTTTATAATCAATATTGATTATTCCTGTTAATTCAGGATTTTGTAATAGTTCTTCGCTTAGTAAATCTTCAATATTTTTTTGAATACTTCGTTTTAATGGACGAGCTCCGTATTCTTTTATACTACCATCTTCAACAATTTTAGCCATTGCTTTCTTCGTAAGTTTAATAGTAATATTTCTATCTTCTAATCTCTTAGATAAACCATCTATTAGTAATTCAGAAATTTTTTCCAACTCTTCTTTCTCTAGAGTCTTGAAGACGATTATATCATCAATCCTATTTAAGAATTCTGGACGATATTGTTTTTTCAATGCTTCCATCATAGTGTTTTGAACATTCTTATAATCATTCTTAATAGAATCACTACCACCAAAACCTACAAATTTTTGATCATTAAGTTCACTAACACCGACATTTGAAGTCATTATAATAATTGTATTTTTAAAATCGATCACACGTCCTGATGCATCAGTTAAACGTCCATCATCTAATACTTGTAAAAGGATATTAAAGATTGATGGGTGAGCTTTTTCAATTTCGTCAAATAGAACTACTGAATATGGTTTTTGACGAACCTGTTCAGATAATTGTCCTGCCTCTTCATATCCTACGTATCCTGGAGGCGCTCCTACCAATCTACTAATAGAGTGCGGTTCCATATATTCACTCATATCTATACGAATCATATTATCTTCTGAACTAAATAAAGCTTCTGATAAACTCTTAGCAAGTTCTGTTTTCCCTACACCTGTAGGTCCTAGGAAAATAAAACTTCCTATTGGTCTGTTAGGTGCTTTAAATCCGCTTCTTGCTCTTCTAACAGCTTTGGCTAAACTAACTACAGCCTCATCCTGACCAATAACTCTCTTATGTAAAATTTCTTCTAGTTTTAGCAGTCGTTCACTTTCAGATTCTGTTAATTTTGTAACTGGAACTCCTGTCCAAGCAGCAAGAACTTCAGCTATGTGTTCAGAAGTAATCTTAATTTTATCTTTTGATAAACTATCTTGCCAAGAAATTTTGAATTCTTCGATTTTACTAATTACCTTATTAACTTCATCACGTTTTTTAGCTGCTATTTCAAATTCTTGATTAATAACAGCTCTATCTTTTTCTTTGTTTAATCTAGCAAGCTCATCTTCATACTCTTTTAATTTATCCGGTGATTTATAATATCTAAGTTTAACTTTAGAACATGCCTCATCGATTAAGTCTATTGCTTTATCAGGTAGACATCTGTCTGTAATATAAGTTGTACTTAATTTTACAGCTGAGTCAATAGCTTCATCTAAGATTTCTACATCATGGTGTTCTTCATATTTATGTCGAAGTCCTTCAAGAATCTTAATGGAATCTTCAGTACTTGGTTCTTCAACCTTAATTGGTTGGAAACGACGTTCTAAGGCCGCATCTTTTTCAAAATATTTTCTATATTCTTCAGTTGTTGTAGCACCGATACATTGAATTAAACCGCGTGATAAGGCAGGTTTAAGAATATTTGATGCATCAGCACTTCCTTCACTACCACCAGCTCCAATAATTGTATGAATTTCATCTATGAATAAAATAATATCTCCTGCATCTTCAATCTCTGCAATTATATTTTTTAATCTCTCTTCAAATTCACCACGATACTTAGTGCCAGCTAGTAATGTACCCATATCTAATACCATTACTCTCTTTCCTAATAAATTACTAGGAACATTCTGCGAGACGATTCTTTCTGCTAAACCTTCAACTATCGCTGTTTTTCCTACTCCAGGTTCTCCAATTAATACAGGATTATTTTTAGTACGTCTATTTAAAATTTCGATCATACGCGTAATTTCTTTATCACGTGCTAATACAGGATCTAATTTATTATTAAATGCATCTCTAGTTAAATCTTTTGCTAAAGAATTTAATGTTTTAGTTTTTGAGGAACTATTCTCAGATTCTGCAATCTTTTTAAATCCTTCATACAATTTGGATACCAATGCGTGATTTTTTTTCACTAAATCAAATAATTCATCAACTAAACCATCGACATTTATCCCTAATTTATCAGTTAATAAACGCACTGCTGTTCCAGTCTCTTCTTCAAGTAAAGATAATAACAAGTGTTCACTAGTAACAACAAAACTAGAAGTATCATCTGCATATCTTTGACTATTTTCTATCGTTCTAACTGCTCCATTTGTATAATCTATTTTCATTAAAACATTACGATAAAAATCTGTTCCCTCTAATTCTGCTTCATAAAAGTCTACTACATTTTTTCTAAAATCATCATAGTAAACACCATGCCTGTTAAGCATTTTACAAGATATAGTATTTTGCATACTCAACATAGCCAGTAATAAATGTTCTGTTCCTACAGCTTTAACTCCAAAATCATTTGCTTCTTCTTTTGCTGTTGTTAATACCATAAGGGCTGTTTCATTAAATCTTATATACATAACATCATCCCCTTTTATTATATTTTATATTTGTTAAGAATCTTATTGTCAGATCCTTTATATTTGCTTTGGTTTGATTAATCATTTCTTCAGCACTATTTTCATCAATACAATCTAAAAATTGATTATGCACCGCTGTAACAATTTCTAAACTGTCTATAAAATGATTATAATCAAATTTATCGATATACTCTTTATCCAGTAGTATTTTAGCTAATCGAATAGCCTCATCTACTTCAAAAATCTCATTCTCTACTGTCTCAATTAAATAATCAATGTAGTCTTTATTTGCGTGAAGAGTTATTTTGGTGATTCTGATGAATCCACCTCCACCTCGTTTACTCTCAATTATAAATCCGTGTTCTGGTGTGAATCTTGTCTTTATTACATAGTTTAATTGAGATGGTACACAGTCAAATTTTTGTGCAACGTTACTTCTTTTTATAATTATATGATCTTCTGAAGCCTCGTTAAATAAGCCTATAATATATTGTTCAAGTATATCAGTCATATTACTATTATTCATAAGAGCACCTCCTTTATTGACTAAAATTGACCTTTATTAAATTATACTACATCTACAATATTTTGTACACAAATAACATTGATTTTAAGGGTATATAAAAATAAAAAAAACGACTCAAAAATCATGATTTTAAAAAAATCTTTTATTCTTGAGTCGTCTAATATAATTCTATTTTCTAATAAGAGTATTTGGGGATGACTCTGAAAAATCGATTTCTACGAAATCACGATTTTTGAGTCACTCCCCTATTAATTAGTTATTTTTTTGTTTTGATTTTCTATTAAAAATTAGATTCATTACAATCGCAACAATTGTTCCTAATACAATACCACTATCAGTAAACATACGGATAAAACTTGGTAATTGAGCAAATGCCGTAGGAACTGTTGTTACACCTAATCCTAAACCAACAGAACAAGCAATTATCATCAGATTTTCTTGTTTAGCAAAATCAGTATTCCCTAACATTTTTACACCATATGCAAGTACCATACCAAACATACTAATCATTGCACCACCCAGTACTGGTTGAGGTACGATTGTAGCTAAAGCACCAATTTTTGGAATTGATCCAAAAACTAGAAGTAACAGTACCATTACATACATTACTTTTTTACTTTTCACTCCTGAAATTTGTACAAGACCTACGTTTTGAGAATAAGTAGTATATGGAAACGCATTTACTAATGATCCAATCATAACCGCTAATCCTTCTGCTAAATATCCTCTTCTTAAATCAGACTCTTTAATCTCTTGATTACAGATATTTCCTAGGGCATAATATACACCAGTAGATTCAATCATACTAACTATTCCAACTATAACAAATGTTAAAATCGCACTTATATTAAATTCAAAACTAGCGAACTTAAGTGGTGTTGGATGTTGGAACCAACCTGCTTGAGTAACTTCTGTTAAACTTACCATCCCCATAAAACTAGCAATAACGGTTCCTGATACTAAACCTAATAAAATTGCTATTGATTGAATAAATCCAGTAGTAAATTTATATATTACTAAAATAATTGCAAGCGTAATACATGCCAATACGATATTTTTTGGATTTCCAAAATCTTTAGATCCTTGTCCTCCTGCAATATAGTTCATGGCAACTGGTACTAATGTAATACCTATAATTGTAACAACACTACCAGTAACAACAGGTGGGAATAACTTAGCCACCTTAGCAAAAAATGGTGCTATTCCAACTACCACTAATCCTGAAACAAAAATTGCTCCATACATAGTTGGTAAACCTGAGCTATTTCCTATAGCTATCATCGGCGCAACAGCTGTGAAAGTACATCCAAGGACAACAGGTAAACCAATTCCTGTAAATTTACCTTTATACACTTGTAAGAATGTTGCTACCCCACACATAAAAATATCAACTGACACTAGATAAGTTGTTTGCTCTGCTGAAAGACCTAATCCTCCAGCAACAATTATCGGTACGATTACCGCTCCTGCGTACATTGCTAGTACGTGCTGTAAACTTAAAATAAAAGTTTTCAAAATTCTTTTCTCCTTAGTTATATATTATTTTTGACAAATATAACTATATAAATACAAAAAATCACCTATAATTACTTATAGGCGATTTAAAAATTCTACTACAAATAGTTGGGAGTGACTCAAAAATCGTGATTTCGGGGAAATCGATTTTGTCGAGTCACCCCCGCACAGTTTATTAGATATCTAAAAAGCTTTTATAAAGCGATTTTAGATATCAATAAACCACTGCGTCTATGAGTTTTCTTGTAAACTTTTTTAAAATCTAGGATTTTTGGGCCAACTCCAATAACATTATAATAAGAATGCCCATAGTCATCAAATTTACGGTCTGATGGTAGAAACTTGCAAGCCATATTCTTGCCTTTATATGTGCTATATTTTGTCTGTACAATATATAATAACAATTTTCAAAACGATTTTCAAGTGCTATCTGTTTTTTCTTTTAAATTTTTATCGTTAATTAAAATTTATACTATATGTGCTAATTATTTATTCTATTACCTTTAATTTACCTCTAAAGTCATCTAAACTTGAGTATCCTTTTTCTTTCATTACTTCTTGAAGTTCTTTAGTTAGTCTAGCAAAAACTGAAACACCTTCTTTATGCAAAGTAGTTCCCACTTGCACTAAATCAGCACCACAAAGAATATGCTCAAATACATCTTTACCATTTATAACACCACCAGTTCCTATGATTTTTATACTAGGATTCAAGCGTTCTCTAAATGCTCGAACATTAGCTAATGCTGTTGGTTTAATATATTCTCCACCTAGTCCACCAAATCCACCTTTTGGCTTAATAACTACTTGTTCCTTGTCTAAATCAATATATAAACCATTCCCTACACTATTTACACTATTCACATATGTAAGAGGATATTTATTAAGAATTTTAGCCATTTCATCAAAATGAGCAATATCGAAATACGGAGGTAGTTTTACCCCAATAGGTTTTGTAAAGAATGTGAATACCTCAGCTAACAATTTATCTGTAAGTTCAAAATCATAAGCAATCTGAGGCTTTCCTGGTACATTTGGACATGATAAATTAAATTCAGTTACACCTTCATATTCACTTTCTTGAATTTTCTTTAATAGATCAATATTTTCGTCATAACTCATACCAGTTACCGATAAAAACTGTAATTTTGCACCTGCTCTTTGACGTTCAATAACATAGTCTAAATAATAATCTAAACCATTATTAGGCAGCCCCATTGAATTTATACTCCCTAAAGCAGTATCATAATATCTAGGCTCAGGATTACCTTCTCTATAGTCACGAGTTGCAGTCTTAGTAACAAATGCACCTGCTTCACTAGTTGCTAATTCATCTAGTTCCTTAATCGTCATACAATGTACCCCTGATGCATTCATTAATGGGTTAGATAAATCTACATCTAAAAAATTTGTTTTTAACATTCTTCATACCTCCTATGTATACTAATTAACAGTTTATCATAAAATAAACTTGATAACCATTGATAAAACTAGTTTTAGTTATATTTTAATAAAAAAGAAGAATTTCAGAAAATCAATTTTTTCTAATATTCTTCTTTTAAAATTAGTTCTTCTTATCTAAAATAAACAATTCTTAATTATGCTTCTAGATGCTTAATTATATCTAGATACAAATTATCCATCTTCGGTAATATATCTTTTATTCTATCAGAATGTTCTTCTTTTAACCATGAAGTAGGTTTTTCGTATAATACTTCTGTCTTATCCTCTCTCTTAATAAGTAATAATTTTAGTGGTAGGTTAAAACTTAGATATAAATCATCTTGCATTAGTAATGTTCCTACTTTTGGGTTACCAAATACTATATATTGAATATCCTCTAATTCTAAATCAACATTTTTAGCATATTCTCCTTGATTTATATTTAAAAACTGGTGAATGTTGTTTTTTTCTAAATATTCATCTACTTTTGATCTTACATTGACAAACTCATCATTAATTAGATATTTTTCCATAATTTACCTCTTTTTTACTATTATTAAGTTCCTTTGCTTTCATAATACACTAATTATCTACTTTTGTCATCAATTTAGTTTTATAGAAAATAATAGTATTTTCATTTAAGAGGTCGTACTTCAGAATTCGTCCATGTACTATACATTAATTTCATCAATAACTTCTTTTAACAATTCATAAGAGTGATGTTGAGCCTCTTCATCATAAATATATGAATTTATCATTAATTCATCAAAGTCTACCCTACGTTTTAAATCTAAAATCTGATTTTTCACGGTTTCCTTACTTCCAATAAATGAAATTTTTGTCATCTGAGAAACCACAGATTTCTCATGATCAACTATCTCATCATGTTCAAATGCAATTGGACCAAAATGTGGTACTTTAGTTGTAGCGATATAATTTTTCCATACCGCTTCCTCTGATTGTACCGGAGGAACCATTCCTTGAGGATTACTTGTAATGATATTTAAAAATGATTGAATCTGAGTTGTTGATAATCTTTTTGCTTCTTCATCGGTATCTGCAACAACTGCATTAGCACCTAAAATTACATACGGCTCACTTAAAACTTCTGAAGGTTTAAAGTAATGTCTATAAATTGCTACTGCATTTTCCATCATAGCTGGAGCAAAATGCGATGCAAATACATAAGGTAGTCCTAGTTCAGCAGCTACATATGCACTATCAGTACTAGATCCCAGAATATATAATGGAACATCAAGCCCGGCTGCTGGATATGCATGAACAGGTCGCTTATCTTTAAAATACTCTGACAGTTCTACAACTTCTTTTTTAAAATCCATCTCTCTATTAGTATTTCTTCTAATAGCACGCGCAGTATTATAATCTGTACCAGGTGCTCGACCTAAACCTAAATCAACTCTATCTGGATATAAAGTTTCCAAAGTTCCATATTGTTCTGCAACTATATATGGACTATGATTAGGTAACATCACACCACCCGAACCTACTCTAATATTACTAGTGTTATCTAGTGTACGTTGGATTAATAACTGCGTTGCGCTACTAGCTACACTTTTCATATTATGATGTTCTGCAATCCAATATCTTTCATATCCTAATTCATCAGCCTTTTTGGCTAATCTAATCATTGCATCTATTGCATCTTTAAAATTTTCTCCTTGTCTTAATGGAGCTAAATTTAAAATTGAAATTTTCATAGTTTTTCACCTCTATTTATTTACCATTTTTAACAACTCATCTACAGCTACAATTCCTAGTTGATTTGCTGCAAGAGGACTGTCTCCAGTTATTAAGTTTCTATCTATATGAACCTGACCGCTTATTGCTTCATTTACTATTTTCGCACCCAAACTTTCTAGCTTTTCAGCTAATAACCATTTTAATTTTCCTGGCATATATCCAATTTCTTGGTTTGCTCCCTCATCTATACTATCAGGGAAAACAGTCATTTCATAATTTTTAAATAAAAACTCTGATTCGTCAATATTTCCTGAAATTAGTGCAGCAGGTCCATGACATAGTGTTATGATTTTTTTATTTTCTTTAATTGCCCATTTAAGAACCTCTTTTACTTCACTACTTTCAGGTAAGTTAATCATTGCACCATGACCACCTGGTATGAAAACACCTGAATAAGGTGAATTTTCTGAAGTAATATTCTCCAAAATTCTATCTAATTTAACAGGATTCTCAAATTTTTCTATATATTTATTATAAAGCCTCATAACATTTTCATCTTTTTCTGGCATTGCCCACATCTCTAATTTTACAGGGTTTCCTGATAAAGTAACAATATCTATCTCAAATCCAGCGGCATCCATATGTAACATTGGTAATAATGTTTCTACAGGGTGATTACCTGTTGAAAAATACTTTCCATTAGACATTTGTAAGTATCTTTCATCTGACGTTATCATTAAAATTTTATTCTTTTCCCCTCTATACGTGTTTTCAAATTTAAAACCATCAAAATTTGTTACAGGGCTTGTATATACACTTAAAGAATAGTCTGACGGAAAATATGCGTTATGTTCTGCTCTATCTTTTACTGGTTGATTTGTTAATTTCGTCATTTTAATTCTCCTAAACTTTTATTGAAAATATTTGCTTGCACAAACAAGTACATGGATAGAATATAAAATCAAAATAATTAATTCTGATTTTATATTTTATCACTATTTCTATTTAATACGTCTGTAACTATACTCGTAGTATTTTCTAGGTACTTTTTTCCTTTAGGTGTTAATTTTATACATACACCTCTCTTGTCCTCAGCAGAAGAAAATCTTTCTATTACACCACACGTATTCTCAAATTTAGCTAACATTCTTGATGTTGCACTTAAACTTAATGAAATCTTAGTACTTAAATCTGTCATTCTTAATATATTTCCTTCGGTTTCATTCAAGTAATGTAAGCTATAGTATTCATTTAAAGTTATTGGATGCTCTCCTTTTGATAAGGCATCTTCTAATTCAGTACTTATTTGTTTCATATTACTATGAAATGCTATCCATTTATTTACTACTTCTTCATTATTCATTTGTCACCTCTTAATTTACTTGCGTTTGCAAGTAAATTAATATTACTACTTTTATTATTAATTGTCAATAAAACTATCTTTTCTTATTACTACTAGATAAAAATATCCTTTTGTTCTAAATTTTCAATACACTCATCAAAGTACGCCTCATCGTGCTCTTTATAAATTGGCTTATTTATTTTACATTTTTTTAAATCGTTGTGAGGAGCACAAATTTTTCCTCTATAATTTTTATCAAGCCATTCTTCACTAACATTATAGCCTCTATCCTTCATTTCCTGCATGATTAATTCATGATATTTGAAAAGTAAAAATGGTTTATGTTCAAATACATAATCTACCGTTGCATGTTTCTTACCCCAACCATTTCCTCTTAATGCACAGCATTCTCTATGTTGACCTAAAAGTTGTTGCCTTGGTAGTTTTGATATTAGTTCTTCATGCCAAAGTCTCATCTTGTCCTCCATTAATAAAAGCAGATTCTTCCAAATACTTATTTGGATATTTATTTAGAAGATATTTTATTTCCTTTATCAAATCTTCTTTTTCATATTTATTATTATGGTAATCTTCAATCATTTCAAAAAATTTGTCTTTTTCTTCTTTTGTTGCATATTTTTTAAAATATCCCCAGACATGATGTAATGCATTCGTTACTTGTCCTTTATCTTCAGGTATACTTACAGCTTGTTTTATAAACTCACTCACTTTACTTAAGGATACTTCTTCTTGTTTTAAATAGGTTCTAATTTCTAAATATATTTTACTTGAGTGACTTAAAACAAGATATTTATTTTTTGCCCATAACTTTTGACATCGAATTCTTTCTTCTTTATTATTCATTTTATCCTTTCGAAAACAGTTTATTTTTAATATCCATATTATATTATATCTTATACTTTTTTACTACATATTGATATCGTACTGTATAAAAAAAGCTCCTTATTAAGTTATGTCTTAATAAGGAACTTCATATTAGATTTTTGTTGTATTAAATTTAACAATATTTTTTTGATTTGCTACATCCATTTTTATACGCAATAAATTTAATAGATTGTCATTGTCAATCGATACTTTTCCTGAGTCATCTACTTGAATAGCAAGGTATTGTTTTTCTTTTGCCAAATAATCCATGCCTTGCAAATTCACATATCCATCACCTTTGAAATCAACTGATGCTAAGTAAAAAATAAATTTAGAAAATCCTTTTTCTGCAATATTTTTACTTGTTGCATTCATTTGAGCTAATGGCTCAAAAAATGTTTTGTAGTTTGGTTTATAAGTAGCTTTAACCGTGTATTGATATGTATCAATAGTTGGAGAGATTAAAGATAAGTAAATAGTATTACCCTCAACTTTATAATCAATAAAATCATAAGCTCCAGCTTTACCATAAGCATTACCATTAACTTTTAATATCATAGGACCATATTCATTCATATCGTAATTAATATTTTGATATTTAAAATTAACATTTTCTTCCGATGGAATCATGGATTGTTTTAAATCATTCCAAACCTTTTTATACATTTCTCTTTGATTATTAAATCCTGCTGCTTTAACAATAACATCGATATTTTCTTGGTTTACATAGAAAGCATCAACAACTTTAAGCGCTTCTTGGACTTTTTTATCAGTTATGGTTTTACGTTTTTCTTCTAATTTACTCTGAGCTTGCTTTAATCCAGTTAAGTCGTGATCAAAACTTTTTCCAGTATTTTGCTCAATATAAGTACGTTTAGAACCAACGGGTGAAACTTTAGCATTCCAATCAAAATCTTTACCTGGTCCTTCAACAGTTTTATGTTTTTGCTCACTCTGCTTATTCTCAGTTGATTGTTTAACACTACAACCAACTGCACCAATAGATAACAGTGCTGCTACTGAAATTAATAAAATATTTTTCTTCATATACTTTCCTCCTAAATAACTATATTATTATAGTCACCCTAATTATAACATAACAGTTAAAAAAAGAAGTGCTAACTTTAATAAATACTTCTTGTAAATATTATTTTAGCATTAAAGTACCAATGAAATATTTCCATATAATATTATTCTAAATATACCTATAATAGCTAAATGTATTGGATAATAGTAGTAAAAGAACCACTTAGAACCAATATGTTTTCCTCTTGTACCATCATATCTCATTAATAATGGTAGAGAGAATAAAGTTGCAAACTGTAATACTCCATAAAATATATCTATAAATATAATATAAATAGCTGCATAAACACTTATCCATATAACATAATCAAGTATTTGTTGCTTTTTATTATCTCTATGATTATATAAAAAGAATGGCATCATTAGAGCTATTGAAGACCAATCCGCTACAAATGTTAATAAACAGAAAACAATAATTGCTAAAATCTTTAATGTATTATTTATCTTCTCACTTCTAAAGATTGCTATTAATGCAACTGACATCGCCAATGGGAATAAGACACTTGTTTTATTAAATATACTTCCTGTAGTTATATCAAATGGTATACCTAAACCAAAACAAAAAGCAAAGTGACTGATAACAGCAAAGCTCATGATTCTAAAGAAATATTTTTTTATATCTTTTGTATAATAACATCCTTCTGCGATAAAATACCACATAATTGGTGCTGTTAAACGTCCTACTATATGCATAAGTACTGGTATTGGTTCTTTAACTAAACCCGGATGTAATAGCCATGCTAAATGATCAATTGTCATAGCAATTATAGCTATATATTTCAACTGAGTTCCATCAAACTTTAAATTCTTCATCTTCTTCCTTTCTATACTATTTTGACTTTATTTAAAAATACTAGTTAATACATTGCTCATAAATTTATGATAATGAAAATACTACACATTACCTTAACACATATTATCATATTAATATGCTCTATACAATTATTTATCTAACAATATATAATTCAAAAATAAGAAAGACTTTCAAAAATAAAAGTCTTTCTTATCTGAACATGGCTATTTCTAAACTATCCATATATTGAGCTAATGACTTATTAAATTTTTCATAATCAGCTTCTTGAAATTCCTCTGTAGCACAGGCCACTGAGCAGCTAACTACTTGTAGTTGATTATAGAAAGTTATCATCAATGGTACACCTATTATTTTAGACATACCTCGTATAGTCATCTTTCCAGCTTCTTCTAATTCCATAACTTGTTCTTTTGAGTTTATATTTACAATTTTATCACCAACTAGGACTTCAACATTATCATAGTAATCATAAGCTAATTCAACACCTCTACAAATATGTTCCCAACCTACTCTATAGGTCAATCTATATTCTGCAAATAACCATCCATTTTCTTTCTCTACACCAAGTAAAAGCATATTATTTATCTCCTATATATTTATGTATTAGTTTAATTATATTCTAACTTATACTTATTAGCAACAAAAAAATGCCTAAGTTATTTCACTTAGACACTTTATATTTTATCTTTCTTTTGTCAAAATACCATCTTTCATTCGATAAACATGATCACATTTTTCAATCATTCTATTATCATGTGTTACCATAATAATTGATTTGTTTTTTTCTTTACATTCTTTAGATAGTAAATCTACTACTTCAAACGCTCTATCTGAATCAAGACTAGCTGTAGGTTCATCAGCTAAGATGATAGCCGGATTATTGTAGAGAGCTCTAGCAATAGCTAATCGTTGTCTTTCTCCACCTGATAAGTCTTTGGGTAATTTATTTTCTAAATGATCTATTCCTAATTCTTTAAATAGAGATTTTTGATCTTGAAGTGTTTGTCTTTTTTTCTTATTTATTCTATCAACTAGTTCTAACTGTTGTTTTGCAGTTAAAAATGGAACCAAATTAGATGCCTGCAGAACAAAACCAATATCGTTAAATCGTAACTTTGACCTTTCTTTCTCAGACAAATTAGTATAATCTTTTCCATTAATAATTATTTGACCTTTAGATGGAGTTTGTAAACCTCCAGCTAATGTTAAGAAAGTTGATTTACCTGAACCTGATGGACCGATAATCGCTATAAATTGCCCTGCTTCTATTTTAAAATTGGTTTCTTTCAGAGCTTCTATCTCTTTATTTCCATCTTGATATGATCTAGTTACATTTTTAAATTCTAATACATTCATATGACACCTATCCTATTGCTTTTAATGGATCAATTTTTCTAATAGCTAAAACAGAGAATAATGTTCCAACTAAGGAAAAAATAATCAAACTTACGAAGATAATACTGTAATAAAGTCCGTTTCCTAGAAATGGTACTGCTGATGGTAATATAAGCGATGTTGCCCATGTTCCAACCAAACCTAGTATACTTCCAACTAATGAAAGTAAGAATGTTTGGGATAAAACAGAAGTTCCAATAATTCTATTCGAGATTCCTTGGGCTTTCATTATACCAAAAATAGGTGTTTTCTGAATAGTAAGTACATACATGAAGATTCCTATAATAATAGCTGAAATAACTATTAAGAACCCTATCATTAGTCCAAATGTTAAGATTTGAGCATTATAACCTGGTAATTCATTAATGAAATCAGCTATACTAACTTTTTGAAAAACAGAGCTGTCGTAATCCTTTAATTCACCTTTTACCACGAAAGCATTAATCATAGGATTATCAGTTGATTTATTATTACCATATTTCAACACTTGAAAATCATTAATATTCATATATATGACTGGAGCTACATTAAATCTAGATTTTTCTGTATAACCTACTATTTTTAATTCAGTATCAGAATTTGCTGTTTTAATGGTATCGCCTATAGCAAAACCTTCTTTTTCAGATAAACTCTTTTCAATCACTACTTCATTTTCTGCTTCAAAACTTCTTCCCTCTATTATCGGTGGAATCAAGAAACTCCCATCATTAACTCCAAAAATACTAATCTTCTGTTTAACATCATCATTTGAATTCTTTTCAGTCTTAGCAACTGTAACTATTTGACTAAATGGCTCAACATTATCCGCAGATAACGATGATTTATCCGATAATTTAAGATTTGATAAAGCTAAAGTTCTATTAGCCTCTGAAGAAAGTAATACTGTATCTGCCTTCCAATGATCAATAGAAGATCTATTCTGATCAATCAATCCAAAAGCCAATCCAGATAAAAAAAACATCAAATAAGAAACTAGTGTAAGTAATCCTACAATAAGACTATACCTGAGCTTAGCATCCTTTATTTCATTAATAGCTAAAAACATTTTTTCTCCTTAAAATATAAAATTTTATTAATAAATAATAAATTGCATTATACTAAGCATATAGAATATAACTTGTAAAGTCAAATTATTAAACTATGAAGGATATCAATTATCGCTATTTAAATGGAATAATATTTTCTACAAATAGCTAAAAGAGACCTTTAGACTTTCTAAAGACCTCTTTTATTAACAATAAATTTATTAAATTATTTTTCATTAATCCAACTGTGTACTATTGTAGCAATTTCAATAGGATGGTTCATATACATCTCATGGCCACAATTTTCCACTAACTCAACATCAAAATATTTCGGAAGTTTATCTAGTGATATCTTTCTCCATTCAGGTTCTTCCTCAAATGCTGGAGCTATAAATAATACATCTTTTGATTCTAAATTTCTTTGATATGATCTAATAACTCGACGTAATTTAAGTAAATAAGAAACTTTTTCAAAATCTAAATCTAATTCAAATTTATCATATAAAACTATAAATTTTCTATAATAACAAAAAAATCGAAGTTAATTTCTTAACTTCGATTCCAAAATATTACTCAATATCCCTAGAGTAACTTTGATTATATCTAATAATATACATAAATGTTTGAATTTACTATATTATTTTCCCCTATACTACCTTTAAACTTATTATACACCTCTTACTGATTTTCTGCAAATAATTAATTAAAAATAGTACGTATTTTTTAATAAAATCAAAAAAAATAATGATTTTACGCTAAAAATACATTATTAATACATATAATGAATTGAAACTATAAAATATCTCTAAGAAAATATGAACATTATGTAAATCAATATTAAATATATAAAAAAAGCAAGGTGAAATTCACCTTGCTTTATGTGTTTCAATTCAATTATTATTTAACGATTGAAGTTACAACACCTGAACCTACAGTACGTCCACCTTCACGAATTGAGAAACGAGTTCCTTCTTCGATCGCGATTGGAGAAATAAGTTCTACGTTGATTGATACGTTATCCCCAGGCATTACCATTTCAGTACCTTCTGGTAAAGTAACTACACCAGTTACGTCAGTAGTACGGAAGTAGAATTGAGGACGGTAGTTTGTGAAGAATGGAGTGTGACGTCCACCTTCTTCTTTAGATAATACGTACACGTCAGCTACGAATTGAGTGTGTGGAGTGATTGTTTTAGGAGCTGCTAAAACTTGTCCACGTTCGATGTCTTCACGAGCAACACCACGTAATAATGCACCGATGTTATCTCCTGCTTCAGCGTAATCTAATAATTTACGGAACATTTCAACACCTGTTACAGTAGTTGAAGCTGGTTCTTCAGTTAATCCAACGATTTCTACTACGTCTCCAACTTTAACTTGTCCACGTTCAACACGTCCAGTAGCAACTGTACCACGACCTGTGATTGAGAATACGTCCTCAACTGGCATCATGAATGGTTTAGCGTTATCACGTTCTGGAGTTGGGATGTACTCGTCAACTGTTTCCATTAATTCGATGATAGCTTTTTCTGCATCAGCGTCACCTTCAAGAGCTTTAAGAGCAGAACCTTTGATTACTGGTAGTTCATCTCCGTCAAATCCGTATTCAGATAATAGTTCACGAACTTCCATTTCAACTAATTCTAATAACTCTTCGTCATCAACCATATCACATTTGTTTAAGAATACAACGATTTTTGGTACTCCAACGTTACGAGATAATAGGATGTGCTCACGAGTTTGAGCCATTGGTCCATCTGTAGCAGCGATTACTAAGATAGCTCCGTCCATTTGAGCAGCACCAGTGATCATGTTTTTAACATAGTCAGCGTGTCCTGGGCAGTCTACGTGTGCGTAGTGACGGTTTGGAGTTTCGTACTCGATGTGAGAAGTGTTGATTGTGATACCACGTTCTCTTTCTTCTGGTGCGTTATCGATTGAAGCGTAGTCTTTAGCTTCTCCACCATAAGTTTTTGCTAATACAGTAGCGATAGCTGCTGTTAAAGTAGTTTTACCGTGGTCAACGTGACCAATTGTTCCAATGTTAGCATGTGTTTTACTACGGTCAAATTTTTCTTTTGCCATTTTAAAAATGTCTCCTTCAAGTTAATAAAATTTTAATTTTTTAAATTAGTCACATAGCATTCTATGATAACTATATTTTATAATGTTACAACGAAAATTGCAACTATAAAGAATAATTTTTATTATCCTTTATTTTTTTTGATAATTTCTTCAGAAATTGATTTAGGTACTTCTTCGTAGTGGTCGAATACCATTGAGTAAGTACCACGTCCTTGAGTTGAAGAACGTAGAGAAGTTGCATATCCGAACATTTCAGATAATGGTACTGAAGCACTTACTACTTGTGCGTTACCACGAGCTTCCATACCTTCAACACGTCCACGACGTGAAGTGATGTCTCCCATGATATCTCCTAAGTATTCTTCAGGCATAACAACTTCAACTTTCATGATTGGTTCTAAGATTACTGGGTTACATTTTTTAGCAGCTTCTTTAAGAGCTAATGATGCAGCAACTTTGAACGCCATTTCAGATGAATCGACATCGTGGTATGATCCATCGAATAATTTAGCTTTAACGTCGATTAATTCGTATCCAGCTAATACCCCATTTGCCATAGAGTCTTTTAATCCTGCTTCTACTGCTGGGATGTATTCACGTGGAACTACCCCACCAACGATAGCATTTTCGAATTCAAATCCTGCACCTGGCTCATTTGGAGTGAACTCAATCCATACGTCCCCGTATTGTCCACGTCCACCAGATTGACGAGTGAATTTACCTTGTACTTGTGCAGCTTGTTTGAATGTTTCACGGTAAGATACCATTGGAGCACCTACTGTACATTCAACTTTAAATTCACGACGCATACGGTCAACGATGATGTCTAAGTGAAGCTCACCCATACCTGCGATGATAACTTGTCCAGTTTCTTCGTCAGTTCCAGCACGGAATGTTGGGTCTTCTTCTTGTAATTTTTGTAAAGCTGTAGACATTTTATCTTGGTCAGCTTTTGATTTTGGTTCAACTGAAAGTTGGATAACTGGTTCTGGGAATTCCATTGATTCAAGAATAACTTCGTTTTTCTCGTCACATAATGTGTCCCCAGTTGTAGTATCTTTAAGACCAACAGCCGCAGCGATATCACCAGCGTAAACTTCTGCGATTTCGTTACGAGTGTTAGCGTGCATTTGTAGGATACGTCCTACACGTTCACGTTTACCTTTAGTTGAGTTTTTAACGTATGAACCAGATGATAAAATACCTGAGTACACACGGAAGAAAGTAAGTTTCCCTACGAATGGGTCAGTCATAACTTTGAAAGCTAATGCTGAGAATGGCTCTTCGTCTGAAGAGTGTCTTTCTACTTCTTCATCAGTATCTGGGTTAATACCTTTAATTGCAGGTACGTCTAATGGAGATGGTAAGTATTCTACTACCGCATCTAGCATTGGTTGTACACCTTTATATTTGAAGGCTGATCCACATACTACTGGGAAGAATTCTACAGATAATGTAGCTTTACGAATTGCAGCTTTAAGCTCGTCAATTGTAATTTCTTCTCCACCTAAGTATTTTTCCATGAAGTCTTCATCGAATTCTGCAACAGCTTCGATAAGTTTTTCACGGTATTCTTCAGCTTGATCTTGATAGTCAGCTGGGATTTCTTTTACAACAAGATTTTCCCCAACGCTTCCTTCGTTGTAGATAGCTTTCATCTCAACAAGGTCGATTACACCTTCGAATAAATCTTCAGCTCCGATTGGAAGTTGAATTGGGTGTGCGTTAGCTTGTAATCTGTCGTGGATTGTTCCTACAGAATATAGGAAGTCAGCTCCTGTTTTATCCATTTTGTTTACGAATACGATACGAGGAACTCCATAAGTTGTAGCTTGACGCCAAACTGTTTCTGTTTGTGGTTCAACACCTGATTGCGCATCTAATACTGCTACTGATCCGTCAAGTACACGAAGTGAACGTTCAACCTCAACTGTGAAGTCTACGTGTCCCGGTGTATCGATGATGTTGATACGGTGGTTTTTCCACTCAGCAGTTGTTGCAGCAGATGTAATAGTGATACCACGTTCTTGTTCTTGTTCCATCCAGTCCATTTGAGAGTTACCATCGTGAGTATCTCCGATTTTGTGGATTTTCCCAGTGTAGAACAAAATACGCTCTGTAGCAGTAGTTTTACCTGCGTCGATGTGAGCCATGATACCGATATTACGAGTATCTTTTAAAGAAAATGCTCTAGTCATGAGTCAATTTTCTCCTTTCATAAATTTTTAAATGTTTTGAGTAATTTGTCTTTTATAGTGAAAAACTCAAGCTATAAAATAGCTTGATATTCACCCTATAATTACCAACGATAGTGAGCAAATGCTTTGTTTGCTTCAGCCATTTTGTGAGTATCTTCACGTTTCTTAACAGCTGAACCAGTGTTATTTGCTGCGTCTAAAATTTCATTAGCTAAACGTTGTTCCATAGTTTTTTCTCCTCTTAAACGAGAATAGTTAACTAACCAACGTAGACCTAATGTAGTTCTTCTTTCAGCACGTACTTCTACTGGTACTTGGTAGTTAGAACCACCAACACGACGAGCACGAACTTCAAGAACTGGCATAATGTTGTTTAATGCTTCTTCGAAAACTTCCATAGCATCACGTCCTGATTTTTCTTTAATTAAATCAAACGCAGAATATAAAATTCTTTGTGCTGTACCGCGTTTCCCATCTAGCATTAATTTGTTAATCAATTTTGTAACTAATTTTGAGTTATAAATTGGATCTGGCAAAACGTCACGTTTTGCAACTGGACCTTTACGTGGCATAGTGTCTGCCTCCTTTCACGAATTCTTTTTATCAAATTTTTATCTTATATTATTTTTTCTCTTTTGGTTTTTTAGCACCGTATAGTGAACGTCCTTGTTTACGGTCGTTAACTCCTGCAGTATCTAAAGCTCCACGGATGATGTGGTAACGTACCCCTGGTAAGTCTTTTACACGTCCTCCACGAATAAGTACAACACTGTGTTCTTGTAGGTTGTGTCCGATACCTGGGATATATGCTGTTACTTCGATTTGGTTTGATAAACGAACACGTGCATATTTACGTAAAGCTGAGTTAGGTTTTTTAGGTGTCATAGTCCCAACACGAGTACAAACTCCACGTTTTTGTGGTGAAGAAATGTTAGTTTCTTTCTTTCTTTGAGAGTTGTAACCTTTGTTAAGTGCTGGTGAATCTGATTTCGATACTTTTGATTTACGAGGTTTACGAACTAATTGGTTAATAGTTGGCATTTTCCTGATTTCCTCCTTTCCTCGATACTTTGTGAATCACCTATCCAGGTGTATCACATTTTTAAATTTTTTATAAGCCTTAGTGGCTTTACACAGAGTGCCGTAACACTCACGTACTAAATAATACCACTTTTATTTTTTCTTGTCAACACTTTTTTAAAATTTTTTTACATCTTTTTTAACTTGCTATTATCACATTCTATTTTCACACTTAACCAGGTGTATCATGTTCAACTTATAAATAAACACTTCCAGGTGTATCACAATAGTACTTTTAATAAACTATTCCAGGCGTTTCATTTATAACTTTAAAATTTATTATTTATATAGAAATAATTAAATTATGCTCTTGTCGATTAAAACGATTACAAGTATAATATAACTATAGATACAGATTGGAGGGATAGTTATGATAAAAATTAAAAATCTTACTGTTAAATTTGATACAAAGTGCGCTGTTGATGATTTAAGTTTTACTATAAATGATGGGGAAATATTCGGACTTATTGGGCATAATGGAGCTGGCAAGTCAACTACAATCAAATCCCTAGTTAGTATATTAGAGCCTACTTCGGGAGTGATTTATTTCAATAATCTACTTTTAAAAAATAATAGATTAGCATGTAAAAAGCAAATTGGCTATGTACCTGATTCACCTGATATGTTCCTTACATTATCAGCCTTTGAATATTGGTCATTAGTCGCTAGCATATATGAAATTGATAATAAAACAAGAGATAATATTCTTAATAGGTATTGCAAATTATTTAATATGGCAGGAGTTGAACACCAAGAAATTAGTTCCTTCTCTCATGGTATGAGACAAAAAGTATTTGTTATTGGAGCATTATTATCAGAACCTAAGTTTTGGATTATGGATGAACCGATGACAGGATTAGATCCTCAAGCTGCATTTGACTTAAAAAACTTAATGAAAGAACATGCCATAAAAGGAAACAGTGTTCTATTCTCTACTCATGTCTTGGAGGTCGCTGAACATCTGTGCGATAGAATAGGTATCCTCAGCAAAGGAAAACTAGTTTTTATCGGTACACTTAACGATCTTAAAGAACAATTTCAGGGAGATAATTTAGAAGAAATTTATCTTAATATAGTAAAAAATTCAAATTCTAATATTTTAGGTGGTGAGTAAACATGAGATTCAATGTAATGAAAGAATTATTTTTAACGAATCTACTTTATAGTTTTTCACCTCAAAGAATAAAATACAGAAAAAAATATAGTGAAAAGAACGATATAAGACATAATCTTTTTAAAAATGTATTAATGATGAATTTTTTCAATTTCTTAAATATTTTATTTGTATTTTCAATGTTTTCTCGTGGTTTTAACTTTTCTGGACCGGGATATCGAAATATACTTTTCTTTATTTTATTATTAGTGTTTATTCAGATTTTAAATAATTATATTAATATGTTTTACGAAAGTGATGATACATTAGCAATTATTCACTTACCTGTTACAGGATCTGAAATATTTTTTAGTAAATTGTTCACTCTACTTTCACAAGTTATTAGTAATTTTACTCCTTTAATAGTTATAAACTTGATTATTGGATTAAATGCAGAGTTTTCAATTCAAAAATTTTTCTTCGTCTTAGTATATAGTTTTGCATTTATCATTACTTTAATATGTTCTATTATGACACTACTTTCATTTATTACTTATATCCCAAATTTCAAAAAGAATAAAGGGAAAGTTAATGCAGCTACAATATTAATTGTGTTGATATTCTTTACAGGATACATATTTAATTTTGCTCATACTTTTAAAAGTTTTGATTCTGATTATTCAGGAGATTTATTTTTAAATATACTCGTATTAGATATTTCTAAGACTTATACTTACTTAATAGTAGCTATTATCTTAGCACTTTTTTCTTTCTTTACTACATATATATTTGTAATAAGAAAATATATGAAAGACTTATATAGAATATCTGGTAATACATACACATCTAGTTCTAAAGCTGTAAAAATCAAAGAAAATGCTAATAGTACATCAACTACACTATTTTCTAAACTAGTTAAGAGAAATGTAAAACTATTGTTAAACAGTACAATTTCCACAACTGTATTTACTAATCTTATAATTACACTTGGTATATTTGTAATTCCGATTATAGAAATTAGAAAGCACGGAGGTATTACACTACCACCTATATTCTACCCAGTAGCTATGACTATAGGATTTACGTTAGCATTGTACATTAATTCTAATCCTATGAACTTTACAAGTATAGCTATATCACTAGAAAAACAAGATTACTATTTTTTAAAATCTCTGCCTTTTGATTTCAAAAAATACCTAAAAATTAAATTAGCAATCGCAACTTGTTTACAACTTAGCTTTGGATTATTTGCTCTGATTATGATGTTAATTATAACTAAAACACCAATCTTATTAGCAATTGTAACAATAATATCTTATATTATTTCAAGTATTGTCTTTTCATTCCATAGTTTTACAAGCGACTATAAAAAATTATATCTAAACTGGAACACTATCACAGATTTAGCTAATCGTAGTTCGATAAATCAAGTACTATTAACTATTTTAGCTTTAGGAGCTATTTTATTATTAGTACTACTTAATGTCGTGACATTCTTCTTAATTGTTATGGTTCCATCATCAGCCAGTATAGTAGGAATAATATATTCTCTAATACTAATTATATTGTTGATTCTTGCAACAAGAAAATTAAGAAAAAATGTATTTGATAAAATATATTCATAAAAAATATAGCGAGAGTGACTCAAGATCGATTTTTGAGTCACTCCCACTTTTTTATTATTCTAATCCCCTATAATAATCACTATCTATTTCTCTATAAGGAGCTATATCCTGAACGTATTCTAATACTCCTTGAAATTCACCGTTTTCATCATATACACCTGCATAAGTAATATGAACAAACTTCCCTCTCGATTCTGATTTAAACCACATTTCATACTTGTCTTTTTTTCTATCTCGCAAGTTCTTCATTATAGTTTTAACTTTCTCAAGGTACTTAGGCGGATGACATAGTTCTACATTTCTACCTACTTGACCTGGTGTGCGTTTAAAAATCATCTCATCTTCTGAACAATGATTATTATAATATTGGAAAACTTCGTCTTTATTAACAAAGGTAATTTCCATCGGAAGATGATTTAAAATTAAATCAATTTGATCCAATGATAGATATCCATTTCCAATTTTTTGTGGAACATCTCTTTTTAGATTTTCTTCTTTTCCTTCTTTTGGTTTGTAGATAATAGTAAACTCACCTTCAGGTGTTTGAATAATTTTTGTTAATTTCCCCTCACTTACCTCTATTACTTCACTGTCATCACTAGAAATTTGAGTTTCAAAATCTTCTCTGTGAGGTATCCACTCTTCTTGAGGTCGAATTATTGTATAACCATAAGCATCACTGTCTTTAGCTATACTCAACCAATCGTCTTGAGTAAATGTTTCTAATAATATCATCAGAAGAATCGACTCTTCTTTAAAGATCATTTCCTCAAATTCTTTAACAAAAACTTCAAATTTTTCTTTGACGACAGTTATCTCTGCATTAGGTAGTTTTTCCGCTTCTTCTTTAGCAAGTTTGAACGAATCTCTTATTTCATCATCAACACCCCACATAACCTTAGGTGGTGCATCGTGACCATATTTTTCCATTATAGGAAACATTAATTCTTCTTTACGTTTGTAATGAATATCAAATTGTCCTAATAATTGCAACTGACGAAGCAATCCTTTTAGTACTGCTTCTTTTGTTTCTCCTTCATCTAATTTAGCATAGTTATCTAAAATTCTACGAACTCGAATAATTGCAGCTCTTAAAGCCAAATTCTCTTGTTTAAATACTTGAACAGGATGTCCTGGATGTTCACTGTCTTCGACTTCTACGTTTTTTATTGCACCTTTAAATAAATTAGCATGTACATTACATAACTTCATTACATCTTCAAAAGTCACCCCAGAATCTGAATTCATAAGCTCATGCTCCATTAAAGATATCTCAATAGCAGATACTCCAGAAAAATGTTCATTGAATTCATCTTGAACAGATTCGGCAGACTCACCTTTATGAAGTCGTAATAATATATCGCGTAAAACTTCAATTCTCTTTGTAGCCATTAGTCTAGTCCTACTACTTCATATCCATTAGCTTCTAATGTAGCAATAATTTTTTCAAGTTTAATCCCTGCCAATTTCGAACCCATTCTAAGTGAAGTCTTTCTACCTACAGTATTTCTCATAATCGGATTAGCCAAAGGCTTAAACCCTAAATCTACTAAAATATCCAATACTTCTGGGTGTTTATCAACAACTTGTGCAACTGGTATACTCACATCAATAATATTATCCATTTCTCATTACCTCACTACCTTATATTATTAATATAATTATATCATAAGCTATTGATAATCTCTATCAAATTAAAAATTATAATGTAAAAAGATGTAACCTAAGACTTTCATCTAAGTTACATCTTTAATAGTACTTTATTTCTTTGAAATTAATCTCAATCTGATTAAAAACTTTTCTTACAAATTATTTCTCCACTCAAGAAGTTTTTCTACATCCTCTTGTTTGATATAATCACTCGCTACCGCTTCTTCGATTAAGTAGTTATAGTTAGTTAAAGTATGGTACTCTACTTTATCTGCAGCAAAGGCATCTTGTGCTTTCTTAAGTTCATAACTAAATATTGCTACTACTCCTAAGACTACTGCACCAGCTTCTTCTAAAGCTTTGGCTACTTTTAATGAAGATAATCCAGTTGAGATTAAGTCTTCAATAATAACAACTTTTTGTCCTTCTAGTAATCTACCTTCAATTTGATTTGTTTTCCCATGTTTTTTAGCTGAATCTCTCACATAAATCATAGGTGAATCCAGTACTTCGCTTACCCATGCAGCGTGTGGAATACCTGCTGTCGCTGTCCCTGCAACCACTTCTACTTCTGGAAATTTAGCTTTAATTACTTCACTCATACCAGCTGCTATTTCACGACGAATCACAGGGTATGACATTGTAATTCTGTTATCACAGTAAATCGGTGATTTAATTCCAGATGTCCAAGTGAAATAATCATTTGGTCTTAATGCCACTGCTTCAATATCTAATAAGTGTTTTGCTATTTTTCTTTCTAATGCCATGTTCTTCTCCTTTATGTTAGCTGTATATCTAATATTATTTTACGAATTGACTTTTAATTAAGTTATAAACTTCAAGTGGATTTTCTGATTTAGTTATAGAGCGCCCAACCACGATATGTGTACTTCCTTCTTCGTTAGCAACAATTGGAGTCGCTACACGTTTTTGATCTCCTACTTCATCTGTTTCTAATCTTATTCCTGGAGTTACTTTTAAGAAGTCATCTCCACAGTTTTCTCTAATTAATCTTGCTTCCCAAACTGATGAAACTACTCCATCAAGTCCTGCTTTTTTAGCTAGTTTAGCATAATTAATTACACTCTCTTCTAAAGATACAGAGATTAGTTGCTCGTCTTTCATCGCTTCTTCTGATGTAGAAGTTAATTGTGTTATCGCTATTACATTAGTATCTACACTACCGCCTTCAACCATTCCTCGTTTTGCTGCTTTTAGCATTTCATAACCTCCTGCAGCATGTACTGTAAGAATATCAATTTTGAATTTTGCTAATCCTTTTGTCGCACCATAAACTGTATTAGGAATATCATGTAGTTTAAGATCTAAGAATATCTTATGTCCTAATTCTTTAATTTTTTCAATAACAACAGGTCCATTTTGTAGGTATAATTCCATCCCTACTTTTACAAATAGTTTTTCTTCACCAAATTTTTCTAAAAAATTTAAAGTTTCTTCCAAAGTTGGAAAATCTAACGCTATTATTACATCTTTATTCATAATATTTCTCCTTTTTATTTATATGCACGACCACGAAGTTCTAGTATATGTTCTACACCTAGTTCATCAAGTGCCGCTTCTAACTTATCGATAATTTTTGGGCAGGCGTATGGGTCTGTAAAATTTGCTGTTCCTACAGCTACTGCACTCGCTCCAGCAGAGATAAAGTCGATTACATCCCACTCATCCATAATTCCTCCCATACCTATAATAGGAATGTTTACAGCTTGGCTCACCTGATAAACCATTCTTATAGCTACTGGTTTCACCGCAGGTCCTGATAATCCACCCGTTACATTAGCTATAATTGGTTTTCCTGTCTTTTTATCTAACCTTACACCTACCAAGGTATTTATCATTGTAATACCATCAGCTCCGCCTTCTTCTACAGCTTTTGCCATAGCTACAATATCAGTAACGTTAGGTGATAATTTAACATAAACAGGTACGCTAGATACTTCTTTAACTTTTCTAGTTAAGTTTTTCGCTGTTTCAGGATCTGTTCCGAACTGAATCCCACCATGTTTTACATTTGGACAAGATATATTTAATTCTAATGCATGAACATTTGGCGCTTTACTTATATGCTCCGCTACATAGACATAATCATCTATTTCACTTCCTGCCACATTAGCAATAATAGGAACATCATATTTTTCTAATTCTTTTAATTTAGTTTCTAATATTTCATGAACTCCTGGATTTTGTAATCCTATTGCATTTAACATACCACTAGAAGTTTCGGCAACACGTGGTGTAGGATTTCCAAAACGCGGTTCTTTAGTTGCTGCCTTAATCATGATTGCTCCAAGTCTGCTTAAATCATAAAAGTTAGCATATTCTAAACCAAATGCAAAGCATCCCGATGCTGGCATTACAGGATTTTTCAAATCTAATCCTGGTAATTTTACTCGTAATCTTTCGCTCATAAATTCCTCCTATAATGCTATTTCTTTCGAATCATATACTGGTCCATCATAACAAACACGCGAGATAGAACCATCGATTTTTTCACAAACACACGCATAACAAGCACCTACTCCACAAGCCATTCTCTCTTCTAATGAAATATAACCCATTTTTTCTTCATCCATTTTAGTCAGTGCTTTTAACATAGCAAATGGACCACAACTATAATACTTATCATAGTCAACTTCATAATTTTTTATAACATCAGTAACAAAACCTTTTTCTCCATAACTTCCATCAGCAGTAGCAACATAAGTTGTACCAAGCTCTGCAAATTTTTCTTCATAAAACACATCTTTAACATTATTAAAACCTAAAATATGTACAGTGTTTACCCCTTGTTTTCTAAATTGCTTTGCAAGTTCATATAATGGTGGAACTCCAATTCCTCCACCTACTAGCAATGCAGTTTGCCCTTTTTCTAGCGTATAAACATCATATCCTTTTCCTAATGGTCCTAATACATCAACTAAATTACCCACTTCTAATTCAGATATTTTCTTAGTACCTGCTCCATCTGCTCTGTAGACCATGACAAATGTATTTTTTTCCTTATTAATTTCACAAATTGAAATAGGTCTTCTTAATAAAAACTCATAACTATTGCTAACTTTAATATTTACGAATTGTCCTGGTGTATTCATTTCTTTAACTACATCACCTTGTAATTCAATTCTAAATATTTTATCTGCAATTTGTTCATTACTAACTACTGTTGCTAAATAAGTATCCATCCAAATGCTCCTTCTGTAAGAAAAGGGGAAAATTTTTCCCCTTCTTAATTTTTTATTTTATAGTGGTAATATATCAAATGAGATTGATTCTAGTACTTTTAGTAGCGCATCTGCTGTGTCTAATGATGTTAAACATACAACCTCTTGCTCACTCGCTACACGGCGAATCTTGAATCCGTCTTTTGTTACATCTTTATCTTTTGAAGTAGTATTAACTACAACATCCACATCTCCATTATATATAGCGTCAAGTACACTGTAATCACTTTGATTAATTTTTCCTACTGGAGTAACTCTTAATCCGTGTTCATCTAAGTACTTAGCTGTTCCTTCTGTAGCTAATAAGTTGTATCCTAAGTCGAAGAATCGTTTTGCTATATTTAATGCTTCTTCTTTATCATCGTCACTAATTGTGAATAAGATATTTCCTTGATCGCTTACTTTGATTCCTGCTGCAAGAAGTCCTTTGTAAAGTGATTTTTCTAGAGTTCTATCACTTCCCATTACTTCACCAGTTGATTTCATCTCTGGTCCAAGAGTAGTATCCACATCTTTTAGTTTTTGGAAACTAAATACCGGTACTTTAGTGTACACATTCTGTGCTTCTGGTAATAATCCAGTTTCATATCCTTTAGATTTTAGTGTTTCTCCAATGATAGCTCCAGCAGCAAGTTTCGCCATCGGAACTCCTGTGATTTTACTTAAGAATGGTACAGTTCTTGAACTTCGTGGGTTAACTTCTAGTACGAATACTTCACCTTTACTTATTACATATTGGATATTTAATAGTCCAACAATGTTTAATCCTTTTGCTAATTTAATTGTATATTCTATTAATTTAGCTTTTTCATCTTCTGTCAGTGTTTGAGGTGGATATACTGCTATTGAGTCCCCTGAGTGCACCCCTGCTCTTTCAATATGTTCCATAATACCTGGAATAATCACTGTCTCACCATCACTAATAGCATCTACTTCTATTTCACGACCAACTAAATATCTGTCAGTTAGTACTGGATGTTCTGGTGTAAGTTTCACCGCTGTTTTCATATAACGACGTAGTTCTGCTTCTTCATAAACTATTTCCATAGCACGTCCACCTAGTACATATGATGGTCTTACCAATACAGGATATCCAATTTCTTCTGCATTTTTCACTGCTGTTTCTACATCAAATGCAGTTTTTCCAAGTGGTTGTGGAATGTCTAGTTTATGTAATAATTCTTCAAATTTATCTCTATCTTCTGCATTATCGATTTCTTCTAAAGCAGTACCTAGAATTTTCACACCGTGTTTTTCTAATTTAGCAGCAAGGTTAATCGCTGTTTGTCCACCGAATTGCACTACAACTCCTAGTGGATTTTCGTGATTAATTATCGCCATCACATCTTCTTCAGTTAATGGCTCGAAGTACAGTTTATCAGAGATTGTAAAGTCTGTAGAAACTGTTTCTGGGTTATTATTAACAATGATTGCTTCATAACCTGCATCTTTAATCGCCATTACCGCATGAACTGTAGCATAGTCGAACTCTACACCTTGTCCGATTCGGATAGGACCAGATCCCAGTACAACAATTTTTTTCTTATCGCTAACGATTGATTCTTCCTCTTGTTCATAACTTGAGTAGAAGTATGGTGTTTCTGAAACGAACTCAGCTGCACATGTATCAACCATTTTGAATACCGGTGTTATTTTATTTTCTTGACGAAGGTTGTAGATATCATCTTCTGTCACTCCCCATCTATGGGCAATTACCTTATCAGAGAATCCGTATTTTTTAGCATATTCTAGTAAATCTATATTTCCTACATTGTCTTTTAATTCATGCTCAATATCGATGATATTTTGCATTTTCTCTAAGAAGAACATATCAATTTTTGTAATATCGTGAATATCTTTTGTGCTTTGTCCGCGTCTTAAAGCTTCTCCAATAAAGAATAATCTTTCATCTCCGGCTTGTTTAATCTTGTCAATAATTTCTTCTAATGTGAAATCATCTCCGTTTGGTAATCCAAGGTGATGCACTCCATATTCTAATGAACGTATAGCTTTTAGTAAACTTTCTTCATAAGTTCTACCCATCGCCATTACTTCACCAGTAGCTTTCATTTGTGTTCCTAATTTTCTATCCGCATTTTCAAATTTATCGAATGGGAAACGTGGAATTTTACTTACTACATAGTCAAGCGTTGGTTCGAAACAAGCATATGAGTTTTGTGTAACTGGATTTATAATTTCATCAAGAGTTAAACCTACAGCAATTTTCGCTGCGATTTTTGCGATTGGATATCCTGTTGCTTTTGAAGCTAAAGCTGATGAACGTGATACCCTTGGGTTAACTTCGATAATATAGTATTTAAATGAATTTGGATCAAGTGCAAGTTGTACGTTACATCCACCTTCAATTTTTAAAGCTCTAATGATTTTTAATGATACATTACGTAGCATGTGATACTCTCTATCTGTTAATGTTTGAGAAGGTGCTACTACTACTGAATCCCCAGTGTGAATCCCAACAGGGTCAATGTTTTCCATGTTACATACAACAATTGCTGTATCGTTAGAGTCACGCATTACTTCGTATTCAATTTCTTTAAATCCTGCGATAGATTTTTCTAATAAACATTGAGTAACTGGTGAATAGTGCAATCCACTACTTACGATTTCTTCTAAATCTTTCTCATCGTAACAGATACCTCCACCTGTTCCTCCCATAGTGAAGGCAGGACGAACGATTACCGGATATCCTATTTCAGCAACAAATTCTCTCGCTTCATCTAAAGTTGTAATAATCGCTGATTCTGGAACTGGTTCATTAAGTTCATTCATAAGATCACGGAATAATTCTCTGTCCTCTGCTTGTTCGATTGAACTTAATTTCGTTCCTAGTAATTCAACTCCGTATTTATCTAAAATCCCACTTTTATGCAGCTCTACCGCAAGGTTAAGCCCCACTTGTCCTCCTAATGTTGGAAGTAATGCATCAGGTCTTTCTTTTCTGATAATTTTATTTACAAACTCAAGAGTTAAAGGTTCCATATAAACTTTATCAGCGATTTCTTTGTCAGTCATTATTGTCGCTGGATTTGAGTTAACTAAGATAACTTCGTATCCTTCTTCTCTTAAAGACAGACACGCTTGAGTTCCAGCATAGTCAAACTCAGCTGCTTGACCTATTGTAATTGGTCCAGATCCTATTACTAGTATTGTTTTTATATCATTACGTTTTGGCATTTTTATTCTCCTTAATTTTGCGTTGATACTCTATAATTTTTCAGGTTAGTTCCTATTTATTTTCTTTAAACTCTCTCATATAATCTATAAACTGATCGAATAAGTAGTTAGGATCGTGTGGCCCTGGTGATGCTTCAGGGTGATATTGTACTGAAAATACTGGGTATTTTTTATGACGTACTCCTTCACATGTTTTATCATTTACTGATAAATGTGTAAGCTCTAAATCTGTATCTTTTAATGATTCGATATCAACACTGAAACCATGGTTTTGTGAAGTAATATCAACTTTTCCTGTTATTAAGTTTTTAACTGGATGGTTAGCTCCACGGTGTCCAAATTTAAGTTTATATGTTTTCGCTCCAGATGCTAATGCAATAAGTTGGTGTCCCATACAAATTCCAAAAACTGGAATTTTCGGCATAACTTCTTTAAGCATCTCGATTGTTTCTGGTACATCTTCTGGATCACCAGGTCCATTACTTAACATAATTCCATCTGGATTAAGTCTGAAGATTTCCGCAGCAGTTACATTGTGAGGTACAACAACAATATCACAATTACGCTCATTTAATTCTCTAAGTATTCCTGATTTCATACCAAAGTCTACTAGAACTACTCTATATCCATTTCCTGAAGATAAGAAAGCTTTCTGCGTTGAAACTTGTTCAATTTGATTCGTTGGTAAGTCAGTTTTTCTAAGATTTTCTAATTGTTCTTCTGGATCCATGCAAAGGTCAGTGATTATTCCTTTGATTGTACCGTGTTCTCTTATTTTTCTTGTCAAACTACGTGTGTCAATCCCCGAAATCCCTGGAATATTAAGTTCTTTTAACACTTCATCTAAACTGTATTCTGTTCTAAAGTTAGATGGTTTTTTACAAACTTCCCTAACGATAAGTCCTTTAATACTAGGATTAATTGTTTCAAAATCATCTCTATTGATTCCGTAGTTTCCGATTAATGGATAAGTAAATGTTACTATTTGTCCATTATATGATGGATCAGAAAGTGTTTCTTGATAACCCGTCATACCTGTGTTAAATACTACCTCTCCTGCTAGTGCTTTGTTAGCACCGAATCCATATCCTTTATACACTGTTCCATCTTCTAAAATAAGTTGTCTATCGTAACTGTACATCTTTGTTCTCTCTTTCTAAGTTTTTTATTTTTTAAACTTCAAATACTTCGCTATCTCTGTATGCAACTTGACCTTCACATAGTGTTAGTACTGGTATTCCATAAATTTCTTCTCCTACGTACGGTGTATTTCTACCTTTAGATAAGAATTTTTCTGGATCAATTTTCAGTGATTTTTCTAAGTCGATTACTACTAAGTCTGCAAAACCACCTTCTTCTAAACGTCCATATGGTAAATCGAAAGTATCTGCAACTTTTTCTGTCATTAGTTTAACTAGTAAGTCTAGTGAGAATACTCCAGTTTTTACAAACTTCGTATAAAGTTGACTGAATGCTGTCTCACTTCCAACAATACCAAACGCTGCTTTTCTCATTGATAGGTCTTTTTCATGAGTAGCGTGTGGGGCGTGGTCTGTCGCTATTACATCGATTGTTCCATCTAATAGACCTGCGATAAGAGCATTTCTATCTTCACGTGCTCTTAGTGGTGGATTCATCTTCCACATTCCGTTATCTTCTGGAATATCCATTTCATCACTTATTAGGTGGTGAGGACACACTTCACAAGTTACTTTTATTCCTGCTGCCTTTGCTTCTCTTACTACCCTTACTGATTCTTTAGTAGATACGTGACAAACATGGTAGTGACATCCTGCCGCTTCAGCTAGAAGTACATCGCGTGCGATTTGAACACTTTCACATACTGAAGGAATTCCTGGTAAGTCTAATTCACGACTTCTACGTCCACAGTGCATACATCCTCCACGGATTAATGAGTTATCTTCGCAGTGAGCTACGATTGCTTTATTTAATTTAGCAGCAACCATCATTGATTCATACATCATGTTAGCATCTTGTACTCCTCTACCATCATCACTGAAGGCAAACACATGCTCAGCTAATTCTTCAAAATCAGCATATTCTTTTCCTTCTTCACCTTTTGTTATAGCTCCAAATGGTATAGCTCTAATTACTGAATCACGTTCAATAATATCTAGTTGTAATTTTAGGTTCTCATAGTTATCTGGTACTGGATTTAAGTTTGGCATAGGCATCGCTGTAGTAAATCCACCACGAGCTGCTGCTCTCGAAGCGTGATAAATGTTTTCTTTATATTCAAATCCTGGTTCTCTCCAGTGTACGTGAACATCTATAAATCCTGGTGAAATAAATTTCCCTTCTAGATCTAATACCTTAGCTCCACTTTCTTCGATGTTCTCAGAGATTTTTACGATTTTTCTATCATCAACTAAAATATCTCTTTCTACTAATACACCATTTTCTAAAATTTTACCGTTTTTTAAAAGTAACATATGCTTCTCCTCTTTATAAGTTATTATCTTTAATTATTTTTTCTATCATTGCCTGTCTCATGAACATTCCGTTTTTCATCTGTTCAAAGATTACCGATTTAGGTGCTTCAACTAGTTCCGAAGCTATTTCCATATCTCTATTAACAGGTGCAGGATGCATCACAATTGCAGATTCTTTTAATCTTTCATAGCGTTCTTTAGTTAATCCGAACTTATTATGGTATTCATCTTTACTTAATCCCATCTTAGAATCATGTCTTTCATGTTGAACTCTTAGCAACATACAAACATCAACTTCTCCGACTACTTTATCAAAGTCTACTACTTCTCCAAGTGTTTCGTCTTTAAAAATGTCAGGACATACAAATCTCACTCTTGCTCCTAATCTCGTAAGCATGTTGTAATTACTTCTTGCTACTCGAGAGTTTTTAATATCCCCTGCAATGATTACATTAAGGTTTTCGAACGTTCCGAACTTCTCATACATTGTCATTAAGTCAAGCAAACATTGGCTTGGGTGTTCTCCACTACCATCTCCTCCACTTAAAATCGGAATATTTAAGTTAGTCAATTCATTGTAGTATGCATCTTGACCATGTCTAATAACCAATATGTTACAACCTAACATCTCTAATGTTTTACATGTATCATATAAAGTTTCACCTTTATTTACTGATGAAGTTGAGACCTCGAAGTTTATTAAATTTAATCTATGTTTGTGCTCAGCTACCTCAAAACTATGTTTCGTTCTAGTTGAGTTTTCAAAGAATAAATTCGCTACATATAGGTCTTCTCTTGGTTCTACCTTCTTACCATTTTTTAACTCTAAAGCTCTTTCTATCAATTGATAAACTTCTTCATTTGTCAGATCAGACATTTTTACTATATTTCTCATAGTACTTCCTCCATTTTGTATAAAAAAATACCTTGTATCCATTTGGCTACAAGGTATGACTATTCATCAACTATTAAATTCAAGTTATTATCTGGGCATAGTTATACCTAAATATAGCTATACTCAAATAAAGTAAAAACTTTAAATTCAATCCCTTGTTAGCCTCTCTGGACTACCTTAAAAAGATTTTATATTTAAATTAATAATATTTCCTCAACATCATCTACTTCATTTAAATGAACTTTTACATTTTCCTTTCTTGAAGTAGGAATATTCTTTCCAATATGATCTGCTCTAATCGGCAGTTCTCTATGTCCTCTGTCTACAAGAATAGCAAGGCGAATTGCTTTTGGACGACTCGCATCCATTATAGCATCTATCGCTGCTCTTACCGTTCTTCCTGTATAAAGAACATCATCTACAATAATTACAACTTTGTTTGTCAAATCAAGTTTAAAACGTGGAACTTTTATTTCAGGTTCTTCACTTATTTTTTCTAAATCATCACGATAAAATTTTATATCAAGTGTTTCTACTGGAATATTAGTATTTTCAATTTCTTTGATTTTTTGTTTTAATCTTTTGGCGATATGAATCCCTCTAGTTTGAATACCTACTAAAACAATATCATCTAATTTGTTTTGTTCGATAATTTCATTCGCAATTCTAGTAATCATTCTAGAAATCATTGTTTCGTCGAAAAGAATTCGTTTTTTCATACTTCACCTCAAAAAAATAGCCTACTCTATTGAGCAGGACAGCATAAATAAACTTGGTTTTCCAATAAATAAATCTTTGCTGACCTCTCTGGATCACATTAAAGATGTGTTATTCAAATTATCAATATTATATACTATAATAAGAGATTTGTCAAATGTATAATGGATTATTGGAGATAGCAAGCATCTCTGTTAATTCCAAAAGTAAATTCCATTTCAAATAAAAATAAGGAGTGACTCAAAAATCGATTTTAGAGTCACTCCAGTAAGATTTATTAGATATCTGAAAAGATTTTATAAAACGTATATAGTATCAATAAATCACAGTGTCTATTAGTTCTCATATGAACTTTATTATGTTTTATGGACGTTCTGTACGAACTTCTCCAGTTTTACTATTTACCCATACAGTATAAGTTTCTTGTTTTTGAACTTTACGAACTTTAGTTACTGGAATAGTTTTCGTACCAACTTTGACTTTCTTAGTTTCACGGACTTTTCTAATCGTAGTGGCATACGGGTCTTTTACTGTTGATGGTAAAGCTAATAACATATCATCAATTTGAGAAGCTGTAAAGTTTTCACTCCAACCAACTTCTTTGATTAGTTTACCTTGTCCGTCAAGGATGTTAATCCAGTCGTCAAACAGCTGTTTAGTTTCGAACACATCTTCAGTTGTATTTTCTGTATATTCTTCATCCACAGTGATGTTACGTGTACGAGTTTCTTCTCTCCAAGTTCCATTATCTTCTTCTGAAGTAGTTGGTTTTTCAACTGGTTTAGCTGGTTCTGTAGGTTTTGCAGTACGAACTTCTCCAGTTTTAGAGTTTACCCATACAGTATAAGTTTCCTGTTTTTGAACTTTACGAACTTTAGTTATAGGTACAGTTTTCGTACCAACTTTAACTTTCTTAGTTTCGCGAACCTTGCGTTCGGTTTGTACTGATACTTTAATACCTTTTTCTGTGAAGATCTTAAGTTGTAAGTCTCCTAATACATCATCAGAGAAGTCGTCGTACCAACCTAATTCTTGGTAACGAACACCATTGTTAGCTAGGTATAACCAGTCATCAAACAGTTGTTTAGTTTCGAACACGTCTTCAGTTGTATTTTCTATGTATTCCTCATCTACAGTCACTGTACGTGTACGAGTTTCTTCTTTCCAAGTTCCATTATCTTCTTTTGGAGTAATTGGAGCAGTTGGTTCATCTTTAGGTTTTGTATCTATTGGAGCAGTTGGTTTCTCAACTGGTTTAGCTGGTTCTGTAGGTTTTGTAGTATCTACAGGAGTAACAGGTTCAGCTGGTTTAGTTACATCCACAGGTTTAGTTGGTTTAACTGTGTCAACTGGTTTAGCTGGTGTAACAGGTTTAGTTGTATAAACTGGTTTTACAGGTTTAACACTATCAGTTGGTTTCGGTGCAGTTTCTGCTACTTCTGTAGTTTCATATTCAAAGCTTACATAACCTTTGATAACGTGTGATTTCACAGTTTTAGCGAATTCCACACGGTCGCTAACAACAGCTGTGTTAGGTAATCTTTTTATTGATTTAACAGCTGGAACTTGTGTCCAAAAATTGATTTGAATGTCTTTCACTTGTCCTTTAGTAAGATTACCAAAGTTAACATCTTTAGCTTGTGTTCCGTCAACTGTATATGTTGTTTTAACTTTCTGAACATCAGCATGAGCAGTAACACGAATTACAGCACCTTGTTCAGTTTCTAGTACGACTGCACTTACTTTACCAGTTTCTTGAGTTGGTTCAGTAGTTACTTTTACGTCGTTATTTGCTCTAGTTATGTTATCAACATTCGCTGTTACCGACGTAATAGAAGCCACAGCTAAAAAACAAGAGATAGTTTTCTTAGTATTATTCATAAATTCCTCCTAATCTATATTTATCAAAACTAACAAAAACGTTAAAAAACTCACTTTCTAAAGTTTCGCTGTTGTTATTATATCAAAAAAAAAAAAAAACAAGGCGTTTTTAATAATAAAATAATTTATAAATATATAGTATTAATCCCTAAAGTAAGAGAGTGACTCAAAATCGATTTTATCGAGTCACTCCCATAAAGTTTATTAGATACCTAAAAAGATTTTATAAAACCTATTTAGATATCACTAAGCCACTGCGGCTATGTGGTCTCATATAAACTTTTAAAAAATTTTGAAGTTTTGAATAAACCCCTTTGTTTTTCGCCTAAATATACCATAGTTTTAGGCGATTGTTAAGGACTTAGGCGATTATTTATGTTCTTTGCTTTGTACTTTTGAATTAGTCCTGTCAATAACTATTCTAATTAGTAACTAATCAACGGCTTATTTACTAAATTTATTCATCCTTATCCTTTTCTTTCCATCGCGCACTTGCAACTGCAGCCGAGACAAAACCTAATATTAAGAATGCGGCTATAATAATTTTTATCATAATTTCCCTCCTGAAACTATTTTATTCAAATTTCAATATATCTTTATTCGTGATGTTTATAACCTTAGTTGCAACATTATCAATAAATTCCATATCATGACTGACCATAATTAGTATGCCAGGATATTTCTTTAATATCTTCTCTACCGCTTCTATCGCAACAACATCTAAAAAGTTAGTTATCTCATCTAATAACAGTACATCTGTTTTTCTGAAAAGTAAACTTACGAAATAAAGTTTAACTTTCTCCCCTTTACTTAAGACTGATATCTTTTTATCGATATCATCACCTCTAAAATTTAGCAAAGCTAGTATATTTCTAAGTTCTATATCATCTAGTGTAGTGGATTCTTTCACAAATTCAAATAATGTTTTTTCCACTTTAAAAGTATCGAAGTTATTTTGTTCAAAATATGCTACTTGCAAAGAATTAGGAATAGAATTTTTCACATATTTTAAAAAAGTAGTTTTCCCTGAACCGTTTTTTCCTTTAATTAAAATCTTATCACCACTAGCAAAAGTAAAACCAGGTGCATTCCAAAGAATTTTCCCATCTATTTCACAGATTTTCTCGTCAATGCAAAAACTCTTCTTATGAGTTTCTTTAAATATCTCTAAAAATTCAATATCATATTTATCTTTTAACGGCTTAGGTTTAATGTTAGCCTGTAGCTTATCTTCTTGTCTTGATATTTTTTTCTGTAATCTCTTTTGATTTTGTGAAATTTTAGTTTTTACACCTATAATTCTATAATCTGATTCACTCATATTCTTTGGCTTGCCAGATTTTTTCCCCTGTTCCTCTTTCATCTCTTGGATGCTTTTCTTTATCTTCTTAGCTTCTTTATTGTACTTTTGCAGTTCGGCTTCATACTCAGTAGTTTCAATCTCTTCTTGAAACTTGTACTCATGATAATTTCCATTAAATTCTCTCACGGTATTATTTTCGATTATCCATAACTTAGTACAAACATTATTTAGAAAATTTCTGTCATGACTTGCTATACAAAAAGTCGCTGGAGTTCTTTTTATAAGATTAGCTATTTTGTTAGCATTATTATAATCTAAGTATGTTGATGGTTCATCTAGTAAATATAGCTCAACATTCGACAATAAACTACCTCTAATCTTGTTTACAACAACTTCCCCTCCACTTTTTTTAAGAAGAGAATTTTCTCCAAATTCTAAAAACTCTGATGAAATATTATTTTTGTCTTTAACTAAATCATCAATATATTTTAACAGCGTTGTCTTTCCTGAACCGTTTTTCCCTATTAAACCAATAATATCACCAGTATTTATACTCAATTTTTCTATTTTAAATAATATCCTCCCTTGTTTCTCAAACTCTATGTTTTTAATATTTAATATTTGCATACATTAACTCCTTTTTAATAAAATCTCTCTATTAATCTAATGTATCCATGCTCCCACCTCCGAATTGAGTTTTACTAGTGTCTATTTAACTCATATTATATCAAAAATAAAAATAATTGAAAACATTTTCTTAAACTATTCTCTATTTATTAAAATATTTGTGCTATAATTGTATTTATAATTAAAAAAAGTAATCTGGAGGTTTTTATGATTGAACAAATTATACAAAATGAACTTGAAAAATTTTATCCAGAAATGATTGAACTTCGTCGCTATATGCATATGCATCCTGAAGTTTCATTTAACGAAAAAAATACAGCGAGATTCATTAAAGAATATTTAGAAAAAATTGGTATTACTGATATTAAAACAAATGTCGGCTTAAATGGTGTAGTCGCAAGAATTAAAGGACAAGATTCTTCAAAAACAATCGCTTTTCGAGCAGACTTTGATGCTCTACCTATTAATGATGCAAAAGAAACTCCATACAAGTCTACAATCCCCAATGCAATGCATGCTTGTGGTCATGATGGACATACTACTGCACTACTTGCAACGTGCAAAGTTCTAATAGATCATCAAGAAGATCTTCCACACGATGTTGTCGTAGTTTTCCAATATGGAGAAGAACAAGCACCAGGTGGAGCAAAACCTATGATAGACGCTGGTTGCTTACAAGGAGTCGATGCAATATTCGGTGCTCATCTTTGGACACCTCTCCCACTTGGAACTTTAGGATATAGTTATAATGAACTATGTGCTGCTGCAGATAGATTCGAAGTAAAAATCAACACTCAGGAAAATGCAAACATTATTGCTGCGGAATTTGTTAGTATGACTCAACAAATAGTTTCACGATTTTCTAAGCCGAGGGAAACACTTGTCATCACCTTAGGAAAATTAGAAAGTTCTATCGAAGAAGCTAGTATTACTGGAACTATTAGACATTTCAATAAAGAACTTCATAAAATGGTATTAACTAAACTTCAAATCTTATGCAAAGCTCTAGAAAATGAATATTCTGAAACTAATATAGAGTTTATATATTATGGTGGCTATCCACCTCTTATAAATCATAAAAAAGGAACAGTAGAAATACAAAAGGCAACTTCTAAGATTCTTCCAGAAATTAAACAAGTGGAAATCGAACCGTTAATGATCGGTGAAGATTTTGCGTATTATGTTGAAGAAGTTCCTGGTGCATTCTTCTTAATCGGTGCTGGTAATTCTACCTTCGCTAAATATCCACACCACCATCCAAATTTTGATTTTGAAGAAGAGGTTATGAAACAAACAGCTTCAATATTCTTAACACTAGCATTTGATTCCGCTAATGTAATAAAAAATCTTAAGGAGGAACAATAGATATGAATACATATTTAGTTACTATCTACGGTAAAGGTGGACATGGGGCTGAACCTCATGAAGCCATTGATACAACAGTTATCGCTAGTGAATTTGTTAGGAAAACTACAAAATATAAAAACATAGAGATAATCTCTGTAAAAAGTGGGGATGCTTTTAATGTAATCTCAGGTAAGGCAGAAATTATTTTAAAAACCGATAATTTAGAACAATTAAAAACAATACTATCTTCACTGCTTATATATTATGGTGAAAAGACTAGATTTGAAATAATAGAAAATTAAAAAGACTGAGAGTAACTTGAAATCAGGATTTCATAGAAATCTTCAAGTTACCTCAGCCTTTATTTTTAATAATTTATTTCTGTAATATTTCCTTCACCCTTCTTTGTAATTCAGGTACTACTTCTTCAATAAACCATGGATTTTTATTATGCCAACGGAAATTCAATGGTGAAGGATGAACAATTGGGAAATAACGTGGCAAGTACTGTTTATAATTATATACAGTTTCCGTTAGATTCTGTTTTTTATCATTTCCCAAGTAATAATCTTGTGCATATTTTCCCACAAGAATAATAAGTTCAAGATTAGGCATAAGTTCTAAAACTTTTGAATGCCATTTATGAGCGAAGTTCTTACGTGGAGGTAAATCCCCACTTTTTCCTTTACCAGGATAATAGAAATCCATTGGAACTACACCTATTAAACCAGATTTATAAAATATTTCATCATCTATTCCCATCCACTCGCGAAGTTTAACACCACTTTTATCATTGAAGAAAATCTTACTTTCTTGAGCTTTAATACCAGGAGCTTGCCCTACAATTAATATTTTAGCTGTACTTGGGGCTGAAAATAACGGTTCTATTCCTTCATCAGTATATTTTTTATTATCATTATCTGCCATTATTTCTTTTTTCAATTGTCCAAAACTATTCATAATTTTCCCTCTAGAAATTATTTTCTAATTAATTCAACTACCGCTTCAACAGCTGCCGTCCCTGGGAACATATCTACTGGTTGAATACGTCTAATTTTATATTTTCTTGTTAGAACTTTTAAGTCACGTGCTAATGTAGATGGATTACAGCTCACATAAACAATTTTCTTAGCATCAACTGCTAATAAGTTTTTAGCTAATGGTCCAAGACCTACACGCGGTGGATCTACTATTGCAACATCAAAGTTAATTCCTTTTTTCTTCCAACGTGGAACTATTTTATTAGCATCCCCTGCAACATAAGTACAGTTTGTTAAGTTGTTTAATTTAACATTGTCATTAGCATCTTTTATCGCAGCAGGAATAATATCTACACCATATACTTCTTTACAGTTACGGCTAACATATTGACCAATTGTTCCAACTCCACAAAATGCATCTAATACAACATCTGTTTCTTTCAGTGCAGCAAACTCAACTACTTTATCATAAAGTTTTTTAGTTGCTGGTGGATTTAATTGGAAGAATGATTTTGCCGAAAGTTCATACTTAATATCTCCGATTTTTTCAACGATATAATCTGAACCATATAAAGTAACACTTTCAGTTCCCATTACCAGGTGATCTTTATCATTAGTAATATTTAGTATTATACTTTTTACAATTCTTTCACGCTTAAGTTCATTAACGACCTTATCCATGTTTTTAATCTTATCTGTATTTGCTACGAATGTTACTTGAACATCTCCATTATAGAATGATGTTCTAGTCGCAATATATTTCACACCGTAATTCTTTTTATTTGTAGAGATTTCTACTTTATATTTTCCTAGTAATTTCTTAGCTAAGTTTGTTATTTTATTACCATTCTCATGTAATGCTAAATCTTCATTAATTTCTACTAAATCATTAGAACCTTCTTTGTACAATCCTGCAATAACTCGTCCATTTCTAACAGCTAGTGGAAATTGATTTTTATTACGATACCCTTCTGTTACAGGACTCGCTAATGTTTTTAGTACTAATTTATCAGGTTTTGGTAGTCTGTAATATTTATCAAAAGCATCTAATAAAATTGTACGTTTATACTCAAGTTGTTTTTCATAACTAACGTGAGCTAAACCATATGCTCCACTTTCTGCATACTCACGTTTGATTTCTACTCTGTGTGGACTAGGTTCTTTTACTTTAACAAGTTTACCAATAATGTATTTTGGTGTTTCCTCAACTATTTCACAAACTATCACTTCGTCAGGTAGGGCACCTTTTACGAAAGTAATTTTCTTTTTATAATATCCTATCCCCTCACCATTAATTCCTATTTTCTTAATTGTAAGCAAGACATTTAATTTTTTACCGTTTTTATTTTTCATCATATCCTCATTCATAAAGATAAGCTGAGTAAAAGCAAAACACTCCCACTTCAGCTTATCCAATTCTACTATTATTTTATAGTTTTAATTTCGTTATCTAATTCTTCTACTAATGCAATTAATCTGTCAATTTGAGTTAAATCAACTTTTTCAGGTTCAATATTTTCTAACTCGCTTGCAAAATCTTCAAATTTTGTTTTTAATTCTTCTAAAATATTATTAGGCATAACATTCTCCTTTTTTGTTCTCTATTCCATTATAATATAAATTCATAAAAATTCAACTCATAACACAAAAATTGATAAATTATTTTATCAGTATAATAATTAGTATTTTTTCTAAAACACTCTATTTTTTCATTTTAGTGTTAAATTGATTATTATCAGCTAAAAGAACATATTGTTTATGTAAATATTATCAATAGACATTTAAGGCGTTTTAAGGTACTATTAAGTTAGGAGTGTTATATTATGAATCATATAAATTTACAATTATCAAATATTAATATTTCTAGTATTTTTTATTATATTACTTCTATTTTTAATGATATAAATTTTGATATTGTGTTAACAATTTTCTTAATTATTAATACTATATTGGCATTTTCAATAGTATTTCTAGAGTATCAAACTACGACATCATCTTGGGCATGGATATTAGTATTATTTTTAATACCTTACCTAGGTTTTATCCTTTATTTAATATTTGGACGACCTATATATAGGGAAAAAATCTTTCCATGTTCAGATGAAGAAAAAATTAAATATCAACAAAACTTATTAAAGAGAACTGTTCCTTATGAAATTACCAAAAACGAACAGGTAATTTATAAACACAGAAATCTTATAGAATTAAATTTTGAAACTGATAAATCATTCTTGTCTAAAAATAATAAAATACAGATTATCACAGATGGAAAAGAAAAATTCAGATTACTCTTTGAAGATATAAAAAATGCTAAAAACTATATACATATTCAATATTATATTTTAAAAAAGGATGGTATTGGAAAACAGCTCTTCAGTCTTCTAGAACAAAAACTCATAGAAGGTATCGACGTGTACATTCTTTATGATGATATTGGTTCAAGAAAATTAAGTATTTCTTCGTTAAGACAATTAACAAAAAACAACGCTAAAATAAAAAGATTCTTCAAATCTAAATTACCACTTATCAATTTCCGTATGAATTACAGAAACCACCGAAAAATAGTTACAATCGATGGTAATATCGGTTATACGGGTGGATTCAATGTTGGTGATGAATACTTAGGATTAGATAAGAAATTCGGTTATTGGCGAGATACTCACCTTCGAATCGAAGGAGAAGCGGTAGGTTCTTTAGAATATCGTTTTATAGATGATTGGAATTCACAGACAACTAAAAAAACTGATCAACTTAAATTAACTGCTGAACACGTTGCTACGGCAGTGGATAATTATCTACCAATTCAATTAGTTTCTAGTGGTCCAGATAATAAACTTCAAAAAATCAAATATAGTTATCTATATATGATTTCAAAAGCAAAAAAATATATCTATATCCAATCACCTTACTTCATTCCTGATGAAAGTGTTATGGATGCATTAAAGATGGCAATATTATCTGGAATTGATGTTAGAATTATGGTACCTAATAAACCTGATCACATTTTCGTTTATTGGGCTACATACTCATTTATTGGTGAGCTTGCAGAATTAGGTGCTAAAACTTATATCTACGAAAATGGATTTATTCATACTAAAATGATTATTATCGACGATGAAGTATCAAGTCTAGGTAGTGCAAACTTCGATTATAGAAGTTTCAAACTGAACTTTGAACTAAACGCATTTATGTATGATTATAAAACCACAAAAGAGTTTAGAAACATATTCTTAAATGATATAGAAAAATCTACCTTGATATCATTTTCTAAGTATCAACAAAGAAGTTTACTAATAAAAATTAAAGAAGCGTTTGCACGACTGATATCACCGATTCTTTAGTTGTTTTATATTAAAAAATATGATATATTAATACATATGTATAATACATAGGAGGACAAATTTTAATGAAGAAGTTTAAAAAAGCTATTTTACCTATAGCACTAAGTATTTCTGTTATAGGATTAGCAGGATGCTCTGCTGGAGGAACAAAATATATCTCTAGTAAAGCAGGAGACGTTACAGAAAAAGATATCGTGGAAAGTATTGGTGCTAGCCAACTTTCTAAAACAGCTACAAGTATGATGATTCAAAAAGTACTTTTAGACAAATATAAAAATAAAATTGATCAAAAATCAATCGATGAGCAACTTCAAAAAGCTCAAGAACAATACGGTGGTAAAGATAAATTCGAACAACTTTTAAAACAACAAGGATTTACACTTGATAAATATAAAGATGGGTTAAAAGTTAAAGCTGCTCAAACATTATTAATCAACGATTACGCTGGTACAAATGATGATAAACTAAAAGAAAGCTACGAAAAAAATAAACACCAATATCATCTAGCACACATTCTTATTAGTGTTAAAAGTGAATCAAATCCAAACGGATTAAGTGACGAAGAAGCTAAGAAAAAAGCAGAAGACGTTCTTAAAAAACTTAAAGATGGTGGAGATTTCGCTACTCTAGCTAAAGAAAACTCAAATGATACTGCAAATGCTTCAAACGGAGGAGATTTAGGATGGTCTTCTAAAGAAGATAACTCATTCGTTAAGGAATTCAAAGATGCCGCATACGCATTAAGTAAAGATAAAACATCAGATGTTGTAAAAACTTCATTCGGATATCACATTATTAAGGTATTAGATGAAAAAGATTCATCATTTGATGAATTAAAACCAGCATTAGCTGAAAAAGCAGCTGAAGAAGCTGTTAAAAAAGACAGTACAATCGTAAGTAAAGCTCTTAAAAAATTATTTGAAGAGTACAATGTTAAATCAAGCAACAGTGATGTTGAAGCATACATTAAATCTATGCTAGAAGGTACTGCTTCTGCTCAATAATAATATTAATAAAAAGACGACTATAAGAACTTATACTTATAGTCGTCTTTTTATAAAAAATGAGTAATTAAAAAATCATTTCTAAATAATATGACTTTATATTACCCATTTTTAATTATTTAACTTATATCATCTCTTGCACCTAAGATGTCAATAGCATTTTTTATTCTATCTTTTGTTGGTGGATTAATATCATTCAATTCATATTCTATTCCTAATTCTTTATATTTGAATTTAGCCATATCATGATAAGGGAGAACCTCAACACGCTCTATACCATTTAATGTATCTATATATTCACGAAGTTTTTGTAGATAATAATCATCATCAGTCCATTTCGGTACTAGTACATGTCTTATCCACATTTTTGCACCATTATCACTTAAAAAGTTAGCAAATTGAATAATATTTTTGTTTGTTCGTTTTGTTAAACGCAAGTGCTGTTCATCATCAATATGTTTTATATCGACTAAAAATAAATCAGTTAAAGAGATTAATTCTAGTACTTTTTTATTCATAGTTGGAGTGTTAACATAGAAACCACCACAAGTATCAACGCAAGTATTGATTCCTAATTCCTTTAGTTTTCTAAAAAGCTCTAAGACGAAATCGATTTGCAGCAGCGATTCTCCACCACTTACTGTAACTCCTCCACCATCACTTGCTTCAAAAAATTCACGATACTTCACTATTTCTTTCGTTAATTGATTTACTGTCATAACTTTAGCATCAGGATTATGCATTTTCCATGTATCTGGATTATGGCAATATTTACATCTTAGCATACAACCTTGAAAGAATACCACATATCTAATCCCTGGTCCATCGACATTACCAAAAGATTCAACTGAATGTACATTAGCTGTCAATTCTTTTTTCTCTTCTATAGCTATTCCTTCTACTTTTTCCATTTCCATATGCAATTTCCTCCTTTTGCTATTCTATAGTTTTTTATATCGTATTCTGAAAATATAATTATTTTAATCTAAAAAGTGGAGGCCTTTCGCCTCCACCTTCTTTTAATTATTTACTTAATTACATAAATTGGTGCATTGTACGGCTTAATACGTCACGTTGTTGTTCTGGAGTTAAACTGATTAGACGTACAGCGTATCCTGATACACGAATTGTGAAGTTTGGATAATCTTCTGGAGACTCAATAACTTTAAGTAATGTTTCTTTATTAAATACGTTAGTATTTAAGTGGTAACCACCTTTTTTGAAGTATCCATCCATCATTGCTGTTAAGTTTTTGATTTGATCTTGTTTAGATTTACCTAAAGAACTTGGTGTGAATGCAGCAGTTAAGCTGATTCCGTCACGGCTATATTCATAAGGTAATTTAGCAACTGAGCTTAAGCAAGCTAGAGCTCCACTTTGGTCACGTCCGTTCATTGGGTTAGCACCTGGAGAGAATGGTTCTCCTGCACGACGTCCATCTGGAGTGTTACCAGTTTTTTTACCGTATACTACGTTTGAAGTAATAGTTAAGATAGAAGTTGTAGTTTCATCTGCACGGTAAGTTGGGTGTTTTTTAAGTTTAGTCATGAATGTTTTTAGTAATTCAACAGCGATTTCGTCTGCACGATCATCGTTGTTACCAAATGTTGGGAATTCACCTTCAACTTTGTAATCTACAGCTAATCCAGTTTCGTCTTCGATTGGAGTAACTTTAGCATATTTAATAGCTGATAAACTATCTACTGCTACTGAGAATCCAGCGATACCTGTTGCCATGAATCTTCTAACTTTAGTATCGTGTAATGCCATTTCTAAGCTTTCATAAGAGTATTTATCGTGCATGTAGTGGATTACATTTAATGTATTGATGTATAGTTTACATAACCATTCCATAAATACATCGAATTTAGCCCAAACTTCGTCGTAGTTTAATACTCCACGAAGAGGTTCTGTTTTAGGTCCAACTTGTACACCAGATAATTCATCACGTCCACCATTGATTGTGTATAGTAATGCTTTAGCTAAGTTAGCACGAGCTCCGAAAAACTGCATATCTTTACCAGTAGTCATACCAGATACACAACATGCGATAGATTTATCACAAGTTCCTAAGAAGTCTGCAAGTAATTCATCACTTTCATATTGGATAGCACTGTGGTTAATTGAAGATTCAGAACAGTATTCTTTGAATCCTGTTGGTAATTTACTTGACCAAAGAATTGTTAAGTTTGGCTCTGGAGAGTTACCCATGTTATCTAATGTGTGAATGAAACGGAAGTCTGTTTTTGTTACTAATGATCTTTCAGCATCTAACATTTCCCCAACGATTAATGTTGCCCAGATAGGGTCTCCTGAGAATAATTGGTTGTAGTCTGGTGTACGAGCGAATTTAACGCAACGTAATTTTAATACTAAGTGGTCAATTAATTCTTGAGCTTGAGACTCGTTAATTGTTCCATCTTGTAAATCTCTTTCAATATAGATATCTAAGAATGTAGCGATGTTACCGATAGACATTGCAGCACCGTTTTGTTGTTTGATAGCTGCTAAATATCCGAAGTATAGCCATTGAACTGCTTCTTTAGCGTTTGTAGCTGGTTCAGAAATATCAAATCCGTAGATTTTAGCCATTTCTTTTAATTCACCTAAAGCACGAATTTGTTCGCTAACTTCTTCACGGTCACGGATAACGTGTTCAGTCATAACTCCATCAGCACCGATTTTAGCTAAATCATCTTTTTTCCAAGCGATAAGTTGATCTACTCCGTATAAAGCAACACGACGGTAGTCCCCGATAATACGTCCACGTCCGTATGCATCTGGAAGACCAGTGATTACACCAGATTTTCTTACTAAACGCATTTCTGGAGTATATGCATCGAATACACCTTGGTTGTGAGTTTTACGATAGTCAGTGAAGATTTTAATAACTTCTTCGTCTACTTCGTATCCGTATGCTTTACAGCTGTTAACAGCCATGTTAATACCACCAAAAGTCATTAAAGCACGTTTAAGTGGTTTTTCAGTTTGTAATCCAACGATTTGTTCTAAATCTTTTTCAATGTACCCTGGTCCGTGAGAAAGGATAGTTGAAGGAATACTAGTATCCATATCTAATGTTCCACCAGCTAAACGCTCTTGACGCATTAAGTCGTTGAATTTTTCTACTAATTTAGTAGTTGCTTCAGTTGGTCCAGCAAGGAAAGATGAGTCCCCTCTGTACTCTGTGTAGTTAGATCTTATAAAATCTACTAAGTCCACTTCTGTTTGCCATTTTCCACCAACGAATGCTTTTTTTTCTGCAACTGTTGTCATATTAAGTCACTCCTTAATTTTTTATTTTTATATTATATAAGTTTATTAATTATTTGTTACACTCATAGTTTACAAAGAACTCATAATTAAAACAATAATTTTTACACTTGATTTGTGTACAATTTGTGACTTACAGTACTAGTACAAATATTTTTATTTCTGACAATTCATTTTAAATTTTCATAAAAATTTAAAAATTCAGAATGGAAAGTTTACAGTAATAATTATGAAAGCGTGATATTTTAAGGGTTTGATTTTTAACGGTATTTATTATCCATTATATAACTGTTATTTAACTGGGTAAAAATTATGTAGCTGTTATCATTATAAATATATAAAAAAATAGTATTATTTTATGATAAAATAAATAGGTAATCGATATTTTCTATCAATTACCTACTTTAAAATACTATTTGAATATACTTAACAAGTCTGCATATCCTTCTTTTTCTAAATCTTCTTTCTTAATAAATCTTATTGATGCACTATTAATACAGTATCTAAGTCCACCCAACTCAGTAGGACCATCAGGAAATACATGTCCTAAGTGCGCATCTCCTACTCTACTTCTAACTTCTATTCTTTCAACAAAATGTGAATTATCTTTGTAATATCTAGTAACTTCCTTTTCTATTGGTTTAGAAAAACTTGGCCATCCACAATGAGATTTAAATTTATCTTTCGAAGAAAATAATGGTTCACCTGTTGTTATATCTACATATATACCTTCTTCAAAACTATCCCAATATTGTCCAGTATAGGGACTCTCAGTTGCACTTTCCATAGTAACTGCATATTCTAAATCAGATAAGTCTTTTTTAAGTTCATCTTTTGATTTTTTTTCAAATTCTTCTGGATTAATTTTAATTTCTTCACTCATTTTAGTTCTCTCCTTTATTACTTATATATTCTTTTAAATTTTCTATAATATGTTTTCCGTCTTTTACTCCTAAATTGTATACGTGGTTTAGTTTTTCGATATTTTTCTCAAGTCTCTTTACATTAATATCTTCACTAGGTCTTATGACAAATACTTTCCCTTGTTTTTCTAACTCAAGTATTTTCTCTACTGTTTGATTATAATCTTTATATCTATTTTCTAATTTTTCAACTAGATGAGGATATTTTTTATAGAACATTTTAAATTGTATACTTGTTGATTTTTTCTTTCTATATGTGATAGGCCTTGTTAATATAACAATAATTTTGTCATAATTTTTCTTTTCAAAAAAATCTATAGGTATGCTATTTGCTATTCCTCCATCAAGATACTTTTTCCCATCTACTTCTATTATTTCTGAAATAAACGGCAATGCTGAAGTGGCTCTTAAAGTCTCCATTTGCAGATATGGATCATGAATTTTTATAAATTCCGCTTCCCCATTTTCAATATTAGTTACTGTCGCATAAAAATTAGTCTTTGATTCTTTAAACGTTTTATTATCAAATACATCAAGTTGAAAAGGAACTTTATAGTATGTAAAATCCTTATTAATCAAGTTTCCAGTTTTTATCCAACTTTTTAAACTCATATATCTTTTATCATTTATATAATTAATATTGTAACGAAGTGCTCTTTTAGGTTGCTTAGAAATATAATTCACTCCAAATAATGTTCCTGCCGAAACACCTACGATATCTGTAACCTCTATATTATTTTCCAAAAACACATCAAGGACACCAGCTGTAAATAGTCCTCTCATTGCTCCACCTTCTAATACTAAACCTACTTTCATTCAATCACACTCCTTTTTAAATTGATACTATTATATCATCTTTTATTCATTAATTTAAATAAATTTACTTGAGAATCAAGTTATGTTAATATTTAAAACAAATGGTAATTAAATACGAGGTACATATGAACATACTACTAATCGGCGGTAATGGCTTTGTAGGCCAAGCATTAATTAAAAAATTCACAGAAAACAAAGTAAAAGTTAGCTACTTATCTAGATCGCAAAACCACTCTATCACTAGTGAAGATGCAACATGGATACAAGGAGATATTTTTGATCTTGACAATATAATGATTAAAGAATGCTACGATATAATTATTCATTTAATTGGAACAATTAAAAATAAAAATCTATATTCTAAACTAAATACAGAAAGTGTTGCACAGACAATTAAATTATGTCAAAAACACAATATCAATAAACTTGTCTACTTTTCTGCAAATGGTGGTTTTAAACAATATATAGAAAGTAAACACAACGGAGAAAAATTAGTAAAAGATTCAAAACTAGATTATCTAATAGTACGTCCTGGTCTTATGTATGGTAAAGACAGGCTTACCTCTTATTTCAATATAATACCGATTAAATTCTTTTCAAAATTAGGTATTACATTTTTCAAAAATGTTTATCCACTTCCAGTCGAAAAAGTAGCAGAATCTGTAGTTAAAACTATTCTGGACAATACTGATTCAACTATTATTGAAATAAAAGATATGAAATAATTATATACACCGGCTTAAAGGAAGTGACTCAAAAATCGTGATTTCGAAGAAATCGATTTTGTCGAGTCACCCTCGCAAAGTTTATTAGATATCTAAAAAGCTTTTATAAAGCGTATTTAGATATCAATAAACCACTGCGTCTATGAGTTTTCATATACACTTTGTTAAAATTTAGGACTTTTGGATCAGCCCCTTAAGTCTATTTTTTTATGACATTTGTCATATTACTTTGTGACATTACCTACTAAAAGTTATCTCATCGCTTTGATATAATTTAATTATCAAAGATGAGGTGAGAAAAATGTCATTAAATAATGTTATAGAAGTAAAAAACATAACAAAAACTATTAAAGGAAAAAACATCTTAAATGATATTTCTTTTGAAGTAAATTCTGGTGAATGTATTGCTTTAATTGGACCTAATGGAGCTGGTAAGACTACTCTAATGAACTGCCTATTAGGAAATAAATTTATCAACTCAGGTTCAATAAAAATTAATTCTCTAAATCCAGGTAACCAAAAACTAAAAGAATTTCTTAACATACTTCCTCAGGAAAATGTTGTTCCTGAAAAACTAAAAGTAAAAGAACTACTCGATTTCATACAGAAATTATATAAGAACCCATTAACAAATGAAGAAATCGATGTACTACTAAGATTTGATGATTCTCAAAAAGAGAACTTTGCTTCTAAATTATCAGGAGGACAAAAAAGATTATTATCTTTTATTATTACATTAATTGGACGACCAAAATTAATTTTCTTAGATGAACCAACAGCTGGAATGGATACATCAACACGTATCAGATTTTGGGAAATTGTGAATAACTTGAAAAATAAAGGTCTAACTATTATTTATTCTTCACATTATATTGAAGAAGTGGAACATACTGCAGATAGAATCTTAGTTTTAAATAAGGGAAAACTTATTCGCGATACTACTCCACATGCTATGCGTGCTGAAGAAATTGAAAAATACTTCACACTACCTATAAAATATCTAGATTTATTGAAAGATAGTGATATTATAAATAATTTAGAAATAAAAACAGATAATATTCATTTCTTAACAAAAAAACCAGATGAAGTATGGAATATCTTACAACAAGCTGGTTGCACATTTAAAGAAATTGAAATTCAAAATAGAACTTTATTAGATAGTATTTTTATAACTACAAAAGATAATGGAGGAGATAAATAATGAAAAATCTTGCTAACTTATTAAATATAGAATTTATATTCATAAAAAGAAACTTAACTAATTTTATTATGGGATTAGGTTTTCCAGTTATCTTCTTTATACTATTTTCTGGAATGCAACAATTTGACGATCCTGAAACAAAAGCACGTGTAGTAAAAGATATGCTTATCTCTATGACTGCATTTAGTAGTATCAGTTTCGCTCTTTTTTCTCTTCCTATTTCTATAAAAGAAGATGAAAAAAATAACTATCTACATATATTAAATAATTCTCCTGTAAAAATATCTGAATATTACCTTGCTCGTTTTATTCGACTAATAATTACATTTATTATTTCGATAGTGGTTGTGTTCGTCATCGGTCATATCTTTAGAAATGTTAATATGACAGCTCGCGAATGGGTTATGTCTGGTGTTCTAATGCTTATCGGAAGTATTACATTTTTAGGTATGGGATTACTTCTATCCCTTATTAAATCAGAAGAAAAACTTTCGTTACTTGCTAATATATTATATCTTGGACTTGCTATGTTAGGTGGACTGTGGTGGCCTACTTACCTTTTCCCAGAGTGGTTACAAAATATATCTAAACTGACACCAACCTATTATTTATTAGAGTTCGTTAATAAATATATTAAAGAAGATATTTTCTCTTATAAAGCTCTAGCTATACTTCTAGCATATTCAATTGTATGTATAATTGCTACATTGGTAATAAAAAACAGAAGAGAATCAAAATAATAACATAAGAGTGTGGATATAATATTCACACTCTTATATTATTATGGTATTATTAAAGAATAAGGAGATTAAAATGCATAAAAAATTATTAAATTTATTAAAGGGGAATTATGGGTTTTATCTATCTTTGGTATTTTTTATACTCCCACTTGTATATGTTATTAGTGGAAGTTATCCAAAATATACATTACCCTTAACTATTCTCGCCATCGCTTCATATATAGGAATGTTATATACAAAAAATAGAGTTCTTGTTTTTACAGAATGGTTTTATTTAATTGCTTATGTCAGTTACATGACCATTGTTTTATATCCAACGAACATTCTATTTAGTTTTTATTTAAGTAATCTACTTGTTTGGCATTTTCATGATAAGTATTTTACATACAGAACAATTAGTTTTTTCATAACAATAAATGCCCTAACTTTATATATAATTACTAATCACAAAATGAATATTGCAGATAGAATAATTCTATTTATTTTTTCTTCTATATGTATCATAACTTATTTTACCCAAAAATATGGATATGAAAGAAATAAATTAAAAAATGAACGTTTAAAACACAATGAACACATTAATCTACTTCTTGCTGAAAATGAACGAAATCGAATAGGTCGAGATTTACACGATAGTATCGGACATACTTTTGTAATGTTAAAGTTAAAAGCAGAGCTCGCTGAAAAGTATTTAGAAAAAAATAATATTGAAGCTGCAAAAAAAGAACTTCAACAAATTAGTGAAATCAGCAGTACTTCAATGACAGAAACACGTTCTATTATTAATAAATTAAAGCATAGAAGTATTACTGAGGAATTAAAAGTTATTACAGATATTATGACCATGGCTGATATTTCATTAGATATTAAGAATAATATAACTACACTTCCATCTGAGTTAGTTGAATGGACTATTACAATGGTACTAAAAGAATTAACGAATAATGTTATTAAACATAGTAAGGCTAATAAATGTAATATTAATATCAATGAATCTAGTAATAACTACACTATTATTGTCTCTGATAATGGTCGTGGTTTTGAAAATATTGATGGAACAGAACTAACATCTATAAGAGATAGAATTAAACTAGTTAATGGAGTAATAAATATAACATCAAAAAAATTCCCTACAACTATCAAAGTAACAATCAATAAATAAAAACAGGAGGACAATATGAAATTACTTATCGCTGAAGATCAAAGTATGTTGCGAGATGCAATGGCAACATTATTATCAATGGAAGATAGTGTTGAAAGTGTACTTCAAGCTAAAGATGGAAAAGAAGCTATAAATTTAATTTCTACTAATGATATAGATGTAGCTATACTTGATGTAGAAATGCCTGAAGCAACAGGACTAGACGTACTAGAATACATTCGTAGTAATAATATACATTGTAAAGTTGTTATTGTGACAACTTTTAAACGTATGGGATATTTTGAACGCGCCATAAAAAATAACGTAGATGCCTATGTACTAAAAGATCGCTCAATAGACGAACTTATGAAAACAATTAACAACGTCTTGGGTGGTAACAAAGAATACTCACCTGAATTAATGGAAAATATCTTCAATAGTCACAATCCATTAACAAATCAAGAAAAAATTATTCTTTTAAAAATTAAAGAAGGATTACCAAACAAAGAGATTGCTAATGAACTATTTTTATCCGAGGGAACTATTAGAAACTATATTTCCAACATCCTTACAAAATTAAACTGCAAAAACAGAACAGAAGCTGTAAAAAAATCTACCGAGGAAGGATGGCTTTAGATGACAAGAAAACTTGCTATAAGATTATCATTACTTTCGTCAATTATATACATAGCACTAACAATAATATACTTTATAAGTGTAATATCAAAGATTAATCATTCTGATAGTCCTAGCGCGGGCGCTGGTTTAGGAATGCTACTTGCATTTCTAATACCACACTACTTTATGCTCTTAATAGCTGTTATTTTTAATATTGTTATCTCATTAATAAAATTCACAAAAAATTATTTAATAATTATAAATATTATATTGTATATCATAGCTGGTGTGTTAGGAATTTATATTGGATTTTTCTTTATTATTTCTATTATTTTCCAAATAATATTCTTGATAATTGCGTACAATAAATAGAAAAAGGAACAACTAAATCATAATTTGTATTTTTTCTTTTCTCATGATATAATGTGAACATACATTAGGAGAACATATAAACTCCGTTCCCTAGTGGTTTATTTGCAGACTTTTTCAAAGATTTCAAGAATTGTTAACACTGTTGCTAGTACCAACAACTTATCTTTATAAGAATCTGCTATTTATTTTAAAAAAAAATAAATAAAAACAGGAACAACTCTAAATCATAATTTTTACAAATTGATTTTTAGTTGTTCCTGTTATTTTATTTAACTAAAAAATAGCTAATATCGATTAATTCTTTTATTGTCTCGAGTTTGATATTTTTATCTAACACTATGCTAATCCAATGTTTTTTATTCATATGATATGCTGGGAAAATATTTTTATTATCAATAATAGCTAAGATGTTATCCGTAGGATATTTTACATTTAAAATTTTCACTTTAGTTGTAATATTGGTATTCTTATTCAATTTATTATACTCTACATCCAATAACAAGGCATACCATTTATTTTTTTCATTTACAAACGCCAATATATCTGGGTGTTTTTTAAAAGGATTAACATGATTTCCACCGTATTTATTATTACAATAGTCGATGATTTCTGAACTTATTTTTCCTGATTCATCAGCTAATCCTAAAATAGAGTTTAGTAAATTCTCTACATGTTCTCTAATATTTTGTACCGTTTCACCTACAGCACTATCTACACTAAATAATGAGTAAGTTTCATCAAATTCTAAATCATAAACTTCTATCAGAAGTTGATTATTAATAAATACTATTTCTATTAAAAAGCTACTGTCTAAAATTTCTTTTCGATATATTAATTTTTCTGCTTCTTCCTTAAATCCAAACCCGTTTAGCTGTTCCTTAGATAAGTTATATTTTTCAACATCTATGATCTTCATATTTATTATTCAAATCTAGCTCTATTGTGACTTTGATTCCACTTATCTACTTCAGGTCCTTTTGGTACAATAGTTTTCCCTGCCGATACGTAATACCCGACTTTAATTGCTTCAAAATCTGTTGTAGAGCCGAATCCTGGTGTTTGATATAAATCTTTTAAATAGTTGAAAATATTCGGATATTCCTCTATTCTCTTTTTATTCGCAGAATATAATCCGTAATATACTGCATCAAAACGAATCATAGTAGTATAGAAACGAATATCTGTTTCTGTTATTGTATTTCCATGGAAGTATCTTTGGTTTGATAAACGTTCTTCCACTACATACATCATATCGAAGAATCTATCAAATGCCTCATTATATTTTTCTTGGCTTTCTGCAAATCCCATTCCATATACACCATCATTTAAAGCTACAGCTAATTTCTCATTCCACTCATCTATTTGACCTGCAAGGTGTTCAGGATATAAATCTATTCCATCTTTCTTATGTAATTTTTTAAATACTGTCGCAAATTCACGAAGTAACTCAGCTGATTCCTTTCTAACTACTTTTCCTGTAGTAACATCAACAAGTACCGGTACTGAGTACGGTCCTTCATAATCTGAATCACTATTTAAGTACACATCTTTAATTTTTGATTGTTTTAAAACTGGATCTAGCCCATCTTTATCTAAGCTAAATTGCCACCCTTCTTCCCCACGGCGATAATCCAATGTTCCTAAACTAATCGCATCATCTAACCCTAGTATCTCTCTTGCTATAACCGCTCTATGCGCATATGGACACACCGCAGTCCAAAATAGTCTATATCTTCCTTCCTCTATAGGTTGCTCCTCTGTTCCAAATGGTTTACTAAAAAATTTTTTCATGTGATTTTCTCCTTTTTAATTTTCTATAAATTTTTTCGCTTTTTCATAAATATACATAACATTTAAAGTATGTTCTTTTTGATTATTCATAAATTCAAAATCTTTGTTATTTATAACTTCAACGAATTTTTTAAACTCAGCAAACATTCTGTGCGAATGGATATTTTTATTTTCCTCAATAAGATTATCTTTTGTTTGAATACTGTAATTAGGAACTTCATTTGTTGGACCAATAACCTTAATTATACCTTGATCACCTTGAATATTGACATAACTGTTATTAAAAGTATCTTTAGCTGCAATACACACTACTTTAAAGTTATCATATTCTAATAGAAGAATACCAGAAGTATCCACATCATTGACTATATTAGATGAATAATGTACTTTATTAGCTTTACCAAACAATCCAACAACAAAATGAATATTATAAATATTTAAATCACCAAGTACTCCTCCACCTTTACTTTTATCAAAAACTGGAGCTATTACTCCATTTTTAAATGCTTCATATCTTGAAGAAAGTTGAGAAAAATTACACTCAACAAGACGTATTTCTCCTATATTATCAATATTGTCTTTTATATCGAGATAATTTTTTTGATATTGATTTGTTATTGCTTCTATTAATATTAATTCTTTATCTTCAGCAATTTCAAACAATTCTACAGCCTCACTATACTTCAACGTAAATGGCTTTTCACAAATAACATTTTTACCAGCTTCTAATGCTTTCTTAGCAACTGTATAATGTAAATTATTTGGAACTGCAACATAAATTGTATCAATTTCTTTATTTTCTAGACAAAGATCAATATCAGTATATATGTTCTTAATATTATATTTTGACTGTAATTCTTTTAAATTTTCAATATTTCTAGCCGCTATAGCTTCTAATTTAATATCTGGAAGCTCATGAGCAAAAGATAAGAAATCTTTCACTATCATTCCAGAACCAATAATTCCTAATTTCATGTTTTCCTCCAAACTACTATGTATGCTTTAATTATATCTTTATAAACTCACACTAGCAACTTTTCTGCATAAAAACTCTTCCTCCAACTCATCACCTCTATCATAATAACTATTCAATATCAACTTGAAAATAATAGAAACTATTTTCATATTTTTTCATTTTTTTGTTGACTTATATGTACTTTATATGATATATATATATATATATATTACAGAATGGAAAGGATTACACTATGACTAAGAAAATACTTGTTACAGGTGGAGCTGGATTCATTGGATCTCACACTTGTATAGAATTATTAAACAATGGAAATGAAGTAGTTGTCGTTGATAACTTATATAACGCTAACAAAAAGAGTTTAGAAGTAGTTGAACGGGTTACTGGTAAAAAGGTAACATTTTATGAAGTTGATGTTCGTGATGAAGATAAATTAAACGAAGTTTTCGAAAAAGAAGGAAATATTTATGGAGTTATTCACTATGCTGGATTAAAAGCCGTTGGTGAATCTTGTGAAATCCCATTAGCATATTATGATAACAATATAGCTGGAACTATTACTTTGTTCCGTGTTATGGAAAAACACAACTGTAAAAATATAATTTTCAGTTCATCAGCTACAGTTTATGGAGATCCTCATACATTACCAATTAAAGAAGATTTCCCATTATCTGTAACTAACCCATACGGACGTACTAAATTAATAACTGAAGATATTTTAAAAGATGTTTATAAAGCAGATAACGAATGGAATATCGTGCTCCTTCGTTACTTTAATCCAATCGGAGCACATGAGTGTGGAGATATCGGTGAAGACCCAAAAGGAGTACCAAATAACCTAATCCCTTATATTATGCAAGTTGCTGTAGGTAAACTAGAAAAAGTTCAAGTTTTTGGTAATGATTTTGATACACATGACGGTACTGGAGTACGTGACTACATCCACGTAGTAGATTTAGCTCGCGGTCATGTTTCTGCTCTTAAGAAATTAGAAAAAGGTAGCGGCTTAACAATTTATAACTTAGGAACAGGAATTGGTTATTCTGTATTAGATATTATTAAAAGTGCATCAGCTGCTGTTGGGCGTGATTTACCATATGTTATAACTCCACGTCGTGCAGGAGATATCGCTGCATGTTACGCCGATGCTACAAAAGCAAAAGAAGAACTTGGATGGGAAGCTCAATACGATATAAAACGTATGTGTGAAGATTCTTGGAGATGGCAAAGTAAACATCCAAACGGGTTTGCTGATTAATATACTTAAATAAGAAAATAAAAGTCTATATGACTGACCTAAAAATCCTAAGTCAGTATAAAAGCTTATAAGCGCAAAGGGAATGACTCAACAAAAATCGATTTCTTCGAAATCACGTTTTTTGAGTCACTCTCTTTTTTTATATAATAACACTTATTGAATTAAGGTTATATACTAAATCCGGGGCTAGAATTTTTCCACGCCCCGGATTTAGTATACAACCAAAAAACCTAAGGAATGGAGTCCTTAGGTCTTTAATCTATGCAACATACTAACTAATTACTTTATATGCATATTTTACACTGTTTTCTTTGATTTTACAAATTATTTTTTTAATATAGAATCAAATAAATAAAAGCCTATAGAATTATTAGTAAATCTACTAATTTTAGTCATAAAAATACAACCATTACTAGAAATACTTTTTTGTCGTGCTAAATAAGCTAAAGCAGGTGCTAATTGAAATAAAACTGCTTCATAATATTCATTTTCTTTTTCAATTAACAAAATAGCTTTCTTATACAATTCTCTCTCTTTTATTCCAACCTCTTTATCTAATATCAAATTATATAAATCAGTTAAAATTTCTTCTTCTTTAGGAAAATAATTAAACATATAAAATTCCTAATAATTACCAATTAATAGTTGGTTCCAATGGTGAACCCCCACCATCATTCGCAATAGTAGTATACTGGGAAAAAGTAGTAACTTCTGTACTTCCTTTTGCATCAGCTATATTAAAATTTAAAAACATACTACTTGATAATAATAAAACAAAAAATAATTTCTTTTTCATAATAATAGAACCTTCTTTCTGCTACTTTTCAGAAAATTTAACATTTTTTTCGATATTAGAAATGAATTGTTAATTTTATTATATAGTAAAAAAATAAAAAATACAAATATTTCTTTTGTAACTACTTTCTTAATTAACAAAAAAATAATTAGTATGGATTTTTCTCATCCACACTAATTATTATACACCCTATTATTTTATGCTTTTTTTCTAGATTTAATTGCTCCAATAACTAATGGAATTAAGCTGATTAAAATAATAGCAATTACAACTAAAGAAAAGTTATTCTTAACAGATGGAATATTTCCAAAGATGTACCCTACTGATACAAATAATGTACACCAGCAAAGCCCTCCAAAGAAATCTATCACTCTAAATTTAGAGTATTTCATCTTACCAGCTCCTACAATAAATGGAACGATCGTACGGATAATCGGGAAGAATCTAGCTAAGAAAATAGATTTTCCTCCATGTTTTGCTATGAAGTTTTCCGCGTCTTTTATGTTTTCATCAGACACAAACTTTTTAAACCACGCTTTACTCTTTAAATATTCAGAGAAGTTTCTTCCAATAAAATAATTACAATTATCTCCAATAACAGCAGCACTTATACATAAAAGTAATAATAAGAATATATTATTTCCTGTTGCTGCCCAAAGTGCTCCACTAGCAAATAATAATGAGTCACCCGGTAAAAACGGCATAAATACAACACCAGTTTCAATAAAGATAATCAAGAAAATTATCCCATACATCCACCATGGACCGTGTTGAATCATTAATTCACCAAGATGTTTGTCAATATGCAATACAAAATCAATTAAAAATTTAATTGTTTCCAATGTAATCCTCCTAAAATAATATGTCTATTGATTATATCATAGAGAATATAACCTGTCTATTAATCATATACCTTAAAGATTAATCTCTAATGAATTTTTTCATTTCAGCAATATAATCCGCATTACTTTCATGTTTTCTAAGATGATTTAGAACTCCTATTGTTGGTTCACTAACATCTTCAAGCTTTCTACGTGTTTGCCATAAAATTTTCACTTCGTCTTCTGTTAGTAATAAATCTTCTTTTCTTGTAGAACTCTTCAAGAAGTCAATAGCCGGATAAACTCTTCTTGAAGCTAATTCAGGTGACAAGACAATTTCCATATTTCCAGTCCCTTTGAATTCTTCAAATATCAAATCATCCATTCTAGAACCCGTATTAATCAAGGCAGTAGCGATTATAGTTAAACTTCCTCCACCTTCTACATTTCTTGCTGCTCCAAAGAATGCTTTAGGTTTATGAAGACTCGATGGATCAACACCACCACTTAAGACTTTCCCACTACTTGGCTCCACAATATTGTAAGCACGTGCTAATCTTGTAATACTATCCATTAGTATAATTACATCTTGACCAAGTTCTACACGACGTTTAGCATGTTCAATTACAAGTTCAGCCATCTTAATATGGTTCTCTGAAGTCTCATCAAATGTAGAACTTACTACATCTGCACCTCTTACAGATCTTTCCATATCAGTAACCTCTTCTGGTCTTTCATCAATTAAAAGAATAATCAACTTCTTATCAGGATAATTTTTTCTAATTGAATTTGCAATATCTTTTAGTAATGTTGTTTTACCAACTTTAGGTGGTGCAACAATCAATCCACGTTGTCCGAATCCAATAGGTGCTACTAAATCAACGAATCTTGTAGAAAGTTTCTCTTTTGTAGTTTCCAAAACTATTTTCTTATCTGGATAAATCGGTGTTAATGCTTGAAAATGTGTTCTACCTTTCGCAACTTCTGCATCAACATCATTAACTGTATCAACTTGTAAAAGTCCTGCATATCTTTCACCTTCACGTGGTTTTCGAACTTTACCATAAACTTCATCACCTTTTTTAAGTTCAAAGCGACGAATTTGAGAAGCAGATATATAAATGTCTGTTTCTCCTTTTTTATAATCAACAGTTCTTAGGAATCCAAAACCATTTTCTGGATGTATATCATCCAAAATTCCAGATGCATAGTAATGCTCTTCACTTACAGATTGTTTTTCTAAAATTGCTAAAACTAATTCTTTTTTATTTAATGTATAATATCTTGGAACACCAAGTTCTTTAGCCAATGCTGTAAGTTCTTTAGTATTCATACTTTTATACATTTCGTCAAATTTTACGTTGCTCATTTTTATCCTTTCTCTGTATATTACACAGAAATATTTTAAAAATAAATATTTTTATTTACCCGTTCTTTAAATTAACTCTTTTATACTTAATACTTTAAATGGGAGTAACTTGAAATTGTCAAATGAAAAAATTGACCTTCAAAGTTACCCCCGTTTGGTTTATAAAATATCTTAAACTCTTATTTCCTTTTTATCTCTTACTTAGAACAATAACCGCTGATAGAATAAACGCTGCACCTATTAAATCTATTGTTCCAAATGTTGTTCCTAACAACAGGAAAGAAAAGATTATAGCCGCTATTGGTTCAAAACAGCCGATAATACTTCCCGTGACTGCACCAATTAACCTAACACCTTCTAAATATAAAGAAAATGACATTATTGTTCCAATTAATACTACTCCAGACATACAGATAAAATCAATGAATTTAAAATTATCTGGAATATAATAACTACCTGTTAAGAAGTATACTACAATACCAGAAAATAATAGTCCCCAAGCCATTATAGGCATTACACCATATTTTGTAGTTAAACTTATTGAAAAAATATTATAACTAGCAAGACCAAATGCAGAAAGTAATCCCCAGAATAATCCTAATGTAGAAATATTCAGTTTACTAAAATCAAAATGGGTTGCTATTAACACAGTTCCAAATAGTGAAACTACTATTGCAATAACTTCTCTAGGAAGGGGCCATCTTCTCCCTATGACACAATAATATAACATTATTATTACTGGACCAATATACTGTATAACCGTTGCCATACCAGCATTAGTATACTTAATTGTTAAAAAGAATGTCCCTTGACAGATTAACAGCCCGAAAAAAGAAAAATTTAATAGTTTTAAAATATCTATCTTATTTGAAAATACCCTCATTAAATTTTTCTTATCTTTTATTAGTAAAATAGCTACCATTGCAATTCCAGAGAAGAACAACCTATTAGCTATTATCCAAACAGGGTCTATTTTTGATATATTTAGTAAATATTCCCCTAATACTCCTGATAATCCCCAACATGTAGCCCCTAGTAAGGTAAAGATAATACCTTTTTTCATCGTACTTTGTCCCATGATTACTCTCCTAATGATCAAATAGTTTCAGACTAGAGCTAACAATTTTATTAGATTTTTCTATTACTTCATCATATTTCTCATCTTTTGATAATAAGATACTAGTGAATAAAGTAATCATATTGTTCTGAGCTACCATCATATTTCCACAAGTATAAAACTTAGCGTCTAAATCATTAGTAATATACCCGAAAGGAGAGTACCAAAAACCATAACCTACATTATAATTTTCATCGAAGAATTTCTTCGCTACATTTTCAGGATATCCTTTTATTATTGGCATAGGATATAGAAGACTAAGAGCTTTTATCGCCTTTTGAGAATCCTCAACTTTAGAATTTAAAACAGAAAATACATCTAATTTTTTCCCCATTAGTGTTTTATCGTCATATACATTAAACTCAGTCTCATAATGTGTTTCAAAATCCTCTTTATATTCTTGAATTATTTCTTTTTCATCAAACATAATTGAATAATCATTATTAAATAAGTTTTCTTTCTTCAAATAAAGATGTGCTTTCAAATCATTTTCAGTATAATCTAAGGAAATAAGTGGATTAGTTGTTATAAATAAACTTTTCTTCGATTCAAACGCAATAAAATATCTATTTTTGCTCAAAAGATATTTAGTTATTGCCCCTAATGAAGTATTATTTTCTAATAATATTAAATTTTTTCTTGATAAAACTATTCGTTTTAATTCTTCTTTTTCTATTTGAAGAAGAGCTTTCCTAATATTTTCTTGCCAAAGCTCTGGATAAATTTCTCTAACGACATTAATCTGTGGTTCACTAGATATTTCATTTTCATCATCAAGTTTGTTTAAAAATGAAATTCTCTCCGCCCATAACTCAGAAAACTCTTTTTCCTCTTTCATATTAAAGAACAATGTAATATAAACATCATCACCTTTAAAAACTGCGAGTATACCTGGTACAACAAACGAAGTATCACTGAAGTCTACCCACTCTTGGCTATTTTTATTATTACCGTCAGAAATTCCACCGTAAATACCAAAGTATTCACAATCATGTTCATCTATCTCTAAAACACTTACCTGTGCTCTTAACTCTTCGAACCCAGATAGAACACTACTATTATCAAAACTTGTTAAAAAATCATTAGAGTCTAATAACCATGTTGCTTCATAACCTATTCCAATTATAGAAGATTTAGTATCAGGGGTTCTTATAATAAATCTCTCACCTTTTTTTGGAGTGAAAAGACTGATAAATTGTGCTTCAGTAAAAGTTTTCTTCAATTTGAATTTTACAACAAGCTTATCATCAAGAACTGTATCACTAAAATCATAATCTATAATTTTCTGATAATCATTCATACTTGTTACCTATCCTTTTTTTTCTCCTCATTTTGTAATTTTTCTTCACGTTCTTTAATTTCTAATTTTTTTTGTCTTTGTTTAATAAGTCTATTTACCTCTTCTTCAGACTTATAACTAGCCTCTTTATCAGTAAAAATAAATAGATTCTTATGGTCATTTAATATCGATAAAATAGTTTTTTTATCAGAATCTTCATTTTCGAATAATTCCTCAATATATTTTCTCTTATCACTTCCTAATACAACTACAAATAAATTTCTAGCTGCCATTAGATTTTCATAACCAATACTAATTAATTTATTGCCATCAATTTCCATTCCAGCATCCTGAAGTTGTGATTTTTCCTCATCCGAGAATTCCACAATGTGAAGATTTTTGTTTACTTCATCTGCATATCTATAATCGAGTATCCCGCCATCAGATCCTAAGAAAACCACGGCAACATCGATTGGATTCTCATCTAATACTTCTTTATAGCTAGTTAAATCTTCATCACATTCATCACTATTTAAAGTTTGTGGATAATAAATGTTCTTCGTTTCAACGTCTAATTTCTTGAAAAGTTCATGCCTTGCATATCGATATAATCCAAATCTTTCCTCTATATCAATATCAGCAAACTCACGTTGTCCTAACATAATTACATGTTTATAACGATATTTCCCCATTTTATTATCATCTATCATTCTATTTGTAAATTGAGTATTAATAATATTTTCTGGTAAGCAGATAACTGCACCATCTTCTAAATTTTTTTCAAATTCATCATACATTCTATTTAAAACAGCTGTTTCACTATTACAAACTATATATTTCACAATTTCACCTCCATAGTTTAATAAATCATTTTTTATTATACCACAATTAGACTCTACTAACAACGTGCTAACATTTCATAATTGTGCTATTGTTTTAAGTTACTCTATTTCAATTAAACTTGACAGAACATAAGAATATACATAAGTTTTAATATTATTTAATTTATAATATTCCACTACTGCTTCTTTATAAATTCTAAGTTGTTCTCTATGTCTATCTCGTAATATTTCTTCACCATTTCTACTAGTCACATGGTCCGTTTTGTAATCCACGATAATTGCCTCATCATCAGAAATTTTAATAAATAAATCGACAACCCCTTGCAGTATAACATCTATATCACTTTCACTATCGTCATACAATTCTTTTGCTTTTTTAGCAGTTGTGAATGCTATCTCGGTTTGACAGAACTTACTTTTAGATACTAATTTTATTAACTCACTATTAATAAAGTTAGTAATCTTTTCTATATCATCTTTATTATTTATATTATCAAATTCCTCTTGAGATAGTATTCTGTGTTCCTTTATATTCTGTAGTAAATTATCTGTTTTCTTTAAGCTATCGATGTAATTCACTACATCCGAAATTTCCACTCCTGCTCTCGTGTCATTAACTATCTTTTCGAAAAGTTTATGGATGATATTCCCTCTTAAAATCGCCTTGCTAGTAGATGTTGATTTTTTTAATGTAGTTAATTCTAAGTAGCCTCGTTTTTCTTTTTTATGATTCCACTCATGATCTTTAGTATTAATTTTTTTCAAGGCACTATATGAAGTTTTGGCAGGAAATACTTTATTTTTTACTTCAATCTTAAGATTATCACTTTGCTTGCTAGATTCATCCTGTTGTTTACTTTCAAATTGCTTATAAAAATCTTGTAAATTAAATTTCGAACTATCTTCTTCATCTTTTACAAGTGGCTCACTTTCATAAGCTTTAAATAAAGCATCCTTTTCATTTTCAAAAATAAACTCTTCTCCATAATCACTTAATAGATTATTTAAGATTTTCTCAAAATTATCATCCTCTATTAGAGCTTGATATAACGGTTTATCTTTAGCCTTCTCGTTATTAAGTTCTACTCCATTTGGACTCACAAGATGTAGTGAGTTTTCAGCACGAGTCAGTGCAACATATAAATTACGTACTTCTTCTTCTCTTTCACGTAATTTTATTAAAATACTATTATATTTATAAAGTTGCTTTAATTTTTCTATATTACTAGAAATCAAACCAAACTTTTGACCTAACTCTTCTGCATTAATACTTAAACCGAAGATTTCTGTGAATAATACCTCACCTGTATATCCTCTTTTACTAAATGATGTATCTAGATCAGCTACAAAGACTGTTTTATACTCTAATCCTTTTGAAATATGAATCGTTGATAAAGTTACACTATCATTCGGTGTGCGTTTTTTCGTTTCAAATACCTCATCATTTTTTATAGTTTTTAATTGATTTACCAAACCGCTCAATTTATTATCTATATTTTGATAATCATTAACAATATCTATAAAGTTTTCATAATAATCTAATTCTTCATCATTTACATCAATCGTTACCAAATAATTTTTAAAATCTATATCAATAGCTATGCAGTCCAATAGACTTGGAAGTGAATTATTCAAACTAAAATTCAACCACTTTTTTAATAAATTTACAGTATTATAATCTTTTTTCTTTTCACTGTTTTGTAATTTTTCAAAAAGATTTTTTCCTTTTGTTATAGATAATTTTAATAATTCATCATTGCTATAATCAAATATCTCAGTATGTAAAATTGCAAGTAAACTAGTATCTCTATTTGTATTATCTAAAAATCTAAGAATATTATACAAAATGTTAAATGCATTAGATTCAGTAAATCCCACCTTTTCTTTAAAGAATAATGGTATATTGTATTTAGCAAAAACTTCTTTAAAACTAGACATTTTTGTACTATTTCTAACTAAAATAGCATAGTCACTATACTTCTTACCATTTTTAATACCTAACAATATTTCATAGGCAATATTTTCTATAGATTGTTCTCTGTAAGATTTTTTATCTTCTAAAAGTTCACCTGTAAAATAATTAACCTTACCATTAATTAGCCTAGTTGGAATAATTTCAGAACTATTCTTTTCCTTTGCTTTTGGATAATATAGTGCACTATCTTCTCCATAACTTACCCCAGCATTTTTATTCCCCATAAGTCTATTAAAAATATAATTACTAGATTTTAATATATTAACATCACTTCTAAAGTTTTCTTTTAGAACTATACAGATTCCTTCAGAATCATCTTCAAAAGAATATTCTTCTTTTACTGAATAATTATCGATTTCCAGTTTTCTATAACTATTATATTTCTGTTCGAATAAATCAGGATTTGATCCTCTAAAGCCATAAATTGCTTGTTTTACATCCCCTACCCTAAAGAAGTAAACTCCTTCTCCTCTAATTAGATTTAAGATATACTCTTGAAGGTTATTATTATCTTGATACTCATCAACATATATTTCTAAGAAATAATTTCTATAAAATTGAGCCGCTTCACTAGGAACAATTTCTCCATCTTCTTCTCTAGTTAAAGCTTTTATAGCCAGATGGTTTAAATCAGAAAAGTCTAAAAAGTTATTCTCACGTTTTCTTTTTATGAAATCATTGTGCAGTTTCTTCAATACTCTTGTAATCGCCTTAGCCAATAAATTCATTTTTTCTAAAACTTTAAAATAATTTAGATAATCAATAAGAACTCCATGAACTTCACTTAATACTCCCGTATCATAAATATTATCTTCATTCTCAAACTGTGCATTAAGCTTACTAATAAGCTCTTCTATCTCTTCAAGTTGTTCTTGATTACTCTTTATAGACATCTCATCTTCATCTACATATTTTGCAAGTTTTTCTTTTTTTGTTTCATCTAAATTTACAAGAGACAATAAATCTAATGAACTTTCCTTCTTACTATTTATTAAATACTGTTCTACATACCTGCAGAAGTCTATCGCAGTAGCTATACTTTCTTTTTGAGTTAACTCACTAACTTTATTAAACTTATCAATTATACTATTTTCTTCAACTTCAAAATTGTTAGTTACTAAATCGTTTAATTTTGTAAAGTTTTCATCTAGATAATTTTGGAAATTTGGAATATTTAATAGTTTATAGTATAAATCAATAATATAAGAGCTAATATTTTGTTTAGAGCCAAATACTGTGAATAATAGGTCAGTCGTATTAGAATCTTCCTGTACTAATTGTTCAAGAACATTTCCTATCGTTTCGATTAATAACCCTCTACTATTCGCAAGTATACTAAAATTAGGTGATAAATATTTAATTTCATTATCAATCTTTTCTTCAACAAGATAATAAAATTTCTTTAATACATTTAAACAAAAACTATCAATCGTGCTTATATAGGCATCATTCATTAACATCCTTTGTTTTCTTAAATATATTAAATCTTCTTCCTTATTAGTAGATAGTAGTCGTTCACTGATTTTATTCTCAATTCTTACAATCATATTCTTCGCTGCGGCAGTCGTAAATGTCAGTACTAGTAGACGATCTATATCCCATCTGTTAGAAGCTACCTTTCTTGCAATCCTTTCAGAAAGTACCTCAGTTTTACCACTTCCAGCAGCTGCGGCAACAAGAACATCAGCACCGGTAATAGCGATTGCTTGCCATTGCGGGGCTGAATAAGAATGCTTTCTAGAAGCGGCTATTTTATCAATCTTCTCAATTTTTATCATATATTTATCCTCTAATTTCACATTAATTATCATTATATATTTTAACATACTTTAAGCTTTATGGTATAATATTTTAAAATACTATTATGTTTATTACTAAATTATTTTAAAGGTGAAATGTAATGAAACGAAAAATTTTAGCACTAGCTCCAATTATCGCGGCTAGTTCAATAATAAGACAAAATAAAAAATTAAAAGTAAGAAAAACTACTCTTAAGTTTGATAAACTACCTCAAGCTTTTGACGATTTTAAAATCGCTCAAGTCAGTGACATTCATTGTGATAGGATTGGATATAGTGATCTTTCATTTATAAAAAAAATTAAGGATTTCAATCCAGATATGATTGTTATTACTGGAGATATTCTAGATAGCTATAATAACGATATGGATATCGCTTATAACATTCTAAGTCAATTAGCAATAATAGCTCCATGCTATTTCGTCTCTGGAAATCATGAATTAAGACTTCCTGAAGAATACGAGCAACTTATAAATAGAATGAAAAAACTCAATATTACATATATGCAAAATAGCAATCTATTAATCACAAGAAATAATGAAAGTATTAATTTGGTTGGGGTTGAAGATTATAATTTCTTTAAAAACGAAGATAAACTTAATCATAGAGCAAACTTCATAAAAACTCTAGAAGAACTTTACTCTCCAAATCACTTTAATATACTATTATCACATAGACCTGAGAAATTTCCAATCTATGCAGATATAAAATACGAACTTATCTTTTCAGGTCATGCGCATGGTGGTCAATGGAGAATCCCATTTGTAGGTGGAATTTTTTCTCCTAGTCAAGGTTTCTTTCCAAAATATACTAATGGTAACTATGTTCTAGAAGATTCAACTTTAATTGTTTCTCAAGGACTTGGTAACAGTTCATTCCCTATTAGGATTAATAATAGAATAGAATTAGTATTAGCAACATTGAAAAAAGAAACTCAAAAATCGTGATTTATTTAAATCCGATTTTTGAGTTTTTATCTAATTATTAAAAATATAATTTTTCAAATTTTTCTATTTTTTCTTCAAAGTCCTGAAGAGCTAATTCTATTGGTTCAGGTTTAGACATATCTACACCTGCATTTTTTAGAACCTCAATTGGATAATTAGAGCATCCTTTTGAAAGAAACTCATCAATATAAACTTTAGCGTTTTTACTATCTTTTAAGATTAACTTAGATAAAGCTTGTGCTGCTGAATATCCAGTAGCATATTGGTATACGTAGTAATTGTAATAGAAGTGTGGTACTCTAGACCATTCATATTTTATATCTTCATCATAGGTAAATACATCACCATAGTATTTCTTAATTAGGTTGAAATACTCAGTATTAAAGTATTCAGCTGTCAGAGCTCCCCCATTTTGAAGATGTTGGTTAATTTTATGCTCAAATTCTGCAAATTGAGTTTGTCTATATACTGTAGCTGTAAAGCCGCTTAATGCCTGATTAAGTACACGTAGCATACCATTCTTATTACCTTCTTTTTCAAATTTATTATAAAGGTACTCAGTTAATAAAGCCTCATTACAAGTTGATGCTACCTCAGCAACAAAGATTGAATAATCTCCATATACGTATGGCTGATGTTTTCTAGTATAATAAGAATGCATAGAGTGTCCAAGTTCGTGAATTAAAGTATATACATCATTTAATGTACCATCAAAATTTAATAGTACAAATGGTTTTGTAGTATAACCACCCCATGAATATGCACCCGAACGTTTACCTTTATTTGGATAAACATCAATCCATCGTTCTGTGAATGCTTTTTTCATATCATTAACGTACTCTTCACCCATTGGTTTTACCGCTTCAAGTACAATATCGCGAGCCTCTTCGAATGTGAATTTTAACGGTTCCCCTTTTACCATCGACACTGATCTATCGTATAGTCTAAAATCTTCAAAACCTTTTGCTCTTTTATGTAAATTATAGTATCTTTGTAAGGCTGGAATTTTTTTATTTACTACCGTTACTAAATTATCATAAACTTCCTCAGGAATTAAGTTATTAGACAATGCATTATTTCTTGTTGATGAATATTTATGAACATCTGCATAATATTTTTTCTTCTTTAGATTTCCACCTAATGTAGATGCCAAAGTATTATTATGTTTTTTAAAATAATTATATAAAGCATGGAATGTATTTTTTCTAAGTACTCTATCCGGACTTTCCATATATGTTCCATAAGTCCCATGAGTTAGGGTATGTTTATTTCCATCTTTATCTTCAACTTCTTCAAATTCAACATCTGCATTATTCAATGCTGAAAAAGTTTCATCACTTGCGTCTAAAGCTTCTGCAGCCATAGCAACAATTCTTTCTTGTTCTGCGTCTAATGTATGAGGACGTTTTTTATTAAGTTTTTCTAACTTAAACTTATAAACTTTTAGGTCTTCTAATTCTTCTACATATTCTGAAAGTACTTCCTCTTCTATTGAAAGAAGTTCCGGTTTTAAAAATGACCATTCTGCATCAAACTTAGAATTTAAATTCATTGTTTTAGCATATATTTCACCGTATTCTGCATTTGTACTATCTTGATCTTTTCTTAGAAAAGCATAAATAGTTAATTGCTCCATTTTTAAAGACATATCTTCTTCAACTTTAAAAACTTCTAATAATGCTTTTGCACCTTCTTTAACTTTTCCTCTATAGTTTTTTATTTCTGGAACAAGTTTTTCTACTTCTTTAAATTGGTTCCAAAAATCTTCATTTGTTTTAAACATCGATTCTAAGTCCCAAGTATTCTCAACTTTTTGATCTTTTCTTAATAATTCCACCATATTATTTCTCCTTATGTGTAATACATAGTCTTAATTATAGCACATATTTTAGTAATTTGGTAATATATATTTTTAAAATTAACTTGAATTTTCTGAAAACAAAAGCTACTCCTCTACTTCCTTCTTATCAAGTGATCATAATTTTCATGTCCTATAAAAATTTCACATTCTTTTTCAAATCCATAACTTTCGTATAACTTTCTTGCTCTATTATTTGATTGTGCGACATTTAAACTTAACTTAGCTTCTTTACTATTAACAAATTCTGTTAATAGTTTATTACCAATACCTTCTCCCCTGAAGTCAGAAAAAACAAATAATGTATCTAAATAAAATTCTCCGATCAATACTTCATTGTAATCAAATATTATAGAATCTTTCTTCAAATCAAAATTACTTACAACTTCACTATACCAAAACTCTTTCATTTTTTCGACTTCATCATAATGGTATGTAAAAGAAAATCCTTTAATTACACCTTCAATTTCATATGCCGTACAGTATTTATAACTAAATCTATCATATTCAGATGAAAATACATATTCTAAAATCTTAAAAACCTTCTCTTCTGAATAATCTTTTAATATATCTATCTCTAATGATTTAATAAAGTCAAATAATCCTTCTACTACTTTAGTATCTTCTTTCGTTGCTCTTCTTATCATTTTTTCTCCTATACAATAATATCTTCTATTGTTAATGACGTTCCATTTATAATTCGATTCTTATAAGAAATACTTGCTGGTGAATCATCCGGCCACACTTTTTCGAACCATAATTTGAATTTGTCTATATCAAAATCAACCTTAATCAATTCGACATATAATCCATCTCTATATTCTGAATATATCGCTTTTTTATGACTATTTTTAGCTATTCTTGTAAATAGACCAAAGGTTTCTCCCTTGATATTAGCCATCCCTGCTGCACCATTATTAATAACAATATTTCTTCTATTATCATACACTACGGGTAAACATGTGTGTGTTGTTGCTAAAATATCTATATCATTCTCTTTAAACCAATTGTCTAATTCTTTCTTTCTAGATTCTAATTTTAAATTATCATTAGAACATTCCCAACCCGACATACTTTTTTCATCACCATGAGTAATTGCAATCTTTTTACCAAAAAAATCTAAAACTAAGGTTTTTGAACGTTCTTTTATATCATTAAGAATCTGATTACCTTTAATATTTTCTTTCATCATATTATGAATAATATTTGATCGTTCTACTACACCATCACTTACGTCATTGGGATAATTACAACCACATCCTAAAGATGATGTATTATTTAATAATTCAAATTCAACATTTCCTAGAAGTTTTATACTATCTTTAGATAACTCTTCAATCTTTAAAAAATCTTCCTTCTCGACATCAAACCAATGCATATCACCATTAAAAACTACCTTCGCATTTTCATCCTGTACCATCTTATTGATAATTTCTAAAGCATATCTATTTCCATATAATCCTCCAACTATATAGATTGCTTCTGCTTCTAATTTTTCAATTTTTTTTGTCCAATCCTTTTGAAGTATATACTCTAATGAACAATTTCTACCTTTTTCCATATAACTCTCTCCAAATATAATAAAAGTAAAGACTTACCATCTTTACTTTTATTATATTATATTTATTTGTTTTTTGCGAACATTCCTGGTACTACATAACCAATAGTACATAAAATTAATCCGTATAAATTAACTCCTAGTAGTAATGCATTCTTACCTGTACCAATAGCCCAACTTGTAGGAATTAAATTAATAGTTAATAGTATTCCTAACATAATTCCAATCCAAAAACTTAAGTGGAATCCTAATTTTGTTGGTTTAACAAAACCATGTAGTAAGAATATCGGAGCTAGTCCAATTACCATTGTTCCACTGATCGTTGTGGCTTTAAGAATATCTGTTCCCATAATCATTGGGAGATTACCTATAATAGCAAATGCAATCATAAATAAAACAGCTACTTTCTTAGGATTTTTTAATCCTCTATTAGACATTTCTGGTAAATCCTTAGCAGTCAACTTCCCTAAGCTTGCAAATGTAGAGTCAAGAGTAGATCCTGCTGCCGATACCATTACTACTATCATAGCAAAATACCCTACAACACCTAAAGTTTTACCTAAAGCAGCTGGCACATTACTACTTACTTCCATTCCAATTAATTTCGCATGAATACCAATGAAACTAAAGATTAGAATAGAGAAGAATCCTAATATACCAGATACGAAAAATGCACGAAGCATAGTCTTCTCACTTGCGATAAAACCTCTATCTGTTAGTACTGGATCATGGAATGGATAACTAAATAATTGGAGAATTGTTACAAGTAACATATCTACTCCTGCATTCATCGCCCAATTTCCTGATGTTACAAAATCACTAATGTTGTGTTGCGGTAAAATTAAAGTAACTACCCAACCAACAAAGAATATAAAAATAACAGCTTGGATAACATCAGTTACGATAGAACTTCTTAGTCCCCCTAGTACAGTATACCCTAAAGTAATAGCAGTAAATAGAATTGCAGAGATAATAAACTCTTTACTACCTGCTTTTCCATAATATCCACCCACAACAGAAGTATTACTCCATACTTCATTAAATAAACGAATAAGTATCGCAGCTGAAAATGCGACAGAAGCAGCTTTTCCATAATTAGACGTTAAAAAACTTACTAATCCTTTTGCTTGATACTTTGTTCTTAATCTATAAATTGCTAAACCACAAATAGGAATACAAAGCCAATATGTTGCATAAGCCAATCCACCAACAAAGCCATATTGGGCTCCTAAATTTGCAGCATTAGTTACAGATTTAGCAAAAATCCAACTTATAAAAATACTTAACATAAGCATCATCTCAGTGGGCTTTTCACCCCTGTTACCATCACCTCTAAAGAATCCAGCTTCTGTTACCTTCTTTGGTGATAATAAAAACATTACCACTCCATAAACTATTAAAAATCCCCAAAATAGATATCCTGTCATATCATTCATTTTCTATATTAATTCTCCTTATTATTTTAATCTAATACTACTTCGCCAACATTAGCGTATCTTGCAAATGAAGGTTCATAGTTTCGCACTTTGAAACCTAACTCTTCTAATATTACCGCAACGTACGAAGCACGAACTCCAGTAGTACAATAAGTAACCTGTAGTTTATTTTTATCTAAACCTTTGTCAGTTACATATTTTTCTAAAGCCTCTCTAGATTTTAAGAATCCATTACTATCGACTAACGAATTGAATGGAAGAGAAATTGCACCAGGAATATGACCTGCTTTATTTTCCCCATAAATTACACGACCATTATATTCAACTTCTAATCTAGTATCAATAATTTGAACATCTGTATTACCTATTTTTGATAATAACTCATCTGTATAAATAGCTTTATCATTTTGAGTCGCTTCATTACGAACTACATCACTAACATCAATTCTGTCAGTTGATGGTTTATAATTTTTATTAAATCCTAATTTTTCGACTTTTTTAAATCCACCATCGATAAATTTAACATTATCAAATCCTGCATAATTAAATGTGTATAGAACTCTTGCTTCATCACCAAATCCTTGTTCAGGCATAGTAAAACCATAGACTATTACTTCGGATTCATCTGTAATTCCTAGTTTAGAGAAAATTTGTTGATAATTCTCTTTAGATAATAATTTTCCTAGTTCTTCTCCACCAAATTCTCCAAGTAAACTTATATCAGTCCAATCAACAACGATTGCTTTATCATACATTAAGGAACCTTCTTCAAGCATCCCCCCTCGTGCATCTATCACAATAACATTATTATTTGTTCTATTATTTAATAAATACTCAGCATCAACCAACTTTTTAAAATCAAATTGTGTCATAACTGTCCCTCCTTTCTGAATGTATTACTATTCATTATAACATAGCTTTTTATCAAAAAATATAATTTCGCTTTCTACATATCATAAAATTATTACATTTTTAAAATAATCAGGTATACAAATTCAATAAATAATATTTTTTAATAAATCGTAAACATAACTATTTACAACTCTAAGTAATCGTGATATAATAAATCGGAATTGTTTTGAATTGAATGATTAAGGAGAAAAATAGTATGAACAAGAAAAAAATGATTATTACTGGTGCATGTGGTTCATTAGTAATCGGATTATCTGCATTTGCAGGATACGAATATGGAAAACACCAAACATATGAAACTGCACCACTAGTGCAGAATACAGCACAAGCAAAAAAAATTAATTACTCGGACAAAGTTAGCTCAGTAGTTGTTAGTGAAATTACTGAAGATGGTTATGTTACACTTCACGGTGACCATAGTCATTATGAAAAAGGATTAGTACCTTATAACGCTAAAATTCTTGATTCTTTAGTTTATAAAAATAAAGACTATAAACTAAAAAATGAAGATATTCAATATGAACTAGCTGAAGGTTATGTCATAAAAGTTAATGGTAAATATTACTACTATCCTAAAGAAGGTATTACTCAAAATAATGTTGTTGACGAAAGTACTGGAAAAGAAATTTCAGCTAGTGCACATCACCATCATCACCATGGAGAATCTAGTGAATCTAAAGGTAGTGGAGATAACTATACATTTAATCCAAAAGATATCGTAAGTGAAACTCAAGATGGTTACGTAGTTCGCCATGGCGATCACTTCCACTATATTAAGAAAAGTGAATTATCAAGTTCACAATTATCACAAGCAAAAGAAGCTGGAGTTAATTCTTCTCTAGCATCATCAACTGCAGGAGTAACAACTCCAACGAGTGATGGTTATATTTTTAAAGGTGAAAGTGATATTATAGGAAGAAATAGTTTTGGCTTTATAGTTCAACATGGTAGTCATCAACATATAATTCCATATTCACAATTAAGAGGAACACAATGGGAATATCTATTAAATGACCAAGGAACTACTAATAATAACACGAATACAACAGTAGTGAACACTCCAAGAACTAATATAGTAAATGATAATCACCATGACCATCATGAACATTCATCAGATCATGGAGATGATTATAAATTTGATCCAAAAGATATAGTAAGTGAAGATGAAAATGGATATACAGTACGCCATGGAGATCATTTCCACTATATTCCTAAGAATAAAGTAGAGAAACCTGTTGAAGCTATTAAACCAGCTCCAGTTATTCCTACTCCTACTTTACCTGAAGTGAAAAATGAAGGGAAACCTACTGAAATTGTCAAACCAGCTCCGGTTATTCCTACTCCTACTTTACCTGAAGTGAAAAATGAGAAGAAACCTGTTGAAGCTATTAAACCAGCTCCAGTTATCCCTACTCCTACTTTACCTGAGGTGAAAAATGAGAAGAAACCTGTTGAAGCTATTAAACCAGCTCCAGTTATCCCTACTCCTACTTTACCTGAAGTAAAAAATGAAGAGAAGCCAAGAGCAGAAGAAACGGTTGTAAGACCTAGCGTTTTATCTTTTGCTGGAGTTCAATTTAAGACTAGCGATGGTTTTGTTTTAAGTGAAAATACTGTTGGTACACCGACTTCTTTAGGACTAGTGGTTGATCACAATGGGCACCAACACTTTGTGTACTATAAACAACTAGTAAATTCTAAATTCGAAAAATTAATTCCTAAAAAATATTTAGAACAAGCTAAAAAAGAATATAAAGAATTAGAAGATAAAGTAACTGAAAAAATAAACTACTTATCAAGTAAAAATAACATCGATAAAAACACAATTAAATATGTATCTACAGCACAAGGAGATGCTCTTTCATATGAAGGTAAAACAACATTATTAGATGACATAAATGTTAACGATGTAACTGAGACAACTACTGAAAAACCAGCAGAAAACAACAAAGAAGAAAATAATACAGAAAAAGAAAATAAAGAAAATTATTCTGAAGAAGTGACTAAAAAAATCAATCATCTTGCTAAAATACTAGGAATTGATCCTAAGCTTATTAAATTAGTAGAAACTGAAAATGGACAAGCATTAACATACCCACATGGTGATCATAGTCACACTGTATTATTAAATGCAATTCATATTGATGAGACTGATGTAAATATTACTGAAGAAATTCAAAAACAAATTAATTACATAGCTGAAGTATACGGGGTACCAAAAGAAGCTGTAAAAGTAACAAAAGATTTCTTCGTATTTAATGAACCAGCTCACGCTTACGATCCAACACACATTCACCCATATCTAATTCCTCGTGAGAAATTCCATATTCCAGAGGTTACAGGTGATGATGAAGTGGATTTTGAAAATGAATTACTTGCTTTATCAAAACGTACAGGTATTCCTGCAGATAAAATTAAACGTGATGGGGATAAATTCGTAATTCCTCATGGTGATCATGATCACTTTGTTAAAATTTTGTCTAAAGGAGCTGACATCTATTACAAAAATAGAATTCCTAATATCACAGGAAACTATGTTGCTGGAGACTTCGATAAGGAATCTGTATTCAAACGTATAGATGAACTTAAAGCTAATAACCTTGCTAAACACAACAATGATAAAAAACAAGCAAACCGTGTAAATCGTGCACTAGATCAATTACGTGCAACAATAGAAGAATTACCAACTAACTCTACAAACGGTTACCTTGAAATGTTAAATAATTTTGATAAAAAATACATTCAAGAAGAAGCTAATGCGGATACTTCTAAAAATGATGAATTAGTTAAAAAATATAATACTCTACTAAATAGAATCAAAGATACTGATATTGAAAAATATGGTCTTTCAAAAACTGACTTAACTAACGAATTAAATGAAGCTAGCTCAAATAAAGATGCTAATACACTAAACAAAGTTAGTCATATGCTAGATGAACTTCAAAAATTCGAAGATCGTGAAAGTATTACAACTGTAAGTTACATTAAATACTTCTTAGAAAATATAGATAGTGATAAAATTGATAACCAACTACGTGAAGAACTTGCTTCTCTTGTAAAAGATTCATACGAATCTCAAGCTTTCATTACTAGAACACCAATGAGAACACTTGTAACAAGACTAATTAACGCAAAAAATGCTCTTCACTATGCACTAGAACACAATGAAAGTTCAAAAGTAGAATTTGGTGAAAAATATAAAAAATTAAATGAGACTGACAGTGATGGTGCAACACTTCGCTCTTCAGCTGATCAATTCGCTAAAGAAGCTAACGATCCTTCATTCCCAATCGAATTCTCTAATGCCAAATATGACAAAGCAGATTTTGAAAAATATGCAAATAAAACAACCCAAAATTCTGAATCTACTACTCCAGCTACTGAAGTAAAACCAGAAGAAGAAAAAGATAATAACACAAATAATGACAGTAATACTGGAAATCAACCTAACAATGAAGTAAGTACACCTAAAGAAGAAAATAATACGACAGATAATAAAAAAGTAGAACTTACTCCAGAAGAAACTGCAAAAGTAAACTTACTTGCTGGAATCTTCAAACTTTCTCCAGATTCATTAAATGTTATTGAAACACCATATGGAAAAGCCGTGAACTTCACACTTGGTGGAAAAGCAGAAACGATATTAATTAATGATATCGACAGATTACTTGCTGCATTATTAGCAAATGCTAAACCAAAAGAATCTTCAACAGAAAATGAAAATAGTACGACTCTTAACTCAGAAAATGAAGTTTCTAACAGCAATAGTAATGCAACTACAGTAGAACCAAAAAACAACACAGATAAAGAAGAAACTTCTAACAATACAACTAAACCAACAGAAGAAACTTCAAATAATTCAACAGAAGAAAAATAACCCAAAAAGACTTGACAAAAAAGATAAAAATAGAGTAAAATTATATTAAATAAATATATAAAATTTGATTATAGACATGTTTTAATCTAAGAACATTCCCAGAGAGAGTACAAATGCTGAAAGTGCTTATTGTTTATTTTAAAATTCTACTATAAATAATATCAAATTAAATTTCAAGAATCTTTTAGATTGAATTTGGGTGGAACCACGGTATAGAAATTAATCGTCCCTTGCGTCTTTGACGTGAGGGATTTTTTATTTTACTTATAAAATTCAATCAAAATAAATTATTTAGAAGGAGCATACAATTATGTTAGATATTAAATTATTTAGAGCAAATCCAGAAATGGTAAAAGAAAAATTAGCAGCAAGAAACTTAGAAACAGATGTAGTTGACTTACTTATCGACTTAGATAAAAAACGTCGTGAGCTACTTGTTCAAGTAGAAGACTTAAAAGCACTTCGTAATAAAAAAAGTGAAGAGATTGCTATTTTAAAAAGAAAACGCGAAGATGCTTCAGATGTAATCGCAGATATGAAACACGTTTCTGATGAAATTACAACTCGTGATATTGAAGTTAAACAAATCGCTGAAGAAATCAATGAAAAAATTATTAGAATCCCTAACCTTATCTCTGATGAGACTCCTATCGGTGAAGATGAAGATGAAAACATCGAAGTTCGTCGTATTGGACAAGTTAGAGAGTTTGATTTTGAGCCAAAAGCCCACTGGGATTTAGTTGAAGAATTAGATATTGCAGATTTCGAACGTGCAGCTAAAATTTCAGGAAGCAGATTCGTATATTATAAAAAAGCTGGAGCTCTTCTTGAACGTGCATTAATCAACTTTATGATTGATACTCACGTTGTTGAACACGGATATGAAGAATTTATGGTACCTCAATTAGTTAATAGAACTGCCCTATTTGGTACAGGTCAATTCCCTAAATTCGTTGAAGACGTATATACAGTTGAGTCTGAGGGATTAACTCTTATTCCTACTGCAGAAGTTCCATTAACAAACTACTATAATGGAGAAATCTTAACTGAAGATATGTTACCAAAAGGTGTTACAGCATTCAGTATCTGTTTCAGATCTGAAGCAGGAAGTGCTGGTCGTGATACTCGTGGATTAATCCGTCTTCACCAATTTAATAAAGTAGAAATGGTTCGTTTCGCTAAACCAGAAAATTCATATGAACAATTAGAAATAATGACTGGTCATGCTGAAAATATTCTTAAAAAATTAAACTTACCATATCGTGTAATTACTTTATGTTCTGGAGACACTGGATTCTCTAGTGCTAAAACTTACGATATCGAAGTTTGGTTACCAAGTTATAACGCTTATAAAGAAATCAGTTCTTGTTCAAACTGTACAGATTTCCAAGCACGTCGTGCAAACATGCGTTTCAAACGTGAGGATACTGGAAAAGTTGAATTCCTTCACACACTAAATGGTTCTGGATTAGCGGTAGGACGTTGTCTAGCAGCTATAATCGAAAACTATCAAAATGAAGATGGTTCTATCACAGTACCAGAAGTTCTTCGCCCATACATGCGTGGAATCACAAAAATTGAAAGAGACTAGTTTTGTGCCCTATTAAATATAGTTTTTCTTTTCATGATAAATGCCAAGAGAGTATAATAAACTCTCTTGGCATTTCTTAATTTTATTAACGTTTAAAAAGTAGTGAATTAAGGTTCCCTCCCCTCGATTCACTACTTTTTATGTTGCAATATAGATTATATATCTATTTGAGTTTTTTCAAATTTATCTAACGCTTGTAAATAACCATCCGTTGCTGTAACATGCCAAGCTAAACTAACTTCCCTAAAGTTATTCAAGCAATTTAGTACTTTTCTTAATTTCGCTGGATTATTAGCAAATACAGTCTGGGCTTTATTTTCTAATTCTGTTATTCTGCTATTGACTGCAGCTTCATCAATATTCCCACTTACTTTAGGAATATCTATATAAGGTATTTTGTTTTGATTATATAATCTCCATCCAGGACTCTTAATTGGATAATAATGGTTATGATCCCCATGATTTACTATCATTTGTCCATCTTGCACCTGAATATGTTCAACTGTTGTATTCATACTACTTGCCAATGCTGTTATTTCTTTTTCAAAATCTCCTTCTAAATCTGAGCTCATCGCTGGAACAGTTATATCACTAAGTGCAATACGTTTAACTACTCCATTATAGTTAAATACTAACGTGTTACTCTCAACTGAAATATCACTGACATTTATTCCATAGAATAGAGCAATATAATTTTTCTTGCTATCTAATGTTGCTTTATCTTCAGTTGTTGTTACTTCACCTTTCTTAGCTAAAAATTCTTTTGCTTCTTCTAATTGTTTAGCTGATAAATCAGATTTTTTAACAAAGTGATTATGGTCACCATGTTTTACAATATAGCCGTCTCCCTCTTCACTAACTATATTATTCACATCAAATACAAATTCATGTTCTTCTATCTCATTATGGTTTGTTACTTCTGAAGTATGCTCAGCTTCTGAATTAGAGTGTTCAGTATCTGAATTTTCTTTATTAGCAACTTCATTAGTTGGCTCAACTAAATTATCTTTAACTTGTTTTCTTATTTCATTTAATTGTTTTTCTAATTCAATTTGTTTATTTCTACTTTGGTCTACACTATATGACATGTCTAAATAAACAACACGTGCTTTTTGTTTTAATTCATCAGCAACTTCTGAAGCTAATTTTTTCTCTTCTTTAAGTTTCAATATCTCTTCTTGTAATTTTTCTGCTTGTTCTGTAATATAGTCTGCAGATAAAGTATAATTTTCTTTTATATCCCCACCTTCAACTTTTTCAAAATTACTCATTATTCCTTTTGGAATATTTCCATCACTTGGAATTTCTAACTCTTCTTTTGGAATAGTATTGTGACTTATATCTAAGTATTCTAAAGTTTTATTTTTTTCTTTTAATGCTAATGTAGATACATAGTTATTTGACATTGTTAAGTATTTCAATGCTGTAAGATTATTTATATTTTCCATTGATCTAATAGTATTGTTATTAATCGTTAAGTTAATTAATTTATCTTGTTTATTAGATGGAAATTCACTAATTTTATTGCTACTAGCATCTAGATTTTCAAGGGCAGATAGTTTATTAATGTTGTTAATCTCTTCTAATTTATTGTTTTTAATTTCTAGACTAGTAATTGTACTATTCTCAAAATCTAAACTGTCAATTTTATTATTGTTAACTTCTACACTTTCTAAAATTTTAGAATTTTTCAAATGAGATAATGTTGTTATTTTATTATCATTTGCCACTATTTTTTTTAACTTAGGTAAGTTAGAAACAACACTCAAGTCCCTTATATTAGTATTATTTACCGTTAACTGTTCTAAATTATCATTTTTTAAAGTCGCTAGTTCTAACCCACTATTATTAGATAAGAATAAACGTTCTAATTCATTTTTATTACTTAATGCATCTAATTTTGTAATATTATTATTTTCAAAACTAACTGCTCTTAAATGATTTAAATCTTGTAGCGCTGAGATATCTTTAATTTTGTTATTGTCTAAATTCAATGACTCTAAATTAGTAAGATTTTTTAGTACATCAATATTCTCAATATTATTTCCTGCTGCAGAGACTAATTTTAAGTTCGGATAATCTTTTAAGAATGAGATATCCTGTATATCATTTTCAGAGAAGTCAATCCCTTCTAGTGTTGGTATATTTTTTATAAATGAATAATCCTTAATACCAGTTCTTGATACATATAATTGTTTCAATTTTTTGAATTTATAAACAGGTGTAATATCATCGATAGAAGTATATCCAATACCTAGAACTTCAATATTTGGCATAAGGTCCAATCCATTTCTTTTAAGTGGGTCTTTATTTTGACCTATGTTTAGATACTTAACAGTTTTCAACCACTCTTTCATTTTTTCTACATTTGATTCATGTGCAGGAAAATCAGTGTCTGCAGAAGCATGTTGAATATCATGAATAATATCATCATCAAACCCTAATTTTTTCAGCGTCTCAGCTCCTGAATTATTATGTGGATCCGCTAGAGGTTTAGATGTGTCTATATCTTTAACTAATATAGTATGGCTATGATCTCCATGTGGATACACTAACGCTTTCCCTTCTGCTGTTTCAATTAATTTTATAGAACTTTTATCTATATTTAATTGTTTAGCTACATAATCAATTTTTTCTTCAATTTCTCTTTCCTCTGCTGAATTTTCATTTTTTCCTTCTGCTGAATTATTCGGTGTCTCTGTATTAGTAGTTGCAGAATTATTGCTTGAATTATTATTTGAAGAATTATTTACTTCAGTGTCTAGAGTATTCGAATTATTCGTCTCTATATTTTCTTTGACATTTATATCTTTTAACAACTCCGTTTTTCCATTATAGGAAATTGCATCTCCGTTTGGAGTAATAGTATAAGTAAATTTATCCTTTCCTATATTATTTTTTTGAGAAAGATAATTAATTTTATCATTAACTTCTTTTTCTAACTCGGCGTACTCTTCTTTAGCCTGATTCAGATATTGATGAGGAATAAGTTTTTCAAATTTAGAATTTACTAGTTGCTTATAAAATATAAAGTGTTGATGCCCACTATGAACTACAAGAAATCCTGTTGAAGTTGGTGTTCTTACACTATCTTCAGATAGTTTAAATCCATCGCTAGTTTCAAATTGAACTCCGGCAAAAGATAAAACGCTAGGTCTTACAACTGTTTCTTCTGCTTTTGGTTTTTCTTCATCTTTCACTTCAGGTAAAGTAGGAGTAGGGATAACCGGAGCTGGTTTAACAGCTTCAACAGGTTTCTTCTCATTTTTTACCTCAGGTAAAGTAGGAGTAGGAATAACTGGAGCTGGTTTAACAGCTTCAACAGGTTTCTCTACTTTATTCTTCGGAATATAGTGGAAATGATCTCCATGGCGTACTGTATATCCATTTTCATCTTCAGCTACTATATCTTTTGGATCAAATTTATAATCATCTCCATGATCTGATGAATGTTCATGATGGTCATGGTGATTATCATTTACTATATTAGTTCTTGGAGTGTTCACTACTGTTGTATTCGTGTTATTATTAGTAGTTCCTTGGTCATTTAATAGATATTCCCATTGTGTTCCTCTTAATTGTGAATATGGAATTATATGTTGATGACTACCATGTTGAACTATAAAGCCAAAACTATTTCTTCCTATAATATCACTTTCACCTTTAAAAATATAACCATCACTCGTTGGAGTTGTTACTCCTGCAGTTGATGATGCTAGAGAAGAATTAACTCCAGCTTCTTTTGCTTGTGATAATTGTGAACTTGATAATTCACTTTTCTTAATATAGTGGAAGTGATCGCCATGGCGAACTACGTAACCATCTTGAGTTTCACTTACGATATCTTTTGGATTAAATGTATAGTTATCTCCACTACCTTTAGATTCACTAGATTCTCCATGGTGATGATGGTGATGTGCACTAGCTGAAATTTCTTTTCCAGTACTTTCGTCAACAACATTATTTTGAGTAATACCTTCTTTAGGATAGTAGTAATATTTACCATTAACTTTTATGACATAACCTTCAGCTAGTTCATATTGAATATCTTCATTTTTTAGTTTATAGTCTTTATTTTTATAAACTAAAGAATCAAGAATTTTAGCGTTATAAGGTACTAATCCTTTTTCATAATGACTATGGTCACCGTGAAGTGTAACATAACCATCTTCAGTAATTTCACTAACAACTACTGAGCTAACTTTGTCCGAGTAATTAATTTTTTTTGCTTGTGCTGTATTCTGCACTAGTGGTGCAGTTTCATATGTTTGGTGTTTTCCATATTCGTATCCTGCAAATGCAGATAATCCGATTACTAATGAACCACATGCACCAGTAATAATCATATTTTTCTTATTCATAGATATTCTCCTTAATGTTATAATTCGTAACAATTTCGATTTATTATAACATGTTTATATCTTCTTGTAAATAGTTATCTTTACGATTTACTATATTTAAGATTAATATTTTTATACTTTTTCTTATTTAGAAATTATAACTTTGATCTAATAAACTTTAATAATTACGTTTATTTTGAAAATTATATTTATCATCACTGAACTAAAATCTTATTTATAATACTTAATAAAAATAGATTTTTAAATGTGGGACCTAAAAACACAAAAAATGGATACCAACTGCATAATACAGTTTGATATCCATACGTTTTTATATTTATTTAGTTATATATTTTTTTCTTATAATACTAGCTGCAATAATTAAAATAAATCCTGTAGAAATAAATGAATTTGCAGGTATCCCCGTCTTAGGGAGTATTTTCAATTGTTTTCCATCTTTAATACTATTTGTTTCAGGCAATCCATTATTTTCTTTTTCTTTGTTTTCTATTTTTTCTGGAATTACAATTTTTGTTCTTTCTTCTAAATCCTTACCACCTATTTTTATACGTTCTACTATAGTGAACTTACTAAAATGATTTATAGTGAATTCCAACTCACCAGTACTATAGCTACTATTTACTTTCTCGAGAGTATTTTCATCCGCTATGTGATAAACTTCTAATTCGGTATTTTCTTTTTTTACAACAGCAACTGTAACTATGCGTTCTACGTTATTGTCGACTCTTTTATCATCTTTTTCAAAATGAATCTCAAAAGTCTCTATAATATTATAATCACTGCCTAGTTTATGCTTAATAGTCTGATTTAAATTATTATTATTTAACGGTTCTATAAACAATTTTTCTGCAGAGATACTACCTTTTTTAAAAGCAACTTTAATTTCACGTCCAGATAAATTTCCTACTAATACATCATTTTTAATTTCAACTTTAGAATTTGTTTCTAAAGCATTAGTAGTTGTTTTTTCTTTTGGCTCTTCTTTTTGTTTAACTGGTGGTTTCTCTATCGACTTTTCTGTTGGTTTTTCCGTTGGTTTCTCTATTGGTTTAACTTGTGGTTTTTCCGACGGCTTTTCTATTGGCTTCTCAAATGGTTTTTCCTCTGGTTTCGCTGATGGCTTTCTTTTTGAATCTTCAATTACATTCTCCGGTGGAATTGGCTCAACCTCTGGAATAACTCCATTTTCATTTACTACAACCTTATTATCAGACTCCATTTGCGCATTAGCTATTCCAACTTTTATTGTACTTATACTGATAATAATGCTTATTATTCCAGTTGATAATTTTCTTATAGAATATTTTTTATTCTCCACTGCTTTCTCCTTATCTCAAATGATCTATAAGATCATTAAAACTATCTTTAATATTATATTACACATCAAAACATTCATCAAGCAATATAAAAAAATGGCTTGATTAAAACACTTAATCAAGCCAAAACTTCTTCTATCTAGACAAGAACGAGAAGAATCCACTTATTATAGCTACATTAAAGAAGTCTATAAATAGTGCCCCTACTATAGGCATTACAAAAAATGCTATATGCGAATGTTTATATTTATCACAGACACTTTGCATGTTTGCAATACCATTTGGTGTTGCTCCAAGGGCAAAACCTACATGTCCTGCAGATAATACTGCTGCATCATAATTTCTACCCATAAATCTAAATGTTACAAAGTAAATGAAAACCCATGCTAAAAGCGCTTGTGCAAGTAATAATACTGCTAGTTGACCTGCTACACTACTTAATTCCCATAATCTTAAACTAATCATTGCCATTCCAAGGAATAAATTCAACGAAACATCTTCTAAAATATGTACTTCTTCATAGTGTAAATCAAATTTAGTAGTATTATCAGATATATTTCTTAAAACAGCAGCAACTATCATCGGTCCTATGTAATTAGGAAAGTTTAAAAACTGATTTAAAAATGTAGAAACATAACTACCAATAAACATTGATAATAAAATTAAAAAGAAGGCTTTAGCAAAATTCTCTCCATCAAGTTTTCTTACATCATTATTAAAAAGAAATTCATCATTTCTCATTTTTTCATTATCAACTTTCTCAGCTACAACTTCTAGTTTTTTTCCTTTTATTAGCCTATTAGCTAATGGACCACCTAAACTAGATCCTGCAATAAGTCCAAAAGTAGCAGCTGCAATAGCTACACTCTTCGCTCCTGTATGTCCTAATTCTTCTACTATAGGTGCCATTGCCGCTGCAGTACCATGGCCACCTGTCATAGCAGTCGAACCTGTTAGTAGTGCTATTAAGGGATCTACACCTGTTAAATATCCTACACCTACAGCTACAATATTTTGAAGTATTACTAACGCTACAGCCATAATAAGGAACATGACTACTTTTTTTCCACCAACTTTCAATAATCTCCAACTAGCATTAAAACCAATACTTGTGAAAAACAATGTCATAAAGAAACTCTGTAAAGTATTATCAAATTCAAAAATAACTAAATTAGTTTTCCTTAAAATTAAATTTATTATAGCAAATAGGAAACCTCCAACAACTGGAGATGGAATACAATAAGTTTCAAAAAACTTAACCTTTTTCCTTAAGACTCTTCCTAGAATTAATATAATAACAGCCAATCCAACCGTTTGAATCATATCCATTTTAATATTTAACATACTATCATCCTTTCTTTATCAATGTTATATTTTCTTACGAAAAAATTTTTAGATTTATAAATTTATAATCTAAAATTTGGTTTTATTAGAATTACATATCCATATGTTACACTTTTTAGTAATAAATTTCAATTATGCGTCAGATTTTATCACAATCAAGTAAATAAAGATGAACTTATATAAGTTCATCCTTATTTATTAAAATATTGGTTTTAAAAATTCTGACCAAGTCTCATAATTTTCTTCTGCTTTAGCCTCTTCTCCCGTCATCCATTTTATAACAAGAGTATCATCTTCCTTAACTTCTACAAGTTGTTTATCAACTTTACACTCATAAACAACACCTACATGAACTTGTCCAACTTCTGTCTTATCATCATTTATTAGACCAATAAAATGTAGGTTATTTAAAGCATCTTCTTCTGAAACTCCAACTTCCTCATTTAATTCACGTGCGGCATTAATTTTTAACATTTCAAAAATTATTTTTCCTTCAACTTCATTCATATGACCACCAATACCAACAGATGCTTTTCCGTGCAGTCTCGCTTCTCCTCCACCTACTAGACGTTTGTAAACTAGTACCTCACCTGTTACTTCGTCTTTTAGTAAAACATAACCAATCAATTGCTTATAGTTTGGATCTTCTTCCATATCGCCACGACGTTTAACTTCATATGATTCAAATGTAGAAATAATTTTCCTAGTTTTTTCATCATTTTTTTCTATAAATCCATAGAAATGATTTTCTTCATTATTAAATAATACTTTTCTATTAACTACTAATATTTGTTCGTCCCACTTACTCATTATTTTTCCTCGCTTCTTTTATTTTGCTTGATAAGTGCCTTCTTTTAATTCCTTAGCTATCTTAGCAATTTTTCTGAATCTGTGATTTAAACCGGATTTAGATAATTTACCATCTTCAATCATTTCCGCTATTTCTTTTAGCGGATATTCTGGATACTTAAGTCTTGCTTCGGCAACAACCCTAAGTTTCTCATCAATATTATCAAGTCCAATTCTTTCCTCTATTATGTTAATATCCTCAACCTGTTTTGCTGAAGCATTAACAGTCTTATTCATATTAGCCATATCACAATTTTGCATTCTATTAACCGAATTATTAATATCTCTAACAATTCTTTCATCTTCAAATTGGAATAAAGCTTGAAAAGCTCCCACTAAGTTAATAAATTCTGCTATTTTTTCAGATTCTTTAATATAAACTATAAAACCTTTCTTTCTCTCAAGACTTCTAGCATTTAATTTATAACTATTTAATAGCTCATTTAATTCCTTATTATGCTCTTCATAAGAAGAGAATATTTCCATATGATAACTAGAAGTACGAGGGTTATTAATAGATCCTCCTGCTAAAAATGCGCCACGTAGATAAGCTCTTTTCTTCTCATCAGTATCAATTAATTCTTTTGCTATGTCTATTCTCATTGTATAGTTGTCATTTAATATATATAGATCAGTTAATATTTCTTTTACATTTTGATCTAAACGACAAATATATACATTATTCTTCTTCAATTTCAATTTCTTTCTAACAGAAATATTTACATGAACATCATAGAAAAACTTTATTAATGAAAACATTCTTCGCGCAATAGAAGCATTCTCTGTTTGAAAACTTAAACTTAACCTACCATTTGATATATTTAATACACCATTCATCTTTATTAAGGCTGATAACTCTGATAAGAATTCTCTATCTTTTGTTATTTCTATTAAAGTTAATTCTTTCTTCATATCTGAAGCGTATGACATAAGTTCCCTCCTATCCTAATTATATTTTGTAACTTATATATTTTATCATGATACCTTCAATTTAACAACTCATTTGAGTTAAGAAATGAGTCAATATACAATGTACATTAACTCATTAATTCTAATATTCTATTTTTATTTTCTACATTAACTTCGATACGCTCTTTTATGCCTTCTTTGTCAAAATAAAGAACTTCATCTGAAATCTGACATAAAAATTCATAATCATGTGTAATTATAAAAATCACAACATCATTCTTAGCTATTTCTTCAATCAAGCGACTTAATTCAATCATATTTACATAGTCTAGACCGCTAGTTGGTTCGTCAAAGATCAGTATTTTTTTATTTGATAAAAGCGCAGAAGCAATAGCGACTCTTTGCTTTTCTCCACCAGATAAAGTATTCGGATGCCTATCTAGAAATTTTCTAATGTTTAATCTATCTACAACTTCATCAAATAACGATAAATTATCGCTACCTAACTTAATTTCTTTTTCTACCTGGTTAGTAAATAATTGATAATTAACATCTTGCATTACTTGGAATGCATTTTTTACTAAACCTTTATTATTTAGATACTTTTCATCTAATTTAATTTTATGTTTCGATTTATGTAAGCCACATAGAGCATTAGCAAAAGTTGTTTTCCCACAACCATTTTCACCGATAATAGTATAGATTTTTGAGGCTGCAAAACTTTCACTTTGAAGTTCGACTTTTCTATCATGAACTTTATATTCGAGTCTTTCTATATTTAAAAAATCTTCTTTAAAATTTCTATTTTCTTTATTACCTAACTCTACTTTAGATAAATCTATTTGTCTTGTATGGCAAGCTCTACTGTCAAAATCTGATAGTTGTTCTTTAGTAACTTCATGAATTAATTTTCCGTCTTTAATAATATACATTCTATCAATTAAATCTTTTAGATAATATATTCTATGTTCAGCAACAACTATAGTTTTACCTTTTTTCTTCAACGTTTCAATTATTGATGAAATAAGCTGTATCGACTTCAAATCAAGATTACTAGTTATCTCATCTAGAACATACACATCAGCATCTAACATCATACTCGCCATAAAAGCTAGTTTTTGTTTTTCTCCTCCACTTAGTTCCAAGACGTTTCTTTCCAGTAGGTATTCTGCAGAAAATTCTGATATCACTTCATCAATTCTGCTTTGTATCTCTGATTTAGAATAACCATAATTTTCCATACTAAAGGCAAGTTCACTTGTAGAATCAAGATTAAAAAACTGATTTTTAGGGTTTTGAAAAACACTCCCAACTACTTTTGAAAAATCTTTTAATCTATCTCCAATATTAAGATAAGCTACCTTTAATTCACCACTGTATCCACCATCAAAAAACTCTGGAGCAAGTCCATTTAAAACTCGCAAAATAGAAGTTTTGCCACAACCACTAGCACCTGTAAAGAGTATACATTCACCTTTTTTTATATTAAGTGATAAATCTTCAATATTTAATTTTTGCGATTCAATATATTTATAATTAAAATTTTTAAATGTAATCAATTTATCACCTCATATACATAATATAACAAAAAGTACTTGCTACAATAATCATAGTTAAATAATCAATTTTACTAAACTTTAATTCGATATAACTACTTGGTTTCTCTTCATTATCTATTCCTCTACATAAACAAGACACCGATAGCTCATTTGCTATATTAGTACTTATAATTACATAAGGAACAAATACATATTCAAAGAATTTAATTGGATGAAGTAAGTAGTAACCTCTACTTACTCCAATTCCTTTCATTCGTAATGAATTCTTTATTAACTTATAATCTGTAAGTAAAACCGGGAAAAATCTATATAATACTGCTAGTACTATAATCATTTTCTTTGGTAACTTTATGCTTCTTAAAAAGCAGATAAGTTCCGAAACTTTTGAACTACTTACTAAAGCCATACCTGCACATAATGGGAAATACAGTGTCTTAAACATTAATGCAGTTAATAACAAGAAACTATCAATAACCTGTAATGTAACTGTATGAGCAAAAAATACTTCATATGCAGTAAAGAAAAGATATATACCAAAAAATCTACTCATTCTCTTAAAATTAGAACTAATTCCTAAGTATATTGAAAAGCATAGTGCTACTATAAGGTGAACAGGTACTGTCATCATTTTAAACATTAGTATATTAGCAATTACTAATATAAAAATCTTAGTTCTAATATCTAACCTTAACATTCTATAGTCCTGCTTTATTGAAATTCTTAAAGTATAATTTTCTTCCTAGATATGTTCCAATTATTGAGAATATTATAGTAAAGATAACTATAAAAATAAATGTCTTCATATCTGTACTACTCATTACTAGATTTATCTTTTCATCTGAATAATTTCTATTTTGAAGATGTTTTACATATGAATCTTTCATAAAGAACATTGGCAGAATAATACCAATATTTCCAAGATTAAAGAATAAGTATGATAAATATTCATTCCCATATCTGAATGCAATCTCCGCTAAAACTGCTGCAAAGATTAATACTATCCCTCCAACTACCGAGTGACCAGATACTGTCATAAAAATACCAATAATCGCAATCATAATAAATATAGCCATATTTTTATTAATTTTGTTGAAAATTAAGCTATACACACTACCACACACTAATGCAGCTGTTATTGAAGTGTATGTTGCAAAATAAACTTTACCTCCAAATATAACTGATGTTAATAGTGTTGAAATCCCGATTCCTACAGCCATTACAAGAATTAATAAAATTGTATATAAACCTAATGTAATTAAATCCTTAATCTGTAAATTTTTATTTTCTTCTTTATTAATATATTTTAATTCTGTCATCTATTACCCCACTATAGTTTTTTAAGAGCATCTAGAGCAGCCGTATAATTCGGTTCTTCTCCGATTTCTTCTAATACTTCTTTATAGCGGATAACTCCGTTTCCATCAAGTACAAATACAGAGCGTGTTAATAAACCTAATTCTTCAACTAAAAGACCATTGTTGTTCTCAAAATCACGATATTTATAGTCAGATACAGTAATTGCATTGTTTATTTCTTTATCAGCACAGAATCTACCTAAAGCAAACGGTAAATCTTTTGAAACTGTTATTACTACAGTATCTACCAAATCACAAACTTCTTTATTAAAATTAATTGTTTGTAAAGCACAGACACCAGTATCTACAGAAGGAAAAGTATTAACAATAATTTTTTTACCTCTATAATCATCCAATTCAAATTCTGATAATGTTTTTGTTACTGCTCTAAAATTTGGAAATACATCACCAATATTTAACTTATCCTCAATTGTAACTGGAGTTCCTTTAAAGCTAATTGTTTTCTTCATAATTTATACCTCTTTATTTTATAATTTTTTTGATAAAACTATCTACAACTAATGATAACATATTTCAATTAGAGTTGAAAGTTTTTTTGATAATTTACTGGTATTTTAAGCATATTTTATATAAATATATTATAATTTTATGATATAATAATTATTAATAGTGTGTGAAAGGATTTTTTTTATGTCAAAAGAACAAAAAGAAAAAGTAGTTGAAACAAATACTACAGATTCGACCGAAGAAAAAGATAATTCAACATCTTTTTTTAGTCGTTTAAAAAAACAAGTAAAAACCTTTAATTTTAAAAATAATGAATCTACTACTTCTATTAATAATCAAGGTCAACTTGATGAATCAGCTATAGAAAAGGAACTTCGTGAGAAAGAAAAAGAAGTAAAATTAAAGGAAAAAGAATTAAAACAACGTGCACTTGAACTAGAAAAAGCAAAGAAAAAATTTGAAGAACAACAGCGTAAAATAGAAGAAGAACGCAAAAAAAATGAGATTGCACGCGCCGAAAGAGAGCGTCTTGAAAAAGAACGTATTGCTCGTGAAAAAGAATTAGAACGTCAGCGTATTGAAAGAGAAAAAGCTGAAAAGCGTGAAAAGGAACGTCTTGAAAAAGAACGTATTGCTCGTGAAAAGGAATTAGAACGTCAGCGTATCGAAAGAGAAAAAGCTGAACAACGAGAGAGAGAGCGTCTTGAAAAAGAACGTATTGCTCGTGAAAAAGAACTTGAACGTCAACGTATCGAAAAAGAAAAAGCTGAACAACGTGAAAAAGAACGCCTTGAAAAAGAACGTATTGCTCGTGAAAAAGAACTTGAACGTCAACGTATTGAAAAAGAACAGGCTGAAAGAAGAAAAAGAGAATATAGAAGAAAAGAAAAAGAATTCCAAATATTAGAAGATAAAAAGAAAGTAGAGTTTTTACAAAAAGAAAATGAAATGAGAGAACACGAAAATACTTTACTTTCATTACAAACAACATTAATTTCTTTAGAAGATAAAATTGAAGAGAAAAAGTTAACTATTGCAACTCTTAAAAATAGAAATGCCGACAAAGAAAAAATAACTTTAGAAGAGAAAAGATTAAATGCTTTAGTAGCTCAAAAACAAATTACTCAAAAAGACATAGTCTCTGAGAAAAAAATTATTGAAAAAATTCAAAAAAACTTAGAAATTGAGTATAAACTTAATGGTCTTAAAAAAGAAATACACAGTATAAAAAAAGAAGTAATAAATGAAGATGAAACTGCATTTAAGGTCAAATACATCGATAATAATGTAAGAAATATTTTCTTAGTATCTCTAATATGCATTAAAGCCTTTATTTCTAAAAAAGTTTTTAGACAAAAAGTTGAAAATTATGATAAAATTAAAAAGGTATCAAAAAATATTAAAGTAAGAATTGCTACATCAGTTATATTAGCGATAATATTATCAATTTGTTTCTTAGTTACACTTAAGTTCATTTCTTCAGCTAAAGAACATTATGTAAGCTTTGGAGAAACTAATACTACTGCTGTAGACACTACAGAAGAGATGAAAAAACAAAAAGAAGCTGAAGAAAAAGCTAAAATTCTAGAAGCACAAGAGAAAGCAGCAGCAGCTCGTATAGATTCTGATGCTCAAGATGAAGAAATCACTGCTAAACTTGCTGGAACTTTCACGTCATATTCATTTGATGTAGATCGTCAAGTTACAGTAAACAAAAAAATTCATGCTTTCAAATCAGCTAGTTGGTCTGATCAGGGTGAAGTTATTGAACCTGGTACTAAACTAACTGTAAACAAAATTGTATCCCCTGCTGGATATTTAATGTATCAAATTTCATCAGGAAATCTACAAGGTCAATTTATCACAGCTAATGAAAAATTCGTATCAGTAGATTCTAAAAACGATGAACTTGAAAACTTTATTTCTCGTCCAGTAGCGATTAAATTCTTAGCTACACAAAATGTATATTCTGATGAGGCTGCAAGCAAAGTCAGAGTTACCTACGGTAATGGTGCACAACTTAATATTAACGGTATCGGAATTAATAACAACAGATTAATTTATCATGTATCTGATGGATCATTCGTACCTGTTAATCCGGTTCGTGTAATTGAAGTTAATAGAGAAACGCCTAAGACTAAAAACATAGATAGTAATGATAATAAAAAAGCCTCTAACTCTCAAAGCAACCAAAGAACAACAAGATAATTAATTTAGTCCACCTGAGGAAATTCTCAGGTGGATTATTTTGTACATATAAATTGTTTTAATTCCCAAAAAAGAGAATATAGTTTTCACTACATTCTCTCTTTTTATTATCTAATTTCTGCTCCGTTAGGAATTTCAGCATTAATTTCAACTACTCGTAAGATACCATCTTTTTCTGCTGATAAAATCATTCCCTCACTTAATTCACCACATAGTTTAACTGGTTTTAAGTTAGCTACAACAGCAACTTTTTTACCTACTAATTCTGCTGGATCATAATATTTAGCAATACCAGATACTATTTGTCTTTGGTGATTTCCTAGATCAAGTTTGAATTTCAATAATTTCGAACTCTTCTTAACTTTTTCACATTCTAATACTTCTGCTACTCTTAACGAAGTTTCAAAGAATTTATCAATTGTGATTTCTTCAGCAAGCTCAACATAAGTATCTTCATTTTCTTCTTTAGATTCTGTTTCTAAGTTCTCAAGCGCCTTAGGTGACATTTGTTCTTTAATATACTCTACTTCGACATCTTTATCGAATCTTGGGAATATTGGAGTTGGTTTTTCTACAACTTTTACAGTTCCATCAAATACTCCAAAAGTTTTAGCAGATTCAAACACTAATAAGTCTTCTCTAATTCCTAATTGCTTAGCAATTTCTGTTGGTGCTTTTGTTAAAGCAGGCGCTATTAAGATTGTCGCTATACGAAGACTTTCCGCTAAGTAGTTCATAACCTTATCTAATTCAGGTTGATTTGCTTCATCTTTTGCTAAAATCCAAGGTGTAGTTTGATCAATATATTTGTTAGTTCTAGAAATGAATTTCCAAACTGATTCTAAAGCCTTAGAAAACTGCATATTTTCCATATACTCTTCATATTCTGCAATAACTTCTTTTGATAAAGCTATTAATTCTTTATCAAATTCTGTTGTTGGTTCAACAAATTTTGGAATTACTCCACCACAGTACTTATTAATCATAGAAATAGTTCTATTTAATAGGTTTCCTAAATCGTTTGATAAGTCTGAGTTGATTCTATCGATAAAACTTTCTGGTGTAAATATTCCATCTTGTCCAAATGGAACTTCACGTAATAAGTAATAACGTGCTGAATCTAATCCATAACGTTCTATTAACATATAAGGGTCAACTACGTTACCTTTAGACTTACTCATTTTACCATCTTTCATTAATAACCAACCGTGAGCAAAGATTTTTTTAGGTAATGGTAAATCTAATGCCATAAGTAGTATTGGCCAATAAATAACGTGGAAACGTACAATTTCTTTACCTACTACTTGTACATCAGCTGGCCAGTATTTATTGAATAACTCTTCACTTTCACCAGTCGCATACCCTAGCGCTGTAATGTAGTTAACTAAAGCATCAATCCAAACATATACAACGTGTTTTGGATTTGATTTTACTTTTACTCCCCAATCAAAAGTTGTACGAGTAACAGCTAAGTCCTCTAATCCTGGTTTAATGAAGTTATTAAGCATTTCATTTTTTCTGCTTTCAGGTAAAATGAATTCTGGGTGCTCATCATAGTACTTAACTAATCTATCAGCATATTTACTCATTTTGAAGAAGTAACATTCTTCACTAACTAATTTTACTTCGTTTCCACTTGGTGCTATACCACCAATCATATTTCCTTCTTCATCTCTGAAAACTTCTTGAAGTTGAGTTTCTGTGAAATATTCCTCATCACTAATAGAATACCAACCTTTATATTCTCCAAGGTAGATATCTCCTTTTTCAACTAATTTATCAAAAATTTCAGCAACTGCTTTTTCATGATAATCATCTGTTGTACGAATAAATTTGCTATAGTTAATATCCATAGCTTCCCATAATTTTTTAATATCCTTAATCATTTCATCAACATAAGCTTGTTCTGAAATACCTTTTTCTTGAGCTTTTTGTTGAATTTTTTGACCGTGTTCATCTGTACCTGTTAAAAAGTATGTATCATATCCACTTAATTTTTTATATCTTGTTAAAGCATCACATGCTACTGTTGTATAAGCATGCCCTATGTGTAAGTTACCGCTTGGGTAATAAATAGGAGTTGTAACATAAAATGTTTTTTTAGTCATCTTACAACCATCCTCACTTTCATTTCAATTTTTTAGTTAATATACATTACTATTGTACCATATAATTAAGGCTAATGCATGATTTTTTATCATTTTTTTCAAATTTCAAAATACTATTATATAAAAAAAGATATAACTCTTTTATAATTCAAAATAAATATTAAACACTTTTTTAATCGTCATTATTTAATATCTACCTCAATATTAATATCCGAACAAATATCCAGATTAATATTTTCGTTATAGAGTTATATCTTTCTTATTTTTTAAAAATCATTGTAATTTTATTTTTTTGCTAATTTAGCGATTTCAACTATTGTATCTGCAGCTTTTTCCATATGTTCTAAACAGCTAAATTCATATTGTCCATGGAAGTTCTCTCCTCCTACGAAGATATTAGGAGTTGGGATACCCATATACGAAATTTTAGAACCATCTGTTCCACCGCGAATTGGAATAATAATAGGTGTTACACCTACATTTTTAATAGCTTGTTCCGCTACATCGACACAGCGTTTATCTTTTTTAATTACATCTCCCATATTGTAATATTGATCGAATAGGTCATATTCCACAACATTACCATATTTTTCATTAATTTTTGCTGCTACCTCTTCAGCAAATTTCTTGCGTGCTTCAAATTTCTCTTTATCATGATCGCGAATTATATAAACCATCTCTGCTTCTTCAATTCTAGCTTGCATATTATGTAATAAATAGAACCCTTCGTATCCTTCTGTGTGCTCAGGAACTTCTTTTTCTGGGAACAATGAAGCCAATTCTGCAGCAATTGTATTTGCATTTTTCATTTTTCCTTTTGCTGTACCAGGATGTACACTTACACCTGTAATCTTATATGTGATTTGAGCCGCGTTAAAGCTTTCATATTCAAGTTCACCAAGAACACCACCATCCATAGTGAAAGCATAATCAGTTGCAAATCCTTTAGCGTCAAAATGATCCGCTCCACGTCCGATTTCTTCATCAGGACCAAATGCAATTCTAATATCACCATGTTCTATTTCTGGATGCTCACTTAAATACTTAATAGCTTCTACTATTTCAGTAATTCCAGCTTTATCATCAGCACCTAGTAAAGTCGTCCCATCCGTAGTAATTAAAGTTAGTCCTTTATAATTGCTTAAATTAGGAAACTCTTTTTTTGTCATTACAATATTTAAATCTTTATTTAAGACAATGTCTTCTCCATCATAGTTTTCAATAACTTGTGGATTAATACCTTCAACATTAAAGTCAGCTGTATCAACATGAGAAATAAATCCTATTTTATCGTATGGTTTGTCTGTATTAGCTGGTAATGTTGCAGTTAAAAACCAGTTTTCCTCATTTAATTCTATATCGCTAAGATTTAATTCCTCTAATTGTCCTTTTAACATGCGTAAAAAATCTTTTTGCTCCGGTGTAGATGGAATCGTCGTACTAGCAGCATCAGATCTAGTCTTAAAGTTAACATAACCTAAAAAACGTTCTAACATAGTTTCATATTTCATTATTCTTCACCTCATTTGTATTTTCTTTTATTATAATATAATTTTTATCAAAATGTAAAGGTTATAAAATTCATATAAAAAAACATTATTCCAAAATAACTTTTTTAAAATGATAAATGATGCTTAATATATTTATTTATTTGTGATACAATTACTTATGTATTCTAATTTTACATTAGATATTAGTAAAATAAATTTTAAGGAGAACTTTTTCATGCAAGAAGTTATGAATTATAAAGATACAAGAATTGAGAATTTCCACACTATTTATCCAAACCATATGAACAGACACGATACTCTATTCGGTGGTCAAACATTATACTGGTTAGATGATGTACAAGGTCTAGTAATTCGCAGATATACGCATTTACCATTTTTTACAGCAAGTATTGATACATATCAATTTTTAGATGTTGTACATAGACATGAGGCTTTAATTATTGATAGTTATATATCAAGAGTTGGAACTAGAAGTGTTGAAATTTTTGCTGAATTAAGTGCATTTAACCATGAAACTAGACACACTCGTTTAGTTGGTATTTGTTTCTCAACATTTGCAATAAATAAAGAGACAGTTCTTGAGAAACCATTACCAAAAGTTGAATACACAGATGAAATTTCTAAATTTGTTAGCTCATCATATGCGGATAGACAAAGTGGAAAATTAACAGCAAGACAATTCTGTAAAGAATATCTAAAATATTACAATAAATAAAAAAAGAAGTGAGATTTTTCTCACTTCCTTTTTATTTTATTAATCGATTGAATAAAGTAATTCTAATACTTTTTCTTCAAATTTAACTAATTTTTCTTCTGCAACTTTCTTATCTGCATCTTTAACATAGATATAAAGTTTTACTTTTGGTTCTGTTCCACTTGGACGTAATGTGTACCAAGATTCATCTGAATAACTGAATTTAACAGCATCAGTTTTTTCGATTTCAATAGTTTTTTCTTCACCTGTAGCTACTGTTTTCTCTTTTTGAACTAAGTAGTCAGTAATTGCTACTACTTCACTTCCTGCAATTTCACGAGCAAAGATTTCACGATATTTTTCCATCATACGTTTAATTCTTTGCGCACCTGCTGCTCCTTCTAAAACGATAGAAATAGTTTTATCTAGGTAGTAACCATATTTTTCATAGAAACCATCAAGGACATCTACTAATGTTTTACCTTGTGTTTTGTAAAATGCTGCAGCTTCTACTAATAACATAGCGATAGTTACACCATCTTTATCACGTAGGAATGTACCAACGTTGTATCCAATACTTTCTTCATATCCCATTACATAGTTTTTCTCACCAGTAATATCCCATTCATTTGGTAATGCACAGATGTTTTTGAATCCAGTAAGAACGTCAATTACTTCTACTCCGTATTCTTTACATAATGGTTCTACCATTTTAGAAGTTACAATAGATTTAACTAATACTGGATTTTCTGGAAGTTTGTTTTGTTTAGCAAGATTTTCAATAACATATTGAACTAATACTGCTCCAGCTTGGTTACCATTTAGAGAAACTACTTCCCCATTGTGAATCACTTCTACTGCAAGACGGTCACAGTCAGGGTCAGTTGCGATAATTACATCAGCATTAACTTCTTTAGCTAATCTTTCACCGTATTCGAATGCTGCAGTATCCTCAGGGTTTGGATATTCAATTGTTGGGAAAGTTCCATCAGGATCTTTTTGTTCTTCAACAACATGAACATTTTTGAATCCACGACGTGCAAGAACTGTTGTTACAGCTTTATATCCAGCACCGTTAAGTGGTGTATATACTACAGAAATATTTTTATCAATGTTTTCATCATTAATAGCACAGTTTAAAGATTCTTTATAGAATTCTTCATCAATTTCTTCTCCAATATATACTAATAATCCTTTTTCTTTAGCTTCTTCTTCTGTTAAAGTAACATAGTTATCGAAGATATCCATTGAGTTAATGTACTCTAAAACTTTATCACTTATATCAGATTTAATTTGAGATCCTTCTTGCCAATATACTTTATATCCATTGTATTCTTTAGGATTGTGACTTGCTGTAATGTTGATACCACTAGCTGTTCCTAAATAACGAACTGCGAATGATAATTCTGGAGTTGGACGTAAGTCCTCGAATAAATATGCCTTAACTCCATTACTAGCCATTACTAGTGCTGCTAATTTAGCAAATTCTTTCGAGAAAAGACGTGGATCGTGAGCAATAGCAATACCTTTTTCTTGTAATCCATTGTCGATAATAGTTTGAGCTAGTGCTTTTGTAGCACGAGCGATAATGAATCTATTCATTCTATTAGAACCCATTCCTACTTTACCACGTAATCCTGCAGTTCCGAATTCTAATTCTTTATAAAATCTATCTTCTTTTTCAACTTCGTCATCAGCTACATTTTTTAATTGAAGCTTTTCTTCTTCAGTTAAAGCTGAGCTATTTAACCATTTTTCATATAATTCTTGATAGTTACTCATATAATATTACCTCTAAATTCCTAATTTTATGCTAAACCTAAAGCAATTTCCATCATTTTCGTAAATGCCGTTTGTCTTTCTTCTGGAGTAGTTTCCTCACCAGTTACTAATGAATCACTAACTGTTAGAATTGTTAAAGCATTAACTCCAGCTGCTGTAGCATTTGCATAAAGTGCTGCACTTTCCATTTCTACAGCTAATACTCCCATTTTAATCCAGTTTTCCATAGCTTTTTCATCAGCATTATAGAAAATTTCACTACATAAAATATTCCCAACGTGTACAGCTTGACCCATTTCTTGTGCTCTGTTGTAAGCTTTTAATAATAAATCAAATGAAGCAGTTAAACTGTAGTTTCCTGGAATGTTATATTGGTGCATGTAGTTTGAGTTTGTTGAAGATCCCATTCCTAAAATTACATCATATAATTTTACTTCTGGTTGTAGTGCTCCACATGTTCCAATTCTAATTAAATTCTTTACTCCAAAAGTGTGAATTAATTCATAAGAATAAATACCGATACTAGCTGGTCCCATACCTGTTCCCATTACAGAAATCTTTTTACCTTTATATGTTCCAGTATATCCTAGCATACCACGCACTTCATTAAAACAAACTGCATCTTCTAAAAATGTTTCTGCAATGAATTTCGCTCTTAAAGGATCCCCTGGTAAAAGAATCGTTTCAGCGATTTCTACTCCATTTGGTTTAATATGTGGTGTTTGTTTATGTGACATCAGTTAGTCCCCCTGTAAATATATTAATAACTTTATTATACCTTTTTTTCTCACCTTAAACAAGAGATATTAAAAAAATAATTATCTATATTTTCTATTAAATATTCTGAAAATAATGAGTTTATTTTATCGTTACAAGTCATATTTTAAGCATCACCATTCATCTACACTATATTTTAAGATTCAAAATAATAAAATTATATTAGTTATTTTTAGAAACTAATTAATACTTTATTATATCGTTTTCATAACTTTTTATAATATTCCTTTATATTATCCACCATTTTTTATTGAAAAATAATTATATAAAAGTTGAATATCAATAGTATTTTAAGCTATTTTGTTATATAATTAGTGTTATAAAAAAAATAAATTAGAAAGAGGTTTTTTTATGTTACAATTAGCTGTCTTTTTACCAGTAATTGCGATGTTTTTCGTACCTTTCTTAAGGAAAAACTTCAAAACCATCCATACTGGAAAATTTGTTATAGCTGTACCATTAGTACTGTTTGGGTATTTTATTTCAAATCTTAAGTATATCTATTCAGGTGGAACAATCTATAAGAAACTAGCCTTTGTTTCTAACGTAGGACTTGATATCAACCTAAATCTTGATGGTTTATCACTTCTATTCTCATTACTAATTACAGGAATCGGTACTCTAGTAATACTTTATTCATGTTACTATATGAATATTACAGATGAAAAATTACATAAATTTTACATATTTTTACTAATATTTATGTCTGCCATGTTAGGTGTCGTTTTGTCTGACAACATGCTTAGTATGTATATGTTCTGGGAGATGACATCTGTTTCTTCTTTCCTATTAATTAGTTACTGGCACGAAAATGATACATCTAGAAAAGGAGCTCTAAAATCATTGATTATCACTGTTTTTGGTGGAGTCCTAATGCTAGCGGGAATTTTCGTTTTAAATAATATTACGGGAAGTTTTAACATTAGTGAAATTATTGAATTTACTAAAAATCATGGATACAACGATAAATATGTAGTAGCGATGATTCTTATAATATTCGGTGCATTTACAAAATCAGCACAGTTTCCATTCCATATTTGGTTACCCGATGCAATGGCTGCACCTACACCAATTAGTAGTTATCTACACTCAGCTACAATGGTTAAAGCTGGAATCTATCTATTATTAAGAATTGGAATTGTATTCTCATTTACTTCTTCATTTGGTAATATTCTTATCATTTTTGGGACTATTACTATGTTAATAGGTTCTATTTCTGCAATATTCCTAAAAGATTTAAAAGGAATTCTTGCATATTCAACTATTAGTCAACTTGGTATGATGACTCTTATGATAGGTATAGCTAACCTTGGTCTATACAACGATAACCACTACGTTTATACATTCGCATTTTATGCAGTATGTTTCCATATTATTAACCATGCAGCATTTAAAGCAAGTTTATTTATGATTACTGGTATTATCGATCATTCATTCCATTCACGTGATGTTGAAAAACTTCGTGGTATCAGAAGATATATGCCACTTAGCTTTATATTAAGTATTATTGCTGGGTTCTCTATGGCAGGGATTCCACCTTTAAGTGGATTCTACTCAAAAGAATACTTCTTAACAGTAGTTTATGGATTAACACAATCAAGCATGCTATATATGGTTATTGTAATAGCTGTAGTTATTGGAGCTTTAGGAACTGCTATTTATTCATTAATATTAGCATTCAAACCGTTCTTAGGTAAATTCGATAATTCTATAATGGGGAATAAGAAATTACATCTTCCAAGTAATGGTATCTTCATATCACCAATAATACTTGTAGTCTTCGTAATTATTAACACATTCATAAAAGATTACATAGTTATTCCAGCACAACAAGCTGCACTAGCTGTAAAAACAACTAATAACGAAGTAATATCTCACGTTCATCATGATAGTTTCTTCTCAATAGAACTTCTAACTTCTATTATTGTTATCATTGCAAGTTTTGTAATTTACAAATTATTTGCAGGTGGAAATGGAATCTATAGTATAAACCCTACTATTATATCTATTCATGGTGCATATAATAACTTAGGTAACTTACTACACAAAGTAAGTGGTACACTTCATGATACATTTGTTACAAACCAACTTAGAAGAAATATGAGTTATATCTTTGTAGTGTTATCAGCAACTATTATAGGTGGTTACTTTGCAATTGGTAGACCTATGTTAATTAATAACTTCTCTACAATTCACTACATGAATATTTTTATAGGACTATGTATTGTCGTGTGCTGTGTCGCTCTAACTACAGTATATAATAGACTAGTACTTATTATTCTTTCTTCTGGAATTGGATTTATGATGACTGCACTATATGTTACATTTAGAGCACCTGACTTAGCTATGACACAATTTGTAATTGAATCAATTTCTACTATTATTTTCTTAATAGCATTTATCCTATTAACTGATAAAACAAAACAAGTAGAAAAACAAAGTTTTAAATTTACTAATGCAATAATTGCAACACTAACTGGTATTAGTTTTACACTTGTAGGATTAGTATCATATGCGTATAAAAACTCATCAGAAATTAGTCAATTTTATTTCGATAATGTTGTCGCATCTGGTGGTGGAAACATAGTAAATGTTATTATCGTAGATTTCAGGGGATTTGATACCCTATTTGAAATCACAGTTATGACAATGGTAGCATTAATCATTTATGCTATGTTTAAAATAATTAAACGAGGAGGACCTAAAGATGAAAACTAATGACGTAATTTTAAAATCATTATCTGCAATTATTTCAGGATGTATATTTTTACTTTCTCTTAGTTTGTACTTTGGTGGTCACTTCCTTCCTGGTGGTGGTTTCGTCGGAGGACTCCTTTGTACAATGGCATTAGCTCTTGCAATGTTTACATATGGAATTGATAGAGTCAATAAACTTCTACCTATCAATTACGTATACGTAACTGCAATCGGCTTACTTTTTTCTATTGGTACAGCATTTAGTGGTGTTGTAGTTGGAAAAAATTTCTTCAAACATCATTTCACTCACATTCACGTTCCAATAATGGGAGAAATGGAATTACATACAGCTGCAATATTCGATCTAGGTGTGTATTTTGTAGTTGTTGGAGTACTTATGTCAGTAATTTTATCTTTCGGAAAGGATGGTAAATAATGGAATTTTATATGATTATCTTATGTGGTATTCTTGTTGGTTTTGGTGTTTACCTTATGCTTTCTAAGAGTATGATGCGAATAATAATTGGTGTTGGTCTTTTTGGACATGCTGCTAACCTTATTATACTTATCGCAGGAGGTTTATATGATGGAGACATTCCTATTATTTCAGAATTAGGAAAGAATTATATAGATCCTATTCCAGCAGCACTTATTCTTACTGCCATCGTTATCGGATTCGCAGTAACTTGTCTTTTAATTTCAATCTACATTGCTAACTACAAATTAAAAGGAAGCGATAATGTAATTGATCTGGAAGATGTAGAAAAAATGAAGGAGGAAAGAAATAATGCATAGTAATTTACCTGTTATACCAATATTTATCCCCCTTCTATTCGCAGCAATAACAGTATTGTTTAGAAAAAGAATAGCAATGCAACGATTATTAACAACACTCGCTACATTACTAGTCTTAGTATTTTCTATATTCAATATCTATATGGTAAATAAACATCAAATACTGATATTAGAAATGGGGAACTGGGCTAGTCCATTTGGTATTACTTTAACATTAGACGGACTTAATAGTATTCTAGTTACAACATCTTCAGTTGTTTTTCTTGCAACATTGATATATTCATTTAAAACAATTGATAAAATTCGAGAGCTTAGTTTCTTCTATCCAGGATTTTTATTAATTATGGTTGGAATAAACGGAGCTTTCACTACGGGTGATATATTTAACCTTTTCGTTTTCTATGAAATCTTACTTATGTCATCTTACCTACTATTGTTAGTAGGTATTAATAAAGAACAACTTAAATCTTCTATTAGTTATGTACTAATGAATGTCTTTGCTGGTAGCTTATTTGTTATTAGTATAGGATATCTTTATACAATTGTTGGTAGTTTAAATATGGCATACATATCTCAAACAATCTCATCTATGGTTGATCGTCGTGGATTATACCTTGTTGGAGCTGTAATGATATTTGTATTCTGTATGAAGGGTGCACTATTCCCACTATTCACATGGATGAATAGATCATACGCGGCACCTCCAATAGCAATCTCAATAATCTTTGCAGCATTGCTAACAAAAGTTGGTCTTTACTCAATAATTAGAACATATGGATTATTCTATTACGAATCAGACTTCATCAAGTCTTATATATTAATACTTGGAGCAGTCTCAATCATAGCCGGTTGTATCGGAGCTATCTATCAAAAAGATTTAAAACAAATAGTAATTTTTAATATCGTAATTTCTCTTGGAGTTATGGTATGTGGAACTGCAACACTGAATACTTTCGGTGTTAAAGGTGCTTTATTCTATGCAGTAAATGACATATTACTAAAAGCTGCATTATTCATAGTTGTTGGATTAATAATTTATGTTAGTGGAGTCAAATCTCTCCAAAAATGTGGATTAATCAATAAATATCCTCTTCTTGGTTGGACATATTTTATTATAGTTCTGTCATTAGCAGGGATTCCACCATTCAGTGGATTCTATGGTAAAGCCCTAATAATTAAAGGTTTAGTTACAAATAATAATACATTTATTGCTATATTAGTAGCATTATCTGGATTAGTTATATTTTACTCTTTAATTAGAATATTCTTAAATGTATTCTATGACAATATCAATAAGAGTTTAATTTTAAAACCTCTTCCAAAAGGTGTTCAAATTCCTCTTATCGCTATCGTAGCAATTGCACTTATTATCGGAGTAAGCACTAATCTATTAGATGGTTTCTTCGATAAAGGTATACAAATGGTACTAAATCCTCAACACTATATTGACTTAGTACTTAAGAAAGGAGCATAATTATGTCACTACAATTTTTAATTAATATATTAGTCGGTGTAGTATGGATGTTCTTTTCAGGTAACTATAATTCTGAATATTTTGCAGTAGGATTTTTCTGGGGTATGGTTCTACTATTTATCTTTAGAAATACATTTGCAAAAAACATTCTAGGAAATCAACTTTATTACATTTATGTTTATAAATGGATAAAATTAATCTTAATGTTCTTGTTTGAATTATTAAAAGCTGATATAAATGTTTTAAAATTAATGTTCAAAAAAGATCTAGATGTTAACCCTGTTATTTTTGAATATCCTTTAGAAGTAACAAAAAACTGGCAAATTACATTACTTGCCAATATGATAACTTTAACACCAGGTACACTTACAGTTAATGTTGGTCATGATAATAAAACACTTCATATTCATTGCCTCGATACTGATGATATTCCTGGTGAGATTGAAGGTATTAAAAATAGTTTTGAAAAAGCAATACTGGAGGTTGATTTAAATGGATAAAGTATTAGACTATTCAATTTTACTAGGTATATTCGCTAGTATTGCCATGATATTTTTCTTATTAATTTATATCGTAAAAAAACCGAGCATATTTGAGAAATTAATAGCTAGTGATCTGCTTGCTATGCCGCTGATGTGCTTAATAGTTTTAGTTAGTATGTACTATAAAACTTTTTCTTATATTTCACTTATACTTATCATAGCTATTATATGTTTAGTAGGTACAGTTGTTACTGCTAGATTCTTAGCTAAAAAGGAGGTCTTTAGTGATGATACTAAATAGTATTTTAGACATTATTATTATACTTCTAATTTTAATCGCAGTAATAGCAATGCTATCAACAGTAATAGGATTTATTAGATTACCTGATGAAATAACTAAAATACATGCCGCAGGAGTTACAGGATCTTTCGCTGTAGAATTAATACTTATAGCTGGATTTATATACTTCTATCGTTATCTAAATGTATTTGAATATAAATTCTTATTAGCCATAGCATTTTTATTCTTAGCAGCACCTGTTTCGGCTCACATGATTTCTATAAGTGCAATAATATACAATAAACATGTATATTCTAAAAATAATAAAGATGAAGCTAAAAAAGTACTTGACGATATTGAAAAATTAAATAAATAAACTAGTATGAGGAATGATTAATGAAAATCATTCCTCTTTTTTCATACTAAAACAAATATACCGTTCAATCTTATATATTAAAGATAAAATATATAGACAGTTAAGCAATATAATGCTTTCATATCCTTCTAATGTCTCCTAAACCTTGACTTATTTCCTTTTATATAGTAATATTCATATAGATTATAAAACAAGGAGTCATTTTTTTATGAGAAAATATTTTGGAACTGACGGTATTCGTGGTATCGCAGGAGAATCACTAACAGCCGATTTGAGTTTTAAAGTAGGTAAAGCTCTAGGTAAATTACTTACTGAAAAAAAAGATCATCCAAAAGTAGTAATTGGTAGAGATACTAGAATTTCATGTGACATGATTGAACACGCACTAACTGCAGGACTTACTAGTACAGGTGTCAACGTAATGACAGTTGGAATTATACCTACCCCTGCAATTGCTTATTTAACAAAGACAATTGAAACAGATAGTGGTATTATGATTTCTGCTTCACACAATCCTTATCAAGATAATGGAATTAAAATTTTTGGTCCCGATGGATTCAAACTTACAGATGAACAAGAATTAGAAATCGAATCATTAATTGATAATTCTGAACAAATTAAAAACGCTAGTTTCGAAAAAATTGGAAAAGTATATGGCGGAAATGAATTAACTCAAAAATATATTCAACATATTAAACAATCTATTACTGGAGACTTATCTGATATTAAGATCGCATTAGACTGTGCCAATGGAGCAACAACAGGTGTTGCACCATTCATTTTTGGAGATTTAGAAGCAGATATAGAAACTATTGGTTGCCAACCAAACGGTATCAATATTAACGATAACGTAGGTTCTACAAAAATTGAGACAATTTCTGAATTCGTAAAAGAAAATAACGTTGATGTAGGATTTGCCTTTGACGGAGATGGTGATAGAGTTCTAGCAGTTGATGCTAAAGGTAATATTGTAGATGGTGATAAAATTATGTTTATTCTTGCAAAACACCTTAAAGAACAAGGTGAACTAAAAGATAACATGGTTGTTTCTACAGTAATGAGTAATATTGGTTTCTATAAAGCTATAGAAGAAAACGAATTACAATCTGTTAAAACTGCAGTGGGAGATCGCTACGTAGTTGAAGAAATGAGAAAAAATGATTACTCTCTTGGTGGTGAGCAATCAGGACATATTGTTCTAATGAACTACGCTACAACTGGTGATGGAATACTTACTGCTGTTAAACTTGCTAATATTATTAAAACATCTGGAAAATCTCTAGAAGAATTAGCTTCAGAAGTTAATATCTATCCACAAAAATTAGTAAATATTAAAGTAGTAGATAAGAAAACTGCAATGGAAGATGCAGAAATTCTAGCTGAATGCGAAAAAGTAGAAAAAGAATTAGAAGGTAATGGACGTATTTTATTACGTGCATCTGGAACAGAAAACCTAATTAGAGTAATGGTGGAAGCAAGTAGCGATGAGTTAACTGATAAATATTGTGAACAAGTAGCTAAAATTGTTCGTGAAAAATTTGAAGTAAAATAAAAAATGTAAAGAAGTTAGAATTTAAAAACTAACTTCTTTTTATTTTTTGTATTCTCAAGGTATACAATTGTATAAATAACTCCATCATAAAGACAAATTTATAGCCTGAAAATGGTGTTTTTATTTTAAACTTATCTCATAAACATTTTTTTATATTTCTGTTTACTTTTTCTATAATCGTATACTTAATATTACATTAATTTTTTTTTTATGAGTAATTAGTGTAGTTAAAATGTAAATATCTAAACAAGATATTTACATCTTTACAGTAAATAAAAAATTAATTATTTTTACTGTAATAATAGCATTGATTATAGTTAAACTACAAATTCATTAGTATATTATTATCAAAATTTTAATCTTTTTATATAAATCGAGTTTTATTAATATTTTACCAAAAAAAAAAATCAATATTTCAAAAAAAATTTTATTTTCCTCTTGTTTTTTGTATATACTTCTGTTATACTTATAAGTGAAGTAATTAATATATTACTTCATATGTTCTTTTATTATAAGTCTCCCTAGCTTATAATAAAGACTTTTCATATTTACTCCCTTATTTCTACCTTACAATATTTTTTGTAAGGTAGGTTTTTTTATTTTCCTTTAAGATTCCACTTTTTATTATCGTTTTCTTAGATTTACTCATGTTTTTTTTCTGAATACAACAAAATTCACTTGACTTATTTTCTTTCCTAAGGTAAACTTTAATGTATACATAGAATAATTGAAGAAGGGAAAAATATGATAAAAATAGAAAATTTGAATGTTACCTACAACCAGACACCTGCCCTTGCCGATATTAATTTAGAAATAAACGGACCCAGAATTATAGGGATTATAGGTCCTAATGGTGCAGGTAAATCTACTTTGATAAAAGCAGTATTAAATATTATACCTTCAACTGGTAGTGCTCAAATAGATGAGAAAATTTCAAAAGATAATTTGGGTAATATTGCATATGTTGAACAAAAAATAAATATTGACTATAATTTTCCAATTAAAGTGCGAGAATGCGTTTCATTAGGCTTATATTCAAAACTTGGTATACTAAGAAAATTAAAAAAATCTGATTGGAAAAAAGTTGACGAGGCTTTAAAAATTGTTGGCTTAGAGCAATTTTCTAATCGACAAATTAGTGAACTCTCTGGCGGACAATTTCAACGTGTACTAATTGCTCGTTGTCTAGTTCAAGAAGCAAAATATATCTTTTTAGACGAACCATTTGTTGGTATCGATTCAGTTAGTGAAGAAATAATAATGAATACATTAAGGAATCTTCGAGAAAAAGGTCATACAATATTAATTGTTCATCACGACTTAAGAAAAGTTCATTCTTATTTTGATAATGTATTATTACTAAATAAAGAAGTTATTGCATATGGTGATACTGAAAAAACTTTCACTAGAGAAAATTTAACAAAAGCATATGGTACCGACTTATTCTTTATGGGAGGTGGTACTAATGATTAAAGATTTTATCGACGGATTATATAGTTTTCATTTTTTACAAAATGCTTTAATCACCGCTATTGTTATTGGAATCGTAGCTGGAGCCGTTGGATGTTTTATTGTTCTAAGAGGAATGTCATTAATGGGAGACGCAATCTCTCATGCAGTTCTTCCTGGTGTGGCACTATCTTTTATATTAGGTATAGATTTCTTTATTGGTGCAATCGTATTTGGTTTATTAGCATCAATAATCATAACATTTATTAAAGGGAATTCTATAATAAAAAGTGACACAGCTATAGGAATAACATTTAGTTCATTCTTAGCTCTAGGAGTTATCTTAATTAGTGTAGCGAAAAGTTCTACTGACCTTTTCCATATCTTGTTTGGTAATATTCTAGCGGTACAAGATTTAGATATGTATATTACTATGGGAGTTGGAGTTTTTGTTCTTTTAGTTATTAAACTATTTTTCAAGGAATTACTCTTAACTTCATTTGATGAACTATTAGCAAAAGCAATGGGTATGAAAGTTAATTTCTATCATTACTTACTAATGATACTATTAACTTTAGTGTCTGTTACTGCAATGCAAAGTGTTGGTACAATTTTAATTGTAGCAATGTTGATTACACCAGCAGCAACTGCATATCTTTATGCAAATAGCCTAAAAACTATGATATTTTTATCATCTACAATCGGAGCAAGTTGTTCTGTGTTAGGATTGTTTATAGGTTATTCATTCAATATCGCTGCAGGATCTAGTATAGTTTTAACACTAGCCGTAGTTTTCGCAATAAGTTTCTTTATTGCTCCAAAACAACGCTTTGTTAAACATAAAAAATAATTAACTTAGATAATAATACTCAAGAATAAAATAGAATATCATATATTAAATATAATAATCCCTTTAAATAAACTTATTAATATATAAAATACTTCCAGAACAAGTTTATTTAGAGGTGTTATTATGAAAGTTTTAATTGATAATGATTATTATTAGTTATGTAAATCTATTATATTTTTGAATAGAATTATAAAATAAATAAAGGAGGCCTATGATATGAAAAAATTAGGTTTTAAAAAATTAAGTTTTCTAGCGCTTATTTTCACACTAGCTGTTGGACTATTTGCTTGTTCTAGCGCTAAGCAAGGTTCTAGTTCTAACGAAGCTACTAAACTAAAAGTAGTAGCAACTAACTCTATTATCGCCGATATTACAAAAAATATCGCCGGTGATAAAATTGATTTACACAGTATCGTTCCAGTTGGTCAAGATCCACACGAATATGAACCGCTTCCTGATGATGTTAAGAAAACATCTGAGGCAAACCTTATCTTATACAACGGTATAAACCTGGAAACTGGTGGTAATGCTTGGTTTACAAAATTAGTTCAAAACGCTAAAAAAGAAGAAAATAAAGATTACTATGCTGTTAGTGAAGGTGTTGATGTAATTTACCTTGAAGGTCAACATGAAAAAGGTAAAGAAGATCCACATGCTTGGTTAAACCTTGAAAATGGTATGATATACGCTAAAAATATTGCTAAACAATTAGAAGCTAAAGATCCTAAAAATAAAGATTTCTACGAAGCAAATCTAAAAACATATTTAGAAAAACTATCTAAATTAGATAAAGAATCTAAAGATAAATTTAACAATATTCCAGCAGAGAAAAAAATGATAGTAACAAGTGAAGGAGCATTTAAATACTTCTCTAAAGCATACAATGTACCTTCAGCTTACATTTGGGAAATCAATACTGAAGAAGAAGGAACTCCTGATCAAATCAAAACTCTAGTTGAGAAATTACGTAAAACTAAAGTACCTTCTCTATTCATAGAAAGTAGTGTTGATGAACGTCCAATGCAAACTGTATCAAAAGATACTAACATTCCAATTTATGAAAAAATCTTCACTGATTCAATCGCTGAACCAGGACAAAACGGAGATAGCTACTACAGCATGATGAAATGGAACTTAGACAAAATTTCTGAAGGTTTAGCTAAATAACTACTCCTAAAACAACTCCCTGTATAAATATACAAGGAGTTGTTATTTTTATTCCATCATAATTTTTTTAACATTTAAACCTTTTATCTTATTACTATAGTATAAAATAAAGATTTCATATATTAATACAAATGCTATAAAACTACCAATTACTGAAATTAAATCAAAGTTATATATTGTTTCGCTATCTAATTTTTTAGATAAAACTTTTAGTAATACTCTTATTAAAAAATACTGATAAACTGTTCCTACAGCAAAACCTATGTATGCTACTACTCTATAACCTGATAATACTATTTTTGAACATTCACTTTTTGAAAAGCCCATAATATTCAAAATAGATATATTTTTTATATTACTACTAGCAATCACTTCTAATGAAATTAATAATATTGATAACGATAATATCACACCTATTACCATCATCATAATTCTTATTGTTCCATCGACAAAATCTCTCATACCAAATGCCATTTGAATCATTGAAGAAAATGATAATGCAGCAAAAATAACAAAGAATAATAGGGTTTTATTACTAAATAATACTGTTGCTCTTAATTCTTTAAAAAAGTTTTTATATTGTCTAAATCTTCTTTTTCTAATTATTTTATTTGTTGAATTTATTTGTTTAAGTAAGTTAATTGTTGGTACATTTAAATTAAACAGTACATACACAATTGATATTACTAAAAACAATAGTGATGGTAATATAACCATTATTAATAAAAGTTTAGGATGAAAGTTCATTGTAAGTTCAGATAATATATTATCTGTATTCCTACTCTCATAAAACTTCGGCATAAACAAATGTGAACTACCATAACCTAATAATGAACCCAAAAATACTAAAAATCCAAAAATAGAAAACTTAGATGCTATAAAGCTATTACTATAACCTTGAGCTTTTAATATTCCAATTTTATGTTTAGAATCATCAATAAATTGTTTTATATAAAATATTAACATTACAGCTGCACTTACTGATAAGACTGTTCCTGTTATAATTATTACAAATTTAGAAACAATAAGCTGAGCATCATAAAACTTCTTCTGCATTATATTAAATCCTGTAATATCTAGGACTTTCAAATCTAAATATAAGTTAGAAAAAAGTGTAGTTATAAATACCGCACAAAAACTTACTATTACTACTGCAATTGCTTTTCTTAAATCTTTTAACTGAACTATCATATAATTACCATCCTATCTCATCTACAGATTTAGGTGTACAGTTTTCTTCAATCGAAGTTACTCTACCACTACCTACATGAATTATCTTATTTGCAAGTTCAGCAATATTCTCATTATGAGTTACCATTATCATCGTAAAGTGTGATTTATCTTTTAGTTTTAACAAGTACTCTAATATTTTTCTTCCAGTTTCCTCGTCTAAAGCTCCTGTTGGTTCATCTAAAAATAGTACAGTTGGCTTCTTAGCTAATGCTCTCGCAATTGAAACACGCTGTTGCTCTCCTCCAGACAACTCATTAGGATATTTACTTAATTTATCTTCTAATCCTAAGTCCTTTATAATATCAACATATTCTTTATTATTCGCTAAATTAGCTCCTACTTTAACATTTTGTTCTACTGTTAAATTATTTAATAAATAATATTGTTGGAAAACAAATCCTATTTTGTCTTTACGAAACTTTGTTAATTGTTTTTCTGAGTAATCACTTATAGATTCATTATTATATACAACTTCTCCTGAATCTGACTTTTCTAAACCAGATAAAATATTTAATAATGTAGATTTCCCTGAACCTGAAGCCCCAAGTATAACAACAAATTCATTTTTATCAATTTTTAAATCTATTCCCCTTAAAACTTCTTGATCATTATATTTTTTCTTAATATTTTTTGCTGTAATCATTTAATCAATCTCCCTTAAATATTGTATTATTAAACTTTTAGCTACTTCTGCCATGTACTCAATAATTTCAGATGGTGTAAAATTATATATTCCAGTAACTGTTAATGTTGCAATACCATGACTATATATAAATAAATGCTCATAAAATTTTTTTGCATTTTCTATTGAAATTTTATACTCTTCATCTATAGACTCAATTACTGATCTATATTCATAGTCTCGCATTGGAAGAAAATCTTTAAAACTTCCTACTTCTATACCTTTTTTCATAAATAACCACTGAAATAATTTAGGTTCATTTTTTGAAAATAATATATACTCTACTCCTAATCGTTTAAATGGACTATCATCTTTTAAAGCTAAATTAACTTTTTCTGAAAAAATATTTTCTGCAACAAACTTTGCTTCATCTTCTAAATTTTTCATATTAGAGAACAAACTAAATATTACTTTAGTAGATGACTCCAATTTTTTAGCTAACTCTCTTGCAGTTAATGCTTCTATTCCATTTTCTCTTATAAAGTCTATAGTTACAGTCAAGACCTCTTCTTTAGTAAATTTAAATTTTGGTGCCATATTCAAACCTCCATCGATAGGTAACACTTGTTTCTCATTGTAAATCATTTAATATGAAATGTCAACAGAAAAATTATTGAATTATTACATGAAATTGTATACAATTAAAGATGAAATAAAATTTAGGAGCTCTTTATGAATATTATTAAAAGTTTACCAACACCTATAGCAGGTTTAGCATTAGGTTCTGTTGCATTAGGAAATTTATTACAACCATATTCCCCTTCACTACAATTATTATTTAGTCTTTTATCTTTGATAATAATTGTACTTTTAACTATTAAATTTGTGTTAGGATTTGACAATTTAAAAAAAGAAATGGAAAATCCAGTTGTTGCAACCGTTCTTGCAACTTATCCGATGAGTATTATGCTTTTAAGTTCATTTTCGAAAAAATTTATCGGTGCTTACAGTGTTCCCTTTTGGATTATTGGAATTCTTCTAGATTTATTTGTTGTTTGTTATGCAATTTATAATTTTATTTTGAAAGAAAAATATGTCAAAAATATTTATCCAACTTGGTTTATCACCTTCGTTGGACCAGCCGTTGTAACAGTAACAGCAATAAATTACAACTTAGAAACACTAGGCTTAATTTACTTTTATTTTTCATATATTAATTATTTAGTATTATTACCTTTTGTTCTTTATAGAGTTTATAAATATAAACATTATAAAGATGGAGATTATCCTACTATTACTATATTTTCGGCACCTGGTGGGTTATTACTAGCTAGTTATATGATTGGAGTTACACAAAAAAGTAATATGATATTAGCAATATTAATACCACTTACAATATTATTGTTTATATTTGTCTTAATTCAACTACCATATCTACTAAAAAGAAAATTCTATCCTAGTTTTTCTGCTTTCACTTTCCCGTTAGTGATTTGTGCAATAGCATTTCAAAAAACTGGAATTTACTATCAAATAGCTGAATTTTCTATTTTGAATATTTTAATTCATCTGACTGAATTACTAGCGATAGTTATTGTAATATATGTCTGGTATGGATTTATTAAGAATTTATTTTATTCAAATTAACGTCAAAAAGACACAGTTAAGTTCAAACTTAACCGTGTCTTTTTCCTATTATCTACTTACTCTATAACCTCTTCGAAGTTCTCTATAACATCTTTCAACTCTAATTCTAAGATATAACTAATACCTTTTTCTTGCATTGTTACTCCGTATAAAGTATCCATTGCTTCCATAGTACCTCGACGGTGTGTGATAACTAAGAACTGATTATTCTCTGAATAAACTTTTAAGAATTTTGCAAATCTATTAACATTCTCTTCGTCCAGTGCCGCTTCTACCTCATCAAGCACTACAAATGGAGGATTTTTAACCTGTAATATTGCAAATAATAAGCTAATCGCAGTTAGAGATTTCTCTCCACCTGATAATAATGAAAGGTTTTGAAGTTTTTTACCAGGAGGTGAAGCTTCAATTACTATTCCAGTATTTAATATATCATTCGGTGATTCTAATGTCATATCTGCATAACCACCTTTGAATAGTTCTTTAAATATTTTATTAAAATTCTCTGCTACTTGAACAAATGTCGTTAAGAAGCGTTCTTTTACTTCTTTATCAATCTCTGCAATAGTCTCTTCTAGTTTTTCTTTTGCTTCTACAAGGTCAGTAATTTGCTCATTATAGAAGTTATAACGTTCTTTAACCTCTTCGAACTCTGCTATAGCGTTTAGGTTAATATTACCTAATTCCACTATCTCTTTACGAAGCCTTACTACATCATCCTTATACGAAGGTACTTCTTCAATATTTTCAGCAGTTAATCTGTTTGATACACTCTCATATGTTACATTATAGTTAGTAACAAGGTTCTCTAGATATTCATCAATCTTAACTTCTATCTTCGTCTGTTCTACAGTTAATTTTTCAAATTCTGAAGTTTTTTGACGTAGACTTTCGTTATTTCTTTGTTGAGCTACGGTAATTTCTTTTTCGCGTTTGAATAACCCTGTTTTTTCCATATCAAGATCTGATAATAGGGTCTTAAGCGTTGTTAATCGTTCGCCACATTCAGCAATTACTTTAGAGTTATTTTCTAATATCTTTTGCTCATCTTCCTCACTTAAAGACTCCGCATCTTTAGACATTTCTAATCTTGCTAGTTGCTCATTTATATCTGTTATATCAGCTAATAGTGATTCTATTAACTCTAAACCATGTTTAGTTGTTTCTTCTAATTTTGACTTTTCAATCTTAAGCTCAGCAATTTTCTCTAAGTACAATTCTTCTGCACTCTGAGCATTTTGTTTTTTACTACTTTCTTCCTTAATTTTCTCATCAAGTTTTTGTAATTCTAATCTAATTTTCTCGAGATTTTTAGTTAATTCAACAATATTACTCGAATTATCCTCAGTATCTTTGAATTCTAGTAGTTTCTTCTCATTTAATTCTATATTCACTTTAATATCAGCAATTTCAGAGTTTTTATGATTTATACTTAATTCTAATTGCTTAAGTTTTAAAATCGCCTCTTCTTTAACAGATTTAGAATTTAGAATTTCGTCCATTACCTGTTGTTGTTGACTTTCTAGTGAACTCTTCTCACTTGTTAATTTCTCAATCTTATCATTTATTTTAACTAGATTTTGTGAAAGTTCATCTAATTCTGCCTTATGTTTAATAGATGAATTGTTATTTTTATTAATAGCACCACCAGTGATAGATCCACCACTATTGATAATTTGTCCATCTAACGTAATAATTCTATTTCTAAAATTAATCTTACGAGCTATTCTATTAGCATTATCCATATTATCCACTATAAGAACAAGCCCTAATAGATGCGATATTATATTTTTGTAATCACTGTCAACAGTTATAAGATTCTCAGCAATATTGATAAAACCTTCTTCATTTACAACTGTTCTATAAACATCACTCGCTATAGCTTTGGCTTTAATGTTATTTAATGGTAAAAATGTAACTCTACCTTTATTAGTTTTCTTTAAATAATTAATACACTCTTTTGCAACATTCTCATTTTCAACGATAATATTTTGTTGTGCTTGCCCTAAAGCAATATCAATTGCAACAGCATACTCATTATCAAATTCTACAATATTTGCTACACTATTATGAACACCAGCTAGGGAGTCTTTATTAGCAAGAATTTCTTTTACTCCAATATTGTAAAAACTTAAATTATTAATCTGATCTTCTAAGAACTTCTTACGGTTTTCCAGGTTACTCTTGAAGTTGTATCCTGTGCGAATTTGTTCCTCAATATTTTTCCCATTTGAATTAATTAAAATATTTTTTTCAGCTAGTATATCAAGTTCTTTTTGTAGATTAGCTATCTGTTCATTTAGAACTTTTTGTTCTTCAGTAGCAGCTTCAAGTTCTTCTATTTTTATACCTAAAACTTGTTTTTGTCTTTCTATATTATCTAGAATTTCCTTACTGTTTTCATCAGCACTCTCTAGATTTTTCTTAGCAAACTCTATACTATTTTCTAGTTTAGTTTCTTCGTTTATTAAGCTATAGTAGTTATCTTTTAATTCTTCTATTTTTCTTTCAATTAATTCTAATTTACTCTCTTCGCCTGATTCTAACGAAGAGATTTCTTTGTTTATCTTTTGAATTTTACTTTTAGTTTCAGCATTTAAATTTTCTCTTTCTGCTAACTTATTCTCAAGGTTTTGTTTTCTCTCCTCAAGATATTTAATATCATCATTAATTTTTTCACTTCTCAGAGTTCTATTATTTTTTCTTTCTTGAATTACACTTAATTGTGATTGAAGAGATTCTTTTTTCTGAACCAACTCTAACTCTTCATCATGATATTTCATGTAAGTTCTATCTAGAGAAACTAAACTATTCTTAATACTTTCTAAATCTTTAATAAGCTCTTCTTGTCTACTTTCAAGTCCAAGTTTTTCAGATTCTTTCTCATGTTTAACTTGTAGTAAATCTGTAAGTCTTTTTTGATATTCGGTAATATTATAAACATTTAATAAAATATCTTTTTCTTCAAGTTCTTTAGAATAATCAAGATACTTTTGTGTTTTATTCTTTTGATTTTCTAAGATTTCATAACGACCTGAGATTTCTGAGAAAATATCATTTAACCTCATTAAATTGTCATTTGTTTTTTCTAATTTTAGATTAGTTTCTTTTTTCTTATTTTTATACTTTAATACACCTGATGCCTCTTCTATAATTGCTCGGCGATCGACAGGCTTAGATGAAATAATATCTTCTACCTTACCTTGAGTAATAATACTATAACTCTCTTTATTAATACCAAGGTCTAGATACATATCAGTAATATCTTTTAATTTTGAACGTTTATTATCAATGTAATACTCACTATCACCATTTCTATACAAACGTCTTTTAATTTCACAACTATCTTCTCCGTTAGAAAATGTTACCGCTACTTCAGCAAAGTTTTTTCTTTTCGCATCTTCAGTCCCCGAAAAGATAACATCTTTCATGCTACTACCACGTAAATTTTTAGCTGATTGCTCCCCTAAAACCCAACGAATAGCATCAATTATATTACTTTTTCCCGAACCATTAGGCCCAACAACACCGATTAAATTATTTTTAAATTCAAACGTTGTCTTCTTCTGAAAAGATTTAAAACCTGTAACTTCAACCTTTGCTAATTTCATCTCTTTTTCCTTTCATTAATTTTAAATATCTTTATAATCAAGCTTTTCTAATGCTTGTTTTGCTGAAAGCTGTTCAGACTCTTTTTTTGTAGTAGCTGTCCCACTTCCATATTGTTTCCCATCAATTAAAACTGCACTTGTAAAAGTTTTAGAATGTGATGGTCCACTTGAATCTAGTACTACATACTCAATTTCACCCAATTTAATTTTTGAAATGTACTCTTGCAAGATAGTTTTATAGTCTACAAAACTGTGATATTCAAGATCTTGAACTTCTCTAAATAATGTATTATTTAAGAAAGTTTTTACAACTTCAAGATTTGACTCTAGGTACATCGCTCCTGTGAAAGATTCAAAAATATCGGCAAGTAAGGCTGCTCGACTTCTTCCACCCATCTTTTCTTCACCTTTCCCTAAGTAGATACATTTATCTAAACCTAGTTGTAAAGCATATTTAACCAATGTTTTTTCACAGACAATAGATGCACGTAGCTTAGTAAGTTCCCCTTCAGGAAGCTCAGAAAATTTTTTAAATAAAAATTCACTTGTTGTAAGTTCAACAACAGCATCCCCTAAAAATTCCAAACGCTCATAATTCAGATGCTTCGCAATTCTTTTCTCATTAGTATAAGAAGAATGAGAAAATGCATTTTTAAAATTTTCACTGAATTTCAACTTAAAACCATACTCTTCATTTAAATTGTTAAGTAATCTTTCTATATATGTTCGCTCCATAATAGTTCTCCTTTCTTTTATTATTAGGAGAAACTCAATAATCTTACATAAATTGATTAAGTTCCTCCCATAAAATTTTTATCTTATTTCAACAACTATATTAATCTAATAGAAACTCAGAGAACACATCATTTCCATAGAATAATCCTTTTCTAGTTAAACGAAGTTTATTACCTTCAATCTCTAGGTATCCTTCTCTTATGTTTTTATCAATCACACCTTTGAAGATTTCTTCTGCTCTTTTTCCATACTTTTCTTCAAAAATATCTAAATCAACACCTTCTAAAAGACGTAGTCCTAAGAACATTTCCTCTTCAATTTTTTCCTTAAGTGTTACAGTATTTTCTTCACGTCTTGCATGTCCTTTTTCTAACATACTATCGATATAGAATTTTAATGCTCCTTGATTAGCATAACGAACTCCATCAATATATCCATGTGCCCCCGCACCAAGTCCATAGTACTCTACATTCTTCCAGTAACTACTGTTATGAACACTCTCATGACCGGGTCTAGCAAAATTACTGATTTCATACTGTTCATAACCATTTTCAGTTAAGAAGTTAATAACCTCATTGTACATTTTCTCTTCTGTCTCATTCGAAGGCAATGTAACTTTCTTATCTCTCACTTGATTATAAAGCTTAGTTTTCTGTTCCAGAATCAATGAATAACATGAAATATGACTAATATTGTATTCTGCAACCTTCTTCATACTGTCATATAAATCATCCATAGTTTGCTTAGGTAGAGAAAACATTAAATCGACATTAATATCCTCAATTCCATGTTTTTTACAATTAGCAATCGCCATATCAACATCATCAGCAACATGTCCTCGTCCAAGAATTTTTAACAATTCATTATTAAAAGTCTGAACCCCCATGCTAATTCTATCAACTCCGTAGCCCTTTACCAAAGCAACCCGAGAATCGACAAGATCCTCAGGGTTAGCTTCAAAAGTAAATTCACGCAGTTGTTGTGGAATTTTATTTCTAAGTGCAGTTAGTAGACGATGAAGTTGTTCATCACTTAATGCACTCGGTGTTCCTCCACCAATATAAATAGTTTCAACATTTTGAATGTTTTCCATACTCTCGATTTCTTTGATTAAGCAATCTATATATTTGTCGACAGGTTGTCTTTGTATATAAAACTTATTGAAATCACAATATGAACAAATATACTTACAAAATGGAATATGAATATATACTCCGCGTGGATAACTCTTCATTATTCTTCATCCATTTTCAGAACAGCCATGAAGGCATCTTGAGGAACCTCTACGCTACCTACAGCTTTCATTCTCTCTTTACCTTTTTTCTGTTTCTCTAATAGTTTACGTTTCCTACTAATATCCCCTCCATAACATTTAGCAAGAACGTTTTTACGCATCGCTTTAATAGTTTCACGAGAGATAATTTTATTTCCAATTGCAGCTTGAATAGGAATTTCGAATTGTTGTTTTGGAATAAGTTTTTTAAGTTTTTCTACAATAACTTTACCACGTTGATAAGCAAATTCTCTGTGAACGATGAAGCTTAATGCATCGACTTGTTCACCATTTAATAGAATATCCATCTTAACAAGATTACTATCTTTATACCCTGTTAATTCGTAGTCGAATGATGCATATCCTTTTGTATTAGATTTAAGTTGATCGAAGAAATCAAAGACGATTTCTGATAAAGGTATATCATAAGTAATATTAACCCTTGTATCATCGATATATTCCATATTTAAGAAAATACCACGTTTCTTCTGACAAAGATCCATAACAGCACCTACATAGTCATTTGGTACCATAATGCTCGCCTTAACAAATGGCTCAGTAATCTTATTGATTTTTTGCGGATCAGGCATTTCTGATGGATTTGATACATCTACTAAAGTTCCATCAGTTTTTTCAACTTTGTAAATAACCGATGGTGCAGTTGCGATGATATCAATATTAAATTCACGTTCAATACGCTCTTGAATAATTTCCATGTGTAACATTCCTAAGAAACCACATCTAAATCCGAATCCAAGTGCTTGAGAAGTTTCAGCTTCATATTGTAAAGCTGAGTCATTAAGTTCTAATTTTTCTAATGCTTCACGTAAGTCATTATATTTTGATGAATCGATTGGATATAATCCACAGAATACCATTGGATTTAATTTTCTATATCCAGGTAATGCTTCTTTAGCAGGATTATTTGCTAATGTAATTGTATCCCCTACTCGAGTTTCACTTACATTTTTAATAGATGCACAGATAAATCCTACATCCCCTGCAGTAAGTTCATCAACAATTTTCTCTTTAGGTGTGTGAATACCAACTTCAGTAACTTCGAACACACCACCAGTAGCCATCATCTTGATCTTATCTCCAGCTTTTACAGTACCGTTTTTAATACGAACTGAAACGATAACTCCTCTATACGCATCGTATAATGAGTCAAAGATTAATGCTTGTAGTGGTTCAGCAGCATCTCCTGATGGAGCTGGAATATATTCTACTATTTGTTCTAAAATCTCATCAATACCAATACCAGCTTTAGCAGAAGCTAGTACGATATCGTCTGTTGGTAATCCAATTACATCCTCAATTTCAGTCTTAACTTTTTCAGGATCCGCTGCAGGTAAGTCAATTTTGTTAATAATCGGAATAATTTCTAAATTATTGTCTAGTGCTAAGTATACGTTAGCTAATGTTTGTGCTTCAATTCCTTGAGCAGCATCGACTACTAAAATAGCACCTTCACATGCTGCAAGAGAACGTGATACTTCATATGTGAAGTCTACGTGTCCCGGTGTGTCGATTAAGTGGAAAATATACTCTTCCCCATTTTTAGCAGTGTATTGTAATTGAACTGCATTAAGTTTAATTGTAATACCTCTTTCACGCTCAATATCCATTGAGTCAAGAAGTTGTGCTTTCATTTCACGTTGTTCTAACGCCTTTGTTTTCTCTAAAATTCTGTCCGCAAGAGTCGATTTCCCGTGGTCAATATGTGCAATTATAGAAAAGTTCCTTATTTTCTTTTGCCTTTCATTTCTTTTATCCATTTTATTCTTCCTTTACAAATCTTGTTTTTCTACGTAGTCTTTAGCTGTATAATACGAAAAACCATCCCTTATCAGCTTTTCAATCAGCTTTTGTTTAAGCACATATCCTTCATATCTGCGACTATAGCTTTGATAAGCCCTTCTAAAATGCTCATCTAATATTTCGTCTTCATTCTCATCTTCATAGTCTTCGAAAAATATGTCAAACACCTTTCTTATTATATCAGATGTAAAGCCATTTGTATAAAGTTTTTGTGTTATTTTTTGAACTTTTTTATTTTTCGTTTCTCTTCTTACTTTATACTCGCGTTCAATAATTTTATAAAGCATTTCTATCATTGCTTCTTCAGTACAAATCTTGGCAATATTTTCATCTATAACATCTTTATCTAAGCCTTTTTCTAACAGTTTTCTTTGTATCCAGTAAGGACCTTTTAAATTAAGATTAAAATAATCTGTTACTGCAGCTTCTACATAGTGATCATCATTCAAATAACCAATTTCTATTAACTTTTCTATTACTTCATCAATAACATTGGGTGCAATCTCTTTCTTCTGAAGATATTCTCTTATATCCTGCTTAGTTCTAAGACCAAATTGTAAATAATGTACTGCTTTACTATAGGCACTTTCGATACTCTCATGAGCTATGATTTCTTTTAGTTGCTCTTTTGATAAATCTATTTTTTTTATAAGTCCATACTTAATTATCGTATCTTCAGAAACATAAAAATGTTTACCATTTTCTAATTCTATTTTATACTTAACTTTTAGCTTTGTTATATTTGTAACTTGCAAATTTACACCTACTTTCTACATTTCTCACTAAAAAATTCTTACTTTTAATTTTATCAAAAATAATATAAAAAAGGAAATGTTAAAAAAGATTAACGAAATCTAACTAGTACAAAAAAATTAGTTTCGTTAATCATTTCCTTTTTATTTACTCTAAATTTATATCTAAACCTAAATTATAAAGTTAAATGCAAAAAATTCTAGATAAATAAAAATCTTCTTATCTATCTAGAATTCATGTTCTTAAAGTTTATATTTAGGGTCTTTCTTTCTTAGCTCTAATTCTTTATCTGCAAATTCCTTCACATCATGTTCACTATCGATAATTTCTTTAGCATATTCCTTTACATCAGCTTTTAAAGATTTTCCTTCTACAACAGAATCTTTACTTAAATTATCCAAGATAGCTTGATCTTTTTTAGTAAATTGTCTATTATCATCATGTTTTTTTATTGCTAATCTTATCATTTTACGACGTAAAAATGTTTCCTTCACTATATCTTGATAGCTTCTTGTCCATGATAAAAATAATACAAATAATAATACGATACCCATATATCCTAATGCGGGATACGCATAAGAAATTAAATCTTTGAACCCAGCAAAACTACATAGATATCCAACAACAACTATTATAATTATATTAATTTTCAACTTCTTATCATCATTTGAAGAAAAACGTTTCGCTGTTGCATAAAACAAACTAAAAGCAGTATTAAAGATTAAAGCAAAAATAACTAATGCATAAAAAACAGCCAACCACGGATTAATATCCTTTACAATTTTTAATATCGGTATTTCAGCATCTATTATATCAGCACTATTAGCAAAAAGAGTTGCTGTTGCGAACAGAATTAAAACCCCTACCATTATACCACCAAGAGCTCCACCTTTTTTAGCAACACCTATTCTTACGACTGAGCCACCTAGAACAAATGCCATAGACACACCAGTTAACACGCAAAGAGAAAAGTAGTTAATTACAGATATCCAAATATTTGGCATCGAAGATGGAATAGTTTTAGAAACTTCATCCAACACACCATAATCATAACTCTTCCCTACAAATGTATAAACTGTTATTAACAATATCAATACAAACACTATCGGAGTGAAAATCCCTAAAATACTAGTTATCTTCTCAAAATCCAAAAATGCCACAATTACTATCATAACTGCACAAAGAAGCGCTCCAGCCCAATTCGGTATTCCAAATTGTTGCTTTAAATTCGCTCCAGCACCAGCTATCATGACAAAACCTATAACAAAATTAGAAATTATTAAAGTCCAGTCTATTATCTTATTTAAAATTGGTGTAGTTATTTCTCCAAAAACTTCTTGGTGATTATTAGCTTGATAATAAGAGCCTAATGTCAATATAATTTTCCCAAAAATCATATTCAAAATTCCTAAAACTACAACACCAATTAATCCTATTCTACCAAAACTTAAAAAGTATTGTAGAATATCCTGTCCGGATGATAAACCCGCTCCAACTATCACACCAACATAAGCTAGTGCTATTCTTAATGATTCATTTTTCATTTTTACCTACCTTTCTTGCTATATACTACTTATAAATATCTTTTATTATGGGAGTGACTCAAAAATCGTGATTTCGAAGAAATCGATTTTGTCGAGTCACCCCCGCACAGTTTATTAGATATCTAAAAAGCTTTCATAAAGCGAATTTAGATATCAATAAACCACTGCGTCTATGAATTATCATATACACTTTTTTTAAAATTTAGGACTTTTGAGTCAGCCTCCCTCTTGTTTTCTTACTTTTCAATATCCAGCTACTAACTTACCATATATTTCTATTACTGTAATTGTTACGCTGAAAATTTATAATATCAATTACTTTTTTTAAATAATTTGTCACTTGAAGAATAAAGTTTTCATAATAGCATATTATTCCATGATACAATTAAAGAAAAAATAAATCAAGAATGAAGACTCAAAAGATAAAAAAATAATTCAAAACCTTAATATTAACTCTAAACGAGACAATAATAAAAAAATTAAAAAACCTTATTATATCAATAAAAAACAAAAAATTAAACATCAAAAGAAAATCTTCGAGTAACTAACTTGAGGATTTTCTTATATTTTTAAGTTTATACATTAATATAATTTATCAAAAATCACATCAAAAAGGAAATGTTAGAAAGAAAAAAATTCCCAAGCCATAAAGCTTGAGAATTTTTATATTTTCCGTATGAAAATTTATAATTTTAGACAGAAAAATTATTTTTTAATTAATCCTTCTTTTTGCAGATACTCTTTTGCTACATCATACGCAGATTTTCCTTCTACATCAACTTTGTAGTTCATCTCTGTCATTTCTTTTTCTGTTATTTTTCCAGCAAGTTTATTTAAGATATTTTCAAGTTCTGGATGTTTTTTTAGAGTCTCTTCTCTCAATATTGGTGCCCCTTGATATGGTGGGAATAAATGTCTATCATCATTTAATAATTTAAGTTTATTAGTAATTATTTTACTATCCGTTGAGAACACATCAATAATATTTACATCACCATTTGAGATTGCTTGATATTTCAGTGCTATTTCCATAGTTTTAACACTTAGATTTAGGTGATAAAGATTTTTAAGCCCTATTCCACCATCTTCTCTATCGTTAAATTCTAACGAGAATCCAACTTTTGCAGAATTCTCTACGAGTTTTATGTCCGAAATATTGTTAATCTTATTCGCTTTTGCGTAGTCTTCTGTTACTGCTAATGCATATGTATCTTGGAATTTTGTTGGTTTTAAGTATACCAGTTTATCTTGTTCAAATATTTTCTTACGTGCAACCTCATACACTTCATCAGGATCATTAGAAGGAACAGTTTCTGGTTTTTTTAATAAAGTTGTTGTAACTGTACCTGTAAACTCTGGATAAATGTCAATACTTCCACCTTTTAAAGCTTCATATAAGAAACTTGTTTTACCAAAATTAGGTTTTACTTCAACATCGATTTTAGTTTCGTCTTCAATAAGTATTTTATACATATTAATTAATATTTCTGGTTCAGCTCCTATTTTCCCAGCGATAACTAATTTATCGTTTGACATTTTCCCAATTGGGAAAAAGCTTATTGTTAAAGCTACTACAGCTGCAAGTAATGATGCTAAAATTGTTTTTGGTTTTTTATCTTGTAAGAATTTAATTATCAATCCGAATACAATTGCTAAAATTGCTGATGAAATTGCCCCAATCAAAATTAATGCTGAATTATTTCTATCTATTCCTAGTAAAATAAATGAACCTAATCCTCCTGCTCCAATTAAAGCAGCAAGAGTAGCTGTACCAATAATCATAATACTCGCAGTTCTAACACCACCCATTAGGATTGGCATTGCTAAAGCAAGTTGGTATTTTTTTAACTTCTCTAGTTTTGTCATACCAAACGCCGTTGCTGCTTCTTCTAATGATGAATCAATCTCCGATAATCCAGTAATCGTACTTTGTAATATTGGAAATATAGCATATATAACTAATGCTACAACTGCTGGTAATGTACCAATTCCCGTAAATGGAATAAATAAACCTAGTAATGCAAGAGAAGGAATCGTTTGAAAGATACCAGTAATTTGTAAAAACCATTCGCTTGTTTTTTTATTTCCTGAGATAATTATTCCTAATGGAACGGCGATAAAAACGGCAATAATAAGTGATAATAATGAAATCTGTAGATGTTCAAATAATCCAGTCATCCAATCACTTTTTCTTTCTAAAAATGTATTTACTAAATTCATTATTTATCCCCCCTTGCAAAAAATTCACGAACAAAATCATCCGCAGGATTTTCTTTTAATACTTCTGGTGTAGCAATTTGAACTACCTTACCATTTTTTAAGACACAAATTCTATCAGCAAGTTTCATCGCTTCATCCATATCGTGAGTTACAAAAACAGTAGTCATTTTATATTCATTGTGTAAGGTTTTTATTAAATCTTGTAATTGAACTTTACTAATAGGATCTAATGCAGAAAATGGTTCATCCATCAGTAAAATTTTAGGATTAGCAATTATCGCACGTAATATTCCCACACGCTGCTTCTCTCCTCCAGAAAGTTCCTTTGGAAGTCGATTCATATAATGCTTAGGATCTAATCCTACTTTTGTTAATAAATCCTCTGTCTTTTCTTTGATTTCTTTTTTTTCAAAGTTTTTCATTTCTGGAATTAGCGCAATATTTTCTGCAACTGTAAGATTTGGAAATAATGCAATTTGCTGAAGAACATATCCAGTTTTAAGCCTTAATTCTCTCAAATCATAGTCTTTTAATCTCTTATCCTCAAAATAGATATCACCGTCTGTTTGTTCTATCAATCTATTTATTAATTTTATGGTTGTTGTTTTTCCACTTCCACTTGGTCCTACAAGAACAAAAAATTCTCCTTCTTGTATTTCAAAACTTAATTCATCAAGTATTAAACCATTTGTGGAACAACATAATGAAACATTATTATATTTAATCATTTTATATTTCTCCTTTCAATACTAGTTTTTCAATATTTTTCTTCATATTGTCGTTAAAAATCGTATAGTATTCGATAAATAATTTTTGTTGTTCACTTGAAAGTTTACCTATTGCTTTTTCTTCAGCCTCTCTAAGAGGATCCAAAATTTTTGATACGTATAAATATCCTTCTTTTGTCAACTTAATTATTTTTTCTCGCCTATCTTTTTCTTGCTCTTCAAAATAAATATATCCCTTTTCCTTAAAAGCCTTCATAGCTGCATTAACTACTTGTTTCGTAGAATATGTTTTTTCACAAATTGTATTTTGAGTTATACCATCCTGTGTATAATAAAGACAGGTTAATATTAATAATGATTTACCTTGCAAACCATTTTTTCTAGCATAGTACTCATATAATGAGTTGTTTTCATCTTTTTTTCTAGAAAACATACTTGAGTTTTTCAATAGACTATTCATTTATTAGCACTCCCCACATAAAGCCATAAATAATATCCATATAATTATGAACAGACTCTAAATCATAAAATTTAATTGTTTCTTTACATTTACATTTATTTCATTTTCTCTAATATAATTTTATACATCAATTATTTTTATTCATATAAACAAAGAAACTCAATCCAAATCAGTAAAATCTTTTGACTATTATCTTATTAAAAAACTTATTAGTAATTTTTAAAAAATACTAATAAGTTAATTTTACTCTTGCAGTTTACAATTGTCAATAATTTGATTTTCACAAAAATAGACAATCAATAAATATTTTACCAATTGTCTTAAATTTTTATTAAATTTATATCTGAAAATACACAGAACTATTTGTTTTCTATTCTTTGTTTTATCTTATTATAGCGACGAATAACATTAATACGTTCCAATAATTGCGGCAATAATATAATAACAATAATAATTGAATTAATTACTTTATTTAGTGTTTCTCCGAAGAACCCTATCAATAGTCCTTTATTTACTATAGAAATAACCAGATAAATACAACATAATATTATCACTCCTAGATTTAACATCAATGATATTTTTGAATTGGTATTCTTCGTACTAATATTCTCTATTTCTTCATCTGATAACTTTTCTAAAAGTAGTTTTTCTTTTTTAATAATTTCTCTAGATATTCCAAATACTATCAAGTAAATAATACAAAATATCAATGAAAATACTTCTAATAAAATTTCTGAATTCATAATATTCATCTCCTTTCAGATTTATTATATCCTATTACCTGTACAAAAAATTACCCATATATATATATATAACTTGGAATTAATATCGTTATTTATAAATTAATTCATTTCATATACTAGTTAAGAAGTCCCTAGAAATGGAGAAAGGCCCATCTTTCGATGAGCCATATATTATGAAAAAAATATTATTAAGTTTTGTTATACTTATATTATATAACTTAAACCTTATGTGAACTTTAGACTATAATTAAAATAAAACTAAAATCGAAAAATTTTGAAAGTTTTTCACAACAAAATTAATCCTTAGATGAAACATATATTATACCGATTAAAAACTAACAACTATTTCTAAAATTAAGAAGGGTCCGTCTTTCAACGGACCATATATTTTACCGATTAGAAGCTGAATATTCCTTATAGCTTCGTTCTAAAAGTCTATTATCTGTAGCTTGTACTAATCTTAATTTCATTGAAATAAAAAATATATCAACTAGCCTATGAAAAAAATATATTAATCTTTTATTTTAATACTATAAATTATAATATATAATTAAATCACGCTTGAATTTACCGATTTTTATAACTTTTATTATCTTTCATATTTTCTTTATTAGATACAAAAATTCTTAATTATTTTAAACTTTATTTCTCCGCAATTAGTGCTACATAACCACCTTTGTCATAGCCTTCTATAGGCTCTTCAACACTATCATTGGTATAAATTGGATGCGCAACAAGTGTTTGCATAAAACGAATATTCTTCATTTTTAGTTCATCTTTTATAATACTTAATTTTTCTATTGGAGAATGAAATATACCTGATTTTACAAGCTCAATTGGATATGGAAGAGCAGGCTTAATTCTTGAAAATAATTTCTCATCATATCCATCGGCATATTTTGCAAAACTATACAATATTCCATAAGCACTTTCTACAGGAACATCTAATAGAATAAGACTTCCTCCTTTTTTTAATGCATTATAGCAATTTCTATAAGCTCTACTTAAATCAGCAATATAGGTTGAACAACCATTAAGATAAATAACATCGTATTCTTCATCTTTTAACAAAGTTGTTTCAGCATCTCCTATTTCTACTTTGACTCCTCTTTTTTCAGCAATTTTTGCCATATCTGTAGATGGTTCTAAACCATATTCTACAATTATATCATATTCCCTTTTTAAAGCAGACTCAAAAAGTCCACTCCCACAACCTACCGATAAAATTTTATCTTTTTTCAATGGATTTAGACAAGCATGAAGTAATTTTAATTCACTTTCAAATACTCGATTATTAGTTAAAAACCATTGATCATATTTATCAGCATAACCATCAAACATTTTTGTATTTGTTTCCATAAGGTACTCCTTGTATATTTTTTAGTTATTCTTTATAAACTCTATCAAAAAATTTTAATTCATATTCATTAGCCTTCTTAAATAGTTTAAATAATTCATTTTTATCATAATCTGAAATATCCCAATATCTTTCATTTAAATAGTCTATACATCTCTCATAAAAAATTTTATAGTTATCAGAAACATAATCAATTACAAACTCATAATATTTATTATGAAAGTTATCCATTTGTTTTTCAGCTTTAGTAAATATGTAATTATAACTTAGCATACAGTTCATTAGAACAATCATTAATTTAAAGTTATCCTCATCTTCAGAAAAACTCATTATAAAATTGATATACTGTTTTGTCTCAAAAAATAATTCTATGTTATCATCATTTTTAAATTTTAAAAAGTCGACTCTTTTCTGTAGTTCTACTAAACCCGAAAATTCTATAAGTGAATAAAGTACTTCCCTTTCTTTTTTATTACCGGCTTTAGTGAGCGCTAACTCACACAACTTGACATATTTTTCCAGATAAAGCATATCTTGATATAGATATTGTTCAAAGGATTCATTCGATAAACTACCATCAATTAATTTTTGAACAAAAGGTTTGTTGAATCCCTCTTCCCATAATGGGGAAATCTTAATTTTAATCTCATTAGTAAACATTATGTATTCCTTCCTAAGATTAAGAAATAACTGACAGTTAATTATATTGACTGCTTATTATCAGATTATCACAAGCTATCTTTAAAGTAAATAAAGTTACATTTTAACGATGAAAGTTTTAATAACTAAAATTATTTATTAGAGATATTTTCCAGCATTATAAAGAGCCCCAAATACTATTTTAAAAATATTTTAGGACTCTTTACCTTATATTAAATTGTATAAATATTTAATTATTAATTTAAATATTTATTAT
>ERZ773044.16-NODE-16-length-149431-cov-45.0513_pt1 | contig 149431 bp, 151 predicted proteins | sample MGYA00511897_ERZ773044 | MGnify/ENA primary metagenome ERZ773044 (study PRJEB29015, sample SAMEA2738116) | human oral metagenome | biome: human oral; feature: human-associated habitat; material: saliva | place: China | collected 2170 ...
CATTCGATAATGTCTCTAAATTAGCATCTGCCGCAGGTGCTGTATACGTTTGATTAGCAGCAGGATCTGTATCCGTAGTAGCTGCATCCGTACGGAATGGATTATTTGTATCCAAAGCCTTTCCATTACGTTCATCTTTAGAACCTGAGTTTGCAATAGAGTTAGATTCTGAAGATTTTTCAGTATTTGTTGCTTTAATACCTACAGTAGCTTTTCCATTTGTCGGGTCTACTGCTGGTGCTTCTTTTTTCTCTTCTGGTTTTGTTTTTAGCTGTGTAGTTGCCGTAACAAGTTTATTGTATGCTCTTGTTAACTCTTCTTGTGTTTTCGCACTTTCTAATATTGTTTTAACTGTTCCTAATTCCACTTTTAATTTAGAAACACTATCTTCAGTTTTAGAGTCATATACTCCTGAAGCAATTTTTGATTCGATTTCTACAATTAAAGAACTTAGCTTTGTTTTATCCAAAGTAATTGTTTCAGATTTAACAACTGTTTCTTTAGAACTTTTTCCTACAATATTCCCAGTAATATTATTTTCCTCTGTCGCAGAAATTTGGTTTACTTGATCTTGAATATTAGTATCTGCTGCTGCTGCTGATCCTTGCCCTAAATACATAAAAAATGCTGCAACCGCTACTGAAGTCGCTCCAAAACTTGCTTTTCTAATTGAATAGCGAGTGATTTTCTCTGGATTATAATTTCCAACTATATTTTTACTTAATTTATTTTCCAAAACTTTTATCTCCTTTTTTCTATAAAAACTCATTTTTAAAATTTTATCTATCATGTTGTAATGCATTATATTCTAACTAGTTTAAATATAGTTTAAATCAACAATAGTAATCGTTTTATTTTATTATAATATATTCACTTATAAATTCAATAAAAATTAGGTTATTTCACATTTTTGTTACATATTTGAAATCATTTTGTAAAATTTTAGATTACATAATTATTTTTACAATATTCTATTAATATTTTTTTCTAAAATTTACATCTTATTTTCAACTTAGAATAGGATTTTTACATATTCTAACAAATATAAAAATAAATATTATTAATTTTATTTTCTTATTATTTTTCGAAGCGTTTTCATCGTTATTCTATATTTACTATAGGAAAATATTTAATTTATGAATTTTTCAAAAATAAATATGCATTGAATTTTTTATATTTATACAATATACTTGTATATGTAGATAACAAAAGGAGCTATAAATATTATGAAAAATAAAAAACTTGTTATGACTATTTCTTCAGTATTAGCTACAGTTGTTCTTGCAACAGGATGTGCTCAAAAAACTGAAGAAAAAAAAGAAGAAAATAAGAGTGGAGATAATAAAATAACTCTTACTTATGATCAACTTAGATCAAGAGAAAATACAATGGGAGCACTGTGGTATCAAAATGCTGCTGAAGTAGATGCTTTATACCAACAAGGTTATAATGTTGCTACTAGTAGATTAAAAGAATTACTAAAACAGCCTACTGATAAACCATACTCTATCGTATTAGACTTAGATGAAACAGTATTAGATAATGTTCCGTACCAAGTTAAAAATGTTAAAGATGGAACTGCGTTCAATCCAAAAAGCTGGGATGAATGGGTTCAAAAAGCCGAAGCTAAACCTGTAGCTGGAGCTAAAGAATTCCTACAATTTGCTGACAAAAATAAAGTTCAAATCTATTACATTTCTGACAGAACAGATTCTCAAGTAGATGCAACTATTAAAAACCTTGAAGCACAAGGTATACCAGTTCAAGGACGTGATCACCTAATGTTCAAAAAAGAAGGTGATAAATCTAAAGAGGGACGTCGTCAAGAAGTTATAAAACATACTAACCTAGTTATGTTATTTGGGGATAACTTAGTTGACTTCGCGGAATTCTCTACTACATCAGAAGCTGATAGAGATAAAATGTTTGAACAATTAAAAGCTGAATTCGGTGAAAAATTCATAATCTTCCCTAACCCACTATACGGATCATGGGAATCAGCAGTATATAAAGGTGAGAAAAAAGACGCTAAAGGACAATCTGAAGCTCGTTTAAACGCCTTAAAAGGATACTAATTTAAGAATAAAACAATAAAATCTAAATAGAAAATATAAGTGACTTAAAATGTAATAATAAAAAAATATTATTAAGTTACTTATATTTTTTTATATTTTAGTAAATTATTTACTTGATTGATAATCATTACGGGAGTATAATGATGAGTAGAAAGCTTTTTCAGAGCTTCAATCATTTATTTAAATATTTATTTTATAATAGGAGTTAAAAATGAAAAAAAATAATATTAAATACGTTCTTATCCCAGCATTTGCTGCTGCAGCGTTATTCCCTGTTTTAGCTAACGATAATCAAGCCAAAGCTAATGAAGATAAAGCTGCTACAACTTCAACTGTTAATAAACCAGAAACTACTAGCGAAAAAACTGCTAGTATTCCTAATACTAACAGTGTTGCAGAAACAACAACTACTCCTGCAAGTCCAGCTAACAGTGTAAAACCGGAACCAGCAGTTAATGTTGAATCAGCTAATAGTGCAAATGTGAATAACGAAGTTGTTAAACCAAAAGTTCCACTTACTGAAGCTGAATACAAGCAAAAAAGTGCTTTAGAACTTGCTCAGTTAATCCGTGAGAAAAAAGTTACTAGTACAGAACTTGTTGACTTAGCTTACAAAGTTATTGCAGAAGAAAATCCTAAATTAAATGCTGTTCTAACAACTGAAAATGGAAAAATTCCTAAAGCTATTGTTGATGAAGCATATAGAACTGCTAAAGAAATTGATAATCGTATTAGTGCTGGGAAACTAGCTGCTAACCCTGTTGATTGGAAAGCCCAACCATTCTTAGGTGTACCTGCTTTAATTAAAGGTCTTGATCAACTTAAAAATGGTGACTATACTAATGGTGTATATCTAAACAAAGGTAAAATTGCTGACGAAAGTGGTCCTGTAGCTAAAGAATTTGCTAAATTAGGTTTTGTTATACTTGGTCAAACTAACTATCCTGAACTAGGTACTAGAAATATCACAGATTCTAAATTATTTGGACCTGCTGGTAACCCTTGGGATCCTAGCCGTAATACTGGAGGATCTTCAGGAGGAAGTGCTGGAGCTGTAGCTAGTGGTATGGTGCCTATAGCTAGTGGTAGTGATGCTGGAGGATCTATCCGTATTCCTTCTTCATGGACTGGTCTTATAGGTTTAAAACCTACTGGACACGTGGTAAAATTCCCTCTAGTAAAAACTATCGAAGATGCTAAAGCTTACTTTGAAAAAACTGAATTAAGTAAACCAAAAACATTAGTAGAACCACCTAAAGATTTGAAAAAATTAAAAATAGCCTACACTCTTAAAACTCCACTTAAAGATCTTGAATTAAGTGAAGTTGCTAAAAAAGCTATTTTAGAAACAGTAGATTTCCTAAGAAAAGAAGGATTTACTGTTGAAGAAGTTAAAGAATTTCCTATTGATGGATATGAAGGAATTAAAACATACACTGTAGGAGGTATCGGAGAAGAAAGTTATGTTGAAGCTGTTAAAAACGTAACAGAAGAAAACAAACGTCAACTAGATCCTACAACTTACGGATTAGGAACTTCTTCATATATGGGACTAAATGCAAATACTGATGTTTCTTCAGTAAAACCACTATCTACATTTATAGATCAAATGAATGCATTTTATAAAAAATATGATTTATTCTTAGTCCCAACTAACGCAGTTACTGCTCCATCTAACGATAAAAAAGTAGATCCATATATAGAGCCAGATATTGCAGAACAACTATATAATATTAATAAAATTAAAGATCCAAAAGAAAGATTTAATTTATTAACTAAACAATGGTTACCAATGACAAGACGTTCTCCATATACTTGGGTGTTTAACTTATCTGGAAATCCTGCAATTTCACTACCAACATATCTAAGTGATAAAAATCTACCATTCGGTGTAATGTTCGCAGCAAAAGATAATTCTGAAAAAGTTCTTTTAGAAATTGGTCAATACTTCCAAGACAGACACCAATTCAAAATGAATCCAGCTATCAGAAGTACAAATGTTTCTGAAAATGGAAATAAAGTAGGAATAAATGAAGATGGAACTAAATTTGAATACGCAGTTCCAACTTACGCACCTTCTGTTGCAGAATTACCAATATTAAATATCAATAATGGAACTGCTACTATTTCAAGTAAATCTGAAAATTCACAAACTACTTCTGTTAAAGAAGAGAAAAAGGTAGTGAATACAAACAAATTAAATTCAGTCTCTAAAACTCTTCCAAATACAGGAGAAAGCACAAACAATTCCCTATCAGCAATTGGACTTTCATTCCTTGCTTTAATAGGATTACTAAAACGCAAAAATAATAATTAGTATTAAATTAATATAAATACGGTTGATTCCTATAATTGACCGTATTTATTTTATTTTCCAAAAAATATATTTTTTCCTAATCTTTATATAATCTTAATTAAAAGAAAACCATAATAATATTTTTTCATTTCATCAAATTATTTTCTTGATTGATAATCGGTATCGGAGTATAATGGTATGTAGAAAGCTTTTTCAAGGCTTAAATCATTATTTAAAATAGGAGCTAAAAATGAAAAAAAATAAGATTAAATATGTACTTATACCTGCTTTTGCAGCTGCAACATTATTTCCAGTATTAGCTAACGATAATCAAGCTAAAGCTAATGAAGATAAAACTACAGCACCTTCAAATGTGAGTAATACAGTTAGTACTAGCGAAAAAACTACTGCTGTAAATAGCACTGATAACAATACTACTAATAATGCAGTTGTAACACCATCTACTAGTTCTGCTTCTCCAGTTAATGCTGTAGCACCAACTTCTAGTAACAATGAATCAACAAACAGTGCTAGTGTTGAAAACAAGGAAGTTGCTAAACCAACAATTCCATTCACTGTAGCTGAATATAAACAAAAAAGCGCTCTAGAACTTGCAAAACTAATTCGTGAGAAAAAAGTTACTAGTACAGAACTTGTTGACTTAGCTTATAAAGTTATAGAAGAAGAAAATCCTAAGTTAAATGCTGTTCTTACTACAGAAAATGGTAAAATTCCCCATGCTATTGTTGAAGAAGCATATAAAACTGCCAAAGAAATTGACAATCGTATTAGCGCAGGAAAACTAGCTGCTAATCCTGTAAATTGGGATGAACAACCATTCTTAGGTGTTCCTACATTAATTAAAGGATTAGATCCTCTAAAAAATGGAGATTCTTCTTACGGTGTGTATTTAAATAAAGGTAAAACATCTTCAGTAAGTGGAGCTGTTGCGAAAGAATTTGCAAAACTAGGTTTCGTTATCCTTGGACAAACTAACTACCCTGAGTTTGGAACTAGAAATATTACTGACTCTAAATTATTTGGACCTGCTGGTAACCCTTGGGATCCTAGTCGTAACACTGGAGGATCTTCAGGAGGAAGTGCTGGAGCTGTAGCTAGTGGTATGGTATCAATTGCGAGTGGTAGTGATGCAGGTGGGTCAATTCGTATTCCTGCCTCATGGACTGGGTTAATCGGTTTAAAACCAACTGGGCACGTGGTTAAATTCCCATTAGTAAAAACTATTGAAGATGCCAAAACTTATTTTGACAAAACAAAAATTAATAAACCAAAAACATTAGTAGAAGTTCCTAAGGACTTAAAATCACTTAAAATTGCTTATTCTTTAAAAACACCATTAAAAGATGTTGAATTAAGTGAAGATGGTAAAAAAGCAGTTCTTAAAGCTGTTGATTTCCTAAGAAAACAAGGGTTCACTGTTGAAGAAGTAAATGAATTCCCTATTGATGGTTATGAAGGTATTAGAACATATACAATAGGTGCAATTGGTGGCGGATATACTGCGGCAGCGAACTTAGCTAAAGAAAAAAACAAACGTGATTTAGATCCAGCAACTTATGCTTTAGGTACATCTTCATATAAAGGGAAAACTGCAAACACTGATGTGTCTTCTGCTAAAAACCCAACAATATATGCTAACCAAATGAATGAATTCTACAAAAAATATGATTTATTCTTAATGGCTACTAATGCGGTAACAGCACCATCAAATGATAAAAAAGTAGATCCTTATGTTGATCCAAAAGTTGAAGAACAACTTTATAATATTAATAAGATAAAAGATCCAAAAGAAAGATTCAATCTACTAGTTAAACAATGGGAACCTATGATGAGAAGAACACCATTTACATGGTTATTCAACTTAACAGGTAATCCGTCAATATCGTTACCTGTTTATAAGAGTGCAAACAACCTTCCTCTTGGTGTTATGTTCGCAGCTAAGAACAACTCTGAGAAAATACTTCTTGAAATGGGACAATTATTCCAAGATAACAATCAATTTGTGATGCATCCAAGTGTCAGAAACACGGTTGTTTCTGAAAATGGAAATAAAGTTAGAGAAAATGAATATGGTACAAAATATGAATATTCAGTTCCTTCTGATGCTCCTGTAGCTGATGCTCTTAAACCTTTCACTGGTAAAATCGATGGTCTTTCTGAAAATGGAAATAAAGTAGTTATTGATAAAGATGGAAATGCTGCAGAAGTAAATGTTCCTTCTGACGCTCCTGTTGTTTCAGAATTACCAGAACTAAACATTAACAACAATACAGTTACTGTGACTATTAAATCAAAAGATAAAGATATAAATGTTGATTTATACTCTACAGATAATAAAGATTTAACTTTATCTGCCAAAGATATCACTAAAAATGTAAACTTAGAAAATCTAAAAGATAAAGTTGTTGAAGATGCCAACAATAGCATTAAAGACAAAAAAGATATTACATCAATTAGAGTTGTAGATTTAGAATTACAAAAAGATAATACAACAGTAAAACTTGATGTTCCAAGAACAGTAAAAGTTGCTTTACTTCAAAATGAACAAAACAAAGATATACTTGTTTATCATATTAAAGAAGATAATTCTATTGAATTTGTTCCTTCATCTGTAGCTAACAATAGTTTACAATTTACGGTTAATCACTTTAGTAAATTTGCTATTGTTGCTAAAATTAAAACAGCTTTAGCTTCAAGCGAAAAAGATATTAATTCATCAGCCGTTCAAGAAGAGAAGAAATTCACAATAATCGACACTAGAGGAGCAAACTCAACTCCTGCTAATGCACCAAAAACTCTTCCAAAAACTGGTGAAACTACTGGTAAATCTCTAACTGCAATTGGACTATCACTTCTTGCTATAGTTGGATTATTAAAACGTAGAAAAAATAATTAATTGAAATATATAACCTCGGAAATAAGTTTCTATTATGAAACCTAAATTCCGAGGTTTTATTTCTTTGTAAATTTTAAATTATAACATGATTCATCTAAGTATATAAGAAAAAATATAGTCCATAATAAATATGAACTACATTTTTTCTTATAATTGTTCAGCTACCTTCAGACGAGCACAAGCTTTAGCTAAAGCTAGTTCTGCACGTCTTACATCAAGACCATCTTCTTTTTTAGCAAGACGATCTTCTGCACGTTGTAATGCTCTTTTAGCACGTTCAACATCAATATCTTTACCTAATTCTGCTGTTTGAACTATAATAGTTACTTCGCCTTTATGTGTTTCCACAAATCCTTCACTTACAGCTAGATATTCTTCACGTCCATCGGGAAAAATCACTTTAAGAGGCCCAACCTTTAATGATGCAACCATAGGAACATGGTTAGCCATTACACCAAGTTGTCCACTTGTAGTTCCCAATACAACCATAGAAGCTTCTTTAGCGCTATAAGCTTCTCCATTAGGAGTAACAATGCTTACACTTAAAGTATTCATTTATTTACCTCCTATTTGTATTATACTTCGACTCCTAGTTTACGAGCTTTTTCTAATACGTCTTCAATTCCACCAACTAGACGGAATGCATCTTCAGGAATGTGGTCATATTTACCATCTAGGATTCCTTTAAATGCTTCCACTGATTCAGATACTGGTACGTATGAACCAGGTTGACCTGTGAATTGTTCAGCTACGTGGAAGTTTTGTGATAAGAAGAATTGAACACGACGTGCTCTATCAACTGTTTTCTTATCTTCATCACTTAACTCATCCATACCTAAGATGGCGATAATATCTTGTAATTCACGATATTTTTGAAGAGTTCTTTGAATTCTAGTCGCAACTTGATAGTGTTCTTCTCCTACGATTTCAGGAGCTAATGCTCTTGATGTAGAAGCAAGTGGGTCAACGGCTGGGTAGATACCCATCTCTGTTAACGCACGCTCAAGGTTTGTTGTTGCATCTAAGTGGGCGAATGTAGTCGCTGGAGCCGGGTCAGTATAGTCATCGGCTGGTACGTAAATCGCTTGGATAGATGTAACAGATCCTTTTTTAGTTGATGTGATACGTTCTTGTAAACGACCCATCTCTGTAGCAAGTGTTGGTTGGTAACCAACGGCTGATGGCATACGTCCTAATAACGCAGAAACCTCAGAACCTGCTTGTGTGAAACGGAAAATGTTATCGATGAAAAGAAGTACGTCTTGTCCTTCTTCATCACGGAAGTATTCCGCCATTGTTAATCCTGTTAATGCTACACGCATACGAGCACCTGGTGGTTCGTTCATTTGTCCGAATACCATGGCTGTTTTATTAATAACACCAGAATCTTTCATTTCATAGTATAAGTCATTTCCTTCACGAGTACGCTCACCTACACCTGTGAATACTGATAATCCACCGTGTTGTTGCGCAACGTTGTTGATAAGCTCTTGGATAAGAACCGTTTTACCAACTCCCGCACCACCGAAAAGACCGATTTTACCACCTTTAATATATGGTGCAAGTAAGTCGATTACTTTAATACCTGTTTCAAGAACCTCAACGTGAGTTGATAATTCTTCGAATGTTGGAGCTTCTTTGTGAATTGAATCTTTACGAACTTCTGCTCCTGCTTCTTCACCGTGGTCAACTGCTTCACCTAACACGTTGAACACACGACCTAATGTGTAGTTACCTACAGGAACTGTAATTGGTGCTCCTGTATCTACTACTTCTGCTCCCCTATTTAATCCATCAGTAGATGACATAGCGATTGTTCTTACTACGTTATCACCAATTTCAAGAGAAACTTCAAGAACTAATTTTTCTTTTTTCCCATCGCCTTTTTCTATGTAAACTTCTAAAGCGTTTAATAGATTTGGCATATGCCCTGATTCGAATTTAACATCTACTACAGGTCCCATAACTTGGAGAATATAACCTTTATTCATATGTTGTATGCTAACTTAATAGCTTCTCCTTTCTCATTACTATTTTGTTGCTGCTGCTCCACTTACAATCTCTGTAATTTCTTGTGTAATTGCAGCTTGTCTTGCACGATTATATTTAATCGTAAGTGTATCAATAATATTTCCTGCATTATCAGTTGAATTTTTCATTGCTGTTTTTCTTGCAGAATGCTCACTAGCTTTACTATCTAATATACTTCCATAAATCATACTTTCAGCATATTGAGGTAGTATTACATCTAGCACAGCTGTCTCACCAGGCTCAAATTCGTAAGCTCCTGTAGGTTGTTGCTCTTCAGAATTTGCGAATTTATCAGTATTGTCAATAGGAAGAACTTTACTTTCAGTTACAACCTGTTGGATCATACTAACAAAGTGATTATAATGTAAATAAATTTCATCATATTCTTTATCAATAAAGTATCCTACTACTTTATTAGTAATTTGTTTAACCTGAGTGAAACTTGGCTCATCTGGTATATCTCTATAACTATCAACTACATTATAGCCATTTTTTCTAAAGAATTCTGCTCCATAGTTACCTATAGCAACAATACCATACTCGCTATTAGCATGTCTTTCATTAACAGTATTAACAAAATTTCTAATAACGTTCGAGTTGAATCCTCCACATAAACCACTATCACTAGTAATTACCACATAAAGAGTTTTCTTAGCTTCTCTTTTTTCTAACATAGGGTGTTTAATACTAGAACTTTTACCAAAAATTGTTCCCATCACTTCTTGCATTTTTTGCATGTATGGATTAAATTTTTGTGTATTTGATTGTGCTTTTAAAAGCTTAGATGTTGAAACCATCTCCATCGCTTTTGTAATATGACTAGTTTTCTTAGTAGAATTGATTTTATTTTTTATATCTCTTAGTGACGCCAATTAGTTCACCACCTTTACTCTACTACTTATCATCTTAAGCAAAAGTTTTCTTGAATGCAGCGATTACTTCATCCATAACTTCTGTTGCTGGTAAGTCTTTTGTTTCAATAATGTGTTTAATTGCTTCATTTTCATGAGCATCTAAGTATGAATATAATTCTTGTTCGAATCTGTGAATATCTTTAACTTCTACATCATCTAAGAATCCATGAGTTAAAGCATAAAGAATCATAACTTGTTTTTCTACTGGAATTGGTTTGTGTAAGTCTTGTTTTAATACTTCAACTGTACGTTTACCACGTTCTAGTTTTTCACGAGTCGCTGGATCTAGGTCAGAACCGAATTGAGCAAAGCTTTCTAACTCACGGTAAGAGGCTAAGTCAAGACGTAAAGTACCTGATACTTTTTTCATCGCTTTAATTTGCGCAGATCCCCCTACCCTAGATACTGAAAGTCCGGCGTTGATCGCTGGTCTAATACCTGAGAAGAATAAATCTGATTGTAAGAAGATTTGTCCATCTGTAATTGAAATTACGTTTGTTGGAATATATGCAGAGATATCACCTGCTTGAGTTTCTACGAATGGTAGTGCTGTGATACTTCCTCCACCGAAATCTTCATTTACACGAGCAGCACGCTCTAGAAGACGTGAGTGTAAGTAGAATACGTCCCCTGGGTATGCTTCACGACCTGGTGGTCGTTTTAATAGTAATGATAACTCACGATAAGCAGCTGCTTGTTTTGATAAGTCATCATATACGATTACTACATCTTTACCATTAAACATAAATTCTTCTGCCATAGCAACCCCTGCATAAGGTGCGATGTAAAGAAGTGGTGCTGGTTGAGATGCTGATGCTGTTACTACGATAGTGTAGTCTAAAGCACCGTGTTCTTTAAGAGTTTCTACAACACTACGTACTGTAGATTCTTTTTGTCCTATTGCTACATAGATACAAATTACATCTTGTCCTTTTTGAGCTAAGATTGAGTCGATAGCAACTGCAGTTTTACCTGTTTGTCTATCTCCGATAATAAGCTCACGTTGTCCACGTCCGATAGGTACTAATGCGTCAATCGCTTTAATACCAGTTTGGAATGGAACAGATACTGATTTACGTCCCATAACCCCTACTGCTGGAGATTCGATTGGACGACGTTTTGTAGTGTTAACTGGTCCACGACCATCAACTGGTTGTCCTAATGGATCAACTACACGTCCAATTAGTTCTTCACCTACAGGTACGTCCATTACACGTCCAGTACGGCGAACTTCATCTCCTTCTTTAATATCAGTAGTTGGACCTAAAATTACGATACCAACATTTGTGTCTTCAAGGTTTTGAGCAAGCCCCATAACCCCTGTTTTAGTGAACTCTACTAGCTCACCACTCATTATTTCATTAAGACCGTATACACGAGCAATACCGTCCCCTACTTCTATAACTGTACCGACATCTGTTGACTTAACTTCAAACTGATAATTTTCTATTTGTGATTTTAGTAATGAACTAATTTCTTCAGCTTTAATAGCCATTTATGTCCCTCCTTGTTTCAACTTCTTCTAGATTGAAGAAATTTTTGATTTTATAGCATTTAATTTCGCTTTTATAGTAGCATCAACTACTTTGTTATTATAAGTAAGTTTTAAACCACCTAGAAGACTTTCATCTACAAAATTATTAATTTCTACATTTTCTAGTTGTAACTCATTTTTAATTTTTTCTTTTAGATTTTCTAACTGTTCTTCAGTTAAAGGTGAAGCTGATTCAGCTTTAACAACAACATTTCTTGAATGTTTATTAAACAATTCAGTATACTGTTCTAAAACGAAATTAATTAATGAGATTTGCAGGTTACCTGCTAAGATTTTAACAACATTCACAACATATTTATTTACTCCTGCAAATGATGCGTCAATCAGGTTAATTTTTTTTATTTTTTCTAAATTAGGGTTGTTCATCAATGTAACAAAATCAGAGTTTTCATTAACAACTTTTGCAACTTCCTTTAACTCATAAGAAACTTCTTCTAAAGCGTTATTTTCTTTTGCAACTTCAAATAATGAATATCCAATTTTATTAGCTAATACTGACTTACTCATTATTTCACCCCTACCTCTTTAATGACTTTATCAACATATTCACTTTGTGTTGAGCCATCTAATTCTTTTTCTAAAATTTTCGAAGCTACAAGCACTGATAAATCAGCGATTTGTTTGTTGATTTCTTCAAGCGCTCTTTTCTTCTCGTCCTCAATGTCTCTTTGAGCATTTACTTTTAATTGTTCTGCTTGTTTACGCGCTTCTTCAAGAATAGCTTGTTTTTCAACCTTAGATTGTTCACGAGCATCTTCCATCATAACTTTGATTTCTTGTTGCGCATTTCTTAATTTTTCTTGATTTTCTTCAAGTAAAATTAGTGCTTCTTTTTGATTTTTAGCAGCATCATCAAGTTGACCTTCAACTAATTTTTGACGCTCATCTAACATATCAATAAGTTTGTCCCAAGCAAATTTTTTCAGTAATACTAATAAGATTAATACAGCTACAATGTTAATAGCCATATTTCCTAGATTAAAACCTTGATGAGAAGAGTGTTCAGTAGCTAAAAATACTAAATTTTCCATTTACTAAATGCTCCTATTCTTCATAGTTCTTTTGTTTACAGTATTATACTAAATTATTTAGCTAAGATAACGAATGAAATAACGATAGCTAAGATAGGTACTGCTTCTACAAGTGCGAATAATACGAAAGCATTTGATTTTAATCTTGACTCTAATTCTGGTTGGCGAGATACACCTTCGATAAATTTACCGAATAAAAATCCGTTACCGATACCAGCACCAACTGCTGCTAATCCTGCTGCTAAACCTGCTCCAATTAATTCTACCATAATTATATTTTCCTCCTTGGATAATAAATGAATTTTATTAATTATTAGATTTTTGCACATATAGTGCGTTTAAAAAGATTAATGTTCATCACTAATTTTATGTGATAAATAAATGAATGTTAAGACAGTAAAGATATATGCTTGGATAAATCCTATAAATAGAGAGAATCCTTTCCATACTACTAATCCTGCCATACCAGCTATTGCACCAAAGAATCCTACTGTTGTAAGTGTAGCTAATAGTGCTAATAATATTTCACCTGCATAGATATTACCGAATAAACGCATTGAAAAAGTCATTAAGTTTGTGAACTCTTCAATAACTTTGAACGGTGTAATACCTATACCTGAAGAAGTATATGTACCAAAATAGTGTTTAACTCCTTTATACTTAATTCCTGCAAAATGAGTAAAGACAATCACTAATAATGCAAGAGAGAAAGTAAATGTTGGATCGGCTGTTACAGAGTTGACATAGACTACTTCATTGTAACTAACTTCTATTAAAACACCTATAGTATTTGCTACTGCAACAAGTGAAATAATTGTTAGAGCTGTCGCCCATAATCCTTTACCATATTTTTTCCAGTTAACATTACCTTTGATGACATTATCACTAACGAAATACGCAAGTAATTCAACCGCATTTTGACGTTTACTATCTGGTCTTAATTTTATTCTACTAGTTAGAAACATCACAATAACAAAGGTAAGTAATACTGTTATTAAAGTTGTGATTACACTAGGAATATTAACCGTTATATCATAGCCAAATAATTTGGTAATAAGATATGTGTGTTTTTCCATATATTCCCCTCACCTCTTTTCTTAAGTAACTTTTAGATTTCTAAATCTGTTGTAATATAAAATTAGAAATACATAATCATATTATAATATGATTTTGTAATATTTGCTAGCGATTTCTTAAATTTTATATGATTTAATCAAAAATAATCTACTATTATTTTGTTCCGAAGATTCTGTCTCCAGCATCCCCTAATCCTGGTACAATATAACCGTGATCGTTTAATTTTTCATCTAATCCTGCAATATAGATATCTACATCTGGATGTGCATCATGTAAAGCTTTTACACCTTCCGGAGCTGCTATTAAACACATAAATTTGATATCGTTAACTCCACGTTGTTTCAATGAGTCGATTGCTGCAATTGCAGAACCACCAGTTGCTAACATTGGGTCAACAACGATAAAGTGACGTTCTTCTGGATTGCTAGGTATTTTAACAAAATACTCATGTGGTTGTAGAGTTTCTGGATCACGATATAATCCAACATGACCTACTCTCGCAGATGGGATTAAATTCATTAATCCATCTACCATTCCTAATCCTGCACGCAGAATTGGAACGAATACAATCTTTTTACCTGCAAGGCGTTTACAAGTAGTAGTTTGAATTGGAGTCTCTACTTCAACATCCTCAAGTGGAAGATCACGAGTAATTTCATAAGCCATTAAAGAACCTACTTCATTAGTAAGTTGTCTAAAGTCTTTAGAACCCGTTCTTTTATCTCTAATAAAAGATAATTTATGTTGGATCAATGGATGATCAAAAACATGAACTTTTGACATAATTATAGTTCTCCTTTGTATTATTATTATATTTATTTTACTCTAATTATTTCATTTTAACAAGGGATATCCGAAAATATTTTACTCCATTCAATAAATATTTTTTTATTAGTTTTGTTATATTACTAGACTTATACTACATAAAATATTACAATAATAAAAACAATATTTATGGAGATTTTAACATGCAAAGAAAAACATTATTAGGGACATTTTTACTTACTAGTATTTTATACTATATTGTTCCCCTACTTTTTTTGAAATTTTATAATGGAACTAGTGATAAAGCCGGTTTTATTTTGATTTTAGCTTACGGATTTTCATCATTTGCAATTACACTATTGGTAACATATTTTATACAAAGAACAATCTATACTCCGCTTCTAAGTATTATTTTAGCACTTCCACTATTTTTCATTTTTAACTCAAGTGCTTTAGTTTTAATACTTCTAATAATAGTATTTTCTTTTGTTGCCTATGCTTTAACTGCATTGATAAAATAAATAAGGAGATTATATGACTATATTCAAACGAAATTTACTAATAGCAACTGGTATATATATACTTTTTTATCTATCACCAATATTAGCTAATCCATTCATGGCTTTAAATTTATTAGAAGCCGCTGTTGTTGGAGTCTTAATTTTTGGTGGGTTCTATTTAAGTTATATTTTCATGTATACTAGTAAAAGCAAACTTGATGAGCGCACTAAAAATACTATAATTACAATATTTGTATTACTAATTGCTCTATTGATATTTTTTAATCCTTTCAAATTTCCAACTACATTTAATATTATTGTAAATAGATATTTAGCAATACTAATTCTTCTGCTGATATTAATTTTTATAATATTATTAGCAAGGAAGATGGATAATTCTATAATCCTAGTTTTACTTTTTGCACCATCAATTATCCAAGGATTACTAATGCGTCTATCATATAAGGCAATGCTATTTTATATTGCTAACCCTAACTTTAATTTATATCTAATAGTCGCTATTTTCATTGGATATTATATTTATAACAATAACAAAAATAAGTAAAAATTTAAAAGGTCAAACCATATTTAATTTATATGTGAAGCCCTCACCCAAAAAAAACTGATAATCTAGATATTATTTCTAGACTATCAGTTTATTTTTTAGTTATCTATTTCTACTTTTAAAATTTTTCCTGACACAGCATCTACTACCACATCATATTCTAATCCATTTGCACGAGCTTCTACATCATAAACGTATAAAGGTACTCCATTATTTTGAACTGCGTAATCATCCTCATACTCAGGTTTAATTTTTACAAAATTAATATTTTGTTCTGGCGTTGAAATTGCTTGTGCTACTATAGTGCGAATTTCTTGTTGTGATTTTACGTTTTGTACATTTTGTTGAGTGTTGATATTATTATTTTGAACATTTGAAGACTGGTTATCATTTTGTGAATTACTGTTTGAACCATTATCACTATTGTTACTATTGTTATTATTCCCACTATTATTTTGATTTGTTTGCTGTCCGACATTCAACTTCACATTCGAATACGCTTCTTGAATCTTAGCTCTTTGTGATGTTTCATACTTATCGTATGCATACGCTCCTACTCCTCCTGTCACTACTACAGCTAATGCACCAACAATTACAGGTTTTAGAAAGTTTCTTTTTGCTCTTTTAGGTTGTTCATTAAATTGATTTTCAGAATTAACAGTTTCTGTATAAGTTCCTTCTAGTGTTTCAATCTCATTATTATTAATATTTTTTGTCATTTTATTTACCTCTTTTCTTTATACTATTATTTTATATTTCTTTTATGAATCCTAAATGAAGATTATATATTATTTTAGTCATCTATTTTAACTTTTAAAACTTTTCCTGATACAGCGTCAACTACCACATCATACTCTAATCCGTTGGCACGAGCCTCAACTTTATACACATATAATGGAACTCTATTATTTTGTGGCGCATAATCATCCTCATATTTAGGTTTAATTTTTACAAAGTCTATATTTTGTTCATCTACTGATATTGTGTCTGCAACAATAGAACGAATCTCTTGTTGTGATTTAGCGTTTTGTGTGTTTTGTTGGGAATTGTTGTTATTGTTTCCGTCATTATTATTTTGATTTGTTTGCGATTCAACATTCATCTTCACATTCGAATACGCATCTTGAATCTTAGCTCTTTGTGCTGTTTCATACTTATCGTATGCATACGCTCCTACTCCACCTGTTAAAACTGCAGCTAATGCACCAATAATTAATGGTTTTAGAAAGTTTCTTTTTGATTTTCTTGGTTGTTCATTATATTCATACTGATCATTCATCGTTTCTTCGTAAACTCCTTCTAGTGTTTCAATCTCTTTATTGTTAATATTTTTTGTCATTTTATTTACCTCTTTTTCTTTATATTTTTATTATATATTTCTTTTATGAACGTTAAATGAAGATTTCACTTTTGTTTCTCTCTTTTGATATTTTTATTATATCTTTATTTTATGAACATTAAATGAAGATTTTTATTAATTTAAAATTTTCTACAATACAAAAAGCACACCTTCTTATTTTAAAGGTGTGCCTTCATTATTCTTAAAGATTCACTACAAATCTTGTTCCTTTTGGCTTATTATCTAAAACTGCTATTTTACCATCATGCAATTCTACTATTTTTTGAGTAATAGACAAACCTAATCCTGAAGAATTATCTTCAGTCGTTGTTCTTGATTTATCTACTTTATAAAATCTGTTCCAAACAAGTTTTTTCTCATCATCACTTATTCCAATACCATCATCAGCAACTTCAAGAATTATTCTATTTCTCCTAGCTAAACAAACTGTTACTTCCGTTTCAGCGTATTTTAAAGCGTTTGACAATAAATTATCTATCATACGCATAATCAAAGCTTCATTTGCAGAGATTGATATATTTTCTTCTATATTCATAGACAACTTTATATTTTTATTATCAAATAGAATTTTATAATCCTCTAATGTATGGCTAATCTTATCAGATAGTTTAAGTTCTTGTTTCGGGATTTCCAAACGACTATCTAGTCTAGATAATTCTAAAATCTGATTAATCATAGATGTCATTCTCTTACTCTGTCTTTCTATTACATCAAACGATTCTTTCGCATCTTCTATAGAATCCGTATATTTCGCACCATATTCACTTTCTGCCATTATTACAGAAATTGGTGTTCGCAGTTCGTGCGATACATCTGAACTAAATTGGCGTTCTCTTTTTGATGAATTTTCTAAAGTTTCTAACATCTCATTAAAAATTTTACCTAACTTGTGAACTTCATCAGTTCCTTCCTCTATATTTATCCTTTTACTTAAATCATTACTCTGAGCAATAGCCTCAGCTGTTTCTGTCATATCTCTTACGGGTTTCAATGAACTTCTTATTATCAAATATCCACCATACATTATTATAATAATAACAAACGGGCTACCAATACTTATAATTATAGGCAATATCCAACCATTAATATTATTGGTAACTTGAACAATACCTCTTACATATTTCCCATTACCTAATCTAGCTGAACTGGTTTCTAAATCATAATATAAATATTTATTATGGTTCACATCTTTATACTCAGAAATAACCCCAAGACTAAAATCATTTACTTTAAAATTTCTAGGCACCGACCCTGCAACAAGGTTACCATCTTTATCATATACAGATAATGTAACACCATCTTCAAATGGAGTAAACTTATCCTTACCACTTGAAATTTCCGTTACCTCTTCTATTAACTTTTTTTTAGATCCACTCTCTACAACACTATCTCTAACAAAAAATATCCCTATTAGTAACGATCCTATTAGTAAAACTATAAACGTTGTATACCATAATGTTATTTTAAAAGTTAAAGATACCTTTTTAAATGGAAAGAATGAAAGTTTCTTAATTTTATTTAACAAAGTATCCTAGCCCCCTTTTGGTATAAATAATGGTTTTTTCCGTTCCATTATCTAGTTTTTTCCTAATATTTTTTATAATTACATCGACTATATTCGAAGCACCATCATAATCATAATCCCAAACATGGTTGAGAATCTGATCTCGACTTAAGATACTCTCTTTATTTTTCATAAGATATTCTAGTACTTCATATTCCTTACCTGTTAAACCAATATTTTGACCATTTCTTAACACTTGCTTCTTCGAAATATCCAAAATTACATCATCGACTTGAATAACATTAGTCGCTAAACCATAGTTACGTCTCATCAGAACCCTTATTCTAGCTAATAACTCATCAAACTCAAACGGCTTTACTATATAATCATCAGCTCCGCTGTCTAGACCGATAATTTTATCCTCTAAAGTATCTTTTGCCGTTAACATTATAACTGGTGTATTATTTTTACTTTCACGAAGCCTTTTGATAAATTCATAGCCATCAACATTTGGCATCATTATATCAGTAATAATCAAATCATACTCACTATAACTAACAAAATCTAGAGCTTCCTCACCATCGAAACAGCTATCCACACTATAATTATTCTTTTTTAAATGTTTAGTAATTATTCTATTTAAATCGCGTTCATCTTCTACAACAAGAATCTTCATAAAAATCTCCTCATACTAAATTTCTTCTATATTTTACTTAATTCATTTATAAATGTAAAATAATAGTTATCAAATTCTATGGAATTTTAAATTCACATTTATTAACAAAATCAGTATATATTATATATATGAATTTAAAATGAAAAAACGACCTAAAATAGTAATTTATAAAATCACATATCTAAGTCGCTTTCGTTACTTTTATTCACTCTCTTCTAAATTATAAAGTAATTCATATAATGCTTTTGCATCTAGTTTTTCTTTTTCTTCTTTACTAATATCTCGAACTAACTCTCCACGGTGCAGTACTATTATTCTATTACCGTATTTCACCGCATCTTGAATATTGTGAGTAATCATTAAAGCTGTTAATTTTTTCTCTTCAATCTTTTGTCGAGTAAGTTCCATTATCTTCTTCTGTGTTTTAGGGTCTAATGCTGCTGTATGTTCATCAAGAAGCAAAAGTTTAGGTGTTGTCATAGTCGCCATTAAAAGTGCAATAGCTTGACGTTGGCCACCAGATAAAAGACCCATTTCACTATCTAATCTATCTTCTAGCCCTAAGTCTAAAGTCGCTAGCAATTCTTTAAAAAGTTTTCTATCTTCTTTTGTAGTTCCTGATTTAAAACCTCTAACTTTACCACGTCGTAGTGCTAAAGACATATTCTGTGCAACAGTCATACGAGGAGCTGTTCCATCAAGTGGATTTTGGAAAACTCTACTAATAAATCCTGCTCTCTTATGTTCTACTATATTACTTACATCTTTTCCTTCTATTAAGATTTCTCCACCATCTAGTGAGAACGAACCCGCTAAGGCATTAAGAAAAGTTGACTTCCCTGCTCCATTTCCACCAAGAATAGTAATAAAATCACCATCTTTTATTTCAAGACTAACATTTTTTAAAGCATGTTGCTCTCTAATAGTTCCTGGAAAGAATGTTTTATCTATTTTATTAATTTTTATAAATGACATTTTCTACGCATCCTTTCTCTTAGCTTTTAATTTTAATTGAGGTAGAGTTAAGAATATAGCAATTACTAAAGCTGAAACTAATTTAAAGTCATTAGCTCCAATAATATTTAATTTTAACACTCCAACTAGCAGTAATCTATAAATTATCGCACCACAAATTACACAAACTAATCTTGACGTAAAAGCCACATCTTTGAAGATTACTTCCCCAATAATAATTGCTGCTAACGCTACTACTATTACCCCGATACCACTGTTTACATCTGAATAACCATTGTTTTGTGCTAAAATCGCACCAGCTAAAGAAATAATTCCATTAGCAAGCATTAATCCTAAAATCGTCATTGTTTTTGTAGAAATACCTAATGCTGTCGCCATTTTCTCATTATCTCCTGTTGCAATTAAACTCTGACCTAATTCCGTTGAAAAGAATAAAGACATAGCAATAATAATTAATCCAGAAAGAATAATTCCAACAAATACAGTATCATAATGAGTTGGTAAGTTTAATCCTTGAATTTTACTGAAAATTGTATCTTTATTGATTAAACTTAAATTTGGTCTCCTCATAATTCTAAGGTTCACCGATAATAATGCAGTCATTGTTAAGATTCCTGCAAGTAAACTTGGAATTTTACAAACAGTAATTAAGAATCCCGTAACAAGACCTGCTAACATACCTGCTACTATCGAAATCAATGTAGCTATAATAGGGTTGATCCCATTATGTATACAAATAACACAGACAGCTGCTCCTAAAGGATAGGCACCTTCTGTAGTCATATCCGCAATATTTAATACTCTAAAACTTATAAACAATCCAAGCGATAATATTCCCCACAGCATTCCCTGTGAAATCGCTGAAATAAATAAATCCATTCCGCACCTCTTTTATTTAATATTTCCTCTGAACTAGATTATATAATATGGAGCGACTCATAAACAATAATTATTTTCTATTGATTTAATGAGTCGCCCCTTTTTAATTATTTATTACCTCAATAGTTGTTTAATAATATAATATCAATAATATTATTTTTTATCTACTACTTTTGCTTTATCTTTGATTTCTTTTGGAATTTCTATTCCTAATTGTTTTGCTTTTGCTTCATTTAAGTAAATTACACCTTCATTAGCAAGAACGATTGGCATATCTTTAGTATCTGCACCTTTCAATACTTTAGCTACAACTTTAGCAGTTTCAACCCCGATTTGATATTGGTCAACACCTAGTCCTAAAACTCCTCCATCAGCTACCATTGTATCTGCAGATGGGAATACAGGAATTTTCTTAGCATCTGTTACTTTTACTACTGTTGCCATTGCACTAGCAATTGTGTTATCGATTGGTACAAAGATCGCATCTGTTTGTGAAGCAAGACTTTCTGTTACTTGTTGAATATCATTTGTGTTAGCTACTGTTGAAACTTTAACTTCTAATCCTAATTCTTTAGCTAATTTTTCTGCTTCTTGAGCTTGTTTTACAGAGTTATCTTCACTAGCTGTGTATAAAATACCTACTTTTTTCATGTTAGGTAATACTTTTTTCATGATTTCTAGTTGTTGTTTAATCGGAGTTCTATCACTTACACCAGTAATGTTATTTCCTGGTTTGTCTTCAGCTTTAATTAGTCCTGCTTCAACTGGATAAGTAATACCACCCATGATGATTGGTTTATCTTTAGTTGCATTTGATAGTGATAAAGTAGCTGGTGTTGTAATACCTACTAAAATATCGTTGTTATCTGTAACTAATTTTTGACCCATACTTGCTAAGTTACTTTGATCTCCTTGAGCATTTTGAAGATCAATTTTTAAGTTCTTACCGACTTCATATCCTTCTTTTTTAAGTCCATCTTCTAAACCTTTATAAATTTGGTCAAGAGCTGGGTGGCTAAGTAATTGAAGTACCCCTACTTTCACTTCTTTGTTATCAACTTTTTTAGTTTCTTCACCTTTTTTACTAGAGAAGAACCCATAACCTAATACACAAACTAATAATACCGCGAATGCTACAAAAATTTTATTTACTTTCATTTTAATAATCTCCTTTTACTTTTATCTTTAATAATATTTTTTGTAATCAAATTTTAGAAGCGTATCTATATAAAAAGACCACTAGAATTTTATCCAGTGGTCCTTACGTATAATTTTAATAATATAAAAAACCACCTAGATATTTCTATGTGGCCTCGATTTTCCCATCACAAATAATCCACATAGATACTTACTTCTCACCTGAGAGCCGTATCTATGTCAAAAAGAAACAAGATCGACTCAGTATCTAGTGGCTTTGCCAACGAATATTTAATTGTAGCGTGTCAACTTGATACAGTTTCATAAATCTTTTTTCTCCTTTACGTTTAATTCTTGTTTTCATTATAGCAACACTTTTTTTTATTGTCAATATGTTTTTTCAAAAAAAATATAAAAATTCTGATAATTCAAAAAACACTGTATTTTATTATGTAAAACTATACTACTTAATCCCCTCATGATAAACTATTTTCAAAAAAATATTATAAATATATTAACTCAACTTTATTTAATATTTCTGTACTACTTATATCAATTCACATTCAAACTCATTTTTGAAAACTATGAAAATAGGTCGTTTTCATAACTATAAAATTAGTATTTTAAAATTAATACACCTCCTAAAGTATTGATAATACTGTTATATATAGCGGATATATTACTTCTCATTGATTGTATTTTTCATGAAAATAAAATTGAAAATATATCAATTTTATGAAAATTTACACTTGAAAATACATTTTCATAGGAGTATTATTAATATATGTTATTAAAAATAAGTTAGGAGAATTTTTATGGATAGCCATTCAGCTATAGAAAGAGAAAAATTATTTAACAAAGGATTTATTACAATAACTACAATTAACTTTATCGTATTTTTAATTTATTATTGTTTTGTAGTTATTACAGCTAAGTATGCAACTGCTGAATTAGGTGCTACTGCAGCACAAGCAGGTTTTGCCGCAGGTATTTATATTATTGGAACACTTGTCGCTCGTCTTTATATCGGTAAGAAATTAGAAATCATCGGTCGTAAAGAGATCTTACGATTTGGTGCTTTAATTTACTTAATTACAACTGCTGCATATTTAATTTCATCAAACATTATTATTTTAGATACTGTTCGTTTCTTAAATGGATTTGCTTATGGAACTATTTCTACTGCAGCAAACGCAATCGTTACAGCATATATCCCTAAAACTCGTAATGGTGAAGGTATTAACTACTACGGTTTAAGCACAAGTTTAGCAGCTGCTATCGGACCATTTATCGGTATGTTATTACTACCAATTACAGGATTCAATGCAGTAATCATTTTAGCTGTCGTATTGTCAGTTGCAGTTACAATTGCTTGTTTCCTATTCCCAGTAAAAAATATACAATTAGATGAAAAACAAAAAAAATTACTAAACAGTTGGTCATTAAATACATTTATTGAATATAAAGTATTATTCATCTCTACTGTAGCATTCTTAATTGGTTTAGCATATTCAAGTGTACTAGGATTCTTATCAATTTATGCTGATAGCTTAAACTTATCTACTGCGGGAGCTTTCTTCTTTGTAGTATATGCACTAATTATTACAGCCACTCGTCCATTTGCAGGTCGTATCTTCGATGCTCGTGGTGAGAATGCAGTTATGTATCCAAGTTTTGTATTCTTAACTTTAGGATTATTAATGTTAAGTTTTACAAATGGTAGCTTTATGTTATTATTCTCTGGTGCACTAATTGGATTAGGATACGGAACATTCATGTCAAACGGACAAGCTGTTTGTTTAAAACTTGTTGATTCTACTAAAGTAGGTATCGCACTTTCTACTTACTTTATCGGATTAGATCTTGGACTTGGATTTGGGCCATACGCCTTAGGTACTGTTCACGGTATTTTATCATATCAAGGAATTTATATTCTATGTGCCGTTATCACAATCGGAGTAACAGTTCTTTACGCAATGTTCTACAAAGGTAAAGAAGTACGTATCTTAAAAACTAAAACTAGTCGATAGTAATATTAAAATCATTAAAAAGTAGCCTAATTAAGGGCTACTTTTTTTTATCTAAATACTCATTATTAATAACAGAAGAGGAATGATGATGTATCACTCCTCTTTTAATTTTATTTTTCTGGATATCGTCTTGCGACATCAACTAATTTTTCTTTAATTATCTTCTTAGGATCTTCATTTAGGTGATAACACATTGCAAGAGCATAGATAAGTACGTCTGCCAATTCATCTTTTATCTCTTGAATATTATCTCCCTGTTCATTCCATTGAAAATGTTCTAATAATTCTGCCGCTTCTATTGAAATACTTTTAGAAAATCTTTCTAAAGTATCATACTTTTCCCATCCTCTTTTTTCCCTAAATTCTGTTATTATAGTTTTTAATTCTTCCATATTTTATTCCTTAAATTAAACTATTATTTGTTAAATTATTATATAGATTATAGAATTCGGCTAAACTTAGAGTTTCACTTCTTCTACCTGGCTCAATATCACTATCTACACAAGCATTTTGTAGGTCTTGTTTTTTATCCTTACCATAACTTGAAATTAAGTTATTTAATAAAGTCTTTCTACGCTGAACAAAACACGAACGTACGAATTTAAAGAATTTAGCATCAGTTTCAAATTCTCGAGTTTCTTTGGTCATAATTTTTACAACTGCACTCTCAACATTCGGTGCAGGTACAAATACTTTTTTCGGTACAGTAAATAGATACTCAACATCAGTGTAGTAATTTAATAAAATCGTTAATGAGTTGTAATCTTTTGTTCCTACTTTCGCATTTAATCTATTAGCAACTTCTTTTTGCATCATAACTACATAACCATCGATTTTCTCAGTATTCTCGATTAAATGAGTTAAAATTGGAGTTGTGATGTAGTATGGTAAGTTTGCGACTACCATGATTTTCTCACAATCTGACATCTTTTCAGCGATTATTTTATCAACATCAACTTTTAAAATGTCATTATTAATAATTTCAACATTAGGATAATCAGCAAGTGTCTCCGATAAAATCGGTAAAAGTCTACCATCAATTTCAAATGAAATTACTTTTTTAGCTTTTTTAGCTAGCGCTTCTGTAAGAGAACCAATCCCAGGTCCAATTTCTATTACTCCTACATTTCCATTTACTCCAGCTCCATCAACAATTCTATTTAAAATATTAGCATCTATTAAAAAATTCTGTCCTAGGCTTTTCTTAAATGTAAAACCGTGTTTTTTTAGTATTTCAAAAGTTTTCTTGGGTGTTCCTATCATTATTTAATTCCTTTACTTATTTTTTTCATTTCTTCTAATAATCGTTCTTTAGAAATATTATACATATTTAGTTTATTTAGTAGTTGTTTAGCATTAGTGTAACCTATGTTTAGTCTTTCACAAAGTTCTTCTCTTAGAACTTTAGAAGTTGCGCCTCCAACTAAACCTAACTCTATTAATATTTCGTTGCTTATATCATTTTTCACTTCATCCATTGGTGTGTAATGATTTTTGATAGCCGCTATAATATCTTCTTTACTCGCAGCTTCTATTCCAATTTTCCCTTTACTATCTACAGCTTTTTTATTTGAAATATATGCATGTTTTGCCGTAGGAATATTTTTCTCTATAATACTTCTAATTCTTTTTCCTGCATAATCAGGATCCGTTAAAACTATTAATCCTCTTGTTTTTTCTAGAAAGATTAGACGTTCTATCTTTTTCTTAGTTAAGGCAGAGCCATTAGTCTCAAATGTGTCACAATCTATTGCTTCTTTGACCCTATTTGTATCATCTCTTCCTTCTACTACTATTATTTCTTTGATTTTCATTTTATTATCCTTTAAAAAATTCATCAGTCTATTATAACATATTTAGACAAATTTTGCTCATACTAGCATGAATATTTCAAATAGTTGTATAGTTCATGCGTAATTTCATGGTGAACTTTATACTTATATCCACCACAAAGAAAAATCTTTTTTAATTCAAATTTATCTTTAAGCTTAATTTTTTCTAGTGCTTTCCCTTCTTTACATACTAGTATTTCCCAATGTTTTTCAAACTTAACTAAGTAACAATCATAAGTCCTATCTTCCCCATATACTCCAGTAAAATATAGTAATCCTACAAGATCTAGTATTATGTGCCACCATTTTACTGTTTTTCTTCTTTCTAACAAATAAACCTTCTCACTCTTAATTAGATAATTATATAATTCTTCCATAACTCCCACCTCTTTATATTAATTATATCATAAAAAATCCTCTGCAGAAAAACTGCAAAGGATTTTTATTAATGTATATCTTTTTTCTTAAAGTTAGCTCCACTTACCTCACTAACTGTACCAATCGATAGAAAGGCATTCTTATCATTTCTAAAGACTATTTTCTTAAGTTTTGATTCTTCAATACGAGTGATTACACAAAATATGATTTTTGTTTTTTGTCCTGAATAACCACCTTCTCCATGTAATAAAGTCACACCACGGCCTAATCTATCCTGAATTTCTTGACTTATAACTTGATAGTTACTAGTAATAACCATAACCGATTTAGAGTCATTAAGTCCCTCAATAACGATATCCATAACTTTAGACGCTACGAAGTAACTTATCATAGAATATAATGCAGCTTCCCATGTAAATACAAATCCAGAAGCGATAAAGATAATAACATTTATTCCAAGGACCATTTCACCTACAGAAATCGGTAATTTTTTAGTAGCGTATATCGAGAACATCTCACTTCCATCTAACGTACCACCATTTCTAATAACTAATCCTACCCCTATTCCAAGTATTATCCCACCGAAAATACATGCTAAGAATGGATCTGTAACTAGTGGTGGAAAATCATGAAAATATGAAGTTGCAAAAGATAAAACAACAATTCCAAATATAGAAGCGATCGCAAATCCTTTACCTATCTGTTTATATCCCAAATATAGAAATGGAATATTAAAGATTAGAATAAAAACCCCAAGTGGTAATCCCAAATAGTGACGTGCAATAATAGACACACCAATTACTCCACCATCTAATATATTATTAGGAATTAAGAAAAATTCTAATCCCGCCGCAAAAATTAATGATCCAATAATAATACTTATATATTTCTTTAAAAATTCTATTTTACTTTCCATTGATTCTCCTTTTTATTTATGTTTTTGACATATAGGACAAAAGTGACTTGAACGTCCTTTTATTGTTACATTTTCTACATCATGACCTAGAGGGCAAACTTTTTTCCCATATATTTGATGGAAATTTTGCATATTCCCTTCACCACCATCAGCATGAACATAATCCGAAATAGTAGAACCACCTTCTTTAATTGCAAAATCCAAAATATCAACCAACTCTTTAAATAAACTTTCCTTCTTCTTTTTAGATAGTTCACTTGCTTTTGTTAGAGGATGGATTTTTTGACGGTATAATACCTCACAATCATAGATATTACCACAACCACAAAATACATTCCCTTCTAAGAGAAGTGCTTTTATAGATTGATCTCTATATTTATTTTCTTCCAATTTACTTAAAAAATATTTTTTGGCGTTTTTATCAAATGGCTCTGGTGCGAGATTTACAAATGGTTTAAATTTCGTTATATCATCAATATACCTAAGTTCTCCAAATCTTCTAATATCACTATAGACTAATTTTTCTCCAGTAGATAATTCAAAAATTACATGTTGATGTTTATAATAATTTTTGTTGGTAATTTCGGCTATATCCTTAACTAAAAAGAATGCCCCAGTCATTCCAAAGTGAGTGATAATATATCCTTCATTTAATATGAAATATAAATACTTTCCTCTACGTGATAACTTTTCAATTTCTTTACCTTTGACACTATCTGAAAAAGAGCTGAGTTCTTGTTTAACAATAGCCATTTTACCTGCTTTATGACTATCTTCAACAACATTAGAATATGTTATATTAACAATTTTCTTATTTATTACTACTTCTTCAAGTCCAAATTTTATGTTCTCAACCTCTGGTAATTCTGGCATAATGCACTCCTATTTTTTGTACTTATTATTTTATTTTAATACAAACATTTGAAAATTTCAAAGAATTCCAACTTTCTTTCCAGTTACAGTATAGAAAATTATCAAGTTTTTTTCATTATTTTTCAGCATTATTATAGCGTTAAGGCTTATTATGTAGTATAATAAAAAAGTTAAATGAAAAAAAAGGGGTCTAATATTAGATGGAAGAAAAAATGTCTAGACGAAAAAGAATTAGTACACCCTCTTACAAAGATGGAGGCGAACCTCCTAAAAAAAGAGGGATTAGAAAAATATTAATGACAGTCTTTGCACTATTAATACTTGGAATCGGTGGCTTTGCTGCGTATACGTTTTTCAACTTTTCTAGTTCAGCACAAAAAGGTTATAAAAATGTAAATTATTTAAAAGAGGTTGATCCTAACTTTAAAAAATTCTCAGTATTAATCCTGGGTATTGATATGAATGATGATCGAAAAGCTCAAGGACAAACACGTGAAGATAGTAGAACAGATTCAATGATCTTAGCTACTGTGAATAAAGATAAAAAACGTATGGATATGGTAAGTATCCCTCGTGATTCACTTAGTCTTATGAGAGAAAAAGATGATGAACATAATGATAGTGCTTATTTCTATGATAAAATCACTCATGCTCATGCTTATAATGATGTTAAAGGAACTACTAATGCAGTAGAAAACTTATTACATACACCAATTAACTTCTATGTATTAATAAACTTTAAAGCGTTTGAACAAACTGTTGATGCTTTCGGCGGAATTGACTTATATGTTCCATTTGACATGGATGAACAAAATGCTAATGGTGAAGAAAATACTGTTAAATTAACAAAAGGTTGGCACACACTAAACGGTGAACAAGCACTTGCTTTTTCTCGTAGTAGATATTACGATAGTGATATCGAGCGCGGTCAACGTCAACTACAAGCTATCCATGCTCTAATTGATAAAGCAAAAAGTCTAAATGCCTTAACTAAAATTAATGATGTAATTAATATCGCTGGAGATAATGTTGAACACAACTTATCTACAACTCAAATCTCTTCAGCTATTAAGATGTTTATCAATGATGATATCGAGATTGTATCGCATAGAATTGATGGTTACGATGTGACTTATAACGGAGTATATTATTACTATCCACGTCCATTATCACTTCTATACGCTTCATCAGCCTTAAGAAGCAATCTTGATTTACCACTTCCAAAAGCAACTGACCTATTAAATATATATTATCAAGGACATATTGCAATTGGACTTAAAGAATATAAAATAGATAATCTTCGCTTAGCAGATACATATCCAGTTACTAACCTTACAATAATGTCACCAGAAGACTTACTAGCAAATCTTCCGGAAAGACTTACTAAAGAAGATCTGAAAAAAGATATTACCGTAAGTAATGAAAATAGACCTGATGAAAATAGTAATACTGAAAACAATGTTAACAATAGCAACTAACAGTAAAATACTATAACTGGTGTCGGTACTACAAACGCTAATCAAAATACTGGCGTAAATAATAACCAAGAATAAATAATATCCCATCAAAAACTATTTTTGATGGGATATTATTTATTTACTTGAAAATTTTACATTTACAGTTCCAGTATTTGAAGATGTGAATAATTGTTTCTTTTTATTTGAGCTATTTGTAAAATTTGATTCTTCATCATTTAATTCAGCTATAATATCACCTTCTGTTGACTTAAGAGTAATAGAATTATTTGCAGTAAGATTACTTAAAGTAATATTACCAGTAGTTGTTTTTAAGTTAATATTATCTGAACTTTCACTAGGAAGATTACTTACCTTAATATTTCCTAGTTCATTAGTTATATTAATATCTTTTATTGTTGATGATGACAAATCTGTATTTCCTGTTTTATTATCAATACTAATATCTTTTAAATCATTAATATTATTTAATTTAACATTTCCTGTAGCAACATTAATTTTTAGAGAACTATTCTTACTTTTTAAATTATCTATTTTTAAATTTCCAGTTGCCAACTTAATTTCCGTATCAGAAGTTGAAGTATTAGTTAGATATACATCACCAATTTTACTATTTATCATAAGAGATTTAATATCTAGATCTTTTATAATAAAATCACCTATTTTATTTTCCGAATTAATATCGATATTAGAAGACTTAGGTATTTTTATAATGAGTTTTCTTTTTTCTGAAAAAATATTGAAATTAATACCTACAATATTTTTATTTTCTCTTATAGATAACTTATTTCCTGTGTGCTCTATATTAACTTTACGTTCTAAAGCAGTATAATATTCTATTTCTATGTTTTTAGAAGAAGTATTTTCTTCTAAAGTTACATCAGAATCAATAATATCTAAATCTAAATTTTTAACATCATAAATTGAGACAGTATAATTCTTTTTCTCGGAATTAGAAGAAAATCTATGTATATGACCATTATTTAAGTAAGTTGCTAAGCCTATCAATACTAGTCCAAAAATTATAAAACTAATAGAAATTTTTATGAATTTATTCATTTATATACACCTCTTTTTTGAAAATCTTCACGAAAATTGTTTTAATACTTACACCATCTCGACGTGATTTTTTATGCATTTTTAGCAACCAATAAATACCAATTAAACCAGCCCCTGAATTAACAAATCCAAATCCTAAAGTATCTAAGAAATACGAAATATTTCTTTCGTAAATAAGATAAAATGGGGATTTTAATATTAATAAGATTCCACCAATAAAAATAGCTATAATAGTAAGTACAATACTGAATATTATAGATAGAATAACTATAAAAAGACTAGCACCTAGAGCAAATATAGTTATCCAAACAGGAAGTAATAATACGGTAATAATAAAGCCGAGCTCTGTAGGGATTTTTCGTGGTACAAACCTCCATACTAGTTTTGTTTGTTTTTTCCCAATATTATGTTCATCTAAAATTTGATCAACGATGATATTAATATCCCCTAATTGCGATACAGCTTCTTCTTCACTTAAGCCCTCATCAATACGATCATCAATCATTTCTTCGAAAAAATTGAGTGTTTTATACATCTCTTTTGGCGATAAATATGGTTTTAATTTATTTTCCAAAAGAGCGCAAAACTGTGTCTTATTCATGTTTTTCATCTCCTAATATATATTTATGTGCATTGCTTATTACTTTCCAGTCTATAAGAAATTCCTGAATTTTATTAAGACCAACATCTGTAATTTTATAATATTTTCTTAGTCTACTATTATGTTCCACTGAATATGAGGTAACACAATCGTTTGCTTCCAAGCGTTTTAAGATTGGATATAACGTTGATTCCGATATAGGGATTACATTTGAAACATCTTTTATAATTTTATACCCATATGATTCAGAATTACGTAAAGTAGCAAGAACACATATTTCCAATAAACCTCTTTTTAATTGAGCTTCCATACTAATATCTCCTTTCACATAATACTATACATTACATAGTATAGTTTGTCAAGTAGTATGATGAGAAATACATTCTAATTATTGACATTTTATTTATAATACATCATAATTAATAAAGTATATTATAAAACTAAAATCTATAGGGAGGTACTATGACGAAGAAATTTATTACAATCAAAGAAGATTCATACGATGAATTTGTAGAGAAAAAATCTACATTTATTACTCATCTAATTAGAATCAATAGTGAAGAACAAGCTAGAGAATTTATTCAAAAAATGAAAAAGAAACATTACGACGCTACTCATGTATGTTCTTGTTATGTATATGGTGACAATAACGAAATTACTCGTGCTAACGATGATGGTGAACCAAGTGGAACTGCTGGAGCTCCGATGTTAGACGTATTAGTAAAAAATGAAATAAAAAATGTTTGTGCCACAGTTATCAGATACTACGGTGGAACTAAGCTAGGAACTGGTGGTTTAGTTCGTGCATACGGCGGTGGAGTAATTAACGCACTAAAAAATGCAATATTAGTAGAAAGAAAAGATGCTTTTGAAGTTAGACTAGAATTAGATTATAGTCTAAATGGAAAAATAGAATATGAGATTGGAAAGACTAATTTTATCGTGAATAATTTAGAATATACAGACAAAATCGTTTATACAATCTATGTTATGCAGGAAGATTATGATAACTTTGAAAATTGGATCGCTAACTTAACAAATGGCCAATTTAAAATTCTATCATCTAAAGAAAAACAACTAGAATTCGATATTAAATAAAACTAAGAAAGTGTAAGAGCCCCTATTTGATGGTCTCTTATACCTTCTTTATTTATTTCTATGAGAAAACTCTTCTATCCACTCTTTCAAATCAAAAATAGCTTTTTTAACTAACTGCTCTTTACTATTAAATTCTAAATCTAACCCTTCTACTCTTAGAACTTTTACTTTACCTATTCCTATTACGCTAAATATTCCCCTAATATATTGAACTGTAAAGTCGAGATTAGTATATTGAATATGCTTATCAAATTCTCCTCCACTTGTTATAACAAATGTTATCTGCTTATTATTCTTATCTAAACCTATTAAAGACTCTTCTTCACATTTAAATGTTTCATTCACTATAACTATATTATCTACATAGTCTTTAAATTTTGATACTACATTGAAATTATGAAGCGGCATATAAATAAACACTGCATCAGCACTTTTCCATTGTTTTAGAATCTCTTCTTGCCTAATTTTATCATGTTGTTCTTTTTCTGTTAATTTTTCTCCTTCATAATTGAACATAAACTTATCCATGACTGGAATATGAACACTCGGATCATATAAATTAATTTTTTCTATACTACTAAAGCCTTTGTCGATTAATTTATCTTCACCGATTTTCGCCAAAATATTAGAAACTCTATGTTCTCCGTTATAGTCCGGATGACACATAATCTGTAAATTTTTCATACTTTCACCTCGTAAAATATTACATTATAAGAAATAGCTCCTTATCTAACATCTGATAAGAAGCCATTTGTTTTATTTAAATTCTGAGTAAATAGTATTTATAGTTTTTTCGTAATCATCGTTATGAACACCTACGATAATATTAATTTCATCATTAGTTTGTGAAATCAATGCAATATTTACCCCAGCTTCTCCTAAAGCTTTGAATAATCTGCCAGATAATCCTTTTGTATTTTTCATTTTCTCTCCAACTGTAGCAATAAGTGAAATCTCATGAGTAACATTCACTTCATCTGCTTCAAGAACTGCTTTAATTTTTGCAACTAATTCATGAATAAACGGTCTAACATTACCTGTTTCTACAACTACAGAGAATGAATCAATTCCACTAGGAATGTGTTCAATACTAACATTAAAGTCTTCAAAAATCTTAAGTGCTTTCCCAATTAAACCAACTTCATTTGCCATGTGACGTTTTTTAATTGTAATAATAGAGAAATCTTTTTTACCTGCAATACCTGTAACAATTTGTTTCTCATCAAGGTGTTTATTATCAGAAATAATAGTTCCTTCTGCTGTTGGATCATTTGTATTACGGATTTGGATAGGAATATCTTTATCGCGAACTGGGAAGATTGCTTCTTCATGAAGAACACTTGCTCCCATATATGAAAGTTCACGAAGTTCTGTATAGCTAATGACTTTAATTTCGTGTGGATTTTCAATAATACGAGGATCTGCCATTAAGATTCCAGACACGTCAGTCCAGTTCTCATAAACACTCGCATTTGCAATATTAGCGACTATAGCTCCACTAACATCTCCTCCCCCACGAGTCATAATTTTAATTTCTCCATTTGGTCTGCTTCCATAAAATCCCGGAATAAGAAGACGATCATGCTCTTTTACAATCGCATCAAATGCTGCTTGAGTTTTCTCAAAATCAATCTCACCTTGATAATTATAAAAAATTAAATCTTTAGCATCTACAAAGTGATATCCTAGATATTCAGCCATTAATAAAGCTGTTAAATATTCTCCGCGACTCACTAAGTATTCTTCATCGATTCCTTTACTTATCTCTGCTTTTAATTTAGCAAGTTCTCCTTCGATATCAAAACTTAAGTTTAATTCATTTTTAATCGCTACAAACTTATCTTCAATCATTTTAAAGATATTATCGAAATTTATATTATACTTAGTATGAGCATAACATAAATATAATAAATCTGTTACCTTATTATCTTCTTTATTTGCTTTCCCAACAGCACTTACTACAACAAAACGACGTGCATCATCAAGTTCCACAATATTTTTAACTTTTTTAAATTGCTCAGCACTCGCTACCGAACTTCCACCAAATTTTGATACTCTAACCATTTTAACTCCTTTTTCTATTTGTGTTATTTGTATTTTCTATTCTAATATATATTATATAACTATTTACGAAAAAATCAATAAATTTTCTGAAAAATCTAAATTTTATTTAAAATAATCATTTTATTATTTATGGAATTTAGCAACAACAAAACTACTATCTTTTTCTTTCACTTCATCTACTAAATTAGTAAGTTGTTTTAAAGAAATTTCTTTTGTTTTCACATAGAAATTACCTTTATATTGCTCAACGCTCTCTATCAGTTCCCCTGATAATTCTACAGATGAACGAATCAAGTAATTTCTTCTTGTTAGTTCTTCTGAATAAGATAGATTATTCTTAATTACAACATCAACTCTTGTTGAACCCTCATTAATGTCTACTATATCTTGAACAATCGCATTTCCTGTTGGGAATTTTCCAGCACCTTGTCCATAGAACTTAAGCTCTCCAATAAATGATCCGTCTAAAGAAATAATATTGTTATTTAGAGGAACAGCAGCCTCTTGAGATTCTTTTCCAAATATAGAAAGCATTACAGAAGTTTCATACTTACCATCTTCTACATTTGTTTCTCCAATATACTTAACAGCTAAATCATATTGTTTTAAATAGTCGATATCATTTTTAGTAATGTTTCTCATAGAATATGTTGGAAAATCAGGTTGAACATGAATATCAAAAGCAAGTGCATTACTTAAGATTATTTTATTCACAACATCTCCACCATCTACATCAGCACTTGGATCAGCTTCTGCATACCCCAACTCTTGTGCTGTTTTTAAAGTAGAATCGAATTCTTGATCATTTCTATACATATTATCAAGAATAAAGTTACTTGTTCCATTGAAGATACCATATACACGTTTTACTTCATCAACACGTCTAGTTCTTTCTAGGTTTACAAGCCAAGGAATTCCTCCACCTACACTAGCTTCAAAAATAAACTTAACATTATTCTTCTCAGCTAATTCTACGAACTCATCTAAATATTTTGCAGCAACAGCCTTATTAGCTGTAACAACATGTTTTCCATTCTCTAGTGACCTTTTAATGAAGTCATATGCAGGGTTAAGTCCTCCAAGACATTCTACAACAACTGAGATTTCTTCATCATTAATAATTTCATTAATATCGTCAGTAGCTAAGTGCATTTTATCACGGCTTCTAGCAAAGACACTTTTTACTTCTATTTTTTCAAGTTCCGATGATTTACCATTAGTAATAATCTCATATACTCCACTACCTACAGTTCCATATCCTAAAATCGCTATCTTCATAATTATTTTCTCCTAAATTCAATACTTATTTTCAATTATATTTAAAAGTCTAACAAGTAATTTTCTTATGTCAATCATTTAATATCAAGAATTTTCAAAAAATTTAATTTTTTGATTATTTCGACTGTTTTTATAACTTGTTTTGGTGTAAAATTATAGTTATAAAAAAAATTAAAGTTCTTTTTATAAAAAACACTTGTATTTTTACAAAGAACATTGTATCATATATACAACGATAAAGCAAGGAGATTTTAGATGATTTACGAAAGTACAAGAGATATTAATAGAAAATTAAATCCAAGTGAAGCTATTCTTCAAGGATTAAGTGAAGAAGGCGGACTTTTCGTTTTAAGAGATTTAGGAAAAAATAAATTAGATTTAGAAAACTTAATCGGAAAAAGCTACTATGAAGTAGCAGAAGCTGTACTACGTCTTTTCGTAGATTTTAGCGATGAAGAAATTAAAGAATGTGTTGAGCAAGCTTACAGAGGTAAATTTTCTCACGAAAACATCACTCCTCTAGTGGAGTTAAAAGATGGACATGTCCTTGAATTATTCAATGGACCTACTAGTGCATTTAAAGATGTTGGTCTATCACTTCTTCCACAATTAACAAAAACAGCCCTTACAAAAGTAGAAGATAAAAATGACATTCTTATTTTAACTGCGACTAGTGGAGATACTGGTAAAGCTGCTCTAGAAGGGTTTAAGGATGTAGATAGAACAAAAATCATGGTCTTCTACCCTAACGACGGTGTAAGTACAGTACAAAAAACACAAATGCAAACTCAAGAAGGGAAAAATACAAAAGTTTGTGCAATTCACGGAAATTTCGACGATGCTCAAAGTGGAATTAAAGAACTATTTGTTGATGAAGAATTCAAAAAAGAATTACTTTCTAAAAACATTAAGTTATCAAGTGCAAACTCAATCAACATCGGGCGTCTTATTCCTCAAGTAGTTTACTACGTTGTTTCATACTTAGACTTAGTAAATACAAATAAAATAAAATTAAATGATAAAGTAAATTTTGTTGTACCTACTGGTAACTTCGGTAACATTCTTGCTGGTTACTATGCTGAACAAATCGGTTTACCTGTTAACAAATTAATCTGTGCAAGCAACAACAATAATGTCCTTTATGATTTCTTAACGACTGGTGTATATGATAAGAACAGAGATTTCTTAAAAACAGTATCACCAAGTATGGATATCTTAATTTCTAGTAACTTAGAGCGACTACTTTACTACGTTAGTGGTTGCGATAATGAATATATCGCTAAACTAATGAAAGATTTAAAAGAAACTGGGCGTTTTGAAGTTACTGGTGATGTACTTGCTAAGATTAAAGATAAGTTTATAGCTGGTTTTGCTGATGATGAACAAACTAAAGAGACTATCAAAGCTATCTATGAAAAAGATAACTACCTATTGGATACACACACTGCTGTAGCTTATAAGGTACTTCTTGAAAACTTAGATAATGAGCATGCTAGTATCGTACTGTCAACAGCATCTCCATATAAATTCACTGAAAGTGTCTACTCTTCTCTATTCGAAACTCAAGGTGAAGACGAGTTTACTCTTATGAACAAACTTCATGAACAAACTAAGGTAGTTATTCCTGAGAACTTAAGAGATCTTGATAAAAAAGAAATAAGACATAAAGATGTAATTAATAAAGAAGATATGAAAAAATACATCTTAGAGAAACTAGGTGATTTATAATGGTAAGTGTTCGTGTACCCGCAACTTCAGCTAATGTTGGTTGTGGATTTGATAGCCTTGGTGTTGCTTTGACACTTTACACTACATTCAAGTTCGAGAAAATAGACAGCGGACTAGAATTCGTTGGATTCGAAGAACGTTTTTCAAATGAAAATAACCTAGTTTATCAAACATTACTGACTACATTAAAAAAATTAAACAAGGAAATTTCTGGTGTTAGAATATCTATCAAAAATGATGTACCAATTAGCCGTGGTTTAGGTAGTAGCTCTACATGTGTAGTTGCCGGAATTTATGGTGCATACTTATTAACTGACACTCCAATTAATAAACAAGAAATATTTACAATAGCTAACGAAATTGAAGGACATCCTGACAATGTTTCACCTGCTATTTTCGGAAGTCTAAGCTCATCTTGTACTACTGATAGTAAAGAAGCGGTAACTGTAAGATATGAAGTTGATGAAAGATTTAATTTCTTAGCACTAATACCAAATTTCGAAACTTCTACTGAAGAAGCTAGAAAAGTAATGCCAAAAGAAATTAAACTTCAAGATGCTATTTACTCAATGTCGCGCATTGGATCAGTTATTAAAGCATTTGAAACTTATGATTTAGAACTTCTTAAAAAGGTTATGGGTGATAAAATCCACGAACCTTATAGAAAAGAAATAATACATGAATATCATGAAGTAAGAGAAATCTGTGAGAAGATTGATAGTTCTGCATTTTTCATTTCTGGAAGTGGTTCTACATTAATGAATATCGTTAGCGATACTAACAATATTGAAAAAATAAAAACTGAACTTGCTAAATTAAAATACAACTGGCAAGCCATCTTATTAAAAGTTGATAAAGAAGGAACAGTAGTTCTAAATTAATATGTTAAAAATATTCGAACTTCTTCTTTCATTCAAAAGAAGAAGTTCATTTTGAAATAATTTTAAATAAATAAAGGAGAAATTTATTATGCAAAAATCAAGAGTAGCCGTACTAGGGGCAACAGGAATGGTAGGTCAACGCCTATTAGTATTATTAGAAAATCACCCATACTTCGATGTAGTAAAATTAGCAGCATCACCTCGTTCTGCTGGTAAAAAATATGGGGAACTTATGGAAAGTCGTTGGAAATTAGACCACGCTGTGCCTGAATACACTAAAGAATTAGTTGTTGAAGACTTATACAAAATTGACGAAGTTGCTGAAGGAATTGATATGGTATTTTGTGCCATCAACCTTGACAAAGAAGCTTTAATCAAACTTGAAGAAGACTATGCTAAACGAGAAGTAGTAGTTGTATCTAACAACTCTGCTAACAGAAATAAAGATGATGTACCGATGATTATTCCAGAGATTAACTCAGCTCATCTAGATGTTCTTCCTGCCCAAAGAGAACGTCTTGGAACTAAAAAAGGATTCATCGTTACAAAACCTAACTGTTCAATTCAAAGCTACGTACCTATCTTTGAAGCAATTAAAGAATATGGTGTTAAAGAAGCATCTATCTGTACATATCAAGCTATCTCAGGAAGCGGAAAAACTTTCAACGAGTGGCCTGAAATGATCGAAAACATCATCCCTTACATCGGAGGAGAAGAAGAGAAAAGTGAAAAAGAACCACTTAAAATCTTCGGTAAAGTTGTTGATGGGAAAATCGTTCCAGATGATTCTATGAAACTATCAGCTCAATGTATTCGTGTACCAGTTCTTGATGGACACCTTGCTTGTGTATCATTCAACTTAGAAAATAACCCAGGACTAGAAACTTTAGTTGAAAAAATTAAAAATCATGTTCCTGAAATTGCTAAACATGAATTACCACTAGCACCAACTCCATTCATTAAATATTATGAAGAAAACGATCGTCCACAACCGGTTCTAGATCGTGATAACGAAAAAGGTATGCAAATAACTGTAGGTCGTCTTCGTGAAGATAACCTATTCGATTACAAATTCGTTGGACTTTCTCATAACACATTACGTGGAGCAGCTGGTGGAGCTGTTTTAACTGCAGAACTAATTAAAAAATTAGGATACTTAGATTAATATTATAAAATAATACTCCAAGAGAATTTCTCTTGGAGTATTATTTTATTAGTCTCTTATTTTCTATTTCACTATTTCTCTCAACTCTACTTTTCTATTTTCTTTTAAAGACAATGTACATGCATCAGCAGTCGCAATTGACTCTAGAGCTGCGACACCATTTAATAGTTTTTCATATTCTTTTGATACTTTTTCTCCATTCAAAATGTTATGCAAATACAACATTTCTTTATCTATACAGCTTTGTAACCAAAGTGGACAACGTACATTAGGATTTCCATAAGCTATTCCTCCGTCCATTCCTCTACCTGTATAAATAGCCGTTCTATCATCATCTTCTTCTTTTGATTCATGGATTAAGAAATAACTCTCTCCTTCTCCTACTACTCTTAAAGTACCTTTAGTATTATATAAATCTAATTTTATAGCTCCTTTTGTACCTTCTATAAGAACATAATGTTCACCCCATCTAAATGCATTCCCATATTCAAGTACTGCATATCGTTTATTAGAAAATTCCAGATTAACTATTAAGAAATCATCTTCATCACCAAAATTTTCACCGACATGACATACATTTCCGCCTATCATAGTTGCTTGCTCCGGTAGACCATCCATAATAAATTGAATACAATCAAGTTCATGAATGTGATGGTATAAGTGTCCTCCAGACTGTGATCGAATTTTTTTCCAAGAAACAGTTTCTTGTTTTTCTTCCCATCCTGTTCTTGCAGCATGACAAAATATTACATCCCCAATTTTTCCTTGCTTAATCAATTCTTTTGCGTGACGTACTCCATTAAAAAAATTCATAATATGACCTGCCATAAAAATCACATTATTTTCTCGACAAGTTTCAACCATAGCCTTACAATCTTCATACGATAAAGAAATTGGTTTCTCACAAAACACATGTTTTCCATTTCTAGCCGCTAACACTACAGGTTCACGGTGTAAATTACTAGGTGTCGCTACAACAACGCAATCTACATCATCTAGACCTACCAACTCTTCCAACGACAAACAATTTTTTGCATTAAGCTCCTTAGCAACTTTCTCTCCATTTTCCGGATCAAAAACTGCAGTCACTTTCGCATCTTTTATTTTCTCTAATGAACGCGCTAAGTCTGCACCAAAATAACCTGTTCCAACAATTCCATACTTAGTCATATCAAAATCCCCCTTTAAATTTCTATCAAATTAGAAAATTATATTATACTATTATTCTACATCTTATCAAAAAAATTCACAAGATATATTGAGTTTATTGTCCAAAAATTACTTATTTATTAAATTACCTCTACTTATTTCTCAATACATCGCTAATCTAAGATATCTTCTTTTAAACATAAAAAAACCCTAAGGACACCTCCTTAGGGTTTGGTAATATTTAAATTATTTAACGTCTAGAACTTGTCTACCTTTGTACATACCAGTTTTTCTATCAACACGGTGACCCATTACGTAGTTACCAGTTGTTGCATCGATAGTAATTGATGGTGCAGATAGTTTTTTGTGAGTTCTTCTTTTTCTTTTAGCTGTTTTTGATGTTCTTCTAAAAGGAACTGCCATAGTTAATTTCCTCCAATTATTTTAAATAATTCTTATTGTTCTTTAAATAATCCATTAAGAGCCGCAAATGGTGATTCTTTCTTTTCTTTAACATCAGTTAAAGACTCTTCAGAAACTACTTCCCAGTCATTACCAGAAACCATTTCTAACTCCTCTTCATCAGAAGTAGTTATTGGAATATTTAAAATTATAAGCTCATTTACTAAAGGTGTTAAGTCAATATACATATCCATTAAATTAACGTCGAATACCTCTTCACCTGCAAATACAGACTTATCAACGTATTCTTCTCTTTCTTCAATTTCAAATGGAACAACCACCTCTTTAAGTGTTTTTCCTGAAATCATTTCGAAGTTTCCTTTAATTAATAGATCGGCATAGATTTTATCTTGTCCACCTCGAGTTAATTTTCCACTAACAACAACATCTCTAATATCTTTTAGAGAATTATCGTAGTGTTCTACTTTAACATTTATATTTTCTTCAAAAACAAAAGTATCACTATTATTTTTGAATAACGAAGATCTTAACCATTTCATTAAATATCACCTCATAAACACATTATTTATTATATATCTTTTACTTTAAGATGTCAACAAAAAAAGTTGACTCTTTTTATATTTTTTTAGTTCATTAAATATTTCAGTATATTCGCTAACGATATTATGAATCCTACAAAAATCGTTAACTTAGCTGTTAGTACCATATACGGTGCCATTGTTTTTTTGTGATTATTCTCACTAAAACCTTTAATTATTTTTATCGCTAAAGGAATAGTAACAAACACCAGTAGATTCCACCACGAAGCATATTTAGTAATTATAAATAAAACATTTAATAAATATACTACTATAAAGCTAATTGCCATTGTTTTAATAGCATTATTTCTTCCGACTAATATCGCATAAGTTCTTCTTCCTGATTCTTTATCATTGTCTAAATCACGAATATTATTCGCTAATAATATAGCTCCTATCATAATAAACAAAGGTATTGAAACTACAATAATATCAGCATTTACATATCCAGTTTGAAAGTAAAATGATAGAGCAATAATTATTGTTCCCATAAAGAATCCAGAAACAACTTCTCCAAAAGGAGAATAAGCTATAGGGTACTTTCCAGCTGTATAAAAATAACCAGCAAGCATACACACTAAACCAACTAATAATACATAGATACTGGTCATGAATGTTAAAATTAATCCAAGTCCAAATGCCAATGTATACAATACTAAAGCTCCTACCATAACCTCTTTTGGACTTAAATTTCCTTTTACTATCGAACCAGAAATTCCTTCTGAATCAACCTTATCTAACCCATGTTTGTAGTCATAATACTCATTAAATAAATTAGTTGCTGCTTGAATCAACAGACATGCCAGTAAAAACAAAATAAATTTTAAAATCGAAAACTTAATCTCATATCCTAAAGCATAAGTAGCCCCAAATAAAACCGGTGCTATTGATGCTGGATAACTATGTGGTCTTGTACACATGAAAAATTCTTTTAATTTACTTTTATTCACAACATCCTCCTAGTTATCTTCTTACCTTGAATATTATACCATATTTTGAAGTGCTATGATATTAAATTTCTTTCCTTCCTATCTATAATCATTTAGCATAGCGTTTTCATCGATTTATGATATAATTAAAGAACATAAAACTATTTATTGGAGGCATTCCTTATGAAAATTGCATGGATTGGAACTGGAGTTATGGGGGAAAGTATGGCTGGTCACCTAATGGATGCTGGTCACGAACTTTTCGTCTACAACAGAACAAAAAGTAAAACTGATAACTTAGTTAGTCGTGGAGCTACACTTCTTAACGAAGTAAAAGATGCACCTAAATATGCTGATATAGTATTTACAATAGTAGGTTACCCTAAAGATGTTGAAGAAGTTTATTTGGGTGAAAATGGACTTATTACGACAGCTAAAAAAGGTCAAGTATTTGTAGATATGACCACTTCTTCTCCTACTCTAGCTGAAAAAATTAGTAATGAATTTCTAAAAATTGGTGCATATGCACTTGATCTTCCTGTAACAGGTGGAGATGTTGGAGCAAAAAATGCTACTCTTTCAATCATGGCTGGTGGAGATAAAAAAGTATTTGAAGAAGTTGTTCTACCATTAGTTGAAAAACTAGGTAAAAATATTACTTATTTTGGTGAAGCTGGAAAAGGGCAATATACAAAACTTGCTAATCAGATTGCAATAGCTACAACTATGATTTCTGTCGCTGAGAGCTTTAAATTCGCAAAAGAAGTTGGTTTAGACTTAGATTCATTCTTCAAGACAGTATCAACAGGTTCTGGAGGAAGCTTCTCAATGACTTCATACGGACCACGTATCTTGAATGAAGATTTTAAACCTGGTTTCTTCACTCATCACTTTATTAAAGATATGAAACTAGCTTTAGAAGAATGTGAAAAAATGGACATTAAATTACCTGGTCTTGAAACAGCATATAAAATTTACAATGAATTAGAAGAAGAAGTCCGTAATACGAACGGAACTCAAGCAATTTCTAAATGGTATAAACTATAAAAAAAGATGAGTTGATCACTTAGATCAACTCATCTTTAATATGTATTTTCTCTCCAATTTTTAGTGCTTTAAAGTTTTTCGGGTGCAGGATTTTTTGTGTTTTAGCTACTGCAAAATAAAATGGAATATACTCTTGAACAAGTTCAAACATCTCCTCTACAGAAATTTCTTTTTCAGTTTTTGTAAAAGTTCCTATTAATAATCCTGAAATTCTATCAAAAGCTCCAATCTGCTTTAACTGTGAAAGATGAGTAACGAAATTCCCTTCTATTCACCAATTTTAATAAAATAAATATACTTTTATGTAAACTAAGAAGTTAATATTTTAAAAAAACTCTAAAATCAGATAAAATCAACTCGAAGAGCATATAAAGTGAAATTTTAAAATTCTATGATATAATTAAAGAATAAACTAATTTTATATAGGAGGAGTAAAATATGAAAATTGCATGGATTGGAACTGGAGTAATGGGGAACAGTATGGCTGGTCATTTAATTGATGCTGGACATGAGCTTTTTGTTTTCAACAGAACAAAAAGTAAAACAGATAATTTAGTAAGTCGTGGGGCTACACTACTTAAAGAAGCAAAAGAAGCACCGCTATTTGCTGATGTAATCTTTACCATAGTTGGTTATCCTAAAGATGTCGAAGATGTTTACTTAGGAGAAAACGGACTAATTAACACAGCTAAAAAAGGACAAGTATTTGTGGATATGACAACATCATCTCCTACTTTAGCTAGAAGAATTACTAGTGAATTTGCAAAAATAGGGGCCTATGCATTAGATCTTCCAGTAACTGGCGGGGATATAGGAGCAAGAAACGCAACATTATCAATTATGGCTGGTGGAGACAAAAAAATATATGAAGAAATTGTCCTACCACTTGTTAAAAAACTGGGGACGAATATTACTTATTTTGGAGAAGCTGGTAAAGGACAGTATACAAAACTTGCCAATCAAATAGCTATAGCAACAACTATGGTTTCTGTTGCTGAAAGCTTAAAATTTGCAAAAGAAGTTAGTCTAGACTTAGAATCATTCTTTAAAACAGTATCAACAGGTTCTGGAGGAAGTTTCTCAATGACTTCATATGCTCCGCGTATCTTAAAAGGGGATTACGAACCAGGATCTTTTGTACATCATTTTATAAAAGATATGAAACTTGCTTTAGAAGAATGCGAAAAAATGAATATTAAACTTCCAGGGCTTGAAACAACATACAAAATATATAATGAATTAGAAGAAATAGTCCGTAAAACAAATGGAACTCAGGCCATAGCTAAATGGTATGATATTTAATAAAAAATGAGTTGGTTTTATACCAACTCATTTTTTATATTTATCATTCCACCTATTTTTAATGCTTTAGAATCTTTTGCATGTCCTATTTCACTTGTTTTAACTATAGGTAAATGTTCAGGAATATATTCTTTTACAAGTTCAAATAGTTCCTCTACAGAAATTTCTTTTTCAATTTTTGTAAAAGTACCAATTAACAAACCAGAAATATTGCAAAATACATTCATTTGCTTCAGCTGTGAAAGATGAGTTATTAATCCCTCAACAGAAGTTCCTAATCCTTCTATAAACAATACTTTATTATCCACTTTCGGAAAATACTTTGTTCCAACTAATTTTAAGAAACATCTAATATTTCCGCCGATCACTTCACCTTCGACACTACTCCCCTGTAGAAATCTCCATTTCACATCAAATAAAATCTGTTCATTTTTCATAAAAGTATTTTTAAAATTAGTTCTGATTTCTTCATTCTCAATAATATTTAAAATTTGATACAAATAATTCACTTCATTCGTTTGGCTTTCCAAAGCATTTAAGACTGTTGTTAAATCGCTGTAACCAAAGAAAGGTTTATAATTTCTTTTTATTACATCAAAGTCTAAATAATCTAATACCTCATTTGCAATATCTCCACCAGAAATATCAAAAATTGCTTTTATTTCTTTATTTTCATAAAAGGACATTAACTCCTTAGCTCGAACTTGTGCTTTTGCTCCGCGTCCAAACTTATCTTTATAGATATATTTAGTAAAGATAGGTACTAAACCCATCTCTACTAGAATACTCTCCAGTTTTTCTAATCTGTCTTTATCTTCAATATTTTTTCCATTTGAACATACTACTAATGCTATTTTATCATTATTATTTAACATCATACCTTACTAGTTTTCCTTATCATATAGATTTTTCAATATATACAAGAAAAGGTCGTGACTCGACAGTATTTCTTAAGAAATACTGTCGAGTCACTTCCCTAAGTAGTTTATTAGAGATATAAAAAACTCTTATAAAGTGAATTTAGATATCGATAAATCACTACATCTATAAGTTATCATATGAAATTCATTAAAATCTAGGACTTTTAGGCCAGTCCCTTTTCTCTTATTCCATTGATAATATTAATTATCTGTTCGACTTTCAATATAGTATTTAGAACGGCTTTGACCACCTTCATATTGTTTATTATTTAATCGAAGAACAATTTTCCCTTTAATTTTTCCACCTTCAAAATTGTTTATTAACGGAATTATTATTCTATCCCCTTCTTCAATCCATTTATCTGGTGTTGTTAAAGTAATTCCACTAGCTCCACCAATTCCTCCAAATGCAGCTAGATACATTTTATCTTTTTTGAAATAAAGAACCTCTGCATTACCGATACTCTTATTATACTTAGATTCATTACCTTTATAACTATCATCTATTTCTCTATACTTAGCTTGTTTTAGTGCGGGTACTTTTTTATAAACTTGATCTGCATTATATGTATCTGGAGTTGCCGCATTATACATATCAGTGATTTCTGCCAACGACATTGGAACAACAGTAAGTCCTAATTGAGCATCTCTGATATGCTTACTAAAATCAGAAGAATATGCAAAAATACCTAACATACTGTCTATTCCTCCACCAAGTCCAACAGCGAAGAATTTATCAGCAACTGCTTTCGCAGCATCCTTATCGTGCACTTTATTATTTAAATTCAGTTGTTTCCATGTTAAATCACCACCATTGATTTTAGAACCTACTTTACCTAAATCATCACCTGTTGATGTTAGTTTCCCATCATCTATTTTATAAGAACCGATAATTTCATTAATTCCATTTACTTTTCGGTCCACAATGTATCCACCTAAACGAAAATAAATTTTATCAAATCCTTCACTATTATCAACTGTATAATATACAGTCGGAGCATATTTTTTCAAAATATCAACAACTGATTGTGATAAGTGTAACTCAGAATTAAGAGCATCAATATCATTTAAAGAAGATATTTTATCAATAATAATCGTAGTTTCTTTATCTAATTTTTTACCATCAGCACTTCCTAAGTTCGCACTATTATTTGTTGTACTTTCTTCTTGCATTTCTTCGTATTTGATAATGCCAAATACGCATATTACAGCCGCAACAAATATCGCAGCAAAACCTAATATATACTTTATTCCTTTATTCATATATGTTTCTCTTTTCCTTAATTATTTTCTCTATCAAATGTTGGCACATAAAAGTGTCTTCCTTCTAAACCGAATAATTTATCACTAAATGTTCCAGGCTCAACATTTGCTAAGTTTTTCTCAAACATCATCATTCTAGCATCGATATTATCGATAAAATGAATTATCTCCGCTTCTTTTATCATCGGTAATTTTGGAGAACCAAATTCATATTTACCATGATGAGCAAGAATCATATGTCTTAAAAGTGTAATCTCTTCAGCTTCAATTCCCAATTTATCAGCCATACGAGCTACTTCATCACTCATAATAACAATATGCCCTAAAAGTTCTCCCTCTAATGTATAAGAGGTTCCTACAGGTCCACTTAACTCGATAGTTTTTCCTAAATCATGTAAAATAATTCCACTATATAATAAATCTTTATTTAGTGACGGATAAATAGCTACTAAAGCTTTCGCTATTTTTAACATCGTAGTAGTATGGTAAATTAGACCTGAATAAAAATCATGATGCATTGATTTAGCTGCAGGATAACTAATAAATTGTTTTTTATATTTATTTAACAATTCGATAGTTACAGTTCTTAGATTATCATTCCCTATTTCTTTTAAGAAGTAATTTAATTCATTTATCATTACATCTTTTGGAACTGGTGCTGTTTGAATATAATCTTGAATATCTATATTATCACTATCAGTTGCCATTCTATAGTTCTTTATTTTTAACTGAAGCTTACCACGATAATCTAGTAAAGTTCCTTCTACATGAATCATCTTACCAGCTTTTAAATTTTCACTATCTTCGTCTTTAACTTCCCAAATTTTCCCATCAATACTACCTGTTTTATCTTTTAGATAAAGTGTTAGATAAGGTTTTCCACTTGCCGCTACTCCACGAATAACATTATCCAATAATAAAAACATACTGATTTCTTGATCAGTTTTAAATTCATTTATGAACATTTCCCCACTCCTTCTTTCTAGTGTATTTTATATCCATCTTATATTTTACTTTGTATTACAAAAAAATTCAAATAAATACGGTAGATCACTTAACAAAACAACAAAAAAAGGAGTGACTTAAAATCGTGATTTCTTAGAATTCGATTTTGAGTCACTCCCACAGAATTTATTAGACTTCTAAAAACTCTCATAAAACTTTTTAGATATCAATAAACTACTGCGTCTTTAAGTTCTCATTTTAACTCTTTTATAATTTAGGACTTTTGGATTAGTCCATTTTATCTTTATTAATCAAATAAATCTTTTGCTTTTCTACTAACTTTGTCTAAAAAGCTTTCATCTTCTTCAACTTTCTCATCGTTTAACTTTGCAAGTTGAAGGTATAGTTCACGTTCTTTTGTCGATAAGTTTTTAGGAATTTCAATAGATACCACAATGTAGTGATCTCCTTGACCATATCCCATAACACTTTTAACACCTTTACCTGAAAGGCGGAATTTACGTCCATGCTGTGTTCCAGCTGGAACGTTTAATTCAATCTCACCTGTTAAAGTACGAACATCAACTTTTGTTCCTAAAGCAGCCTGTGCTGGAGAAAGTTTCAATTCTGTATAGATATCATCACCTTCTCTGTGGAAATATGAATCTTCAGCTACGATTACCTCTATGAATAAGTCACCTGCTGGACCACCATTTTCTCCTGCTCCTCCTTTACCACGAAGACGAACACGTTGTCCTGAACTGATTCCTTCTGGAATCTCAACCTCATATTCTACTTCACGGTTATTATATCCTTTACCGAAACAGTGCGCACATTTATCTTTAATGATTTTACCGCGTCCTTGACATTCTGAACATGTACGTTGGCTTTGCATACGGCCGAATGGAGTATCCTGAATTACTGCTTCTTGTCCACTACCATTACATCTATGACAAGTGTTTACAGATGAAGAATCTTTCGCTCCACTTCCGTGACAGTGATCACATTCTACATCTTTACGGATTTTAATAGTTTTTTTCGTACCAAAAACGGCATCTTCAAAACTTATACGAATGCGGTGTAATAAATCTTCTCCTTGACGTGGAGCATTGGGATTACGACGTGATCCTCCTCCACCGAAGAAACTTGAGAAAATATCTCCAAGGTCATCAAAACCACCTGAGAATCCAGAGAAACCTCCACCGAAGCCGCCAAAGCCACCTTGCCCAGCTCCACCTTCAAATGCTGCGTGACCAAATTGATCATATTGAGCTTTTTTAGTATCGTCACTCAGTACTTCGTACGCTTCTGAAATTTCTTTGAACTTATCTTCAGCGCCTGGCTCTTTGTTGATATCTGGGTGATATTGTTTTGATAATTTACGATATGCTTTTTTAATTTCAGCTGCACTTGCGCTTTTACTTACACCAAGTACCTCATAATAATCTCTTTTAGCCATCTTAATCTCTCCTATAATTAATTATTTAACAAAGGGCTAGCGCATAACGCTACCAGCCCCTTAGACTATTTATTTAATTATTTTTTCTCAGTGAAGTCTGCATCGATTGTGTCATCATCGTTATTTGATGAAGTTGCTCCTGCATCTGCTCCTTGAGCTCCAGCTGCCGCATTAGCTTGTTCATAAAGTTTCATAGTCATTTCTTGAACAGCTTTATTTAATTCATCTTTAGCAGCTTTAATTTCTTCTAAGTTATTATTTTTAATAGCTTCTTTTAATGTGTCGTTTTTAGCTTTGATGTTATCTAATAAGCTTTGATCTACTTTATCTTTAGCTTCTTCTAATGCTTTATCAGCTTGGAATGAAAGTTGATCAGCTTCGTTACGTACGTCAGCTTCTTCTTTACGTTTAGCATCTGCTTCTGCATTAGCTTCTGCTTCTTTAACCATTCTATCGATATCAGCGTCAGTTAATGAACTGCTTGATTCAATAGTGATTTTTTGTTGTTTTTGAGTTCCAAGATCTTTAGCAGTAACATTTACAATACCGTTTTTGTCAATATCGAATGTAACTTCGATTTGAGGTACTCCACGTGGTGCTGGTGGTATATCTGAAAGTTGGAATCTTCCAAGAGTTTTGTTGTCAGATGCCATTGGGCGTTCACCTTGTAATACGTGGATATCTACTGCTGGTTGGTTATCTGCAGCTGTAGAGAATACTTGTGATTTAGATGTTGGGATTGTAGTATTTCTTGGAATTAATACTGTCATAACAGATCCCATTGTTTCAATACCTAATGATAATGGAGTTACGTCTAGTAATACTACATCTTTAACATCCCCTGTGATTACTCCACCTTGGATAGCAGCCCCCATAGCTACTACTTCGTCAGGGTTTACTCCTTTATGAGGCTCTTTACCCATTTCTTTTTTAACAGCTTCTTGAACTGCAGGAATACGAGTAGATCCACCAACTAAGATTACTTGATCGATTTCACTTGGGTTTAATCCAGCATCTTTAAGAGCTTGACGAGTTGGGATTAATGTTCTTTCTACTAAGCTGTGAGTAAGCTCATCGAATTTAGCACGAGTTAATGTGTTTTCTAAGTGAACTGGTCCGTTAGCACCAGCTGAGATGAATGGTAATGAAATTTGAGTTGAAGTTACACCAGATAAGTCTTTTTTAGCTTTTTCTGCTGCATCTTTAAGACGTTGCATTGCCATTTTATCTTGTGATAAATCGATAGCTTGTTCTTTTTTGAATTCTTCTACAAGGTAGTCGATAATAGCTTGGTCGAAGTCATCTCCACCTAGTAAGTTATCTCCTGATGTAGCTAATACTTCGAATACTCCATCTCCTAATTCTAAGATAGATACGTCGAATGTACCACCACCAAGGTCAAATACTAATACTTTTTGATCTACATCTGTTTTTTCTAATCCGTATGCTAATGCTGCTGCAGTAGGTTCGTTAATAATACGTTCTACTTCTAATCCAGCGATTTTACCAGCGTCTTTAGTTGCTTGACGTTGAGCGTCGTTGAAGTATGCTGGTACTGTAATAACAGCTTTAGTTACTTTTTCACCTAAGTAAGCTTCAGCAGTTGCTTTTAGGTTTTGTAAAATCATTGCTGAGATTTCTTGTGGTGAATATTTTTTACCATTAACATCTTCTTTATAATCTGTACCCATGTGACGTTTGATAGAAATTACTGTGTTAGGGTTAGTAATCGCTTGACGTTTTGCTACTTCCCCTACTTGAATTTCGTCACCTTTGAATGCTACTACAGAAGGTGTAGTTCTGTTACCTTCTGGGTTAGGGATTACTTTAGCTTCCCCACCTTCTAATACTGATACACATGAGTTAGTTGTTCCTAAGTCGATACCTATAATTTTTGACATATTCTTGTCCTCCTTAAATTTATAATAACTATATTTTTCAAATTTATTTGTTAAAATGATTTTTTCACTCTAACAAAGTCTTATATTACTTTTACTTACGCAGTGGCTACATACCAATCATTTCGTTGCTACGCTCCTCATTCTTGGTGTAGCTGTGCGATTCTTACTCCTAACTTTTTTCTTCACCTTCTAGGTTCGAAAAAACTAAGGATTAATAATTACGAGTTAACCTTAACCATTGCTGGTCTGATTACTCTATCTTTTAGTTTGTAACCTTTTTGGAATGTATCCAAGATTACTCCGCTTTCTTTATCACTTTCTTCCCCTTGCATTACTGCGTGGTGGAAGTTTGGATCGAACTGTGCATTTTCAGTTTCCACTAGTTCAACACCTTCTGATTTAAGCGCTGCTTGTAATCCTTCGTATACCATTTGTACACCTTTTAGAACTGTTTGTACTTCTTCATTAGTTGACTCAACTTGTAAAGCACGTTCTAGGTTATCCAAACTTGGTAAGATTTCTGTAATCACTTTTTGACTCTTATAAGCATTTATAGTGTCAATTTCTTGATTTTTACGTCGTTTAAAGTTTTCAAACTCTGCATAAAGTCGTAAATATTTGTCTTCTGACGCTTTTACTTCTTCTTGCAGCTTTTCAATTTGCTCTTGTAATAACTCTTCTGCAGTTTTTTCAACTACTTCTTCTTTTAAATCTGTCGTTTCTTCAGTCTCAACAGTTTCTTCTGTTGTTACTTCTTCTTGTAGAGTTTCTTTTTGTTCTTCAGTAGCCATCTCTACCTCCTAATTATTTTAAATTATTATTTAAATTATCACGAACACAAGCTATAAGTGTCATGATTTTCGAATAGTCCATTCTCTTTGGTCCAAATACGGCTATTACACCTTGACCTTTCGATGTATTATAACTACTAGACACTAATGAAAGATCATCTATATTCCCAAGCTTAAGCTCGGTTCCTATTTTAATAGATGGTTTGTCAGTTACTTCATTATTATCTAGAAGCTCGACTATCTTATCATCTTCTAAGAGCGATACTACTTCTTTTAATTTATCTACATTGTCTATATCGGGTTGTTTAAGTAAATTGTACTTACCCCCTAATGCTACAGTCTTTTTAATTTTATTTTGCAACAATCTATTTAAAGCCACCACTATCATATCATAGTTGTTAACTTTATTCTTTAGATATTTTTCTAACTCACCATGAATCATTACGTGAGCTGTTGCCATATCAACATCATAGAAGTAACTTTGTAGAAGTTTATTAATCTCTCCTATATCTTCTGCAGTGAAATCCGCATCAAGTTTATAGTTTTGTTGGAATACTTCTCCTATATTTGTTACTAATATAACGAGAATGCTACGACTACTTAGAAGAATAACCTCTATTTTATTAATGCGCCTATCTGTTTTTGTCGGGGCTAGTATCACCGCCGTACAATCCGTTAAGTCCGATAGTACTATTGCATTTTTTTCTAGATAATTATTTTCCGAGACTATATCTCCACCAGAGAGTTGTTTAAGTTTTTCATTCTCACTATTTGATAATTCATAATCTTTTTTTATGTAATCTACATAATAGCGATAACCTTTTTCCGAAGGTACTCTACCTGATGAAATATGAGTCTTTTTAATCAATCCTTCTTTTTCTAATTTACTCATATCATTTCTTATCGTTGCCGAACTGAAATCAATATTTTGAGCAATTTGTTTAGAACCTACAGGTTGATTAGTCGTAATAAAATTTTCGACTATAGATTGAAGAATGAGTACTTGTCTATCTATTAACATTGTCATCACCTATTCTCCAATTTTGTGTTTTAGCACTCTAACCATCTGACTGCTAATCACATATATAATAATATCATTAAGGTCAAAATAAGTCAATAGCTTTTTTGAAATTTTTTTGACTTTTTTTGACTTTTAATCCTAGATATAAGACAAACCCTATAATATCAAGTTTTAAACATGCATCAGAGAGTATATATTGAAACATAATAATAAATAAAGAAAACTTTTCAAAATTTTTATCACTCATGATATAATAAAAGTTGATTAATAGAAAAGGAGTTTTTTATAATGAAGAAAATATTTAAACTTTGCACTGTACTTTTATCTTCCCTACTTATATTAACGGCATGTAGTAGTGAAAAGACAAAAGTATTTACTACAAAATATGGAAATAATCAAGAAAATGAAACAACATTAACTTATAAAGGCGAGGTTGTTAATAGACTAAAAACTATTTCTAATATCACTGATTTAGGAACAGATGAAGAAGCAGCCTATAATAGTATAAAGAGATCTATCGACGAAGAGAATAAAGATATCGATGGACTTTCTTACACTATTGAAAAGAAAGATGGAAAAGTAATTATTACTTGGGATTTAGATTTTACTAAAATAAACTTTGAAAAAGATAAGGATCGTTTGCATTTCAAAAAATCTTCTTTAGATGAAGAAAGAAAACTAAGCTACATAGAAGAAAACCTTAAGAAAAATGGTGCTGTAGAGAAAAAATAATATTTTGTAAATAGAGTGTTTATCAGCTAGAACTTTTAATCTTGCTGATAAACACTTTTTTCTTATAAATACACTGTATTTTATCCTCGCCTTCCTTGTATCTTCAGTAAAATTCTTGTATAATAAGTAAACGAAAGAAGTTAATAGAGGTAAAAATTTTGGAACTTATTGAACTTAGAAAAGAACTCGAAGAAATTAACAAAAGAATAACGGAATTTAAAACTTCATTAAAAATAGAAGATAAAACTGAACGAGTTGCTGAAATTGAAAATATGATGCTAGAGGCTGATTTTTGGAATGATAGTGAAGCAGCTAGCGTATTAGTTACTGAATCAAAAAGTATAAAAAAAGAGCTTGATGAATTTAGTGAAATGATAGACTATTTAGAGCACTCTGAAGAGATGGTTGAATTTCTAAAAGATGAAGATGACGAAGAAATTTATCAAGATTTACTAGAAACAGTAGTTAATCTTAAAAATAGTGTTGAAGATTTTAGCTTTAGATTATTATTCTCAGAAGAATATGATAACAACACTGCTATACTAGAAATACATGCTGGAGCTGGTGGAACTGATGCTACAGATTGGTCAGAATTAATGTTGCGTATGTATGAGAGATTCTTCACAAAACAAGGATTAAAATACAGCTACTTAAACTATCAATCTGGTGATATCACTGGAGTTAAATCAGCAACTATAAAAATTGAAGGTGACTTTGCATATGGATTATTAAAAGGAGAAAAAGGTGTTCACCGAGTTGTTCGTATCTCACCTTTTGATCCATCTGGTAAAAGACATACATCTTTTGCTTCAATTGATGTAATTCCAGAATTCAATGAAAATGAAATTAATATAGAAATTAATAATGAAGATTTAAAAATTGATACTTACCGTGCTCAAGGTGCTGGTGGTCAACATATTAATACTACCGACTCTGCCGTTCGTATCACTCACCTTCCTACTGGTATCGTCGTTCAATCACAATCTGAACGTAGCCAAATACAAAATAAAGATGCCGCAATGAAAAACTTAAAATCAAAACTGTATCAACGTGAAATAGAAGAAAAAGAAAAAGAACTCGCGGCTATTCGTGGAGAGCAGAAAGATATTGGATGGGGCTCACAAATTCGTTCTTATGTCTTTACACCATATACCATGGTTAAAGATCACAGAACAAACTATGAAGTATCTACCGTTGATAAAGTAATGGATGGTGAGATTATCGATTTTATCGATGCTTATTTACATTACAATATGAAAGAAAAAGAAGTACTATAGAAAAATGGACCTACCGGTGTGTACCGATAGGTCTATTATTTTTTATTTTTTCTCATCAAATCTTTCTTCTATAAGTTTTTCTTCTGTTTTCTTCAGACTTACTTTTTTATCTCCAGAACTTGGCCATGGAAGACCTTTTAATTCATTAATATCAGCTACAGAATAATCAACTGTTACAGTTTCTATAGCAACTTTATCTTGATAATCAACCTTGTCTTCTAAACCTTTTATACCTTTGAACTTTTCTCCTAATTTCTCCGCTTGCTTTTTAAAGGCTTCTTTAGTTAGTCCTAATTCAGAATAAGTAATAATATTTTTGGCTGTTTGTTTAGTTACAACATCACCTTTATAATAAAGTGTAATTTCCATTTGTACACCAGGTTGTTTTTTAACATAAACCTTACTTCCTTCTTTTTCAGAACATCCTACTAAAAATACTAATAAAAATACTGATATAATTTGTAATATCTTTTTCATCTTATAAACTCTCCTATCCTTTAGATAACACTATTATACCACAATTCGGAAGTAACGCAAACGTTATTAAAAAAGCGATACAACTATGTATCGCTCTTCTTATTATAGTTTTTCGTATTCTGCTGGAACATCAAATGGATTTTCCTTATTAATATGATCGTAGAACATAACTCCATTTAAGTGATCAATCTCATGTTGGAAACAAATTGCTGGTAAGTCTGTTAAAGTTAAAGTAACTTTCTCATCATTTTCATTATAACCAACTACTTTAATTTTTGAATAACGAGGAACATATCCCTTAATATCTTTATCTACAGATAAACATCCTTCTCCGCCAGCTAAGTAACATTTTGCTGCTGAATTTGAGATGATTTTTGGATTGTATAGTGCATAAGAAACTGTATCTTCTGGGAACTCCTCATCTGGAATGTGCACAGCAATCATTCTTTTTGAAACGTTGATTTGTGGTGCAGCTAACCCTATTCCAGGTTTTAGTCCTAATTTTTCTGCTTTTTCATCATCTTGTGAAGCAATAACATACTCTAATAATCCACGTAAAATAGCTTTATCTTCGTCTGAGATAGGACTTTTTACTTCTTCAGCACGTGCTCTAAGCGTTGCATGTGGATCAATAATTATATCTTTAGTAGTAATCAAATCTTTTCTCCTTTATTTCTAATTATTTATTACGGTATCTTCGTACATACATAATTATTTCACAAATGTAACAGAATGTCAAAGGTCAAAGTTTCCTAACTGACATTTTTTTAAAAGTTTTATTTTACATAAAATATCCCTCTAATTTTCTATCTTTATTTTTAAATTTTCTGAAAGTTATTTTTGTATTTTTATTTATTTCGTGTTATGATAGTACTATTGATAATTTATAAATAAATTTTTAGGAGGGTGTATTATGACTTTTGAAAATTACCAATATACAAGACCAAATACAGATCAATTAAAAGAACAATTAGCAGCATTAGTAGATAGACTAAACTCTGCAAATAACGCTAAAGAGACACTAGAAATTTTCAACGAATATAATGAACTTCGTGATAACGTAAGTACAATGGCACAATTATCAGAAATTCGTGTGACAATTGACACAACTGATAAATTCTATGAAGCTGAACAAGAATTTTGGGATGAGTTTGGCCCTGAGTTAGATTCTCTATACAGCAAGTTCGATGAAGCTATGTTCAATTCAAAATTCAAAGAAGAACTAAAAAAAGAAATTGGGGAACACTACTTTAATCTAATTGAAACTTCTTTAAAAGTATTTAGCGATGAAATCATTGAAGATTTAAAAGAAGAAAACAAACTTTCTTCAGAATATACAAAACTAACTTCAAGTGCTAAAATTCCATTTGATGGAGGAGAACACAACCTAAGTGGTATGGCTAAGTATACACAAGATGCTAACCGTGAGACTCGCTTACTAGCAAACCAAGCTGTAGCTAAATTCTTTAAAGAAAACTTAGAACAATACGATAGCATCTATGATCGTATGATTAAAGTTCGTACTCGTATTGCCAAAAAACTTGGCTTTGAGAACTTCGTAGAAGTTGCTTACCTACGCTTACGTAGAACAGACTACAACGCAAAAGACGTAGCAAACTACAGAAAACAAATTTTTGAGGAAATCGTACCTGTTGTTGAAGAACTTAAAAAAGCTCAAGCTAACCGTCTAGGACTTGAAAAACTTTCATTCCACGATGAAGGTGTAACATTCAAATCAGGTAACCCTACACCAAAAGGAGACCGTCCAACACTTGTTGATTACGCAAAAACAATGTATAAAGAATTATCACCTGAAACTGATGAATTCTTCACATTTATGACTGAAAATAACTTATTAGATTTAGATACAAAACCAGGAAAAGCTGGTGGTGGTTACTGTACATTTATTCCAAATTACAAAGCACCGTTTATCTTCGCTAACTTTAACCAAACACCTCATGATGTTACAGTATTAACACATGAAGCCGGTCATGCATTCCAAGTTTTCCAAAGTAGATATCATATGCCAGACTATGTATGGCCAACATACGAAGCTTGCGAAATCCACTCAATGAGTATGGAATTCCTAACTTGGCCTTGGATGAACCTATTTTTCAAAGATGAAACAGAGAAATTCAAATACTACCACATGGCAACATCAATCAAATTCTTACCATATGGTGTTACAGTTGATGAATTCCAACACGAAGTATATGAAAATCCTGAACTGACTCCAAAAGAACGTCGTATGAAATGGTTAGAAATCGAAAGAAAATACTTACCATCTCGTTACTATGAAGATATTCCAGAACTTGATGAAGGTTTATTCTTCTATAGACAAGGTCACTTATTCGGTGCACCATTCTACTACATCGACTATACTTTAGCTCAAGTTTGTGCCTTCCAATTCTGGAAAAAAGCTAACGAAAATAGAGAAAACGCATGGAAAGAATACCTACACCTATGTAAACTTGGTGGAACTAAACCATTCTTAGAGTTAGTTAAAGAAGCTAACTTAGAAAATCCATTCGAAGACGGAACTATTTCTAATATCGTTCCAGAACTTAGAAAATACATTGACTCTGTTGATGCAACAAAATTCTAGAGATATTATAGGGACTAATTTCAAAGGTTCTAAATATTAAAATAATCTATATGAGAACTCATAGATGCAGTGGTTTATTAATAGCAAATTTCGCTTTACAAAAATTTTAGATAGCTAATAAACTACTGCAAGAAGTGACTCAACAAAATCTTGTTTCTTAAGAAATCGCGATTTTTGAGTCACTCTTTTTAACTATAAAAAATTAGGAGGATAAAATATGAAAGAAAAAAAGATAGCGGCATTTTTTGATATTGACGGAACTCTTTATAGAGATTCACTAATGACAGAACATTTTAAAAAATTAATAAAGTATGAAGTTGTAGATGAAAAATATTGGCTAAATGGTGTAAAAGATAGTTATATCAACTGGGATAAAAGATTTGAAGATTACGATAACTACCTATTTGGCGTTTCTGAAGCTTATGTTCAAGCAATAACAGGCCTTCATAAAAAATATATCGACTTTGCAACTGAACAAGTTATGAAACTTAAAGCAGATCGTGTCTATAAATTCACAAGAAACATTATAGAAAAACACAAAAGAAATGGGCATTTAATTATCTTTATTTCAGGAAGTCCTGACTACCTTGTAGAAGCTATGGGTAAAAAACATCACGCATTTTTGGCTATAGGTAGTAAATATATTATAGAAGATGAGAAATTTACTGGCGAAGTAGTTCCAATGTGGGATGCAGATAGCAAAAACAAAACTATCGATAGATTAGTTGAAGAATACAATATTGATCTTGATCAATCTTTCGCTTATGGTGATACTAATGGTGATTACAACATGTTAAGACGTGTTGGAAATCCTGTAGCCATGAACCCAAGTCGCGAATTACTAAGTAAAATTAAAGAAAACAAAGAACTAGCTGAAAAAGCTACTATTCTTATTGAACGTAAAGACGTTATTTATAAAACAAAAGCTAATATAGATATTGTAGAAATATAAAAGAAAACTCAAGGTAATCGACATTATGTCATACCTTGAGTTTTTATAACCATTAAATATTTAAGTATTATATAAAAATTCAGAACCTTCTTCACTATTAAGATTAACTCCAGAAACCAATCTATTTCCTACCTTTTTATAAAGCTGAGGTTGAGTAGTAAAAGTTATCTTACTTCCATCTTCCTTAATAAGTTTAAAACTCTTACCATTTACAGACCATTCAATTGATTCTCCGTTATATTTTTTTAGAAGATATCCTTTATATCGATTTACAAGATCAGAGCTCATTTTTCTCGCTCCTTCTTCACTTGTTGCTCCACCTATTCCTTGAGCATCTGCAGGCAACGAATTGCTGTCATTTAATAACGCAGGATTCGGACCACCTAATTCGACATCAGATCTTTTTTTCTTACGCTCAAACTCTCTTGCTTTTTCTGCAAGTTCCTTAGCTTTTTGTGCAGCTTCTTGAGCTTTTTCATAAAGTTTATTACCTACATCGCTTAATAATTGTTTTAGACTATTATTATTGAATTTATATTTTTCTAATATTTGAGAAAGATCTTTATTAAAGTTCACATCTAGTTTAATATTTTTTATCTCTTCTTCTGCCCTCTTATAATTTTCAATATCGGCATTTAACCAGTTAATAGCAGCTGAAAAGTTTGAATCTGTATCAAGTTTTTTAGCTCTATCTAGACTATCTTTTGCTTCATCAATTTTCTTATCATTTAAACTAATAGAAGTATTCCTAACCTCTTTTGCAACTTTAATATCAGTTTTTATAGTTGGAATAACCTTTTGAGCAACATCAGTAGTTAGAGTTTCTAGTCCTTTTGCTCCAGCTTCAAAATCATGACTGATATTAATCATATCAACATATTTTTGATACTCTTCTTTCACCTTCTTATCTTTTCCACTACCAAACATAAAATAATAAGCTGTAGCACAAATAATAAGCGTAACTATAATGCTCGAAAATATAGCAATACTTTTTTTCATATATATTCTCCTCTATTATAAAATATCCCTATTATGTAGTTTATAAAACTATTATCTCATAGAAAACAATATTTTACTAGAATTAATTTAACATACAACATTTTTATATAAGTTTGATAATAACTTGTATTGCTCTGTATATGCAGAAAATTTTAATCCATGTATTCTTCCCTTATTAAAATATTTAATAGTACATTCTTTTTTATTATGATTATAATCTAGCCCCACAATATTTTTGTAGTATATCTTATAACCAAAAAACTTATAAAACCTTTTTATAGAGAAGATTTTCAAGTACGTTTCTCTAAAATATACATCACAATCATAACTAAACGTTAGTCGATAATTAACTCTCTCTAAAATCGATAAATCTGTTCCTTTTAGTAGTTTATTTAACTCATTTCTTATTTTAGGAATGTTAGAATTATACTTTTTTAGATAATAATCAAAATCCGCTGTTAATAGTATCCTCTCCACATCAGTTAAAGTATTAAAATTAATTGAATTCATATAAAAAACCTCCTTAATATACTTAGTATATTAAGGAAGTTGGACAAAATGTGGGATAGCTTATTAATTACATAGATTTCTTAATTATTTTCAATGCACCCATTTTTATTATGAGTTTTGTTGTACCTTTCGGATCTAATACCCTCTTTACTGATTTACTCATTAGAATTCTAACTAGTTTATTCATCTCTATACCTCCCTCTCTTCTATTATCTTTACATTGTCTCCCTGACTATTAAGCCACATTTTTATTCCATCACCATAGCTTTCAGCAACAATCGTATGAACATTATCTTCTGTTTTTATCACCTTTGCCGTTGGTAATCTGTCTAGCATTGCTTCAAGCGATGGTCCGCTAAATTCAAATGTAAATTTCTTTAATTTTCCTCCGTACATAAACTGGATTCTCTTACGAAATTCTCCATCCTCAAATCTATCCCTATATGGAATATAAAAAGTTTCGTCTTTATATTTAATATTACTCATTCTATCAATTCGAAAGACTAGTGGTACATCTTCCTCACTAGTTATTCCATAAGCTATTAAATAAAAATAAAATTCTGAGAACATAATAGAAATAGGGCGTACTTCTTTTTTAGTTTGTTTTTTATCCATTCGAGTATAATCAAAAGTTATTATTCTTGTTTCCCTAATTACATTCGACAAACTCCACAATACCTCTAGTAAATCTTTTCCATGCTGAAGTTCAGTATAATAATAATCTTCATTATTAATCAACTCCCTTACATGTATCTTACTTTCACGACTTAATTGATTCTGCAATTTCTTTAGTAGTAAAGACATCTCTTTTTTATTAAAAGCCCTACTTTCTAATAAGATTTTACTTAACGCCAAGATATCCTGTTGAGTAAGAGTATTATCACTTTCGCTAACAGCTGTATAAATATACTCTTTGTTCTTTACTATTATTTCAAATTCTCCAATTTCTTCTTTCTTCTCAAATAGATAATCACGCAATTCATCAATATCTCTTTGAATTGTTTTAAGAGAAACCCTATATTCATTAGCTAAGTCTTCTTTCACCAATCTCTCTCCACGTCTAAGTCTATCGTATATTTCTAATCCACGAAACTTCTTATCCCTCGAATTATCCAAATTAATCTCCTCTTTCTCATTAAGTCTTATTTTTCATTATATCTTATAGATTATTGACTTTCAATCAATTTCTTATTATTTATCTTTATAATAACTATATTCTATAAACATATTTTACATTGAAAATTGGACATATTTTGTCCATTTTTTTAAAACTTATTTTTTCATCTTTTGTTCTAAATAATAAGTTCAGTCTTTACTTTTCAAATTATCACTAGTAATCTAATTTTCAATGTTGTTACCAAATAAAAAAACTGTTGACTCCTGCACTTTTGCAGTTGTCAACAGCTTTAAATCTATAATTGTAGTTTATTTTATTCTTCTGAATCTTTCCACACAAATAGTGCTCCAACACTATTAATAATGTAGAAAATATATTTACCAACATTGGCAAAGTTTCCTTGAACCACTGCTCTTGTAAGTTGAACAATATTATACAGTAACCAAAATGGCCATTGTGTCGTTAGCTTAAATGTATTTAATCCATTACCCATTAGCGAGAATGCAAATGCAATTGTAGTAATATACGCAAGAGTACTCATCTTACCATGATATCCAATATAGTTCGTAGCATATGAGAATACAAATGAAAGAATCGCAATTGCCGTTAAAACTGTATATAATTTTGCTTTAGACATTGTATTTGGCTTATCTGTAGATTTATTCCATACATAGATGGCACCTAAATAGATTAAAAATGTTACAGGGTATGTGATAATCGCAGCCTTGTTACCTAAGATATAATCAATAACTCCTGATAATACAGCATTAATGATACCTAAGTAGTTACCAAGTTTACTTAATTTTCCTGTAAATCTCGTAGATAACATTGAGATACCAACGTTAATTACAGAAATAAGTCCAAATGGCACAAGTGCAGTCCATGGACCCCAATCAACAAATTTATCTAATCTCGTCGCTAAGTAACCTGATGCGATAGCGATACTAATTACTAAAACAACCCCTAGTAAATCAAACCATTTTGATGTTGCGAATATTTTTAATTTTTGTTTCATAAAGCCTTTTATTCCTTTTTAAATGTATCGCATTAAATTAATGCAATCTTAATTTTTTAGGTTTTTAGTAGCCTTTTTATATCACTTACTAAAAACTTACTTATATTATACATCAAACATTTTTCACTTTCAATCAATTAATTCCCACTTTTTTATCCTACTATTATATAACATAAATATATTTTTAAAAACAAAATACTATTCTATCTTATATTTTTGACTTTTATCTGATACATAAAAAAGAAAATTTTATTATTTAGTTTTCTTAAAACAATTTTATTCACCTTATAAAACTTTTCTTTTTATATCAATTTGTTTCTTATCACTTTACTTTCTAACTGATAATGATTATAATTTATAGTGGATAAAAAATGAAAGTGAGTATATTTATTGATGAAGAAAAACAAATTATTTATAGCCCTAATGGCTGGTACTATCGTTATTAGCGGATGTGCTACTAAAACAGAGAAGAAAGAAGAAAACAAAACTGCTCAAGTTGACACATCTAAAGATACTAAAGAACAACTTAAACAAGCTACTGATCTTTATAAAAAATTCGTAGAAAACCAAGTAGATACTCTACTTAAAGATACTGAAAAATTCGCTGAAACTATAAAAGCTGGAAATCTTGAAGAAGCTAAGAAACAATATCCTGTTATTCGTATGGCCTATGAACGTTCAGAGCCTATCGCAGAAAGTTTTGGTGAATTAGACGTGAATATTGACTTCCGTCTTGCCGACTACCTTGAAGAAAATAAAACAGAAGAAGGTTGGCGTGGATTCCACAGAATCGAAAAAATTATGTGGGAACAAAATACTACTAAAGGTACTGAAGAATACGCAGACCAACTAGTAAAAGACATTAAAGAATTAAAAGCTAAAGTTGCTACTGTTGAAGTTACTCCTGATTTAATGGTAACTGGTGCTGTTGACTTACTTAACGAAGTTGCAACACAAAAAATCACAGGAGAAGAAGAAATTTACTCTCATACTGACCTATATGATTTTAAAGCTAATATCGAAGGTGCTGAAGAAATCTTTAAGATTTTCAAACCTTTAATCGAGAAAAAAGATAATAAATTAGCTAGTGATTTAACTGAAAAATTCGCTACAATAAATAGCTTATTAGACAAATATAAAACTGATGAGAAGCACTATAAACTATACACTGATCTAACAAAAGAAAATACTAAAGAACTTTCTGAAGCAGTAACAAAATTAGGAGAACCACTTTCTCAAATGGGTGTAATTTTAGACGAAGAGGCTAAGTAATATGGAAGAATCTGGTAAAAAATGGATTGACAAAAAAATAACAAGGCGTGATTTCCTGAAAAAAGCAGGAATGACTGGAGCTGGAGCCGTTGTTGGAGCTTCTGCTCTTGGAGGATTTTTTGCAAACAAAGCCGAAAATAATAGAGTTATTGCTGACGGCGATGAAAAAATTAGTTTCTACGGCAAACACCAAGCTGGAATTACTACTCTAATGCAAAAATGTGCTTATTTCGTAGTATTAGATTTACACTCTACTAAACGTGAAGATGTCATTAACATGTTTAAAGAATGGACTAAATATAGTGAAAAATTAATGAACGGTGAATTAGTCGAACCTGCTCTTAAAAACCATTATTTACCACCAAAAGATACTGGAGAAACGGTAGGATTAAACCCCTACCGCTTAACTCTAACTTTTGGGATTAGTCCAAGTTTTCTAAAAAAAATGAACTTAGAGAACAAAAAACTTGAAGAATTTAAAGATCTACCACCATTTGCTAGAGAACAGCTTAAAGAAAAATATACAGGTGGAGATATTTGTATCCAAGCATGCGCAGACGATGAGCAGGTATGCTTCCATGCAATACGTAATTTAGTTAGAAAAGCTCGTTCTACAGTAACTATGAAATGGAGCCAATCAGGTTTTGCAGCAATCGGTAATCGTGTTGAAACACCTCGTAACCTTTTTGGTTTTAAAGATGGTACTGCTAATGCTACTAAAGAGGAGCAATTCGACAAAATCGTATGGTGCGATAAAAATAACTGGATGAAAGATGGAAGTTATATGGCTGTCAGACGTATTCAAATGCACCTTGAAACATGGGATAGAACAAATTTAAATGAACAAGAAAATACTTTTGGAAGATATAAAGAAAGTGGTGCCCCATTTGGTGAAACTGATGAATTTGCACCAATAGACCTTGATAAAAAAGGGCCAGATGGAAAACCATTAATACCTGTAACTTCACATGTCCATTTAGCACACAAACCTGGTGTTGAATTACTTAGACGATCGTATTCTTATTCAGACGGCATAAATGAAACTACAGGACAATTTGACTCAGGTCTACTATTTATTTCTTTCCAAAAAGATCCAAAACAGTTTATTACTATTCAAAATAGCTTAGGGACTGAAGATAAAATGAATGAATACATTACTCATATAGGTAGTGGTCTATTCGCATGTTTTGGAGGAATTAAGGAGGGTGAATATATTGGCCAAAAACTTTTTGACTAAGATTATTTTAGCCTTTATCGTACTTTTTAGCTTTAGTTCCCCTTATTTAAAAACTATTATAGCTAAAGAGTCATACAGTAATCTTTTTATTAAAATCACTGATGCTAATACTGCATTAAAAAATAATGAAAGTGATAAAGCTAAAAAATTAATAGAAGAATTTAAAACAGAATTTGAATCTACAAAAAATTCAGATTCTGAAGCTGGAAAAAAAGTTAAACAAACTTTAAAATCAAATGATATAAATGAAGAGCAACTAAGAGAGTTATCAACTGCCTTACTTGCTTTTGAAAATGAACAAAATCCCCTAGATGTAGAAGCAGAAAAGAAAGCTTTTAAAACAAAACTCTTCCCTGCTTTTGATAAGCTAGAAAAAGCTGTTGACACTAAAAATGTAGAAACTATGAAAGCAGAGTATGTAAAATACAATGCTGCTTGGGTTAGAAATGAAGGTATTGTAAGAACGCTTGAACCTTCCTACTACGGCAAAGTCGAGACAACAATGTCATTTCTTCGTAGTTCAATGGAAGTTGAGCCGTACGACTATCAAACTACAAAAATGTATTTAACAGACTTAAAAAACTACCTTGATGACTTCCTAGCAGGAAAAAAACTAGAACAATCTTCTGATGTGAAAACACTTGAACAAGGTATAAAACTTCTTGAAGAAAGTTATTCAGCATTTAAAGATGGTAACAAAGCTCAAGGATCTCAAAAAATGAAGAAATTCATTGAAGTTTGGCCTGTAATCGAAGGTGAAGTTCGTACACGTAATGCTTCGTTATATACTAAGGTAGAGAGTGAAACTCCTATTATTATGGTTAAAGGTAGCGAACAAAAATACCAAGATCAACTTAAAAACTTGATTTCAGAGCTTTCTAAAATTGATACGAAGTCTAACTATACCGCATTAGATTCTATGCTAATTTTACTTCGTGAAGGTGTGGAGGCACTTATTATCGTTCTTTCTTTAGCCAGCGCATTAAAAGCAGCAAAACAAAGAAAAGGACTAATTTGGATATACGCTGGAGCGTTAGTTGGAATTCTTTCTAGTATACTAGCTGCTGTAGTCTTAAAATACTCTTTCCCTGCTCTATCATCTGGTACTAACCGTGAAATCATCGAAGGTGTAGTTGGTATCTTCGCAGTTATAATGATGATAGGTATCGGGATATGGTTACATAGTAAAAGTTCTGTTAAAGCATGGAAAAAATATATGGATACAAAGTTAAATCTAGTACTTTCTACTGGAAGTTTTATATCTATGTTCACACTTAGCTTCTTGGCAGTATTTCGTGAAGGTGCCGAAACTATTTTATTCTATGCTGGTATTATGCCATTAATTTCTACAAGTAACTTACTAATCGGAATAGCTCTTGCTATTGTCGCTTTAATAATTATCGGTTTAATTATGGTTAAAGCTTCTGGAAAGTTACCTATTAGCAAAGTATTCCTAGTTCTATCTTGGTTAATATACATTCTAGGATTCAAAATGCTTGGGGTAAGTATACATGCTTTACAAATAACTGATATGCTATCAAACAACATTATAGATTACTTACCTACTATCGAAATTTTAGGAATCTACCCTAGCTTTGAAGTAATAATAGCTCAACTTATATATATTATTGTTGTAGCAATTAGTATATTCTATGAAAAATCTAAAAATAAATAGGTAACTAACGATGAAATATGGAGATAAAGTTTCTACCGTGGATCATCTAACCGAACTTAGAAAGAGACTAATACTAAGCCTTGTGTTTTTTATTGTCTCTTTCATAGTAAGTTTATTATGGTCAGCGGATATATATAAATTTTTAACTAGTAATTTTAATAATAAATTGATTGTTCTTGGTCCTAATGATATGCTATGGATATATCTAACTCTTGCAGGACTTTGTGCCTTTACATTTTCAATACCATTTATTTGTTATCAAATCTGGGCATTTATAAAGCCTGCATTAGAAGAAAGAGAAGCTCGTGCATTACTAGCTTATATACCGGCGGTATTCATTTGTTTTTCAGTAGGATTAGCATTCGGGTTCTTTTTAGTAACTCCTGCTATCTTAAATGTGCTTCTTTCTATCGGAGATGATTTATTCAACACTCAATTAACAGCACAAAATTATCTATCATTTGTTATTAATACAACAATACCAATAGCAATACTTTTTGAGTTCCCTGTTATTGTTGCATTCCTAACATCATTAGGTATACTAACACCTACATTCTTAACTAGAAATAGAAGATATGCATATTTTATACTAATTGTAATAGCAGTAGTCATTACACCTGCTGACTTTATAAGTGATATCGTTATGTCAATACCATTAATTTTAATTTATGAAATTAGCATTATTATTAGCAAGTATATTTACAACAAAAGAGGTGAAAAGTAATGGGATTTTTACGTGATATAGGAGCTCCTGGAGTTATAGTACTTATTATAGCTGCTCTAATAATCTTTGGTCCTAAACGTCTACCTGAACTTGGAGAATCAATTGGAAAAATGTTCACATCATTTAAAAAATCAATTTCGGGATTAACGGAAGAGGAAAACTCTGATAAAAAAGACGAAAAAAAAGAAAATTAAAAGTAGACTTTACAATATGTTTTAAGCATATCTGTAAAGTCTACTTTTTTATATTATTTTTCTAACTCTGTTAAATCATATGGTGTTTGTTGATAAACTTGGTTTAACCAGTTATGATAAAATAAGTAAGCCACCCCACGCCATCTATTTTTAGGTGCCTTCGTATCATCATTTCCTGGGTAATAGTTCACAGGGACTTCGATTGGAAGATTACTATTCTTATCACGTACATATTCATTATGAAGTGTATCTGCATCATATTCAATATGTCCTGTTACAAAAATCTTTCTAAGATCTTTAGTCGCAGCGATTAATGTCCCAACCTCTTCTGATCTCGCTAATACATCAAGTTCAGAAATAGTAGGTAGTTTCTCTTCTTCAATTTTAGTGTGTCTAGAATGAGGAGCTAAGAATGTATCTGTAAATCCTCGTGTTAGTGTATGATTTTCTATAAGAACATCATGTTCAAAAACTCCAAATATCTTATCATCTACTTGTTCTTTTTTGATACCAAAATGATAGTATAAACTAGCCTGAGCTGCCCAACAAATATTTAAAGTTGAAAAGACATGAGTCTTACTCCATTCAAAAATACTATTCAGTTCTTCCCAGTAATTTACATCTTCAAATTCTAATTGTTCAACAGGGGCACCTGTAATAATAAGTCCATCATAATATTTATCTTTTACTTCATCAAATGTCTTATAGAATTTCTCTAAGTAAGACTGCGCTGTGTTTTTTGCGATATGACTCGTCGTATGAAGAAATTCTACCGTGATTTGAAGCGGAGAGTTTCCTAAAAGTCTTAGTAATTGGCGTTCAGTTTCTTCTTTTTTAGGCATTAGATTTAAAATTAAAATTTTTAATGGTCGTATATCTTGATTTTTAGCTCTATTCTCTTCTATTACGACTACTCCCTCTTCTAATAATTTATTCTTTACCGGTAATTCATTTTGAATACATATTGGCATTATTTTATCTCCTTAACTGTTCTTTATCTTAAATAAAAAAACTCGCCACTATTACAAGTTAATGCAATAGGGACGAGTTTATCGTGTTACCACCCATGTTTATGGATATAAATATCCACCTTAATCGGTACGTGTTCATACCGCTGTGCAATATCGCGCACTAACGTAATTACCTATTAGATAATTATTACTCCGAGACCATTTTCAATTACATTTCTACTTACTTTCTCACACCCACCGAAAGCTCTCTGTTTTGAATCAATTATAATCTACTTATCCCTTCAATGTTTTACATATTAATTTACTTAATAGTATAAGGAATTTAACACTATTTGTCAATAGAAAGCGTCTCAAAAATATAAATCTCTTAGATATTATTTTTGAGAAAAAATACTAAACTTATTTATTAAACTCTATAAGTTCGAATTTATTACCATCGTATTCAAGAACGCTAACTGAAGTATTTACAATAACTCCACGTCCTACTTCTTTAATTCCTTTTTGAGTTAGGAAAGAGCGAATTAAACCACCATGACATACAGCTAATATTGTTTTCTCCGGATGCTCTTCATATTTTTCCTTAAAGAATGCCTCCACTCTATCAGCAGCCTCAGAATCCAGTTCCATTCCTCTCGTTTCTCCAGCCTTAAGACCAGCACCGTACTCAGCAAAAGAAACTCCTTCATACTCCCCGTATGACTTCTCTATTAATCTTTTATCTTTAATTACTTCTAATTTTTTATTATCTTCACTATTTGAATTATCTAGCATATATCTGGCTGTATCGTATGCTCTACCTAAGACACTACTGTAAGCTATATCAATATCATAACCTTCAATTTTCTTACCAGCTGCAATTCCTTGGCGAATTCCTTCTTCATTTAGAGGAATATCAGTATGCCCTTGAACCAGTTTATTTTTATTGTAATCTGTTTCTCCATGTCGTGCTAAAATTATACGCATATATTCTTCTCCTTTATTAAAAATAAGGGAGAAACTTATAGAAATTGTTTTTTACTAAATCACAATCTCTAAGTCTCCCCTTGTTTTACCTATATATTAAATTTCTCTAATATGAACTCTTGCCCATCATAATGTACCACATTTAATGCAGTATTGTTAATTAGTATATTTGACTCAGGATATAGTCCTAATGTTCTTAAAAATACACGAATTAACGCACCATGACAAACCACTAAAATTGTATCATCTTTATGATTTAAGTATTTTTCATTAAAAAATGAACTAGCTCTCTCATAAACATCTTCATCTTTTTCTACCGACTCTAATCCTTGTTCAGATTCAAGTGCAGAAAAATACTCTTCAAATGTACTACCTTCAAAATCTCCAAAGAATTTTTCGATTAAACGCTCATCGGTAGTTATCTCTTTAGAAATATTTTGACTATTATTAGAGTTATCAAGCATAAGTCTTGCTGTCTCTACTGCTCTTTTCAAAGGACTACTAAATGTATAATCGATATTGTGATCACTTAGCTTTTCTCCCGCAGAAGTCGCTTGATTTCTACCCGTTTCATTTAATTCGATGTCACTATGACCTTGGATTAATCTATTTTTATTATAGTTTGTTTCACCGTGTCTAACTAATAAAATTTTCATATCACGTACCTATTCAAAAATGAAATCCTCATCTTCAATTGATTCAACATTCATACTAACTACATATCCATCACCTTTAACACTAAAGAAGTCGTGGTTCTTAGTATTTGTATTCATCGCATTTTCAATAATTGGATTGATTTCTTTATCTTCGAAGTATCCAGGATATCCTAAATTAGCCAATGCACGGTTAGCATTATATTCAACATAGTCTTTTACTTCTTCATATAAACCAATTTCATCATATATATCTTTAGTATATTTCAACTCATTCTCATATAAATCTAATAGTAGTTTATACATTTCTTTTTCAGCACGTTCTTGCTCTTCTTGAGTAAGAGTTTTAAAGATTTCTTGAGCATCAAAACCAGTAAAACTTCCGTGGATAGTTTCATCTAATAAGATTTTACGAATAATTTCTCCAGAAGTAGTTACTTTACCTTGTCCTGCTAAATATAATGGATAGAAGAATCCACTATAGAAAATATAACTCTCTAAGAATACAGACGCTACACGAGCCATGTATAAATCGTATGTTGGCACTTCTGGTTTAAATAATCTCATATAATAATCTTCGATTAATTTCGCTTTAAATTGAAGTTCTGGATTACTTGGAACCCATTCATCTAGTAAATAGTCTGTTTCTTGTGAAGGAATTAAAGATGTAAAGATTGTTGAATAACTTTTCGCATGAATTTGCTCCATCATTCCCATAAAGCTGTACACAGCTTGTTTTCTCATATCTTCAGTATGTAGAGATACAAGAGGCATACCTTTATCACCTTGTTGAGTATCAAGACCAGTTAAACCAGCTAATACTTTTTTATAAGCTTCACGTTCTTTATCATTTAAATCTTCGTTCCAGCTCTTAATATCTTTTGATACTTTAAACTCAGTATCAACCCAAAATTGAGCAATATTTTGACGCCAATACATAAATGTTAAATCATCTTGTTTATTCCAGTTTACAGCTTTCATAATTAGTAATTTTTCCTCTCTTTTCTATATAGCACATGAAGTACATTCTTCTACAGAAAGTAGTTTATTTCTTGTGTAATATAGTGATTTCAATCCTTTGTGATGAGCGTAAATATAATATCTAGCAAGCTCTCTTGTTGTGATATCAGAATTTACGAATAAAATCACAGAAATACCTTGGTCTACGTGTTCTTGAATAACTGCCATTAAATCAATAAGTTTCATTTGATCAATAGTAAATGCAGATTTATAGAACCATTGAGTTTTTGGACTTAAGTATGGCATTGGATAGAATGTTTCAGCATTTCCGTAACTTCTACGTTCAATTTTATCAACAATCGGTAATACACTTGATGTTGAGTTTTGAACATAAGAAATACTTTGTGTTGGTGCAATCGCCATTCTATATGCGTGATATAGTCCATTTTCTTTTACTCTATTTTTTAGACTTCTCCAGTCTTCTCTTGTTGGAATGTGAATTCCTTCGAATAATTCTTTTACTTTATCAGTTACTGGTAAGTAGTCATTTTCAATATATTTAGTGAAATATCTACCATTGTAGTAATCTGATTTTTCAAAGTCTTTAAATGTTTCATTACGTTTTTTAGCAATTTGCATTGAACGTTCTAATGTGTAGTAGTTCATCATCATGAAGAATACATTTGCGAAATCTTTCGCTTCTTCGCTCTCATAAGCGATTAAGTTTTTAGCTAAGTATCCATTTAAGTTCATCGCTCCTAATCCAACAGAGTGGAACTCATCATTAGCTTTTACTACACCAGGTGCATTCTTAATCTTAGTAGAATTACTTACAAATGTTAATGCATCCATACCAGAGTAAATAGATTCTTTGATTTTTTTACTTTCCATTACATTTACAATGTTTAATGAAGCCAAGTTACAAGAAATATCACGCTTAATAATATCGTCTTCACCGTAGTCTTTAATTATTGAAGTTTCTTGTAATTGGAAAATCTCAGTACATAAGTTACTCATTTTAACTTGTCCAATATCACGAAGTGCGTGATCTTTATTCGCATTATCTTTAAACATTAAGTATGGGTATCCTGATTGTAATTGAGTTTGTGCAATTAAGTTAAGCATATCACGAGCATCAAATTTACGTTTCATGATGTTTTCGTTCGCTACAAATTCATCATAATATTTAGCAATATCAATATCATCTAACACTAAACCATATTCTTCATAGATTGAATGAGGTCCAAACATATAGAAATCTTTATTCTCACGAGCTAAATCGAAGAATAATGATGGTACGATAATACCTGTAGAAATCGTTGGAAGACGTAATTCTTCATCAGCATTAACTTTTTTAGTATCTAAGAATTCTAAGACATCATAGTGGAAAATATTTAAGTAAACAGCTCCAGCTCCTGGACGTTGTCCAAGTTGATCAGCATATGCAAAACCTTGTTCTAAAGATTTAGCAACAGGAATAACACCCTTAGCTACTCCTTTTATACCTTTAATACTCTCACCACGTGCACGAAGTTTAGATAAGTTAATCGCAACTCCCCCACCAATTTTTGAAAGTTGTTTAGCTGTTGAATCGATGTAGTTAATAGAGTTAAGTGAATCACCTACTTCTAATAAGAAACACGATACTAACTCACCACGACGACTTCTTCCTGAGTTTAGGAATGTTGGTGTTGCTGGTTGTAATCTTTGCTCAAGCATTGAAATCATAAGCTCTTTCGCTAAAGCAACATCACCATCAGCTAAGTACATAGCTACGATAAATACGTGTTGGTTAAAGTTTTCTAAATATTGTTTTTTATCATTTGTTTTTAATGCATAGTCTTTATAGAATTTACTTGCTGCCATGTAACTTTTGAATTCAAATTTAAAGTTTGCAGCTAATTCTAAACATTCTAAAATTTCATCTTCAATATATTTATCAAAGATATTATAGTAGAAATTCTCCTCTACTAGATATCTAAGTCTTTTCATTTCTGAACTAAATTTTACAGTTCGAAAGTCTACTTCACGAAGAAATTCTTCAATAGCCTCAATGTCTTTTTCTAATTTAAAAAATCCATTGTCGCCTCTTTTTGTTACTTCATTATTTAGTTCAATATGGTTAAATTTCTCCATTCTTTACACTCTCCAAATATATTTTTTTAAATTCACTTATATCTTTTTTATTTCCATGTAATTCAATTTTCATCAATAATGGAACATCATACTCCTCACTAATAATTTCAGAAGCATTGGCGAATCGTTCACCCCAGTTTTTATTTCCACTACCAACAACACCTTTTAAATACATATGATTTTCTACTAAAAACTTAGAGACCGCAGCTGGTACTTCTCCAAAACCAAATGTTGGTGTTATAAGGATATAATCAAAATCTACATCGTAATCAATATCCTGTAAATAAATTACATCTTCTTCGGGAATTTCACACATCTCTACAAATCTTTTACAATTTCCAGTCAATGAATAAACAATAATCTTCATTATTTCCTCACACTCCCATAAAAATATTTCCGAAATTATTTCCCGGAAATTTAAAGCATATATTTATTATACACTCTATTTTTTATTTTTTCAACGATTATTTTCGCTCTGAAAATCTATGAAAAATTTTTTCAAAATTTCTATACTTATTTAATATTCTTGAAGTACATTTATTAACTTTTAAGAAGAGGTATAGTGAAAAATATTATAGTAAAAAAAAAATACTTAAGAATTTTTTACTTGAAAATTTACAAAAAAGAACTCAGAACAAATAATTTTGTCCAAAGTTCTTTTTTATTAATAATTTAATTAATTATATTAGATTTTCTTCTAGCAAATTCTGAAAAATGGAATTTATCAACTCTATGACGACTTTCTGTATAATGAAGAAAATCAGTTCCTTCCGTATATACATCGCTTCTTAGTACTGCGATATGTTTATGACCATTTAAGTCAATATACGTCGAATCTTCTTCACTAATAGGCTCAATTTTAAAATCTTTATTTCCATATGAAATTTTTATGCCTAAATCATTTTCCAGATATTCATACAGTGATTCCTCTACTCGAGCAGTAGGTAATTCTCCAATTGCACTCTTTCTAATATAATCTTTATCTAATATTACTGCTTCGCCATCAACAATTCTCTGACGAACCAAATAAATTAGTTTTTCTCCACGTTTCACAAGACCAAGGCGCACTAAAAAATCCGGAGCATCAACTTCTTCATTAACTATTACCTTAGTAGTTGCTTCAACGTCTTGAAATTGCCGACGTTCTTTAAAACTTAAAAGACCTGTTACTGGTAATCTATATCTATGAACATCAAGAACAATAGATCCCTTGCCTTGAATTTTGTGGATATAGCCATTTTCTAATAACAATAACAATGCTTTTCTTATAGTTTCCCTAGAAACATCATATTCTCTTGCAAGTTCATTTTCACTCGGCAAAAGAGAATTAGACCTATATTGCCTATTCTCTATTTTTTCTCTTAACTCTAAATAGATCTTAAAAAACTTATTCATGATTTCCCCCAAAATAAATAACTATATACATATATTTTAACATAATTCACATAAATATTAAATATTTTTTACTCAAAAACTTTTATAAATAGACCTATTTTTGTTAATTTCTGTAAATATGTAAACCAAATTTTGAATAAACCTCTTATCTTCTACAATATTAATGTGCTATAATATTTAATGGAGGTATTAATATGAACAAATATATACGACAAACATTAATTGTTTTTCAAAATTTCTCACTATTTATTAGTTCCATCCTTGGTATAATATTTTACAATTGTTTTAACCTAGACTTTTATAAAAATTTCTATTCAAAAGGAAGTTTAACTACTAATATCGGTACAACAAGTGATGAATTAATAAATAATACATCGAATCTCTTAAATTATCTAAATGGTAAAGCTGAATTAAATACATCTTGGTTCACAGAAAAAGATATTCTTCATATGAAAGATGTCAAAACTCTTTATAATATAAGCTTTTATACTATGATATTTTTTATAGCTGTATTTATTATTTCTACTATTTTAATAATGGTTTTATACAAAAATCATACAATGTTCTATATTACAAGAACCTTTAATAAAACATTATTAGCATTCATTGCATTAATTATAGTTTTAGCTGGGGTAATTTCATATAATTTCAATTCATTTTGGATAAAATTCCATCAACTACTATTTTCTAATGACCTATGGTTATTAAGTCCTGATGAATCTAACCTTATAAAAATGGTTCCTGAAGAATTTTTTATCAGTTTAATTACAACTATAATATTACATATATTATTACTATTTATAGCACTCTTTGTGTTAAACAACATATTTAAAAAAAGATTTAGAAATATTTAGTCTTCTAGTGCATATTTAAAATGTTATTTATAAGAAATATATGATATAATAATTCTAGTTTCAAATAAATAAAATATGAAAGGATAAATTATGGCTCAAAATGATAAAAATGTTGTTACTGAAGATAAAGTAACATTTAGATTATGTGATGACTGTCTTGGTGTTAATCTTAAAACCTTAATCCCAAAATTAAAAAAGAAAGCACCTAATGCTGAATTCATCATAGGTTGTCAATCTTATTGTGGACCTGGAAGAACACAAACTTTCACACTTGTTAATAGTAGAATCTGCATTGCTGATACTGAAGTCGAACTAATGCCATTAGTTGACGAAAAACTTAGAGATCGTATGAGTGCAGAAGATGAAGAAAAATACAGAAAACGTCTAGAACGTCGTCTTGAGCGTACTTTTTACTTTATTATCCCTGAGAATGCTACTATTAAAGTAGGAGAAGATGTTGATCTAGGTAAAGATGGAATAATTGCTCGTAAAGCTGGGCAATCTTATCTTGACGATCTTATTATTGAAGGAGAAGTAGATAATACTAAACCTGGAACATACGAATTAGTATATAAAGTTACAATAGATAATAAAGAGCACAAGAGAAAACGACTTATTACTGTGGTTGATGAAAACGTATAATCAACATTCATAAAAATAAAAAAATTAAACCTATAGGAAAATACAAAGTTGTATAGTCTTATAGGTTTTCCTTTACTTTATTTTTAAAAATTAATACTGTTTTTATGAAAATAGCGTTTACTTTTTTTGTGAATATGGTATAATATAAGTATAGAAATAGAAGTCGGAGGTTCTGATCATGGAAAATAAATATACAAAAATTTTAGTCGCAGTAGATGGTTCTAAACAAGCTGAGTGGGCATTTACAAATGCAGTAGCTATCGCTCTAAGAAATGAGGATGCAGAGTTATATATCGCGTCTGTAATTGATGCGACAATTGCAACTTCTGGTTTATCAGATCCATATATTTTTAACTCATTCTACAAACGTACTAAAGAATTAGTTGATAGTTATGCGGATGCTGCTAAAGAAGCTGGGCTAACAAAAGTATTCGGTATTGTTGAACAAGGTATTCCAAAAATTGTTCTTAGTGAAGACATCGTTGATGAAAAAGGTATTGACCTTGTAGTTTGTGGTTCTTCAGGTTTAACTGGATTCAAACGTATGCTTATGGGATCAGTTTCTGAAGGTATTGTAAGATACGCTAAATCTGACGTAATCGTAATTAAACAAAGTTCTATTCCTCAAGATTTTGAAGCAAAAATTGCTAAAAAATTCCAAGAAGAACAAGAAAAATAAGTATCTCTAATATATTTAGATTAATGTTTGTTAATTTAAATTCATTTAAAATTTTTCCTTTTTTAAAAGAAGTGACTCATGTTTATCATGAATCGCTTCTTTCTTTTAATTCCTTCTATAATTTACACATATAAAATAAGGAGTGACTCTAGTAAACTACTTTCTGAATCGCCTCCTTATTTTCAATATATCTTTTTCACTTTTAAACTATCATAATTCAATGCAGCAAGTTGAACAGAATTCGGTCCAAAATACTTAGTATAATCATGAAGCTGTTGTTTATCGTCATAAATATAAACCCTATCACCTATTTGTTCTTCTCCACCTATTTCAACAACCAAGTGACTCATCATTGTAGAGTAAATATTTCTATTCTCTCCATTAATTATACAAGTTTTTCCTTTTAATCTATCTCGTAGTATTCCATCACCATAGCCAATATTAACAATTCCTACTTTCTTATCAACATCAGCTATATAAGAATTAGAATATCCTATGCATTCACCTTTATTTAATGTTACTATATTAACTATCTCACCGTAAACCGTAATTGGATTCTTAATAACCAGGTTTTCTAATGCTACCAGGTTTAAATTCACATCATAAGGCATAGCTCCATAAAGAATAATTCCTAATCTCTGATGCGTTGTTTTCTCAAACGCACCGTCACGTAAAAATGAGGCACTATTTTGTAGATGAACTACTTCGAAATCATAATTTTTTAGTGCTTTATCAAGAACATTTAACACCAATTCTTTTTCTTTCTCATAAAAGCCATCAAACTCATCCGCAAATGAAAAATGAGACCAAAATCCTTTTAATTTCAAATTATTTTCTTTACAGAAAGTTATAATTTCAAGTACTTCTTTCAGATTTTTTGCTCCAGCGCGTCTCATACTGCCGGCGAACTCTAACTGCAACGTTAAATCTTTCAGTTTCTCAAGATTTTCTTTTAAATATTCAAGACTCGCTATATTTATCTCGATATTGTACTTTCTTGCTAATACAAAGTCATAAGTAGGATTTAAAAGAAAGATATTAGCATCCTTTCCTAAGGTTTCCCTAATTACCTTGCATTCTTCTTCTTTTGTAGTAGCAAAATAATTAATTCCTACTTCGGAGAATAATTTTACACATTCTCTTAAATTTAAATTATACGCATTATTTTTAACTACAGCTATTATATCTTGTGCCTGTTCTTTTAAATTAATAGCATTTTGTCGTATATTATTATAATTTAACTCAATTGTTGCCATAAAGATCCTTTCTTAATTAAACAGGTATGCCCCAAAAGTCCTAAAATTTAACAAAATTTACATGAAAGCTCATAGACGCAGGGGGTTATTGATATCTAAATTCGCTTTATAAAAGCTTTTTAGATATCTAATAAACTGTGCGAGGGTACTCGACAAAATTGATTTCTCTGAAATCACGATTTTTGAGCCACTCTCGTTTATCTTACTAAAAAATCAAAAAATTACTCGTTATAATATTTCAATATACCAAGGTAATATTGAACCCCTACTTTTAGTATTTTTTCATCGAAGTTAAAAGTTGGTGTATGCAGTCCAGAAACATAGTTTTTCTCTTCGTTTCTTAAACCTAAAAAGCTATAGTTTATAGGAGAAAGTCTACTAAAGAATGAAAAATCTTCCCCATATAGATAAGCTTCCTCTAACTCAATATAGTCGATACTTTCTTTTTCTATAACTTCTCTAATTACTTGATAAGGAACTTTATCATTGATTACCGCAGGATATCCTTCAGCAAAGTCAACTCGAATACTTGCACCAGTAAGATGCTCAAGTCCTACACGCGTATTTTCAATCGCAGCTTTGATTGTCGCTAAATCTTCCATACTGTATGTTCTAATCGTTCCTTCCAGATATGCATTCTCAGCAACGACATTCATCGCATCCCCACCGTACATTTTACCGATATGAATAATGTTAGTGTTACGTGCTTTAGTATGTAACGCATTAAGTTTCAACATCTCTTGGAAGAACATTGTAGCCACATTAAGAGCATCAATTCCAGTATTTTTCAAACCTACATGTGCCGCACATCCTTTAATATAGATTCTATATTCATTAGCACTAGCCATAATTTCTTTTGGCTTGGAAACTATATGCCCTTCAGGATAATCTGGATTCATATGCAAGGCATAACTCGCTAAAATATTATAAGGTGAAAAATCGAAATCATTAATTAATAAATTCCCACCGCCAAAAGTTTCCTCAGCTGGTTGAAATACAAAAATACTATTTACCTTCGTAGCATTATTTTTATAATAATCAGCCGCTTCAATAACACTTCCTAAAAGCATAGTCGTATGTCCATCATGACCACATGCATGCATTACTCCATCATTTTTTGATTTAAAATCAACATCATTTTCCTCAGAAATAGGAAGTGCGTCAATATCAGCTCTAAATAAAATCGTATCTTTAGTTTCTACGCTTGCTTTAAAAATCACTACCAACCCTGTCTCAAGAGTTTCTTGATATTCTATACCATATTCTTTTAAGATACTAGCGATAAATTCTTTAGTTTCATGCTCTTCCAAAGATAACTCTGGATTTTGGTGCAAATGTCTACGCCATGATGTTAAATTCTCTTCAGTAATTACTTTCATCTTCTCTTCCTACTTTATTATAAGTTTCTTAATTCTGCGATAATATCTACTTTTTCTTCTGCAACTTCACTACGTGTTTTGATTACTCGCGCAGGTACTCCCGCTACAACATCTCCACTAGCTACATCTTTCGTTACTACACTTCCAGCTGCAACAACGGCATTGTCACCAATTTGAACACCTTCTAACACTACCGCATTAGCACCGATAAGAACATTGTTCCCTACACGTACTGGTGTAGCATTAGCTGGTTCGATAACTCCTGATAATACAGATCCAGCACCAATGTGAGAATTCTCTCCAACTTCTGCACGTCCACCTAAAATAGCATTCATATCGATCATTGTATTTTTACCAATTTTAGCTCCGATATTAATAACCGCACCCATCATGATAACCGCATTATCTCCAATACTTACATGTTCGCGAATTGAACAACCCGGCTCGATACGAGCGTTAAACTGAGTTAAATCAATCATCGGTACACCGCTATTACGGCGATCATTTTCAACACGGTGATTTACTACCGCAGCTCTATTAGCTTCATAAAATTCTATCCAATCAGCAAAATCTGCAAAAATAACTCTTGAATTTCCTTCACCATACACTTCTAAAGTTTCTGGAAATTCTACATCAGCGTTAAGATTAACGTAAACTTTTACCGGTGTTTTCTTTTTAGATGTTGCAATAAATTTAATAATCTCTTCTGTTGATTTCATTTCTTTCTCCTATTATCTATATGATTTTTTTCTATTTTATATTTAATTTTTACATATGTCAATCTAACTTTATTATAGTATTTCTATCATTTATAATTTAAATAGCAATACCGAACCACTACAGGAAGTAACTCGACAAAATCTTGATTCTTCAAAATCACAATTTTTGAGTAACACCCACGTGGAGGCGATTCAAAATATTATTTTCACAAAATTACTTGAGTCGCTCCAAAATTTATTATCATATACTAACTTTATTATTCTCTTCTAACTTTATTATTTTATACCTAATACATCTTTCATAGAATATAATCTAGGTTCTTCTACACTGTTAAGCCACTGTGCTGCTGTAACAGATCCTTTTGCAAACATCTTTTTACTTAGAGCTGTATGTTTAATCTCAATTACCTCATCTTCACCAGCAAAAATTACTTCATGTTCACCTACTATAGTTCCACCACGAACAGCATGAATTCCAATTTCTTTTTCTTGACGTTTCATATCTCCGTGACGACCATAGACTCTATTATAGTCTTCTACATCTTTAACCGCATCAACTAACATTTTTGCAGTTCCACTAGGAGCATCTACTTTTTTATTATGATGTTTTTCAATAACTTCGATATCATATCCTAGTAACAGTTCACTAGCTTTTTTCACTAACTCAACTAAGACATTTACTCCTAAACTGTAATTCCCAGCATAAACTACCCCTACTTGTGTAGCTAGGCCATCGATTAATTCTAATTCTTCTGTAGTATGACCAGTTGTCGCAATAACGACTTTCGTTGCTGTACGTTTAGCATACTCCACTAAAGATGCAGTCCCAGCGTGATGAGAAAAGTCAATAATCACATCAGCCACTTTTTCTAAAGATTCATATGAAGTATAAGTTGGAAATTTCTCCTCTAATAATTCACGTCCTACACCTGCAACGATTTCTAAATCAGTACTATCTTGAATATAGTTTTTTAGAACTTGGCCCATAGTTCCATTATAACCACTTAATAAAACTCTCATTTTTACTCTCCTTGTAATGAATTAAGTCTTGCTATCTCTTGTTCTAGTCTTGTCGCTAACGTTGGTGCAACATGCGTCATTGGTAGACGATAGTGACAAGCTGATTTTCCGATTAATTCTACACATTTTTTAACTGGCATTGGGTTTGGCTCAGCGAATAACATGTGGATGAAGTCTAAATATTTAAGTTGAAGAGCGAAAGCTTTATCCACTTGTCTTTCTAAAGCATATTTACACATTAAATGTGTCGCTTTTGGATAAACGTTAGCTAAAACAGAGATTGTCCCTTTACCACCAGCTAAAATAATCGGTACGTTAATATCATCATTTCCTGAGTAAATATCGATGTTATCTCCTACTAAGTTTCTAACCGCTAAAGTATGAGCAATGTCACCTACGGCATCTTTGTAAGCAACGATGTTTTTATGTTGAGATAAGTGTAAAATAGTCTCAGGTGCCATAACTTGTCCTGTTCTTCCTGGTACATTATAAAGTACGATTGGTAAATCAACACTATTAGCAATTGCTTCAAAGTGTTCAATTAAACCTTGTTGGCTAGTTTTAATGTAATATGGTGTTACCACTAATAATGCATCTGGCCCTAATTTTTCAATTTCTTTACTTAATCTAATTGAGTGGGCTGTATCGTTAACTCCACTTCCTGCGATAACTGGCACACGTCCTGCTACTCTATCGATAGCGAATTTAATAACCGCAACTTGCTCATCATCAGGCATAGTTGAGCTCTCACCAGTAGTTCCAGCTACGATAATCGCATCTGTTCCCTCACTAATTTGGAATTCGATTAACTCTCCAAATGTTTCATAATCCACACTTCCATCCTCGAAAAATGGTGTTACTATTGCTACTCCGCTTCCTGTATAAATTGTCATAATCTTGTTCTCCTTATATCTATGTTTTTTAATATATTTTTAATAATATTTTCTATGTTATTTTTTTAATTAAATATCTTGTCTAATTAAATCTTCTAAAGTCTCACCTTTTACTACTAGGCGACTAGTTCCATCTTTTACAAATACTACCGGTAATTTCGGTAATCTATTGTAATTACTACTCATACTATAGTTATATGCCCCTGTCGATGATACTAATAGTAAGTCACCTTGCTCAGCTCTAGGTAAATTAGCATCCATTACTAACATGTCTCCAGACTCACAGCATTTACCAGCGACTGTATAAGTTGTATCTGCTTCTTCATTCATCTTGTTAGCTAACATAGCCTCATATTTTGCTTTATATAATGCATAACGAGGATTATCTGCCATACCACCATCAACGAACACATATTCACGACCTGCAAAAGTTTTCTTAACTCCACCAACACTGTATAATGTACTACCAGCGTTACATGTTAAACTTCTACCTGGCTCAATAACTACCTTAGTTAAATCTAAGCCAAAATTATCACTTTCACGTTCAACTACTTCGATATACTCTCTTAAAAATTCAGCAAGTTCAAAAGGTCTATCTTCTTCAGTATAATAAACACCGAAACCTCCACCTAGATTAAGAACACTTATAGTTAAACCTAATCTTTCTTGAACTTTTTTCGTAAATTCCATAACCACTTTTACAGCTTCGAAAAATGAAGTTTTCTCAAAAATTTGTGATCCGATGTGTGAGTGGAATCCTACGAAGTTAAGATTGCTTTGATTATTAATATCTGCGATTAAATCATAAATTGTTTCATCATATACTGAATAGCCAAATTTTGAATCATCTTTTGCGGTTTTAATGTATTCATGAGTATGAGCATCGATACCTGTATTAATTCTTAATAGTACATCTACAGTATTTCCACTCTCTCTTACGATTTCATTAATCATTTCATATTCATAGTCATTATCTACAACGATAGTCCCTACACCAACTTCTAAAGCATATTGTAGTTCCTCACGAGTTTTATTATTTCCGTGGAAATAAGCTCGTCTCATATCATATCCAGCTTTATATGCTGTATGAATTTCACCAAGTGAAACCACATCTACACCTAAGCCTTCTCTACTAGCAATTCTTAATACTTCTAAGCAACTAAAAGCTTTCGACGCGTAAAGAACTTCTGTATTGAACCTCGAACTTTTGAAATTATTAATAAAAGTTCTACATTGGTTCACTAACATATTCTCATCATAAACATAAAGTGGTGTGCCATATTGAGCTTTTAACTCACTAACCCCAACACCAGAAATATTTAGTTCACCATTTTCCACCGTCATACCATCAAATAATCTCATTACTTTCTCCTTCAAATAAGTTATAAAAAATAGACTACAAGAACAAAAGGTCCTTGTAGTCTAGCTTATGATTCTATCCTATTCCTCTTGCCCTTATTATAAAAAGCTCACCATGAAGAAAATGGGCATTTTCTAATGACAGTGCTATGCCTATTCGACATAACCCCAGTGAATTTAATCACTTCGGCGATGCTACCTTTTAAATTAGTCATCGCGGCCTCTTTTTATAATACTTAATCTATTTATGTTATAAAAATAATATCATGTTTTAAAATTATTGTCAATAGTTTTCAGAAAATTTTTATAATATTCTATTTTTGAACTATGTATATACACAATTAATAATACTTGTAATTCCCATTTAAAACAACTATAATATACACATATTAAAAGAAGGCAGGATACTACACTGCTTCTTATTAAAAATAAAGGATTATAAAATATGATTGATTTCACAAAAAACGACGACTTAAATAAAATTATCAGTGACAATGACATAGCGATTATTCAATACGGATCTGCTACATGTATGCCATGTCACTCAATAAAAAACAGAATTACTATGTGGCAAGAAGATCACAAAGACATCGTAGCATACTACATTTCATTAGAAGAAAATATGGAAATTGCCGCTCAACGAGGCATTCTTTCAGCACCAACTGTAGAAGTATATATTGAAGGAAGATTATCTATTCAAAAAAGCGGCTACTTCAGTCTAGATGAAATTCTAGAAAAAGTTAGTACTGTAAGTGAACAAATGAAATAAAAAAATAAGCGATTCAAAGTTATTATTTTTGAATCGCTCTTATTATTAGTTATGGATTTATTAGGCTAATATATCAACAGGATCTCTTCCTAATAGTTGCTTAACTTGATTAATATCTATAATCCTAAATCCTTCAATATTTGACTCTAGCGCTCGTACAGCTTTCGTTACCCTCGATGTATCGATAAGTAATATCTTTTCATATTCAGGTGCTTTTTCTTCTGCCCTCTTAAGAAATCTCATAACATGCTCAGGATGTAAATGTGTCTGACCTTTATATGATTTTATTTCTACTACATATTTCTTACCATTCTTTTCAAGACATAAATCAAAATCACTACTTCTATTTTTCGGTTCCGTAACTTTATAACCAACATTTTTAAAAGCATATGCAAGCAATAATTCTTTACCTATTGGCGAAGTTAATTTCTCTAAAGCTGAAAGTAATGGTTTAGGTTTAATCTTAATAATTGATTTCTTTAATCCTTCAGGATCTTTTGTTAATAGTTTCCTATTAAAACCAATAATATAATCTTCCACTATCGCAAAATGACCATGTGCTATACAGTTTCTAATCGCTGTCAATAAAGCATTTATTTTTGAAAAAGTAGTATACTTCGCAACTATTATTTTTTGACAATTAGAACAAATATTACTCTCGAAAAATCTCCATTCATCATCGCTGATCACATCCTTTGAGCCTATCCACTTCACATCACGACTTTCATTCATTCCCATTTGATTCATAACATAGGTAAATGAAAATTCATCATAAATCTTATCAGAAATTAATTCATTTTTATCAGATTGGTATGAATCAATATTCGGTGTATACCAAAGTAATTTTTTTATTACACTATCCATTTCATCTGAAAGTTTAATTGGTCTAGGACTATGGTGTATTTGATAATTTTTTTCTCTTCTACTACTGCAACATTTCTTAAACATATCCTTCTCCTAAAGTTAAAATCTGTTTATATCAACTTTATTATAGCATATATTATGTACATAAAAAAAGACACATAGGGGTGTATATGCGTAAAATAACAAAGAGATGTCGATCCCCCTCCAAAAAATAAAAACGGGGGAGGAGGATAGACATCTCTCATTAGTTTCATTATACTGCAAAAAGTTATAAAACACAATAAACTTTATTTCAAAATATTTTACTTCTCAACAAACCTACTAACTAATTTATACACTTGTTTGATTTCCTTATTTTCTAAATTCCAAGTTTTTAATTCTTCACTTATCAATTCTGGAAATTTTCTACTAATATCCCTTAATGCATTCCCTACTGATTTTCTTACATATTCACTAGAGTCTTCTTTTAATGTGGCTAGTCTTTTTATTGCTTCTTGTGGATTTTCTTTGAAATATGGTCTACTGATCCATATCCTTAATCCTTCTGTAACAGCTCTTCTCGTATTCGGATTATCAGACCTTAGCCACTCATCAATTATAGGGATTGCATTTTCATAACCTATATTTTTACAATATTCATCAAATGCTTTCGCAAGCACCTCTTGTACTCTCCAATTAGCATCTTTAGATACATCATCTCTCATAAAAGTTAAGATATCTATATCATCTGATAAATATCCGAAAAGAAATACACCGTACATTCTAACTTGATATACTTTTGACTCATAGGATAAGAAAGCTAACCTCTTAATATAAACTCTATCATTAGACTTATAATCTATTAATGCTCTTTTCTCTTCTTCTTTGAATCCACTCTTTATTAAAGAAAATTCTTGCTCTAGGCTTTTAATATATTCATTCAACTAAAGTCACCACCTTATTATTATTAAAAAAAGCATATAGAATGTTAGACACTCTATATGCTTAAGGATGATTTGCTAAAATTAGTTGTTAGCTTTTAAGAAATCAACAGTTTTTTGGATTACTAACTCACCACGTAAGTCATCAACACTAATACGTTGTTTGATTCCTTCTTCAGTCATGTTGTACATAGTAGCAAGTTCTTTAACTTCTGCATCGATGTCAGCTTCTGTTACTTCAACTTTTTCTACTTCAGCGATTTCACCTAGTACGAATGAAGTTTTGATTTTGTTTTCAGCGTCTGATTTCATTTCTGCTTTAAGATCAGCTTCACCTTTTCCAGTGAATTGTTCATATAAGTCGAATGATAATCCTTGACGAGATAAGTTTCCTGTGAATTGTTCGAACATAGAGTTAACTTCTTGTTCTACTAATTTTTCTGGTACAGAAACTTTTGCATTTTCTACAGCTGTAGAAATTACTTTATCAGAGTAAGATTTTTCTGCTAAGTTTTCTTTTTCTAATTTGATTTCTTCTTTTAATTTTTCTTTGTATTCAGCTACAGTTGAAGCTGCTTCTTTAGAAAATTCTTTAACGAATTCGTCAGTTAATTCTGGTAAAACTTTTTCTTTTACGTCGTGAACTGTAACTTCGAATCTTGCTGCTTTACCTGCAAGGTCAGCTACTTGGTAGTTTTCTGGGAATGTTACGTTAACTTCTGTGTCAACTGGTGCAACTTTTCCTTCTAATTGTTCTTCAAATCCAGGGATGAATGAACCTGAACCTAATTCTAATTCGTAACCTTTAGCTTCTCCACCTTCAAAAGCTTCGTCTCCGATGAATCCTTTAAAGTCGATAACTACGATATCACCTTTTTTAGATTCTCCTTCTTTGATTTGCCATTCAGCTTGACGGCTTAATAAGCTATCTAATCTTTCTTCTACATCAGCATCTGTAACTTCTACTGATTCTTTTTCTAATCCAAGGTTTTTGTATTCACCTAATTCAACATTTGGTTTAACAGTAACAACTGCTTCGAATTTAACACCTTCTTCTTTGCTGATTTCTTTAACATCGATATCAGGCATAGCTAATGGTGAAACTTCTAATTCGTCGATAGCTTTTGTATAAGCTGCTGGTAATACGAAATCTACTGCATCTTGGAATAATGCTTCTTCACCGTACATTTTGTTGAATACGGCTCTTGGTAATTTACCTTTTCTGAATCCAGGTGCGTTAACACGTTTAACTGCACGTTTGAATGCTTGATCTAATCCTTTCGCAAATTCTTCTTTTGTTGCTGAAAAAGCGATAACTACTTTTCCATCTTCTTTATTTAAAATTTGTGACATTTATTTTTCCTCCAAAAATACTTTTAAGTATCATCAAAAATGTTAGTATAAAAAAATACTAAAAACTCTTGATTAATTATATAGTAAATAGCGTAAAAAGTCAATCGTTACACACTTAAATTATTGTTTTTAAGAGTGAATCACCTAGTTTCAAAAAATCATTTAACCTACTCTCATTTAATAATAAATTTCAAAAAAATTGTAATACTTGGATACTTTTTTTATCTACCAACCAAATGTTTACTAAATTTTTTTATTAATTTGTCATTTTCTCTGTAATTAGGATAGTATTTTCCTAACAATGTATAAAATCTTGGCGTGTGATTTGTTTCTAACAAATGAGTAAGTTCATGAACAATAGTATGTTCCAAACAATCAACTGGATATTTTACAAGTTCGTAGTTTATCCAGATTCTCTTCGCTTCGATATTACATGTTCCCCAACGTGTTTTCATCTTTTTAATTCTAAGTTGTTCAGCATGAACATTCATAAGCTTTTCATACTTACTAAGAAACTCCAAGCATTTATTATAAACAACCTTTCTAAGTTCCCTAGTTACTATTTGTTCTCTATCTTGGTATTTATCTTTAACGCTTAGAATTAACTTATCATTAGAAATAGTTACCTTATTTTTATCTCCAAGTCTAACTTCTAAAGTTAATTCTTTCCCGAAAACATAATGTTTTTCACCTGTTGCATAATTTTTGACAGTATGACCATTCTTCAAGATATTATTTCTTCTAAGTTTTATCTCATCTATATTTTCTTGAACAAGTTTTTTTATGATATAGTTAGGTGTTCCTGGAGGGGCACTCACTACTACATCAGCATTTTTTTCAACCTTTAAATAGATGTTTTTCATTTTTCTTCTGTATTTAATAGTGACGATTAAATCATCTACAGTTATTACTCTATACATACTGCCCCTCCTCTATATTTTATTATTTTAACTCACAACCTACTAATGCAGTACCAACTCTTATATGAGTCGCGCCTTCTTCAATTGCAATTTTATAGTCATTACTCATTCCCATCGATAAAAATTCACATGGTGCATGTAATAAATTCAGACCTTTTACTTCATCACGTAACTCTCTTAATTTTCTAAAGCAATTACGTAATATTTCTTCATCTTCAACAAAAGGCGCCATAGTCATAAGCCCAACAACTTTTATTTTTGAATATTGTTCCAATGATTTAATAAATTCAACAGTTTCTTCCGAAGTTAGACCATGTTTACTCTCCTCTCCAGAAACATTCACTTGTACGAAACATTTAATTTCTTTTTCTGCACGTTTTTCAATTTCCTTAGCTAGGCTATCTCTATCCAATGCGTGGAAGTAATCAACCTCATTAATCACATCACGTACTTTTCGTGTTTGTAAACTTCCAATTAGATGCCAAGTCTTATTAGAGTATTTATCCTTTCTTTCAACATAATTTTGCGGACGATTCTCAGCAAAATCAGTAATTCCAGCTTCTATCGCCTCTTCAACTCTAGTATCTGTAACATATTTAGTTACAGCTATTAATTTCACTTCATCAGCATTTCTACCGACTTTTTCGCAAGTTTCAGCTATTTCTTTTGTTATTATCTCAAAATTCTCTCTAACGTTCATTTTTTCTCCTACTAATTTTCTTTAATCTCTTTCTAATTTTATTATAACATGATGCTTATTATTTTGTTATAAATTAAAGAAAGTAATGAAAAAATTTCCGAAGAAACCGACTTTCTCCGGAAACTATAATTCTCTTTTATATTTTTCTGAATTTCGTATTAATATTATTCTTATTCCTAAGAAGAAATATATTATACAACTAATAAATAGTATACCTAAACTAAAGATTAATAGTAATATACTATACACTAAAAATAGAAATGCCACTATATTGTGATTTATCCCCTTTTTTAAAATCACAAAAAGTAACAGTAAAAATAACACTACTAAAAGTGCAAAGTATAACCATGCAAGTTGTCCCATAATTTGAAAGATAAAATGCATATCTTTTGTAGAGACATTGGCACTATCTTGAGTAAGGCGCGTTTGTTCACGAATCTGATCAACAATTTTAGTTCTTAAATATTCATTTCCTACATATTCTCGAAACAGATTGATCATACCTCCAACAAACCCGATGTATACTACATAAACTACACTAGAGATAAGTAATAATATTTTCTCTAATTTGTCAAAATGCATTAGTTTCCACCTTTATCCTTACACTTGGCGCAAGTACCATAAAATGATAGAGAGTTATCCTGAACTTCAAATGAATATTCTTTTCTCATATATTCAATAAGTTTATTAAATATAGGATTTGATACTTTTTCTATATTATTACAATTTGTACATATTAAATGATGGTGTAGTTCATCATCAACAGATTGTCTTAAATGATATTTAGAAACACCATTACTGAAAGAAATCTTTTCTAAGATTTTTAATTCATAGAAAATATCTAAAGTTCTATAAACTGTAGCAATACCGATATCTGGTGTTTTCTCTTTTAAAATAAAGTATAATTCTTCTGCACTAAGGTGCTGTTCATCGTTTTCTACTAAAATCTCAACAATTTTTTCCCTTTGAGGTGTTAGTTTGTATGGTGATTGTTGAATTATTTTAATTATCTCATCATAAATAGTCATATATTATTTTGCGCCTTTCCTATTTTTTAAGTAAGATAATGCAAGCATAGTCTTACTATCAGTTATAACATTATCATCTAAAAGTTTAAATGCTTCTTCAACTTTATATTTTCGTAAATTAATGAATTCATCATCATCTGGATTTTGTTCTCCAGCATATTCTAAATTATCAACATAATATATAGTGATTAATTCTGAGCTATAACCAAGAGCTACATGTACGTCACAAAGCTTCTCTAGTCTTTCTTCTTCAACCACATATCCTGTTTCTTCTTGTAATTCACGAATAGCTGCTAATTTCTTATTATCTTCTCCAGGCTCTAACTTACCTGCAGGAATTTCTAAAGTTACAGCTTCGATAGCTTTTCTATATTGCTCAACAAGAATTACCTCATCTTCTTTAGTAAGTGCTAATATCGCTACTGCTCCTCTATGACTTATCAGTTCACGTGTTGAAGTTTCTCCGTTTGGTAAAGTTACAGTATGCACTTCTAAATCAAGAACTCTACCTTCGAATATTTTCTCTACTTCAATAGTTTTTTCTTCTAAATCTATTTTCATAATTTCCTCCATCTCTTTACAAAGTATATTCTTCTAGATCATGTGCAACCCTCACACTACATTTATCGCATAGCGACTCTACAGCATCTTTTTCAATATTTCTATCATATCTTGCACTAATATGTGTTAAAAATAAATTTTCAACTTTACTATTTTCTATCATCTTCTCAACATCTAAAATGTTCAAATGATAGTTTTTTCTCGCATGGTGTGCATCTTCTTTTAACAAGTATGTGCACTCTGTGATAATGATATTACTATTTTTAACAAATTCATCCAATCCTTCAAAGTATCTTGTATCTGGTATAATCGAGATTTCTTTTCCAGGTTTATCTTCAGATAAAAATTCACTTGAATTATACATCTTACCATTAAATTCAAAAGTATCTGATTCCTTTATTTCTCTATAAAACGACCCTGGCATAATTCCTAATTCTCTCAACTTATCTGCATCTAAGCTCCCTTTTTGTTTTTTAAATATAATTTTATATCCAAAACATTCAATATTGTGAGCTAGTGGATAGCTAAAAACAGTAACAGTTTTATTATCTATTATACACTGTTCACTAGAAATTTCAATATATTCCACGCTATAAGAAAGTGAACAATGTGTGAACATCATGTTTTTTTCTATAAAATCTTTAATCCCTACTGGTCCATAAATAGTAACCTTTGAAGCATTCGTATCTAGAAGAAAACTTCTAGAAGATAAAAAACCAATTAACCCTAATACATGATCAGCATGAAGGTGGCTAATAAAAATTTTAGTTATTTTGGTTGGCTTAATGTTTGTTTTTAAAATCTGATGTTGGGTTGCCTCTCCACAGTCAAACATCCAACACTCTTTTAGTTCTTGCATAAAGTTAAACACAAAACTCTGTGTATTTCTAAATTTTGCTGGAAGCCCAGCTCCTGTTCCTAAAAATTGTACTTCCATCGTATTCCTCTACTTTAAAATTAATAATGGTGGCCTAAAAAGATATTCCATTTAAGCCACCTTATGTAAGTTATAGTTTTACTACAAAAACCTGCGCATCTTGTAAGCAAGTTATTACATGCTCTACTCCTGCTGGAATTTCTAATAGTTCAAATTCATTTACAGTCTCAACCTCTTCTTCAAAAGAAACTGTAATCTTTCCGCTAATATTCAATAATAAGATATTTTTATCATTGCTATATGAGTCTGTTTGATTCCCTACTTTTAGATTCATATGCACTACTTGATATTTATCATTTTCTAATACAATACCACCTAATAATGCGTTTTTATCTAATTTTACTTTTTTCATAATCTTATCTTCCTTTACGTTTATATAACCCGTCTTCTTCAATCATAATTAGTTTATTCTTGAATAATCTTCCAACAGCACGTTTGAAACTTCCCTTACTCATTCCAAACACTGCTTTAATTTCTTCTGGATCTGATTTATCAGTAAATTCACAATATCCGTTGTTTTCAATGTAATCCATAATAGCTTGACCATCACTATCCATTCTCTCGTGAGCACGAGGTAAGAATGAACCATTAATTTCTCCATTGTCTTTAATACCGATAACACGTAGGGTAACTTTTTCTCCTAAACGTGGTTCTTTTTCACGTTCACTTTCATGAACAAACACTTTATAACCATCTTTTGTTAATAGGAATGTCCCAACTCGCATTAAACGATATGGATAAGCTTCGATATCTTTATTTTTCATATTCTTAGTTGCTTTAGAATACAATGATGCTACGATAGTCTCTGTCGCTAAACGTGCAAATAATTGTCCACTAAAATCACGACGTAAAGTAATAAATAATTCGTCACCCTCTTTAGGCCAAACACTTCGTAATTTCGGTAAGTCTTCACCTAAAAGTGGAATTTCACGAGAAAATCCAATATCAAGGCCTACTCTATCTTCCTCTACTTTTACTACTTTACTAAACGAATAATCTCCAACCGTAACTTCTGGAATATTCGGTGTCGCGAATAATTTCCCACTACGTGAAGGGTATACGAACATTGAATATTCTTCTCCAATTTCGTAATCATCTAAACTTTCTACGTCAGATTCGTTACAGCTAATTTCTTCCTCATTCGGTCCTTTAAAAACTAATGATGAACTTTTCTTCTCTACTAACTCTAAAAAATGGATTTCTCCAGTAATAAATTTTATATCTTCTCTTTCCATCAAGTACCTCTTTCTTTTATTTATTGTATAACTTTTTACAGAATTGTCACTAAATTTCATCCCATAAAAAAAGGTTGATACCTAATATCAACCTTTAAATTAATCGGAAAAAGTAGTATCAGGGCGTACTTACTTAACCATATTTTTTATTTGTTTTAATTGATTTACTCTTATTTCCTTTGGAAGGAATCTTCTTATTTCATCTTCATTATACCCAACTTGTAATCTCTTATCATCGACAATGATAGGTCTTCTAAGCATTCCTGGATTATCTTGAATAACTTTATATAATTCTTGAATTGACATACTTTCAATATCCAAATTCAATTTTTGGAAAGTTTTCGATCTGAATGAGATTATATCTTCTGTTCCGTGCTCCGTGATAGACAAAATGTCTTTAATCTCATTTGTTGTCAGAGCTTCTGAAAAAATATTTCTTTCCACAAAATCTATTCCGTTTTCAATAAGCCAAGCTTTCGCTTTTCTACAAGAAGTACAACTTGGCGATGTAAACAATGTAACTACCACCAGCACTCACACTCCTTTATAAAAATAACATTAATATTTTTATAATTCTATATACTCCTATAATTATACTACATATATTATAGTTTTACAATATACTATTGAAAAAATATTTTAATTTGTCAACTAAAAACACTTATTTCACATTGTTTTACAGTTGACTATCCTTGTAGACACTAGCTTTATGTTCTACCCTTACATTTTTAACTTTGTAAGATAAATTAAATTATATAATAATGCACTTTAACGCTACTTTACATAGTCTTACTATCTTAGTATAAACTTTATAATTAAAATTTAAATTAAATATTGTCTAAAAATTCTCAAGTTTTTATAAAAATAGCTAAATTGACAATGACTTTCATGTATGATATCATATACATATGCCAGCATGGCGGAATTGGCAGACGCACTGGACTCAAAATCCAGCGATGGCAACATCGTGCCGGTTCGACCCCGGCTGCTGGTATAATGATTAGGACAAGGTTTTTAAACCTTGTCTTTTTTATATATAAATACCTAATTATTAATAACTATCCCCTAAGAATTTAAAAAATCAATAGCTTTTTGATATTTTTCTTTTCTCTTTATATCTTTTTCAGTAATTTTTGTTAATCTTGTTAAGTCTGAATTATGACGTAAATCGGCTAATTTTACAGCTCTTGCAAGTTTATTTTTCTTTACTGAATTTAAGTAACTTCGATAGTCTTCTCCTTTCTTTTTGGTTATAATATCCACAGCTTCTATAACTTCTTTAGAAAATTCATACTCATGCAAATCCACTAATGTTAGTTCTGTATCTTCTATAACATCATGAAGATATGCTACTGCTTTTTCTTCATCTGTTTTTACGAAACTAGCCACCTTTTCAGGATGTTTTATATAATCTTCCCCAGCTTTATCGACTTGTCCTAGATGGGCTCTTTTTGCTATTTCATAGGCTTTTTGATTTTGAGATTGTTTCATATTTTTATTATATACTTACCTATTTTGTTAGTCAAACTTTGCTAACACGAATCATCAAATAATTTTTTGTTATACTCAACCTTCCATTCACTATATACTTAACAATTATTTCATTCAACTATTTTGCTTTACAAGATACCTTTGATATGATAGTATTATGTATAACAAGATAGCATGAATTAATATCTTTTATATTAATAAATAGCGACTTAAGAAAGGAGGCACAGAATGGAGATAAACACTTCTCAAATACTAAAAGGGACATTAGAAGCATGTATTTTACAGCTAATAAAAAATAAAGAAATGTACGGCTATGAAATAACTGAGCAACTTTCCAATTATGGGCTCGATATGGTTGCCCAAGGAACTATCTACCCTCTACTTTTAAAACTAGAAAAGGAACATATGGTCACTAGTTACTTAAAAGAGAGTACCTCTGGACCTCCTAGAAAATATTATTCAATTACCAAAAATGGTGAAGAGTATATAAACTCATTTAAAAATGTATGGGGAAATATAAGTACTACAATAACAAAAATTTTAGAAAACGAATAAAGTCTAGTGGAGGATTAATTATGAACATTGCTGACTTAATAAAACAAAATAACAAACTTAGATCACAACTTAATGAAGATAATAAGAAATATTATGAAGAACTTTTAGTTACTTGTCGGATGAAAAATACTACAAAAAAAGAATCAGAACTAGAAATTCAATTACTGGAAATATTACAAGATTTGATCCTATATCAAAAACAAGGAAAAAACTTTACCGATGTTTTTGGAAATGATATAAACAAATTATCTTCATCAATACTTGTAGAACTTCAAAAGGAAAATAAAGGAAAACTATTAAGATTTTCTCTAGTTTATCTTCTAATATTAATTATTAGTTCTCTAGTACCTACTGTATTCACTAGAACTATACAACCAATTATAACAATGTTCTCTATATTATTATTAGCTTTAGGATCATCAGTTTGCTTATATCTATTAATTTATAAAAAAACAGATAAAAATAAGTGGTTTATATATATTTCTTCGTTAATTATATTTGAGATTTCTTTTATTCTAATACCTATTCTAAATAAATTAAAGCTACTTCCAGAGTATCTTTCTCTAGAAGTAACAGTATCAAGTAACATCTTATACTTATTTGGAATTTTTAGTGCACTTTCTTATATATACATTTTTTTAACTTTTAAAAAATACTATTCTAAAAAGATATAGTAACCTAGCTCGACTATTCTATTGGTCGAGCTAATTTTTATAAAAGTTCACCTAATAGAAATAATTTTAATTTAAAAACAACATTTTTTCTCTTGAATAATTTTTTTAAACCTGTTATAATGATAAAACATTATTTTAGGAGAGAAGCCATGAACAACTCAATTTTTGATAAATTAAAGCATGCTGAACAAGGCGCTAAACTTAGTATTTTATCATATTTGCTACTTACGGTATTAAAACTTGGTGCTGGGATATTCTTTAAATCATCTGCTCTTGTTGCCGATGGTATTAATAATGCTACTGATGTAATTTCATCAGTTTGTGTTCTTATAGGTTTGAAAATATCAAGAAAACCAGCAGATGAAGATCACCTTTATGGTCACTTTAGAGCCGAGCTTATATCTACATTAATAGCTTCATTTATTATGTTATACGCTGGAATTGAAGTAGTAATGTACGCAATAAAAAAAATTATCTCAGGAACAATTGAACAACCTAGTATACTATCAGCAGTTGTAGCATTTATAGCTAGTGTAATTATGCTTGGTGTATATTTCTATAATATTCGCCTTGCTAAGAAAATTGGTAGCAAATCACTTAAAGCTGCCGCACTTGATAATCTAAGTGATGCCTTTGTTTCTATAGGAACATTAATCGGTATTATTGCTACATATATCGGTCTTCCAATAGCTGATTCTATAGTAGCAATTATAGTTGGATTACTTATTATTTACACATCAGTTAGCATTTTCAAAGAATCTACACATATTCTTACCGATGGTGTCGATACTGAAGTAATAGACAAGGTTAATAATATTGTAAATGACATCAACGGTGTAACTTCTGTAGTCGATACAAAAGGTAGAACTCATGGCTTATTATACTTTATCGACATTACAGTTACAGTTGACCCTTCTTTAAATGTTAAACAGAGTCACGATATTACTGTTAATATTGAAAAAGCACTCTCTAAAGAATTCTATTATTGTGAAACTTTAGTACACTTAGAACCTCATGGCATTCCATGTCATACATATTAAATATATTTTGATGAAATTATACACCCTATAACAACCGTTATTTCCTGTATAATTTCATCTTTTTTATTGTCCCTACGTTTGACAAAAACTAATACTAAAAGTATAATTATTGTACGTATAAAAGTATTTTTAGTCTTAATTATTTTTTAATTAAATAGCTTAAAATAATACTTAAATAAAAATTGGAGTTTTTAAATTTATGACACACGCAAAAGCAATATTCTTCGGTGAACATGCCGTCGTTTATGGATATAAAGGAATAACTATTCCCCTTCCACAGATGAACGTCGAAGTTACATTAGAAGACACAGAGACAATTCAACAACGTGATGAAATTTTAAGTTTTATCGCTGATACATGTGGAATTGATAAAAAAACAAAAATTAATATAACTAGCACTATTCCAGTTGGACGTGGGCTAGGATCTTCTGCTGCGCTAAGTATCGCTATTGCACGTGCTAAAAAGCTCCCAAATATAAGAGAAATCGCAAATAAATGCGAAAAATTTATTCACGGTAATCCTAGTGGTATAGATGTTAATCAAGTACTTAGTGATACTCCCCTTTTATTTTCTAAAAAAGAAGGAGCTAGTGAATTAGATTTTGACTTAAATAGTTATTTACTAATTATCGATACAGGAGTTGTTGGAATTACTAAAGAAACTCTAAAACATATAGCGGATAATTATGATAAATATGAAAAATATATTGCTGAATTAGGAGGAATCACTGATTTAGTAATCGAACCATTAAAAAATAAAGACATCGATCTTGTCGGACAATATATGTACAAAGCTCACGACTTATTACAAAAGCTTGGAGTAAGTCACGCTAGCAACGATGAGGTTGTAGAAATTTGTAAAAATCATAATGCAGTCGGTGCCAAACTAACTGGTGGTGGTGCTGGTGGTTGTTGCATTAGTCTTAGCAAAACAAAAGAAAATGCATTAGAAATTCAAAATGCATTAAAAGAGAAAGGATATTCATCATGGATAGTTACAGTTTAGGTTATGCTAATATTGCCTTAGTAAAGTACTGGGGAAAAAAATCTAAAGATCCTGTCTTACCTTATAATCCTAATATTTCTTTAAGATTAGACAATCTTTTATCAAAAACAAAAATCGAGAAAAATGACAATAATATTGATGAATTTTATATCAATGACGAAAAACAAAGTCAAGAAGAAGTAGATAAAATGATTAAGTTCATCTCTAAATTTACACCAACAAATCGTGAAGCCATAACTATTAGAAGTTATAATACCGTGCCTACTGCTGCAGGTCTTTCTTCAAGTTCTAGTGGTACTATGGCTTTAGTTCTTGCTTGTAATGAATATTTCAAATTAAACAAAACTACTAAAGAATTAGTTGAGATATCTAAAGAAGGATCTGGTTCTTCATGTCGAAGTTTCTATAAACTTGCTGCATGGCTTGAAGATGGAAGTGTTGAAGAATTAGAGTGTTCTTTAGATTTTGGAATGATGGTTCTTGTAGTTAACGAGGATAGAAAGAAAATCTCTAGCCGTGTCGCTATGGAACGTTGTGTTCAAACATCAACAACTTTTGATGCTTGGGTTGAAAAAGCTAAAGGTGATTTTGTATTAATGAAAGAAGCTTTAAAAGAAGCTGATTTCGAAAAAATTGGAGAAATTACAGAAAGTAATGCTTTAGCTATGCATGGTACTACATCTACATCTACTCCTAGCTTTTCATTCTTAACAGAAGAAAGTCATATGGCGATGGATATTGTAAAAGAACTGCGTTCTAAAGGTTATAAATGTTACTTCACAATGGATGCTGGCCCGAATGTGAAAGTACTTTACTTAAGGGAAGACCAAGACAAATTATATGAGGAAATTTCAAGATTATGGAAGAAAAAAATCATTTTGTGCATGGAGTAGCCTACGGTAAACTCTATCTCGCTGGTGAATATGCAATTTTAGAGGATTACGCTTCTGCACTAATAACAAGTGTCCCTAAAAAAATTACAGTATTTGTAGAAAATAGTGATAAAACTACTATCTTTGATACAATCAATAAAACCAAAGTTGGATTATTAGAAGAAAATAGTAACTTCACTCTTGTCCAACAATTTATTTTATTTTTAACAGAATATACAAATTGTAATAAAACATTTTCTCTTACTATTTATAATGAACTTCACAATGACGATAAAAAATACGGTTTAGGTTCTTCTGGTGCGGTACTTGTAGCTATAGTCCGTGCTATACTATCATTTGAAAATGTAGCTTATAATGATTTAACTATTTTCAAACTAGTTGCCCTATTCAATATCAAACACAATCTAAGTGGATCTATGGGAGATGTTGCTGCGAGTATTAATGACGGTATTACATATTACGAGAAGTTCAATGCTGAATTCGTTAATAATATGATACGTCAAGACAAGTCTGTTAAAGAAATAATAAACACTGATTGGGATGGTCTGCGTATTGAGAAAGTTCATCCAAAAGCTGATTTAAGCATACTAGCACGTTGGACGGGTGAAGCTGTAGACACAAAAGAACACGTAAAACTGTGGAAAAAACATAAAGACAACTACAAAGAAGAATTTAGAGTTTTTGTTGAAACTTCTAATACACTAGTGAAAACTTTAAAAGAGAATTTAGAAGAAACAGATGCTACATCTGCTTTAAGTACTATACGAAAACTTAGGAAAAACCTACTTTATTTAGAAAGTTTCTCTAAGATACCAATGGAAACAAAAGCAATGAAAAACTATATTGAGAGTCATTCAGCTGGTAAGCAAAGTGGTTCAGGTAGTGGTGACATTGTCTTAGGATTCGAGAAAAATAACGATAAGTATCAGCTACAACTGAACTTAGAAAAATTATAATATATTACGAAAGGATTAATTATGAGAAAAAAAGATCACATTAGATTGGCGCTTGCTGATAAAACAAAAGTAACTAGCTTAGACTCATACGCAATTGATTACAACAGTATCCCCCTTTTCGGATTAGACGATGTTGATACTTCTACATCAGTTTGTGGTGACCGTTGGGAATTTCCATTCTTTATCAATGCCATTACAGCTGGTGGTGAAGATTGTAATAAGATTAATCAAGACTTTATGGAAGTTAGTGAAAAATGTGGAATTAAATTTTTCCCAGGATCATACTCTCCTGCTCTTAAGAGTAAAGAGGACGAAGAGGCTTATCCAAAAGGATATTCAGTAAACTTAGGTTTAGATAAAGATCCAAAACTTGTTTTAGAAGCAATTGAAAAATCACAAGCAAAATACATTCAACTTCATACTAATCCTCTTCAAGAAATCGTTATGCCAGAAGGAGATCATAATTTCGAAAGTTGGTACGCTAACCTAAAAGAAGTTAGCTCAAAATCCCCTATTCCTGTAATCTTAAAAGAAACAGGTTTTGGTATGAACGAAGCGACTATTAAACTAGCAATAGACCTAAATATCCCTGCAGTTGATATAAGCGGTATGGGTGGCACAAACTTTGCAAGAATCGAAAATGGACGAAGAACTGACAAATCAACTTACTTAGAAGGAATTGGTTACACTACAGCAGAAAGCTTAGAGATAGCATACTCTTATAAAGATAAAATTGATATTATCGCAAGTGGAGGTATTCGTAATCCACTTGATGTTGTTAAGTGTCTAGCTTTAGGTGCTAAAGCAGTTGGTGTTTCTAAGATATTCTTAGAAATCCTTGTAAACGAAGGAAAAGATGCCCTAATTCAAGAGATTGAAAAATGGAAAAAAGAAATTAAATTCTTAATGATCTTAATGAATGCTAGAACAATCTCTGAATTAGATAAGAAAATAAGAAAAATAGAATTTTAAAAAAGAAGATTCCGTCCGTTTGGATGGAATCTTCTTTTGATTTATACTACATTTCTTTGGGGCTGACCCAAAATACCTAAGTTTTAACAAAGTGTATACGATAACTCATAGACGCAGTGGTTTATTGATATCTAAATTCGCTTTATAAAAGCTTTTTAGATATCTAATAAACTTTGCGGGGGTGACTCGACAAAATCGATTTCTTTGAAATCACGATTTTTGAGTCACTCCCTCTTCTAATGCTGATAATCTTTTGATTGCTTTATTTAAATCATCTTCTAAACTATTAATTTTAGATTTATTCTTCTGATTTTCCGCAATTAAATACCAACATGATATTAATAACATAACATTTAAACAAACTATTGCAAACATACCATTCTCCTAATGTTTATAATTAAAATTAGAATAACACAATTTCTCTTTTTTAACAAGAGGTGCTCTATTCATTAATAATAGATATATAGATATAAAAAAACCTCATCTTACGATGAGGTCATTATTTCTAAATAAATCTAAAAGAGGGAAAATTTTTAGATTTTATTAATAAATTGCGTGTTAATTACCAATTATTAATATTTACGTTTTCTAGCCGCTTCAGATTTTTTCTTACGACGAACGCTTGGTTTTTCATAAAACTCACGTTTACGAACTTCTTGGATAGTTCCGTTTTTAGAAACAGCACGTTTGAAACGACGTAGTGCATCTTCTAGTGATTCATTTTTACGAACTACAGTTTTTGACATTGGATTTCCCTCCCTCCGATACTACAAAATCTTAATTTAATACTTAATTAAATGTTTAAGATATAAAATAAATACAAACATTCAATCAATAAGACTGCTCTTTAAGCAATCTACTTACATATTGTATTATATTCTTACGTTCTTGTCAACCTTTAATAGCAATTTATTAACATATTTCTACGAAAATAACCTTTTCATTTATATATTAATGATACTATTTTTCTGATAACCAATTTTTAAATTCTTCAATAAAATTAGCATAACCTTCTTTATTTTTGTGACTAGGTACTTGTGCTAAGAATACTTGATTAGGTAATTTAGTTTGTTCTTTTTTAGTTATTAAAATAATAGCTTTTTGTTGAGAAGCATTTTTGAACATCTCATCTGGTAGTGTAATTACCGCATTTAGATTAATATCTTCTTCTAAGAATTTCTTGAAATTGTCTTCAAGTTCAAGAACTTTCTTAGGTACTACTAATACCCCTACACCATTATCATTTAGGTAATTAGCCGTTTGTTCAATAAATAGTAAAGCATTTAGACTATATCCTTCTGCACTGCAAAGTTTATAGTTTAGACTGTTATCCTCATCTGCATAATAGCCAAAAGGTACATCACTGACGATAACATCTTGCTTCTTAATATTTAAAGGTTTAAGAGCATCCTGATTAATAATCTCAACATTAGTTTCTAATAAATTGAAAATATTTTGTTGTAATCTAGCATAGTTATTATCAACATCTACAGAAGTTAGTTCATACTCGCCTTTTGATAAAGCTGATAGGTTGATTAAGAAGTTTCCACTCCCACTTGCAAAATCAGCTACAGAAACTTTCTCATTATTGTATAAACACTCTAAAATATGAGATACATACATAGTTATAGCTTCTGGTGTAATATCATAACTAGGATTATTTAACTCTTTAAGAGCTTTTAATAATAAAAACTGATAAGCTTTTTTAATATCCTCTTTAGAGAAATTATCGACAATATCAAAATAATCTTCATCATTCTCTAAAGTTAAGTAATTCACTAAAGAGTCAAAATACAACCCTTCACCTTTGTTCTCTTCTACCTGTTTATCTATCTTAAAAAATAATTTTTCTAAATCTGACATGGTTCCTCCTATATCAATATCTATTTATAATTCTAACACCTTACTATTATAACCTAATATTACAAAAGAGTGAACATTTTGTAATTAATTATTTTCCTTATACATACTTCTATCCACATCAACCAATATCCAGTCTCTTGTATCGGCTATTTGTCGTCCGTTTTCGATTAGTGTTGTATTGAAGTTAGGTGCGAAAGTTTGAACGTTTCTCGTGCTCACTCTCAGCACATATCCTACCCAGTATCCATAAGTTGAGTTTGGCGTTATGAAGTATTTATCTGTTGCGTATAATTGTAAGAAATTATCTTGAATATCTTGATCTTCGACTACTATTTCATTCGAAAAACTAAATAATACTTTTAATTTTGGAACTAATTCTTCTTTACACCAAGTTGTGTCATCTGAAGTTATTCTTATTGTTAAATCGGAAATATTACCTTCTTTTTCTTTAATTATTTCTAAACAATCGACAACATACTTAACCGCGTCATAGCCATATTTCTCTGCTCTATCTCCATCTAAAAAGTCTGTTCTTCTAATCGCTATTGTTATATTCTTATTATCAAACTGGTTAGATAGTTCTTCTGTTCTTTCTAAAAGATATTCTCTACAGAATGAGTCCAATACTTCTACATCATAGTCTTGTCCTGATACTTGGTAATATCCGAATGGTTCTAGTTCACACCCTTGTGCTTTTCCGAATAGTAGTTCTGTTTTCGGAAAGAAACTTTGTGCGAATTTAAAATAACCTGTTCTTAATACATAGCTTTCTTCTATACCAACTAATCTATCTTTATGTGCTTGCATTAATAGAAATAGTAGATTACCAAGTTGGAATCCTCTATCGTTATAATAAACTTTCATTCTAAATTTCCTTTCCTATATTTTTTGTTTCATAAAATATCTTCCTAAAAATGTGTCTTCATTTGGATTTTTATAGAGATCCTTTATCTCTTCTCCTGTAAATACTTCAGTCTCAGCTATCTTAGTTTTTAACCCTTGTGCTACCTCCATATTTTCTACAACTATACTAGCCAATGCAGAAATCGGAGTAACTTGAAAAATCTTATCGTTCGGATAAATATCTACTATATTAGGCAATTTTTCTAATAAACTTTGAGGTAAATTAGTATGTCCTTCCCAAAGATTAGTATTCTCTATCTTTTTATAATAATCCGTTAACTCTGGTAACTTCTGAATAAATTCATCAGATAAGAAACTCCATTGTTTAGTAATAATATCACTGATAAAACCTTTATTTAAACTAGTTCCATACAAAGTATCTACTAAATAAACAGTGTGATTACTATGATGAACTAGAACACTATCTAGCACCCTTTTCTGAACTTTCCCATATGGTTTATCTTCTTCATTAATAGCAGCTTGCGATGAAATAAGAATAAAATTTTCTGTTTTTACTTCTTTGATTACCTTACATAATTTTTCTATATCTTTGTCACTATTATCAAGTCCTAAATTTGTTTTTAGCTTCCCCGAAGATGGTGCTGCGCAGATAATAATATCATATTCACTATTTAATAAATCTTCTATATTTTTTCTAGTAAAAGTATCAATATGTACATTATCTTTTTTAGATAACTGATTAAATATTTCCTGACCTATTGAACCTGTTGATCCTATTAAAGCAATATTTTTCATTACTTCACATCGCTTTCTATGATAGCTATCACTTTATCATAAGATAGACTTCCCTTATCTTTTTCTGAAATTATCGGTGGTGTAGTCATATCCCAAGGTAAGTTGAGTTTTGAATCTAATGGAGTAATCCCTAAGTATTTTTCTGTAGGATTATAATAACCAGTGACAATATAATTTAATATTCCATTATCTACTAGCGATTGAGCACCGTTAGCAACACCTTCAGGAACAAATACTGCCATACCAGGCTTCACATCAAGAGACATTACCTTTTTATAAGTACTAGATTCACGGCGTAAATCTACAAAACACATTCTAAAAGTTCCCCATGCAACAGTCATTAGCTTCGCCCATCCTTGACAATGCATACCTCTTAGCGTCCCTTTATTCGACACTGAAACATTATTTTGCAGATCATTATTGAAAAATTCTTCTGGTACTCCAAATTTTATTAAATCATTTTTCTTCCAATTTTCTAGAAAATATCCTCTATCATCGTGGTGAAGTGGACTTGACAAAACTAACAATCCCTCGATTTCATTGTATTCTTTACATAAATCCATTTCCTAAACCTCTTCTCTATCTAAGTCTACTTTATATTATCATACTTTTTTTGTACAAACAAGTTGAAGAAAACTAATCAAAAAGAAAGATTCATACAATCAAACTTAATCAATATCTCCAAGGATTTCTTAGGAAATAAAACATTCATTTGACTATATAAATCTTATTTTAAACATTCTAAAAGTAAGCTAAAATGACAAAACTTCTGTTTAAACACTTTTATTTAAATACCTTTATAAATCTTTTTTGAACTTTATCACAGGTATATCCGATATGTTCATAGAATTTATGTGCTTCTTCACGTTTCAAGGCAGAATTCAACCTAATAAAGCTAATATTATTGTCTACAGCATACTCTTCTAACTTATTCATAAGTTTTCTACCTATTCCCCTACCTTGAAAATCAGGATTAACAGCGAGTCCTAGAATATTTAATCCTAGATCACTATAAAAACTTTCATACATTTGAGCATGAACGAATCCTATAATCTTCCTTGTGATTTCATCTTCATAACCGATAATAATATGTTGATTCTTATCATTAGTTAGTTTTTCTATTTGTTTTTTTACATTCTCAACATCTACATCGTAATCTAATGCCGCATTACAGATTTCTGCAACTTCCGGTGTATCTGCTATATTTATTTTCCTAAACATATACTCACCTTCTGATTTTATCGAATATTATTTAACGTGCAACTTACTGCAACTCAAATTCTGTCTTTACTTCGCAACTTCTATTAATGCTTCTTTTACTAAGTCGAACTCTCTTGTGCGAAGTGTTCTCATATCAAAGATAAGCTCGTTATCTTTTATACGTGTAATGATTGGAATTTCTACTTCTAATAAACGGCGTTCAATGTCTGTCGCACTTAATTTTGGATGTTCCAACTTAACTACAACACTATCTAAGTAACTTGCTGGATAGCTTCCGCCACCTACTTCTGCTTTATCTTCAGCTATTGTAATCTTGAAGTCTAAGTCGCTAAGTCTAGTTTTAAATACATCTGCTTTACCTAATAAGCGTTCTTTTGATAATGAAATCATGTGTAATGTAGGAATTTGTTCTAACGCTTCTTTTTCATCTAGATATAATTTCAAAGTAGCTTCTAAAGCTGCTAAAGTCATTTTATCTACACGTAATGCACGAGTAAGTTGGTTCTTCTTCATTTGTTCGATATATTCTTTTTTACCAACGATAATACCTGCCTGTGGCCCTCCAAGTAGTTTATCTCCACTAAATGTTACTATATCAATACCACTGTCAAGAACTTCTTTTACAGTCGGTTCATAAGGTAAGCCAAATCTAGAGAAATCGACAAACTGACCGCTTCCTAAGTCGTTTATAGATACTAGTTCATTTTCACGAGCAAGGTAAGATATCTCTTCATTAGATACTTCTTTAGTGAATCCTACAATTTTATAGTTACTAGTATGAACTTTTAGTAACGCCCCTGTGTTATCAGTAATTGCGTTCTCGTAGTCTTTTAAGTGCGTTTTATTAGTAGTCCCTACTTCAATAGGAGTACCACCACTTAATTTAATAATCTCAGGAATTCTAAATGCTCCACCGATTTCTACTAGTTCTCCACGAGAAACTACTATTTCTTTATCTTTAACTAGCGTATTTAATGTTAGTAGTACCGCTGCTGCGTTATTGTTAACTACAAGTACGTCTTCTGCACCTGTTAATTTTTTGATAATATCAATAAGATGAACATAACGGCTACCGCGTTTTTTATTATCAATATCAAACTCAAGGTTAGAATAGTTAAATGCTACACTTTCAATGTTTTCTTTAATCTTTTGGCTTAGTAAACTACGCCCTAAATTTGTGTGTAAAATTGTTCCAGTAGCATTAATAACTCGTCGTAAAGAATTTTTGTCTTCATTTTTCACTATTTGTGTTACTACTTCTACAATATTCTCTAAACTTGGAACTTCATGCAATTCTTCGTTTAGTATTCCTTGTTTGATTTCATCAATATAGTTTTTTATCGCTGATTTTACAGCAACTTCACTATACTCTTGAATTAATGATTTCACTTCATCTAATAATAAGATCTTATTTATTGCAGGAATTTGTGATAATAATTGTTTTGACATAATATTTCTCCTAAATCTCTTTTGCTAATGTTTTTATAGCGTTAATAGCGTAGTCTACTTCCTCGTCTGTATTCATACTTGAGAATGAGAACCTTACTATCCCTTGTTCTTTTGTACCCAATACTTCATGCATTAAAGGCGCACAATGGGCTCCAGGTCTAACTGCAATATCATATTCCTCAGCAAGAATATCTGCAACATCTGAGGCTGATATTCCTTTAAAGTTTAATGCTACTACCGCAGTACGATCTTTTGTGAAATCTCCATAAAACTCTAAACACTCTAAGTCTTTTAATTCATTATAGAATCTATTCGCAAAGTCAATTTGTTTTTTATAAAGATTTTCAATTCCATGCTTATTTATATATTTTATTCCCTCATGTAAACCTAAGATTCCAGAAGTATTCAAAGTACCCGCTTCTAAACGTAGTGGATATTCCCCAGGATGTTTCTCATCGAATGTTCTAACACCACTTCCACCGACTTTAAATCTCTTGATTTCAGGTTCTTTAAGTCTTACGCATAGACCACCGATTCCTTGTGGCCCATATAAACTTTTGTGTCCAGTAAAACATAATACATCTATTCCCAATTCATCCATATTAATAGGTACTACTCCTGCTGTTTGAGAAGCATCTACAACTGAAATAATATTATGTCTTTTACAAATATCTGCAACTTTTTCCAAATCCACTATACTTCCTGTTACGTTAGAACTATGTGTAATAGCAATCATCTTAGTATTAGGTTTAATAGCTTTTTCTAAATCATTATAATCAATTAGTCCTGTTTTACCAGCTTTAACAATAGTATATTCACAGCCTATTGTTTCATGTGCTAAATATATCGGTCTTAAAACTGAATTATGTTCCATGGAAGTCGTAATAACATGATCTTCTTTTTCTAATAATCCTAAAATCGCAATATTTAAGCTTTCTGTAGAATTACTAGTAAAGACAACCCTATCTTCTTCCTTCATACCGAAGAATTTTGCAACGTCACTTCTCGCTTCAAAAACTTCACGGAATGCATTATTCGCTTCATAATAGCTACCTCTTGAAACATTAGCATACTTTGCCGATGCCAATACCTCATAGACTTTATCAGCTACTTCTTTTGGTTTTTTTAGTGATGTCGCACCGTAATCAAAATAATAACTCATATTACTTACCCTGTCTAAGTTATAAACAACCTAGCTCCCTTCAATATTTATTTCTTAACTAAAACTCTATAATTTTCTAAACGTCTAGTTATACCAATTTTATCCATATACTCTAAAATAGCCATAGAGTACTTTCTACTAGAACCTGTCATATCTCTAAATTCTGCTAGTCCAATTTGATTATTTTCCTTACAATGTACCTCTACTTTTTGGACAGCATCTTTAAATACTTTTTCATGTAAAACCAAATCAGCATCTAACCTTACTACCGTATTATCTATTAGAGATTCTAACAACTCAACTTTTGGTTTTTCACCATTCGTTAGTTCTTTAACACTTGGAGGTGTAAATCCTCCATCTAATAATGCTTTTTCTATTCTTTCTTTTTCTGCCAATTGTTTCTTATCATAATTAACTTCGAAATCTTTTTCCGCAACTAAATTACCTTCTAATCGAATTTCGTTATTTAGTATGAATAAATCTAACAGCTCTAGCATTTCTTTTTGAGATATTTTAAACTTAGAAAGTACTTCAATCTTAGGTATTCCTACTTTTAATTTATATCTATTGTGATAGTCACTTAATAGTTTCTTCAGTTTTTCTAAAACTTCATCATATTTTTTCTTATGAATATAACCTAATTTTGTTTCATAGATTGTAGTGTTTTCTACTAATTGTGTTAACGACTCCTCAATCTCTTCTTTAGGAAGTTGCAGTTCTTTTAAAATATTCTCTTTAGAATTCAAGTAATCAGTATGAGATAATAAATAGTTAGCAATTAAATCAGTTGTATTACCTTCAAGCTGAACTTTCAGTTTTTCTAAGATTTCTTCGTTAAATCTACTATGTTTTTTAGGACTAGCATCTAATATCACCCCTCCACCTATTGTGATCATAGGTGAGTATGTACGGATAATAAATTTATCATAATTTTTAACGGCAATTTCTTCTTCAAGTCGAAGTTGCGCAAAACTACTTTCTCCAGCTTTTAATAAGTCTGTTCCAAGCGGTACAACACGCGCCATTACTTCCTCAGTACCGATATAAACACGTACTCTATCCCATAATTCAAGATTAGCTCTTTCATCATTTATTAGTTTAATTTCAGTATCAAGCATATACGTTTTTGTTAATGAACCTGCAGTAGCTAGTGTATCTCCACGTTTTACATCATCAAACTTAATATTCGCTAAGTTTATAGCTGTTCTTTGCCCTGCATAGGCAGTTTCTACATCTTTTGAGTGAACTTGAATATTTCTAACTTTTGCTTTTACTTCTTTTGGATAAATTACTAATTCATCTCCTACATTTATAACACCTTCTGTAAGAGTCCCTGTTACCACTGTTCCAAATCCTTTTACTTGGAATGAACGGTCGATGTTAATTCTAGCATTTTTCTCTACATTTTTAGCTGCGATATCTTCTGTTTTCTTATCAATTGTAGCTAATAATGTATCAAGTCCTTTTTTACTAATTGAGTCGACTTCAATTATTGGAGAATTTTCAAGAACTGTACCTGAGATAAATTCTTGGATATCTTCTTTTACTAATTCTCTATATTCTTCTTCAACTAAATCTATTTTCGTCATAACGATAATATAATTTTCTATCCCTAATAACGTTAAAATATCAATATGTTCTTTAGTTTGTGGCATAATTCCTTCTCTAGAATCAACTAATAGTAAAACTAAGTTTATACCACTAACTCCAGCAAGCATATTTTTAATAAACCTCTCATGGCCAGGAACATCGACAACTCCGCATCTTTTTCCACTCGGTAGATCAAAATATGCGAACCCAAGGTTAATAGACATCCCTCTGTCTTTTTCTTCTTGAGTAGTATCTGTCTCAATTCCACTCAGAGCCTTAATCAACGTAGTTTTACCGTGGTCGATATGCCCTGCCGTACCAATAATTACATTGTTATTCATATATTTCACCTTTACACTATATTAAGAATAGAGATTATTTAAGAAAATTAAATTAAACATTTTAAACTTTCTCTATGTTAATCTCTATTCAAAATTTTATTTAATTTTATAATCTTCTAATTCTTTTATTACTCTCTTGATTCCAGTTTTTTTAGAGTAGTATAGTCCACGATATTCAATATTTTCTTCTTGTAACATTCTTACAATGTTATCAAAATTATCCCATGCTGTTTTAAGCATAAAACCACATCCTACACTTATCGATGGATGCGTAGGGATTAATGATGCTGCAAGTTTTCTTTCTAAACAAATGTTATCAGCCTTTATTGAATCATGCGTACTATTAAAAACAATTAAACCTTCTTCCACGCTATTTCCTCCTATGGTTGAATTACTTTGTTCGCTTTTCTCATATCTTCTACGATGAAGTACATGTTTGTTGGATTACCAACTGCTAAGTCAATCTTATGATAGTCAATACATGCTCCACAACAAACTATTTCTACACCAGCGTCTTCTAGTGTTTTTAATTCTTCAATTACATGACTACGAGTTTTGTCTACTAAAACTCCTCCACCATTGTAGAAAATTATTTTTTTAGGTAGTACTTCTTGTTCCCCTAAAGCATATAGATAAGCTTTTATTAATCTTTTACCTAGTTCTTCACTACCATGTCCCATTTGATTTTTATTAATTACAACGATGTAACTATCATCTTTAACAACTGGTGTCGTTTCTAATTGTGGTGCTTCTTCTCTAGTGATTTCTACTTTAAATCCACCTTCAATATCAGAAACTCTAAATTCATAACTATTTTTATCAGCAAATTTTCTAAGACTTTCAACGCTGTCTTCAGTTTTTACTAATAACGTAACTTTTGTTTCTTCTTCTAATACACGTATAGCTTGAGTTACAGGTACAACACATGTATCACATAATGTATCGACAACAACACCTTCAGTAACCTCTCCTTTAGAGATTGTAACGACATATTTGTCTTTTGCTTCTTCTTTTACCGCAAAGTTATATCCTAATTGAGTTGCCATTTTTTCTAAATTTTGTGTAGCAATAACGTTGTCTACAATTGTTTCAACAACATCATTATCCACTAATAATTTTTTTGTTTGAATAACTGGCATTGGACATGCTAAACCTTGTGCGTCTAAAATTTCTTTTTTCATACTTATATTCTCCTTTTATAACAGTTCTATTTAACGATAACTGCTTTTTCTTGTTTTTCTATAACTTTTCCTACAATAGCACTCTTAATTTCAAGAGTATTAAGTTTTTCTAATAATTCATGTGCTTCACTCTCAGGTAAACTTATTAATAATCCTCCTGAAGTTTGTGGATCATACATAATTTCTTCTAATGCAAAGTCTTTAACCTGATATTCTACATTTGGCTCAACAAACGTTCTGTTTAATTGTCCTCCTGCAGTAATAACAAATTCATTGGCACATTTATATGCTTCTTCAATATACGGAATATCTTTTGTATATACTTCTGCAGAATATTTACCATCTAGCATCTCTACAAGATGTCCCAGGAAACCAAATCCTGTAATATCTGTACAACTATTTACGTTGAAATCTTTCATCATTTGAGCAGAGTATTTATTAAGTGTTGTCATTTGTTTAACACTTTGAGCAAATGCTTCTTCAGAACATTCTTTAACCATGTGAGCAGTATTAATAATACTTACTCCTAAAGGTTTGGTTACTATTAATAAATCCCCTACTTTACAATTGTTATTTTGTAATATTTTATCAGGATGAACCACTCCTGTTACTGATAAACCATATTTTGGCGTAGCATCATGAATAGAGTGTCCTCCTGCAAGAACTCCCCCTGCTTCATGAACTTTCTCAGCTCCACCTTTTAATATTTGATGTAATATTTCTAAGTCCATATTTTCTGGAAAGGCAACGATGTTTAATGCTGAAATAACTTCTCCACCCATTGCATACACATCACTAAGCGCATTAGTCGCTGCAATCTGACCATATAAATATGGATCATTAATCATTGTTGTAAAGAAATCTAAAGTTTGAATAATCGCCTTATCTTCAGATATTTTATAAACGGCTGCATCATCTGAAGATTCATATCCTACTATTAGATTTTTATCTTCTTTTTTAGGAAGGTCTCTTAGGATGTCTGACAAGGCCCCCGGCCCTATTTTAGAGTTTCACCCTCCGCAAACAATCATGTTCATTTTTTTCTCTGACATATTTACCTCCTGTGTTATAATACTACTTACCTATAATTATACTACTTCATAACATTTTTTAAAAGCATTATTTAGTTATTTAATGTAAAAATAGACAACTAACTTAGAATCAATTTTATCTGTTAGTTGTCTATAATTTTTTATATTTTATTTTACAAAACTCACATGTACGTGATCATAGTGATTTACAGTTAGACCACCACGATCTGGCATTAAATTTTTCTCATTAATCTAATCTAATCTTCTTTATTATCATAAATTTAGACATTTATACATTCTATTTCTTAAACTATAAGAATGGAACCCTACATAACCTTAAATTATGTTAGGAAAATAGTAAAATTGATGATAAAAACAGCTAACTAAGATTACTTAATTAGCTGTTAATAAATATTCAAATTAATTATTAAATATAAGAATTACCGTCTAAGAATACACCTTGTTTTGGTGTTGATCCATTATAAGCACCAAAGTTATTTTGGTGTTGAACTAATGTTACAGTTCCATTTGAAATGTTAACACCGACACCTACTAATGATGAAGTGTTTGAAAGAAGTGTATTTCTGTGCCCGTATTTATGAGCTGGTGTTACATTATGTTCTTCCGAAAATAGTTCATATAATAACTGGTAAGCAACTTGATCAGCTGTTCCACTGTTTCCTACTTGAACAACATTGTAAAGAATATTATTAGCACCTGGGAAACCTGCATTAGTAGCTGCAACTTTTTCTAAAGATCCACCAGAACCGTGAACTCCTGCATGTACTCCACCATTATTTGCCACGTAGTTAGCACGAGCTGCTGTAGCATTATTTAACGCAGCATTTTGAGCTAACTGAGGTAATCCATTTTTAGTACGTAATTGATTTAATTGTTTGATAAACGATTGTTTAACTTGCTCTTCAAATGTCGTAGCAACAGGCGTTGTAGCTGCAGCTTGAGTAGTTTGTTTAGTTGCTTCAGTTTTTACTTCAGTTTTTGTTTCTGTTTTTGTTTCTGTTTTTGGATTATTTAACATAATACTTCTAAATCCTGATTCACCTGATGGTGCAACTGCGTTCAATACTCCTGGTGTAGCTGACGGAGCTACATTTACCGGTGTGTTTGGTTTAGCTGGCGTTTCACTAGTTTTTGCAGTTTCAGCTGGTTTTGTAGTTTCTGCAGTTTTTGATTGATCTGCAGGTTTAGCAGTTTCAGCTGGTTTCGTTTGCTCAGCTGGCTTTTTAGCTTCTGCAGCTGGCGCTGAAGGTTTTGGTTGTTCCGCTTTAGCATTTGGATCATTTTTCAGATCAGCAATACTTGGAACATCTGTTGGTTTATCATTTTTTTCTTCTTTTACTTTATTTTTAAGATCATTATTAGCTTTTTGTTTAGCTTTCACTTCGTCTGTAGCTACTTCATAGCTTACAGCAATTTTGAATGTATGCCCTGCTAATTCAGTTACAGTATTGAATGATTCTTTTTTCACACCTGTGTGAGGTAATTTTCTAGTTGGAACTTGTGCAGCTAAGTCTAATTCTACTACAACTTCTTCTCCAGCTTTGATAATATCTCTTTTAATTAAAAATTGAGCTTTAGTTTCAGTTGTAATACGAGCTACAACATTTGCTACTTCTTTATCGGCTACTAATTTAGCATAGAAACGTCCTTCTTTTTCATAAACGCTTGCTTTTACATTCTTCACATTTACATCTACAGCGGCAGGTTTTACATCGATAGCTTTAGTTGGTACTGCAGTTATTCCTGAAAATAACACTAGTCCCGCTAGAACCTTACCAGTTAATTTTAATCCCTGTTTTTTCATAGGTATTTTCTCCTTATTAATAATTCTTTAATAATTACTTCTCCTATATTATAATTCATTTTCTAAATCATAATCAATAGATTTTCAATTTTGTAATACAAAATACATTTTGTAACAATTTAGAAATATTTGGAAACGTTTATGTAATTTTAATTTCCTTAGTTTTATTATTTGCTTAAAATAAGAATTTTAACTTTAAAATATAATTAATCTTTAAAAGACTATTAAATTAGCTTTTATTTAAAATTACATCTTTTTTTACTTAAAATTAAATTTAAAGTATATTTAAGGTTTAAAAATTATAATTAATCCATAACTAGTAAATAGTTATAAACTTCATAAACTTTCCTTTTCTATAAGAGACCGAGACAAATGTGCTCGGTTCTTTTTTTGTTTAAAAAGGCAGATACTAGCATTTTAGCTATATCTGCCTTTTTTTATTTCTCATAAATATCTTCTTTTAGAATAGAACTTTGTTTTACCTTTATATTTCCTTCTTCTATTACTACAATATTTAGTTTTCCTCCGTAAACACAACCTCCATCTATATTTATTCTATTACTTTTTTCTTCGTAATATGGCTCTTCTTTTACAGGGCTATGTCCGTGAAATACCTTTTTATTATATTTTTCATTACTACTTAAAAATGGTTCTCTTATCCAAATCATATCTCTATGTGTTTGATTCCAAAAATTCTTCGTGAAATCTACACCGGCATGAACAAAATAATAATCTGAACTTTCGTACCTTGTTGGAAGATTCTTTATCCATTTTCTCAAATTCTTATGTTCATCAGCAAATTTTTTAAAATAAATACCTCTAGCTTCTACGGTAGCTTCCGGATAGAATGATTGTAATGTTGTTAATCCACTATTCCTAAAATAATGATCTTGTCTTACAGAAATATTATTACTATATCTCGCCTCTTTTATTGCTAGATTAAACATATCTTCATGATTTCCTAATAACACCACATGCTGTGAATTTTCTTGTTGAAGGTTATAGAAAAACTCCCAAACCAACTTTGTATTCTTCCCCCTATCACACATATCACCTAAACAAATAAGTTTATCATTCTTTCTATTAAAATTTATTTCATCTAATAGTTTCTTCATCGTATAAAAGCTACCATGAATATCTGAAATTACTATTATTCTCATAAAAACACCTACTTTATTTATCTCTTATTTCTATAATAATGCAAAATTACAACATTGTAAATAGCAATCTTTCAACTATACTAAGCTCTCTTTCTAATATTCTAATATTAATTATTATTTCTTTCGGTTATCATTTTTAATCAAGCTTTTCACATGATATAATGTTAGTAAATTATCCAGAAAGGAGTAGCATATGGAAAATAATTTACTTTGTTTTAAAAGCACATCTAAGCTTACTGCCCTCTCTTTACCAAAAATTTATAAAGAGGGATTTTTCGCGGATGATGGTATTTGGACAAAATTAACAATCATAAAAGGTAAAATGAAATTTGCTTTTCTTAATTTAGAAAATGAAATTATTAGACAATATTCACTCAATTCAAAAAGTGAGGTTGAACTTATTAAACCTCTTAGTGTTTTCAAAATCACACCTAACTCTACGGATTTACAATTAAAAATAGACTTTTATTGTTCGCGTGAAGACTATTTCTATAATAAATATAATTTTAATTCCCCTCATCTAGAGGTTGTTAAAGCAACGAAATTCATAGATCCATGTAAAACATTAGATCTTGGTGCTGGTAAAGGGCGAAATTCTCTATATCTTTCATCATTAAACTTTAATGTTACAGCAATAGATTACAACGCTGAGTTTCTATACGAATTAACAGATATCTCTATTAGAGAACAACTAGATATAAATGTAATTGACCATGACATTGCAAAAGCTAATATTAAAGGAAGTTATGATTTTATTTTCTCCACTGATGTTTTCATGTATTTGAATCCAACAAGAATTCAAAGTATTATTACTAACATAAAACAACAAACACACCTTAACGGTTACAACTTAATTGTCAGTGCATTAAATGCGACAAATCACGGTCGCCCTCTAATGCCACTTCCTTTCACATTTATTGAAGGAGAACTTAAGGAATATTATGAAGATTGGAAAATCATCAGTTATTGTGAGAATATTACAGCTTCTCCTTATCCATATGCTATGATACTTGCCCAAAAAGTGTCAGAATAAACCTAAACCCCACAAGATTTTTAATTTTCTTGCGGGGCTTTCATTTATTCAATATTTTCTCTAATATCTTTTTGGTACCAAACTACATCATACCAACGATTAAATTTATAACCTACTTTTTCAAAGTGAGCTACTTTTCTAAATCCTCTTTTTTCATGGAAAGAAATACTTCCTTCGTCTGGATAGGCAATACAAGATGTCAATCTACATATTCCTCTATCATAAAGTTGTTTTTCAAGTTCAGAATACAACTTCTCTCCAACACCTTTACCACGTGCTTTTTCATCTAGATAGATTGTAATCTCAGCCGTCCATTTGTATGCATCTTTTGGATAAAACTCACTAGCATACGCATATCCTAGTATGTCCTGCCCTTCCGTTGCTACTAAAAATGGATAACTTTGAATAGATTTCGAAATTTTCTCTTCAAATTCATGTACACTCGGTACTGTATAATCAAAGGTAATGGCTGTATGCTCTACATATGGTCTATAAATATTTACCAACTTCTCAGCATCTTCTAGTTCAACCGTTCTTACATTTATCATGATTTTCTCCTTAAATATTTCCTTTTACAAACTCAATAATTGCTTTAGTAGCATCTTCTTGTTGAGCCCTCTAAAACTTTTCCTACTCTATTTTCTCCTTGTATCTAATATAATATTAGTACATATCCCATTTTACCCTATTAAAGATTATCTTTCTTGATTTTATCTAATAAAGCCGTACATCCCCTAGTTACATCATTGAATGTAGTTTTGAAGTCTCCTGTATACCACGGATCATCGATAATTCTATCTTCTCCTGCGTATTCTAATAATTTTTTGACCTCACCAGTTTTTCTTCCTGCGATAAATTTCTTAATGTTTTCTATATTGCTATCATCCATTCCTACGATATAATCTGCATCTAAGTCATTATCATTAAGGATACGAGAATACATTCCCTCTACCCCAATTCCAACTTTCGCAAGTTCTTTTCTAGTTCCACTGTGAACAGGATTACCGTGTTCCCAACTACTTGTTGCTGCTGAATCTATTTGAATTTTTTCACTTAATCCTTCTTTTTCTACCATATCTCTAAATATTGCTTCTGCCATAGGTGAACGACAAATATTTCCTAAACACACGAATAACACTTTTACCATTTTCTCATTTCCTCACTTATATTTATTATCCATATTATTATAACACAAAGAGATTAATTCAACATAATAAAGACAAGGGGTTTCCCAAAAAGACCTAAATTTTAACAACGTGTATATGAGAACTCATAGACGCAGTGGTTTATTGATATCTAAAATCGCTTTAGAAAAGCTTTTTAGATATCTAATAAACTGTACGGGGATGACTCGACAAAATCGATTTCTTCGAAATCACGATTTTTGAGTCACTCCCATTGTTTTATTTTTATATTTTACATGATATAATGAAATTAAACTTAACCGCTAATAAGGAGATTAGTATGACAAAAAACTTAGTATGCTATAAACGATTACCAAATTGGACAGCCGAAACACTTCCTAAACCTTTTAGACAAAAACATAATACTAGAAAAGATGTCTGGGCAAAATTAACTATTCTTAAAGGACAACTACAATTCACAGAATTAACTGAAGATAATGAAATAATAGCTGAACATATTTTCACTTCTGAGAGTAATATTCCATTCGTGGAACCACAAGCATGGCACCGTGTTGCACCTTTATCTGATGATTTAGAATGTTTCTTAGAATTTTATTGCGAACCAAAAAATTATTTCAAGAACAAATACGATATTAACCCTGCTCATTCTGAAGTAGTAGAAGCCCTGGAGACTATTAAACCTTGTAAAACATTGGACTTAGGATCTGGACAAGGACGCAACTCTTTATTTCTTTCTAAACTTGGTTTTGAAGTGACTGCCGTAGACAACAATATTCCTGCTCTAGAATTTTTAATGGAGACATCTAAAATTGAAAATTTAGATATTAAAATAGGAAGCTATGATATAAATACAGCAGCTCTTAGAAATACATATGACTTTATTCTTTCAACAGTAGTCTTAATGTTTATCGAAGAAGAATCTATTCCTAAAGTTATTAAAAATATGCAAGACCAAACTAATATCGGCGGATATAATCTAATAGTAGCCGCAATGTCTACTGATGATGCGCCTTGCCCTCTACCTTTCCCTTTTACTTTTAAAGAAAATGAACTTAAAGAATATTATAGAGACTGGGAATTTATTAAATATAATGAAGATTTTGGACAACTTCATAAAACTGATGCTAATGGGAATAGGTTTAAACTACGTTTTGCTACTATGCTAGCAAAAAAAATTAAATAAATTTTTTCTGTAAGCTACTTTTTTGACACCGTTATCAACACATGTTATAATTTTAACTAATCATTAAAACATTTGGGGTGCTTTTTGCTGAGAATATACCCATAGAACCTGATGTTGTTAGTACAGCCGGAGGAAAATGTTTATTTTTTATCAAGTCTATTTTAAAGTATATATATAATTTAAAAGTAACTCTTGTTGTTTTAATGAATACAAATAACAGGAGGTTTTTCTTATGAAAAAATGGTCTACAAAGGACATTATTATTTTAGCTTTAATAGGTTTCTTATTCGGAGGGATATTCCTTGCCGCTGGTTGGGTTTATGCTGTTTTAGAAACAGCGCTTACTCCATTAGGATATGAACCTTTCGCAAATTCAATTTTATTTGGGTTATGGGTTATGGCCGCACCCGTTGCTGCAGTATTAATCAAAAAACCTGGTAGTGCTACGCTAGGAGAAGTTCTAGGGGCATTGGCAGAAATGTTATATGGTTCATTCTTTGGAGCTGCTGTTCTAGTTTCAGGTTTGGTCCAAGGATTAGGATCTGAGGTTGGATTTTTAGTTACTAAATACAAACGTTATGATTCAAAATCACTATTTCTTTCTGCAATAGGTATTACTGTCTTCAGCTTTGTATATGAATATTTCAAACTTGGTTATGAGGCATATTCTACAGGTATGATTATAGCGTTGTTTGCTGTTCGTTTTATTTCTGTAGTAGTTTTCGGAGTTATCTGCGTTAAATTAATCTTGAATATCGTAAATAAAGTACAAAATAGTGGTAACAAATAATGAATATCATAGAAATCGATAATTTTTCTTTGAAAATTAAAGATAAAGTCTTATTTGATAACGTTAGTTTAAAAATAAAAGAACATAGTTGGTTAGTTTTAACCGGAAATATTGGTAGTGGTAAGTCTACCCTACTTCGTACTATTTGTAAATTAAATAAAGAACATTACGGGGGAGTAATTACTTACAAAGGGGAAAATATTGTTGATATTCCTATGCAAGAACACGTTAAAAATATCGGGTATGTTATGCAGCATGCTATTAATCAATTTGTTATGCCTACTTTGGAAGAAGAAATAATATTTGCATTAGAAAATTTATGTCTAGACTCAAAGATTATTAACGAAAAACTAGACTATGCCTTATCAATTACAAATACTCATGAAATTTCTACTAAACATATTCATACATTGTCTGGAGGAGAACGCCAGCGAGCAGCTTTTGCAGTAGCATTAGCTATGGGAAGTGAAGTATTAATTTTAGATGAGCCTTTTGCTAATGTCGATAAGAAAACTCGTAATTCTCTATTGGCTCTTCTGAAAGACTTAAATAACCATGGTGTGACTATAATCGTATGCGACCATGAGCATCATCTGTACTTGAACTATGCAGACACCTTTACTTATCTTTCTGATGGGAATTTAGAATTAGTAACAGATCCAACTTCTAAAAATCCTAACGTGAAATTATGTAACAACACTCAATCTGAACAAATCTTAAGATTAGAAAATATTTCTATTCAGCAAGGAAAAAAAGAATTATTAAATGTCGATGATTTTCATATATTTAAAGGTATTACGACTTTAACGGGAGATAATGGAACAGGAAAAACAACATTATTACATGCTATTTCACAATTAAAAAAATACGATGGAAAGATATACTTTAATGAAGAAAAGGTAAAAAAATCAAGGAAATTATATAAGAAAATAAGTACTTGTTTGCAAGATGCATTTCAACAGTTTATTAGCTTGATGCCTCGTGAAGAGATTTCAATGCAAAAAGATATTTGGGAGCATGCTCCATTATGGCAAGAGAGACTTTTGAAAGAATTTGATTTAGAAAAAGAGCTTGATAAAAGCCTCTATTATTATAGTGGAGGTCAACGAAAACTTATTCAACTTATGTGTTTATTAAGCCAAAAAACTGAGCTATTGCTTCTTGATGAACCCTTTACTCATCTTGATGAAAGAGCATGCTCATTTATAATGGAGTGGATTGAAGAAAATAAAAGACTTGCTGGACAATCATTTATTATTGTCAGTCATAGATTAGAGCCACTAAATAATAGGAGCGATTATCATATTGAAATTTCAAATAATACGCTACATTATATAAAGGAGGATTGTTATGAAAAAGAAAATAATTAGTCCTACTCTTACTCTTATTATAATGTTACTAACTATCTGGATTTCTTTTAGTAAACTACTATTACCAAATATTATTATAATCGCTACAACAATATTTTTACTCTTCTTATCAAAATATTGGAGTAAACTGCTGATTTTTATTTTTCTACCTCTCCTACCCGCTATAGGTTCTGCTTGGGCTATCATTGTTCATAGTTCTAATTATAAATATGCTCTTTTAATTTTCACTAGGACATATAGCTTCGCAGCCTTAGGGTTAATCTTGGCAACATATATTTCACTTGTAGAATTACTAAAATATTTCGAACAACATGGACTTTCTTCAAATATCGTCTACGGACTCTTAGTAGTAATTCAAGCATTGCCAAGAATACAATATGAAACTCAAATGATTACAAAATCTAGTCGTCTTCGTAGTATATTTTTACCATTTTGGTCACCTTATTACTATGCTAAGGCCATATTTATCGCGTTAACTTGGCAACCTCAAATATCCGAGGCGATGACAATCCATGCTTATGAAGACTTCAAAGCTCGAACACATTATAATAAATACACTATCGATAAAATCAAAAGTTTCTTTATTATAGTGCTTTTCTCAATACTATTAATACTTTTATTAATTATAAATAAATAAAAAAGATGCCATTATGGATAAAACCCATGATGGCATTACTATGTTCAAAAAATAAAAAAACTGGCGGGAATGTGTGGGAATCGAACCCACCCAAGAGGCTCTTAACCCCTCATACTAGTTTTGAAGACTAGAGAGCACACCAGAACTCATCCACTCCCATGTATGCTTATATTATACAATAATTATAATAAAAAATCAAGGCACTATGTTAACGCATCCAGAGCACTTTTCTTTCCTATTATAATTTAACTTTTATCTAACATTCCAAAAGAAACAATCAAATTATCAACCACTTGCTTCCTATTTTTTACCACTTAGCTAAAAGCTGTTAATTTTTAAACTGAAATAATATATAATATAACTATAAACATTTAGAAAGGAGACAATATGAAAATTAATATCGAACTAGACTCAAATCTTAAAGAAATTGAACTGGTTATTAAGACCCCAGACTTAAATAGTGATGTCATCTTAATTAAAGAATTAGTTGAAAAAGCTATAGTAAATTCGCAAAAAATAGTTTTCTATAAAGGTGATTCTGAATATTTCATTCCCCTAGAATCTATTTTATTTTTTGAAACCGATGATAATAAAGTCTATGCTCACACTATAGATGAATTTTTCGAAGTTAAATTCAAATTATACGAATTAGAGCAACTTATTCCTTTTTACTATTGTCGAATTTCTAAGAGTTCAATTATAAATACAAAAGCAATATATTCGCTAGAAAAATCTTTTTCTGGTTCAAGTACCGCTTCTTTTTCTAATTCAAAGAAGCAGGTTCATATTTCAAGACACTACTACAAAATATTAAAAGATAAATTAAAAGAAATGAGGTAAAAATAAATGAGAAGAAGTTTTATTGGATTATTTTTTATAATCCTTGCGGTAACTACTTTACTTGATGGATTTAGTATTTTCCCAAACGGATCAATCTTCCTCGCTATATGTACTATTGTACTAGGATTTTTCGCTATTCGTGGCTTAATGGATTTTGATTCATTTGGAACTATCTTTCCTCTAGCACTATTATTCTATGTATACAATAAAAATTATCACTTTGCTGATATATCAGGTTGGAAAATATTCTTTGTTGCTGTTTTCCTTAGTCTAGGTATCTCTATGTTTGTTCCTAGAAAATATAAATATAGAGAATTTAAAAGTTTTTACAAAGTAAAAAAACATCAAAAAATAAAAAATGGTAATGATTTTTCTGATGTGACGTTCGGAGAAAATGTCCAGTATGTAGACATAACTAAATCTGATTCATTCTCTGCTTCTACAACATTCGGAACTACTACTATCTACTTTGAAAAATTAGATACTTATCCTATTAAGAACTTTGACCTTAATGTTTCTATTTCTTTTGGTAATCTAAAAGTGTATGTTCCAAAAGAATGGGCAATCGAGAATAATACAAATAACTTCCTTGGAAAAGTTCAAAAACATACTCACAGCATCGGTAAAGATGTTAAAATTATCCTAAATGGTTCGGTAACATTTGGAGAAATTGAAATAATTCATGTATAAGAAAATAACTCTCAAGAATTCAAGAAATCTTGAGAGTTTTATTTTAGTTTTTTTCTGCTTTCTTTTGCTGTTCCCTTTTCTCAACTAGTTTTGATAAGTAGATAGAACCAACAGTTAATAATATTACTAATAATGATGCGATTAAAAATTCTTTACTAAAGATATTAGTACTAGTAGCTCCGAAGTTTAAAAATACTACTGTTCCAGGGATAATACCAAGTACACTCGCTATCATATATTTTGATAAACTGATATTAGTTAAACCATATCCATAGTTTATCATATTATATGGTACTAAAGGTATTAGTCTCAGTATTACTAAACTCATCATTAGTTTTTCATCACTAACATTAAAAATTCTATCGTGTTGCTTAGGTGTCATTTTTTTCTTAAGATAGTTTTTCACCCATTCACGACCGAAACGACGTGATATTACAAACATAATATAACAATTTAATGAAGCTCCAACGAAAGTTAGTAGACTCCCCTCTACAAAACCAAACGCTACTCCTCCAGCAACAGCAAGTATCGGAACCGGAAAGAAAAATACCGGTAAGAACATAAACATTAATACATAAATTATCGGTGCTAAGACACCAAAACTTTGAATAAACTCAGTCATTACTCTCCTCCTATTTAAAGTACGCTGATACTTTTTCTAAAAATTCTAAATCAATATATGAAGCTATTTTTTTAAATGTAGTGTCATCCATCAGCATTTTGTCATTTTCACTATACTGTCTAAATGCCATACTACACCAAGTAACTCCTCTTAGACAATTAAATATTAAATACCTCTCGAATCTCTTTCTATTGAAAGCTCGGTAATTACTATATTTCTCTAAAAAATCATTAATTTCCGTTTTTGATAAGATAATATCAGTTTTCCAAAATATTGTCGTCGGTGCTAGAAAATGTGCTAAATCTTGTTCACATTCTCCTATTAATGCCTTCTCCCAATCAATAACGTAGCTATCTTCTTTTCCTTCTCCTATTAAGAAATTTCCTGAATTTAATTCTGTATTTATAATACATGGATTAGCTATACTATACTTTTCAGGTATAAGCGTCAGGCACTTTTCTAAAAATCTATTAATATAAGAACTAACTTTCTCATCAGCTTTATCCCAGGCTAAATACTCACCTGCCATCTGTTTACATTCATCAAACATAAGTTGGAATGGATTGGTTGCATTGATTAAATTATTGTCCCCATATGGTGTATTATGAACCTTACTCAATAAATAAGCTGCAATATACATATCTGTTTTGTAATTAAGTGGCCTTCCTTTTAAGAATTCCATTGTTAAGTATTCATACGGCAATAAATCTGTTTTTATTACTAAATCATAAGGTTTTGGCGTAACTCCGCTATCTTTCAACAATTGTAACGTTTCGTATTCATATTCTATTTGATTTTCAAGATTCATCTGGCTCTTCATATTTATTCTGAGAACCTTTTTCAAATCTCCTTCATCAAAGGTAAAGTTAATATTATACTCTCCTGCACCTAATAACTTAATATTACTAAAACCTGTTTCTGCTAATAAAAGATCTTCTTTAGTATCAATATCTAAGCCAGCTTCTCCTAAATAATAACTTAGCTTTTGTTCATTACATACAGTAAGTAAATTCTCTAGAACAGTGTTATCCCCATAACTTGGAAGATCGAAAACTTCTTTAATAGCTTTTTTCATACCAATTAAGAAATATCCTCCGTCTATACTTGGATTTATAACGACATCATACTCATCTAATTTTTGAAAAGCAGTATGAATCATATTTTCTTGAAGATTATAGATATCTGAACCTAATAAAATCACCTTATCACTAAATTTTAGCTCTTCTTCAATTGAGTTATACATTTTATCACCAAGTGTTTCACCTACTTGATAAGAAAATTCTCTATATTCTAAAATATTCTCCATCACTTTATCATCAATACTTTGACCATCATGATAGACTGCTATCTCTTCTCCACATTCTTTTAAAATATTATAATTTTTTTTCATTAATTTCTTTTGTATTTCCACAGCAGTATCCGGAGATACAAAATCATACAACCTTGTTTTTGTTGTACCTATCTTCGGTACTCTTGTAAAAAATATTATTCTATTTTTCATTTCTGAAATTTTCCTTTAATTTAACCTCTAAAATTATTCTAAATTTACGATCGATAGTACATATAAAAAAGGGAGACTCAATAACAATATCTCTAATTGAAATTACTATTTTGAGTCACCTTTTTACTTTATATATTAGTGTTTATGTCCAGCATGATCATCTTTCTTTTCTGCAGAATGAGTATGTCCAGCATGGTCTTCTTTGTTTTCTGAAGAATGACTGTGCCCTTCATGTCCTTCATGTTTTTCTGAACCTTTTACTGCATCACTTGGATCTTTACAACAGTCAGCAATTTCAAATTTATAACTAAATTCTTTAGTTCCGTCAATTGCATTAAAGACATTTTTATATCCTAAGTCAATTAGTTTTTGAGCTACCACAGATGAACTGTTTCCAGTATTACTATAAACATATATAGGAACCTCTTTATTCTCAGGTAAAACCGACTGTAAACTATCTAATTTGTTTACATCGATATTTTTAGCCCCTGCACCATGTCCTTTTTCAAACTCAGCTTTATCTCTTACATCTAAAAATACATTATTTGCTGCAGTATCTAATAATGCATCCTGGAATTTACTTCCACTTAGTGACGTATATTTTACAAGATCGTAGCTAAAATCTTTTATATTTTGAGCTCCAGATACATCTTTAAATCCTTGTTTTGTAAGTTTATCTATAGCATCTTTAGTTTTATCAGATTTATCACTATAAACGACAACTTTTTTCTCTCTCCATTTACGGATTTCTTCAATACTCTTATCTAATTTTGATAATGGAATGTTAATTGCGTGTTTAAGGTGACCTTCTTTATAAGACGCTTCATCCCTAATATCTATTACTAGATAGTTTTCTTTTTCCTTATCGTCTTTTTGAATTTTGTTTAACTCCTCACCTTTTAATTCTTTTGCAGATGAAGTAGTTGAACATCCTACTAAAGTCAATGATAACACTGCTGACATACTTACAGCTAAAAGTTTACTATATTTCATTTATTTTTCTTCCTCTCCTTATTTAATAAAAGACAAGGTGGTAATCAAATTTCTCATACATTTACGTAGAACCCTGTCCTTTATTAGTATAACTTAAAAAGCGTTTTTTTTCTAATAAATTATATTATTTTTTACTCATTTTTTATAATATTCTCTTAAAATTTGTATTCGTGTTCTTTAGCACCATCAAAAGCATTGTATACATTTGTGTATCCTAGTTCTACAGCTTTTTGGGCAGCTTTAGATGAACGATTACCACTATAACAATATGTGTAAACTGGTGCATTCTTATCTGCTGGTAATAATGCCGCTAAATCTTTATCGATATTTTTTACATCGATATTTTTAGCTCCAGCTACGTGACCTTTTTCATAGTCTTTTGCTTCACGAACATCGATAAATGTCCCCTCTTTTTTATCAATTGCTGCTTGGAATTCATTAGCAAGTAAAGTAGTGAATTTAACTATTTCATAGTCTTTATAGTCCTTAACACCTTGAGCATTAGAAACTTTTTTGAATCCTGCTTTTACAAGTTTATCAGCAGCTTCTTTACTTTTTTTACCTGTATTACATATTGTTACTACTTCTTTATCTTTCCATGCACTTAAATGCTCTGCATGTTTTTCTATATCAGCTAATGGAATATTAATAGCATGTTTCACATGTCCTTCTTTATATTCATTAGCATCCCTTACATCGATAACAAGGTATTTTTCTTTTTCTTTATCATCTTTTTCAATTTTATTTAATTCTTCACCTTTCAACTCTTTTACAGCAACAGTTCCATTATTGCTAGTCGAAGTATTATTTGAAGCTGAAGAACACCCTGCTAATGATAAAGATAATACAGCAGCCATACTGACAACTAATAATTTATTCTTTTTCATAAATTTATCTCCTTTGTAATAGTTTTCACAAATAGTATAACAAATTCAATAAATTCAATCAACAGTACTTCCCAAGATACCGAATAATTATTTTACTTTTTATCATGTATTTCAATTTACATAAAAATATAATAAAGGCTATAATTCACTAGTAATTATAGCCTTTATTTAACACCTTATTTTTTTTATACTTTTGTTATATTCAGAAAAATAATAATATTTTTTATAGTTTATTAGCTTCTAGCTCTGTAAAAAACTGTATAATATTTTTAACTTTATAGCCAGTATAATTTACTAACTCATCATCAAAATGCCATTTTCTTTCTACTAAACAAGTTTTCATTCCTAGTTTATTTGCAGGATTTATATCATGATGTAGCGAATCACCAATCATCATAGTTTCACTAGCCACTATATTTTCTTTCTCTAAAACATTAATAAATGCTTCTGCTTTGGGTTTACTAATATGGGTTTCGCCCGAAATATACAGTTTAAACAAATTTTCTAAACCTAACTTAGCTAACTTCTTCCTCTGTTCACAAGATTTTCCATTAGTTAATAATATCATTTTATATTTTTTACTTAAACGTCTTAGCCATAAATTTACTTCTTCATTAGGTTTTATTGATTCTATTATAAAATCAAACTGCTTCTCATAATAAATATTACAATCTTCTTCAGTAAGAATAATTCCAAATTTCTCTAAGGTTAGCTTTAATCTTTTATTTCTGATTTCTTTTACCTTCATATTCCCCTTTAAAACCTCATCAACTAGCATATTGTTGATAGCTTTATAATGTTTGAAAAACTCTTCATAACTTGCTATTTTGTCATATTCTAAATATTCATATACCAGTTTGTTAGATTTTTTCCAAATAGTACTAAAATCATATAAAGTATTATCTAAATCAAAAATTAAATTTTTTATCGTAGACATAAATTCCACCTCCCTTATTAAAATTCATCTTAACTATTTATATACATTCTCAATATTATTATAACATAATAATAAAAAATAAAGGAGCGCATTTCTAAAATCAAAATTCAATTTATTGAATAGCTCCTTTATTTTCCTATTAAACATTTAATTGTTTGGTTCTTGTAATTTAAAAGTAAAGGAGTGACTCAAAAATCGTAATTTCGTAGAAATCGATTTTGTCGAGTCACCCTCGCAAAGTTTATTAGATATCTAAAAAGCTTTTATAAATCGTATTTAGATATAAATAAACCACTGCATCTATGATTTCTCATATACATTTTTTTAAATTCTAAACCTTCCTGTTTGGCTCAATCACTTATTTTTTTTATTTTAAATCTTAGTTTGCTCAGATTCTAGATACTTTACAACTGGTCTCGCTTCATAAACGATTGTTCCCTCAGGTATACTATGCTTAACAACTGCATTTGCACCAATTTTAGAATTTTTACCAATTGTAATATTTCCTAAAACTTTTGCTCCAGCACCTATCATTACATTATCTTCTATCGTGGGATGCCTTTTAATTGGATCTAATGTTGTACCACCTAATGTTGTACCATGATACATTGTTACATTATCACCTATTACTGCTGTTTCTCCTATCACTACACCCATACCATGATCAATAAATAACCCTTTTCCTATTTTTGCCCCCGGATGTATTTCTATACCAGTCTTACGGCGCGCTCTCTTCGCTATTAAACGAGCAACTGTGTGCCAGCCCTTTTTATATAACTTATGCGCAAAGAAATGATAATTAAGAGCTTTTATATGAGGATATGTAAGATATATCATAAGTTTAGACTCAGCTGCAGGATCATCTTTCAAAACTCGATTCAAATTATAATTTAAATTTTCAAAATAACCCATTACACTTCTACGTGTGTAACATCCTCGAAATCAAGTACTGATAAATACTTATCTACTCCATCTGGTAAGATCGTTACGATATTTTTCCCTGGATATTTCTCAGCAGCTTTCTTAGCTCCGACTATTGCAGCTCCTGAAGAAATACCTATACCAATACCTGTAGAGCGTAAGAAGTTTTTAGTTTCTTCGATTGCTTCTTCACTAGTTACAGTATATACTTCATCCATATACTCTTTTCGGAAGTTTTCTGGAATAAATCCTGTTCCGATACCTTGGATTTTATGTGCTCCCCCACGGCCTTCGCTAATAGCTGGTGATTCTGCTGGTTCTACAGCAATGGTTACAACTTCTGGTTTTTGTTCTTTCAGATATCTCGCTACACCAGTAAATGTTCCTCCAGTACCAACACCTGCAACAAAGACATCAATATTTGGAACTTGTTCTAAAATTTCACTTCCTGTTGTTTTGTGGTGATACGCTGGGTTAGCAGGGTTATCAAATTGACTTAAAGAAATTGCATTGCTGTATTTTTCTCTAATTTCAGCAGCTTTTTCGATTGAACCTTTAATACCTAATTCTTTAGGAGTTAAAATTAGTTGTGCTCCATAAGCTTTGATAATATTACGTCTTTCAATACTCATACTCTCAGGCATAATTATAACAGCTTTTAACCCTAAAACTGAAGCTAAAATAGCCACAGCTATACCAGTATTTCCACTAGTCGGTTCTACTATAATAGTATCTTTATTAATAGCACCTTGAGACATAGCTTCTTCTAACATACCTAGTACGGCTCTGTCTTTTACACTTCCTCCTAAATTATATTTTTCTAATTTCACAAAAATGTTTGTGTTATCTAGTTGATATACGGGTGTGTTACCCACGAATTTTAATGATGTTGAAATCATAAAATCCCTCCTCTTCTGACTTATTAAAATAACTTTATTATTTGATTTTGATTATATCATATTTTCTTACTGAAAATAAAGTAATTAAACTAATATTTTTTAACGTTTACATAGATGTAATAAGGTTTTATATTTAAAAAATATAAGAATACTGATATTAAAACTAATAAGATTCTAATCTTCTATATACGAGAATGAATAAATTTTTATATAAATTACTACAATATTTCCTAAAATTATCGTTAAATAATCTAAAAAAAACATAACAAGTAAAAAATTACTCATTATGTTTAGTTATGTAAATCATATCTTCTGGTAAATCTGCCCTTACATTTACTACTTCATCTGTAATAGGATGAATAAATTTCAAATTCGTACAATGGAGAGCTTGTCTAGATATGTTGCTTACATCTCCACCATATAATTCATCACCAAGGAGAGGATAACCTTTATATTTCATATGCACTCTTATTTGATGCGTTCTTCCAGTATAAAGCTTTAGTTTAACAACACTGATATCTTTATCTACAATATAATCATCTAGCCAATATTCAGTCTTAGCGAATTCTCCACCTTCCCCTACTTCACGTTCTATAATGCTAGAACTAACTCGTCGAATAGGAGCTTCAATAATTTCATTATCTTTTACTTTTCCTTTCACTAAGGCAGTATAAAACTTATCTATCTCCAAATTACTAAACAATGCATGAATGTGTCGATGCTTAGCAACTAGTACTAGTCCTGACGTATTCTTATCAAGACGTGTTACAATATGAGGAATTGTATTAATACTTTTATTCTTAAAATAATAATTTATTCTCTCAAGAAGTGATTCATCCTCAAGATTTCTTGACGGTATTGAGGGTAAATTAATCTCTTTGTTTACAATTAAAAAGTAAGGATCTTCATAGATAATTTCAATTTCTTTATCAATAAATCTAACAAATTCACTAAAATTTTCACTCGGTAAAGTAATCTCTACAATATCATTTTTTTTCAAAAGATATCTAACATTCTCTTCTCTACCATTTACTTTTATACTTCCATCACTATCAAACTTTATCCTTGTTAAAGTTTTTCTAGAAATGCTATTCTCTAATAAAAACTCTCTTAAAATTTGTTCTTCTTTAATAGTATATTTTAAAACAATATTAGTCATTTTTAATAAACGATCTCTTTACTCTTTGCCAGAAGCTTTCTTCATTATAACGAATAAAAGAAACCTTCTTATCTTTCGATAAAGTTATTTTTATTTTAGCTACACTATCATAATTATAATGCATGTGATCTACAGTAATACGATGGTTTTCTGGACTCATGGGCTTAATCATAAGCTCATCATCTTGAGATAAGATTAATGGATTTCCTAATGTTCTATAAACAAGATTATTTAGTGCTGCTATTTCTGTTACCTGATACAATGGTAATTGCGGATGAATTACAGCCCCACCTAAGCTCTTATTATAAGCTGTTGAACCAGTTGGCGTACTTATACATAATCCATCACCTCTAAAACTCTCGAAGTGAACTCCATTAATATAAACTTTCGCAGCGTAAGTTACACCTGTATGATTATTTACAGTCACTTCATTTAAAGAATAATAATCTGAAACTAAATCTCCATTAGAGCAGTATGCTTTAACTCTCAATAACGGATATTCCTCAATTTTTGGCGTCAATGCTAACATATCAAAGAATATTTTCTCATAGTTTTGTACTGAATAGTCAGTATAAAAACCTAAATGTCCTGTATGAATTGATAAAAATTTTACCGTGTCTAACTTATCCATATATTTATTAAAAGTACGAAGAACAGTACCATCTCCACCAATCGCAAAAACATAATCTGGATTTTCCTCATCTTCTGTCAAATGCCTAGATAATAAAAATTCTTTTAATTGCAAACCTATTTTTTCTGAAATCTCATCCTGTCTTACTTCGACACTAAATTTTCCTTTTAACATTTTAATCTTCACCCATTATTTTTTCATAGTTTTCTAACCATACATCAGCAAAATCTGGTGCAAGTGCTCCATGATTTTTATCAATCCATTCTTGAAGTTTATTCACATTATACTTCAAGATTTTATCAATTTTTTCACCGTACTTATAACGTACTTTATTCTGGTTATATTCATCTTCATCTAATAAGAAGTATTTTCCATCAGGATATTTCTTTATATCTAAATCATAATCAATATATTTTACCCCATCTACATCATATGCAAATGGACTACTTAAATTTGAATAATAATGAACACCATCTTCCCTAAACATACAAATTATATTAAACCAACATTCATTGTGAAAATATACTAAAGCTACTTCTTTAGTAACCCATGTTCTTCCATCATTTTCAGTGACAAGTGTTCTGTTGTTAGCTAAAATTAGAACTTGTTCATCCGCTTCTAGTACAACATTTTTATGCCAAATTCTATGAATAGAGCCATCATGTTTATATGCTATTATTTTAACTACATCGCCCTTTTTAGGTCTTTCTCCTCTGTACATAGTGCCTCCTTTCATACTCTTTTTTAATGTCTTTTTAATTATAACATATTTAATATATTTCATTCTACTCTAATAACAATTTTTTTATAAATTTCTCTATCCATTTTCTATAAATAATATTAAAAAAGCAACTTCAAAATTTTCTTAAACTCAATTTTGAAATTGCTTTGTATATATTTTATTCGTAATCAATCACACCAAGGGCAATCTTAGCATATCGTGACATTTTATCTTTTGTCCATGCTGGTTCCCAAACTATATTTACATCTACTTTCTCTATCTCATCAACACCTAGCATTGCTGTCTCTACTTGCTCGATGATAATAGGAGCTAAAGGACAACCCATAGATGTTAATGTCATGTCGACTATAGCGTGCTTATTATCATCACTCATCTTAACATCATATACTAGTCCTAGGTTCATTATATCGATACCAAGCTCAGGGTCTATTACATTTTCTAATGCTTCTATTACTCTATCTTTTAATGTTTCCATTTGTTACACCTCTTCCTTATTCTTAAAAATCATATTCTACTTCTTTTCCGTATTCTTCTTTTAATATTTTTCCTAATTCAGTAATTTCTGCTATTGCATCTTTATAATATGAACACATTTTTATTACTTCATTTGATTCAAATTCTCTATGAATTTCCGCTGTATAGTACTGGATATTATTTTTCGAATCATTTATATCACTAAAAGCAATCTTCGAAAATCCTGATAATAATTCGAAATTAAACACCTCTCCATAAAATACCAATGCGTCTTTATATATTAAAACTCTTAAATTTTTATTTATATATTTTGCATCTCGCACTAAAATATCTACATCATATTCTGTCTCTGGATATTCAATGAATAATTCTTCATATTCCGCTTTAGATTTTCTAATACCTTTTATTATAGATCTAATTAACAATAATGTAGCCAAAACAATAGCAGCAGGAAATCCATAAATACCTAGGTAATATATAGTTCCAGGTACTTTTATATAGACATTTGAAATAAAAGGTTTTTCTTGTAATTTACTTTTATAATTAGCTTCTGTCTTATCTAATCCAAGGTCTTTAATTACCTCTAGGATTCTAACTTTAATCAAAGTACTATGGTCTGCAGCAGTATTGAATTTATCTAACAATTCAGAAGAAATATTAGTTTTTCCTTTGCTTCCTTTTTCTTCTATTACATCGATAATAGAATAAAGATTTTTATCTTTCAGATTTATAATCTTGCCTTCTGGAACATCACTACTTTGGATTAATTTCTTAATATCTTTTTGTGTAGCCTTTAATATTACAAAACCATTTTCGTGTTGAACCATATAAAATTTTTCATCGTCAGCTAATTTTTCATCTACTATATCAAGTTTTTCGATTGCTTCTAATTTAATATAAGTAATTCCGGAATAATTTCCCGTGAATTGATCACCTTCATTATATAACGTTTCAGCAGACTTTGTATAGCTATTATATGAAGCTCTAGTAGCAATCAAACTAACAAAAATCAAGTTTATAGCAATGAATATTTTTAACCATGTTCCTCTTAAATAACTCTTTCTCATAACTTTCCTTCATGTCCTTAATTATTTGGATTTTCTATAATTATACTTTTTGTTTTCTTTATATATTTTTAAAATACTCTATATACCGTATTTACGTGTATTGCCTTAGTTTTCTAATATTATTACATTTTTATCAATAATTATATCTTACTGTTTTTCCAAAGGTTTGTTTTAATGTTTTTCCTAATTCATCAATATCTTCTCTTGAATTTTTATAGTTTGAGCAGACTTTTACTTTTTCGTCTGTTTCAAAATTATTGTGGAAGTGTGCTATATAGCTTACAACTCTACCTTTTCGAATTTCTCTACCAAAAGTTATCTTTGAAAAACCTGATAACAATTGGAAATTGAACCCTTTGCCGTATAATATTAATGCGTCTTTGTATATTAAGGCCTTTAATTTTTTATTTATATATTTTGCTTCTCGTACTAAAATATCTAAATCTCGTTCTGTCTCCGGATATTTAATAAATAGTTCTTCATATTCAGCTTTATTTTTTCTAATATTTTTTATTACCGATTTAACTAAGAAAAATGTAATAAGAAGAATTACTACTTCCACTGCATAAGTTAAAAAATAATATCCTTTACCAGGCACTGTTAAATAAAACTGTGAAAGAAATGGCTTTTCTCGTAATTTACTTGAAGCACTATCTACACTTTTCTTTATTACAATTTCATTAACTATATCTGAAACTCTTGCTCTAACTAGTGAACTATGCTCTGCAGCATTTTTAAATTTTTCTTTTAATTCTGGAGAGATATTCATTCTCCCCTTACTTCCTCTTTCAAAGATGGCATTAACAGGAGAATAAATATCTTTATCCTTTAAATCTATTAATTTTTCATTTGGTATATCATTACTTTGTATTAATTTCTTAACATCTTCCTTAGAAGCTTTTAACATTACAAAACCATGTTCATGCTGGAGCATATAGAATTTTTGATTATCTTTTAAGCTATCATCTGTAATATCTAACTCTTCAAGGGCTTCTACCTTAATAAAAGTATAACCTTTAGATTTTTGGAATTGTTTTCCTTCTTTATACTGCACTTCTGCTGATTTTGTTATATCATCATAAATGCTTTGTATCCCCCCGATACTCATCAGAACGAACAATATTGCAAAGAATAGTTTTAACCATGTTCCTCTTAAATAACTCTTCCTCATAACTTTCCTTCACGTCCTTACTTATTTGGATTTTCTATAATTACAGCTCCATCTTCTGTTCCTTTAATGCATAGTTTGCACATGTTTAAGAATAGACCATGCTCTTCTACTCCAACTATGCTTTCTAGTTTTTCTTTTACAGCTTTAATATCAAATCCGTAACCTAAGTGTAAATCTACAATATAATTATTGTTGTCTGTTATAAGGGTAGCTCCATCTTTTAATCTTAACACTGGTTTTAAGCCCGCTTCTTCCATTTTTCTTATAGTATGACTATACCCAAATGGCAATATCTCTACAGGTAGGTTGAAGTTTCCAAGTTTTTCTACGTCTTTACTTTCATCATAGATCCAGATTACTTCACGAGCAATATCAGCAACTATTTTTTCTCTAAATAACGCTGCTCCTCCACCTTTTATCGCATTAAAATCCTTATCGATTTCATCTACTCCATCAACAGCAAGATCAATGTGATCAATCTCTTCTAGTTCTTTAATTGTAAGACCCAAGCTCTTAGCTAGTTCAACCGTTTGAATTGATGTTGATACCATTTCAACATTCAATCCTTCTTTTACTCTATCGGCTAGTGCGTGAACAAAATAGAATACAGTCGAACCTGTCCCTAAACCAACTATCATACCATCTTTTACATATTCAACAGCTTTTTTACCAACAACTTCTTTTAGATTCATTTCGGTTCCCCTCTTTATGTATGTGTTACTTTTAAATTATTTATACTCTACTAATAGATATTTTTTCTTACCACGTCTCAGTACTGTAAATCCATCTTCTAGTCTGTCTTTAGCTTCTACAACATATTCTAAATCTGTAACTTTATCACCATTAACATAAACAGCTCCATTGTTTACATCTTCACGAGCTTGACGTTTTGATTGAACTAGATTGCTTTCAACTAGGAAATCTACGATATTGTATTCTTTTTTCTCTAATTCAGATTTTGGCATTCCTTTAACAGCTGCTTTTAATTCATCATGAGTTAGTTCTTTAATGTTTCCTGAGAATAATGCTTTTGTAATGTTTAATGCACTTTCTAATGCTTTTTCACCATGAACAATTTTCACCATTTCTTCAGCTAATGCTTTTTGAGCAAGGCGTAAGTGTGGTTCTTTTTCTGAACTTTCTCTTAATGCTTCAATTTGATCTTTTTCTAAGAATGTGAATTTTTTAAGAGCTGGTACTACTTCTGTATCTGCAGTATTGAACCAGAATTGATAAAACTCATACGGTGTTGTTTGTTCTGGATCTAACCATACTGCTCCACCAGTAGATTTACCAAATTTAGTTCCATCAGATTTAAGCATCAGTGGAATAGTAAATCCATATGCCTCAACATCTCCACGAAGTTTTCTCATTATTTCTAGACCAGTAGTAATGTTACCCCATTGATCCGAACCACCAATTTGTAATTTTACATTGTGATGTTCGTTTAAGTATGCATAGTCAATACCTTGTAGTATAGTATAACTGAATTCTGTAAATGATAACCCATTATCTAGACGGCTTGAAATTGAGTCCTTCGCTAGTAAATAATTAATATTTACTAATTTTCCGTAATCACGTAAAAATTCAATCATAGATAATTTTCCTAACCAGTCACGGTTGTTTACGAATTCGATATTGTCATCTCCACGGAAAATATTACGAAGTTGTCCTTCAAGGCGACGAGCGTTATCTTCAATTACCTCAAGACTTTGTAATTGACGTTCCTCACTTCTTCCTGATGGATCTCCGATAATACCAGTTCCTCCACCTACTAAAATAACAGGCTTATGTCCATGTTGTTGAAATCTTTTTAATGTTAAAAATGGTAATAAGTGCCCAATGTGTAATGAGTTACCAGTTGGATCTGTACCACAGTAAATTGACACACTCTCTTTTTCTAATAATTCTTTTATTCCCTCTTCATCTGTTTGTTGGTAAACTAAATCTCTATATTTTAAATCTTCTAATAATTTACTCATTAAAATGCCTCCATATCAATTTTTATACACTTACTTCAATTATAACATATTTTTATTTTTTGTTTTATCTTTTTCTAATATTTTTAACGATAAATTCTATTCTAAGCCTCGCATATAATTTACTATTTCATATTAAATTATGGTATAATGTACCTAATAGTATGCAATCTAAGGAGATTACAATGAAAATTAAGAAGATACTAACTTCTATGACGCAAGCCATACTTCTTTCTATTGGATTACTAATTAGTTTAGGTGCGGGGCTTGGTATCGGGTATGTAGGTGGCTTAGTTAAAGATCAGCCTGTCTTAACCCAAAAAGAAATGAAAGAACAAATAAATAACATTAGTAAGAACAGTGAAGTTTATTTCGGAAGTGGTGAAAAATTAGGTACAATCAACTCCGAATTAATTAGAAAAACTGTTACTTATGAAGATATCGGTGATAATGTTAAAAATGCTATTATCGCAAGTGAAGACTCTAATTTCTACTCTAACAGTGGAATTGATATTTGGGCTGTTTTAAGAGCTACACATAGTGAAGCAACTGGTGCTAGAACAACTGGTGGTAGTACTATCACTCAGCAATTGGTAAAAAATCAGCTTCTTGATAATTCAAGATCTTATGAAAGAAAAGCAAAAGAAATATTACTAGCACTTCGTGTTGATAGTCATTTTTCTAAAAATGAAATTCTTGAAAATTATCTAAATGTTGCTCCTTTCGGAAAGAATAGCTTAGGACAAAACATTAGCGGTATCGAAACTGCAGCACAAGGTGTTTTTGGAGTTCATTCTAAAGACTTGAATATAGCTCAAGCAGCCTATCTTGTTGGTTTTGTACAATCACCATATACATATACACCATTTGACTCTTCTGGAAATATCCGTCCTGACGAAGAACTTCAAGCGGGATTTGAAAGACAGCAATATGTATTAGAACGTATGCTTTCAAATGATTTTATTACTAAAGAACAATTTGAAGAAGCGAAGAAATTTGATATTAAGGGTGCTTATACTAAACAAAAATATTCAGAATATACTGATTACCCTTATATTCGTGATGAAGTAACAAGTTCAGTTGCCGAGATATTAGCTGAGCAAACTGCTAAAAAAAATAACAGAGAAGAAGAATTTAAAAATGATTCTGACTACAGAAATGAACTAATCGAAAAAAGTAGAATTAAATTCATAACTGGTGGTTATAAAGTAAAAACTACACTTGATAAGAAACTTTACGATACTCTTCAAGAAACGAAAAAGCAATTCGCTTCTTATCCAACACACACTCAGGGTGGTGTTGTTTATCCATTAGAAATTGGAGCATCGGTTATTGAAAACAGTACTGGAAAAGTATTGGCATTTATCGGTGGTATGGACTACAAAAAACAACAACTTAACCACGCTACAAGAACTCGTCGTTCACCAGGTTCTACAATCAAACCACTATTAGTTTATGGACCAGCTATCGATAAAGGTTACATTACTCCTAACTCAACAGTTTTAGATAAGAGATTTAATCATTATGGTTGGAGACCTGAGAACTATGATATGTCTGAGCGTGGATACCTTCCTGCTAGACAAGCATTAGCTAGATCTCTTAACCTACCAACTGTAAGATTATATTCTGCGTTTTATAAAGAAGATCCTGTTACTAATTACTTAGAGAAAATGGATATTAAAGGTCTTACAGAAAGTGATAAGACTAACTTAGCTACTGCCATTGGTGGTATGACTTACGGTCTATCAGTTACAGAGAACACTAGTGCCTTTTCTACTTTTGCAAATAAAGGTGAACATAAAAAGGCACATATTATCGAAGAAATTGAAAATAATGATGGAGAGCTAGTTTATAAAGCTGATTTCTCTGCAGTTAAAGTATTCGAAGAATCTACAAGTTACCTAATCGTCGATATGCTTGGAGATGTAATCAATAAGAGTTATGGTACATCTCATGATATGCCAAGTAAACTTAAATTTAATTCTAAAAACTTATTTGTAAAAACAGGGACTTCTGAGTACTATAAAGACCTATGGGTTGTTGGTGGTTCTACAAAAATAACTGTTGGTCTATGGAATGGGTACGATAGTCCGGCAAAAGTACCAAGTTATGACTATGCTCAAAGAAGCTGGGTTGCAGTTATGAATGCCATTTATGCACTTGACAAAAACTTAATCGCTCCAGATACTGCCTTTAGTCGACCTAAATCAGTCGTTGACGCAAGTATCAACGGTTATAACAATGCAAAAGGTGGAACAAAAGATATAGTTCCAAATGGCTTTAAAGAACTATCTAAAGAAAAAACATTGGCGAAGTTTGGTTATAATATCGATAAAGGCATTTCATTTAACGATCCTTCAAAAGTCGTTGTAACAAAACCTGTTCAAAAAGAAGTGAAGAAAGACGACAAGGATAAAAAAGAAGAGATGAAAAACGACAAAGACAAAAAGGATAAAAAGGAAGAGCGTACAGTAACAATTACTGAAACACCTCCTCCAATCTTAAAACCAACTGTTATTACAGAAGAAGACGAAGAATAACATAAAAGAGGGTTGAACATATCGTTCAATCCTCTTATTTATTATTACTATTTAAATGATTCTTATTCTCCTAACGCATCGTATAAAGCTGGAAGATCATGGGCTTTAGCTATTTCTCCCCAATTTCCAACATCCTCTAGAGCATTTGCATGAGTTATAGTGTAAATAACTTTAGTTAATGTGTAAAACTCCTGTAATGGTTTTAATAAATTCTTAAGATTTGATTTATTTATATCACTCATTAACTTCTCATAAAGGGTTGTAGCTTTTTTACTATCAGTGCAATTTATTACATCATCAGGGATAATACCCGCATGAGCCAGGTACAATAAGTAATTATAAACAGCCTTAAATGTTCTATATGAATCTGTTATTCCTACATCGCTAGATGCTTTTATTACTTTTTTATATGAGAAATTACTAATCTGTTGTTGAATTGGATTTTTAATTTTTTCAATTAATAAGCCTATAAATTCATCTGTTACCTGTTTTTGATTCTCTACAACATTATCGGGAGTAATATTTTTTTCCAATAGTCTATTATAAAAGTCACAGAAAATTTTGTCTAATTCATACGTATCTTCTTCTGTTAAAAACTCTTCAGGTGCAACAAAATTTTTTATTATCGCTGGAAATTCTATAGTCTTCCCTACATGAAATGTTCCTACAGTCATATTTAACGATTGTACAAAATCATTTTTTCTTACAAAATTATATATATGGTGAGCATTTTTTGCATAATAATTAGAAGTAAATTCTTGAAGTTTATTAGTCTCCTCTAAATCTTTTTCTAAAAAATACTCTTCTAATTTTTTATTATATTTTTTATCGTATTTTCTTAATTGTTTTAACTGTGGTAATGCTGTATTGAATGTATAAACTCGCTGGTATATTTTCTTAAGTAACTCTACGGTGATAGCTAAATGGCCGCCAAGAGAATGTCCAGCTGCTACTTTATAGCACACATCAAAATCTAAAATTTTTCTTTTTAAAAATCTATTAAATAAACATGCTGAGTCTATCTGACTAGTGTTTTCTCCTGAGACTATTCCTGTATAATTGTAGAACCAATCGCTAATATCTTCACTCTCACTACCTCTATAAATAACAAGAAGTTCTTTAAGTTCTGGTATATATATTGCTGTAGCTTGAAATCCATTTTTCGTAATCTTTGGGATTGATATTCCACTATTGTATACTTCAATATCTTCAAATGATTCTCCAGTTACATCTTTTATAATTCTTTTTATTTTATATTCTGCTGTACTCTGTTTCTTATTTCCTTTAATTAAATAGTCATACTCCGCTAATTTCGCTATAAGCAGCGGGTTATGGAAAAATCTTAACATCGTCAAATCACCTCTTTTATATAAAAACAATTATATCATATTTTATAAAAAATATAAAAATTCTATATCTTCCCATGTAATGAGAAAATATAGAATTCTATTAAATATTATACGTTGAATCTGAATAACATGATGTCGCCATCTTTTACTTCGTATTCTTTACCTTCAAGACGAACACGACCTGCTTCTTTAGCTTTTGGCATGCTTCCGTATTCAACTAAATCATCATAACTTACAGTTTCAGCACGGATAAATCCACGTTCGAAATCAGAGTGGATAATTCCAGCACATTCAGGAGCTAACATACCTTTTTTGAATGTCCATGCACGTACTTCTTGCACTCCTGCTGTGAAGTATGTAGCTAATCCTAGAAGGCTGTAACTTGCTTTGATTAGTTTGTCTAATCCACTTTCATCAATTCCTAACTCTTCTAGGAACATTGCTTTTTCTTCATCTTCTAATGAAGCCATTTCTTCTTCGATTTTTGCACAAACTACGATTACTTGGCTTCCTTCACTTGCAGCAAATTCACGCACACTTGCTACGTGTTTGTTAGAATCAACGTCTAGTAAATCGTCTTCGCTTACATTAGCAACATAAAGCATAGGTTTCATTGTTAATAAATGTAATCCTTTTGCGATTTTTTGCTCTTCTTTATCTAATTCTAAAAGTCTAGCTGGTTTTTCTTCTTTAAGAATATCACGTACTTTAGAAAGTACTGTAAATTCTGCAACAGCATCTTTATCTTTTTGTTTAGCTTGTTTTTCAACACGTCCGATACGTTTTTCAACACTTTCTAAGTCAGCTAAGATTAACTCTAAGTTAATAACTTCAATATCGTATAATGGGTCTACTCCTCCAGCAACGTGAGTAATGTTTTCATCTTCAAAACATCTAACAACTTGACAAATTGCATCTACTTCACGGATATGACTTAAAAATTTATTTCCTAGTCCTTCTCCTTTAGATGCACCTTTTACGATACCAGCAATATCTGTAAATTCAAATGATGTTGGTACTGTTTTTTTAGGTTCTACTAATTCTGTTAATTTATTTAGTCTGTGGTCTGGCACTTCTACAATTCCTACGTTTGGATCAATTGTTGCGAAAGGATAGTTCGCTGCTAATGCTCCTGCTTTTGTAATTGCGTTAAAAAGTGTACTTTTTCCTACGTTCGGTAATCCTACTATTCCGGCTGTTAATGCCATAGTATCAATCACTCCTTTTCTTCATTAATTTCTTATATTACTTAGGCCTTGCCTACTCAACTTAACTATTATAACATAAAACGCAAAACTTATCATTTAATATTATGTTATTTAAAAATATTTTTGTTAATAATCATTAATTTTATTCATTAGTATCATAAAAGATACTAACTATTATAAAAGTACGTACTTTACAAATTGTATTTTGGTATGTAAAATATATTAAAAGATATAAAGTTTTATGAAAAAAATTTTTAAAGGATATAATTAACTATGAAAAAATATAATTCAAATATTAAACTTGGAACTGCAACACTTAATGTTGTAAACTTTGAAAGACAGCTTAAATTCTACACAGAAGCTATGGGTATGACTATAATTTCAAAAAACGAAACGGAAGCTACTTTAGGTACTACTGATAATACTCCGCTTCTTCACTTAAAAAAAGTCGATGGCCCTCTAGTACGTTCTTACGGACTATATCACATAGCCTATCTAGTTCCAGATGAGCAAAGTCTAGCAAACATACTGCGCCACTTTATAGATTCTAATATACCTTTAGATGGTGGATCTGATCATGGTTATAGTAATGCACTTTATCTAAGTGATATCGAAGGCAATGGAATAGAAGTATATTATGATAAAGATGAAAGTACTTGGGATATAAAAGAAGATGGAAGAATCATAGGAGTAACAGAACCTATTGATGCTACTCACCTACTTGATATTTCTGAAACTGTAGTGCCTTATTCTTTACCAGTAGGAACTATTATTGGGCACGTTCATCTAAGTGTTCAAAACTCTACCGTTTCTTCTAACTTCTACCAAGAAGTACTAGGATTTAGTGATAAATTCACCGTGGCTAGTGCAAGTTGGATTGCTTATGGTGATTATCATCATCACCTTGCTGTTAATCACTGGGGTGGCCCTAACCTAAATCTTAGACAAAAAGGTACACCAGGTTTAGATCATTTTGAAATTCTATTTATTGACGATGTTGCTTACAACAAAGTTGTAGAAAATATAAAAAATAACAATGCTAAAATCATCTCTGAATATGACGATAAAATCATCATTAATGATCCTAATAGAATTGAAATTCATTTAATAAAAGAAGTATAAGATCTAAAAATCTTTATGTGGGTGACTTATCAAAATTGATTCCTCTGATTGAGTCACTCCCTTTTAGTTTTTATTCGCTTATTTCCCTAGCATTATGATATAATAAGAATATTATTTTATCAGAAGGAGGACCTATGCAAGAATTTATAGCTCAATTTGGTAGCTTTGCACCTATAGTCTTTTTAATACTAGCATCTATATTACCAATATTTTTATTCCCACCAGGGATATTCTCTGCAATTGGTGGTTATTTATTTGGTTTTACTCATGGTTTTATCCTTTCAATAATTTCTGCGTTAATATACACTAGTGCGATGTTTTTTATCTCAAGATACTTTGCAAGTGACTACGTTAAAAAATACTTAGCGAAAAAACTATCGAAAAAACAATATGATACAATTTTCGGTATTAGTGAAAATAAACTAACAATATTTTTAATAATCTACAGATTAATCCCAGTTCTTCCAAATAGTGTTATCTGTTACTCATATGGTTTAACTAGAATATCGTTTAAAAAATATTTCATCGGAAATGTTATAGGCCTAATTCCTGGAAAAATGATCTGGTCACACTTTGGTACTACTCTAAATAATATTGGAAGTATAGAATTTTTATACGGTATAATTATTGTTTTAGCTTTTGCCTTTATTAGTTCCACAATAGCAAAAAGATTTAATAAGTAAGTATAAAAGCTAGTGATTCTATTTAAAGACTCACTAGCTTTTTTAAATTATGAATTTTTTTCAACTATTTTTTTAATTTTCTTATTAAACTCACGTCTTGACATCATAATGTTATTATCACACTTTAGGCATTTTATCTTTATGTCTGCCCCCATACGTGTAATTTGCCATCTATTTGTGCCACAAGGGTGTTGTTTTTTCATTTCAACTATGTCATTTAATTCATATTCCATAATCCAACCTCCTATTTTTCTTCATTTGATGTTAATAAAGATTTAAACTCATTGTAAAAATCACGTCGTAATCTCGTTTCAATTTCATTTTTCTTCCCGACTTTAGCTTTTCCAATAACATGTATCGTAACAACATCATCTGCAATTTTTTCTATATAATCGATATGTAATTTATCATTTTTATATAATAAATCATAATATTCTTTAGAGTTATTAGCATTACCTATTACTTTATTAACCCTCTCTTCAATTTTTTCAATAGAGTCATCAATCTTAATTGGTAGTTCTACTAAAGCTAAGTTATACATTAAAGAATAGTTTACTACTTGATTTATAGTCCCATTAGGAATAAAATACACTTCACCATCTTTAGATCGAATTTTCGTAGAACGTAATCCTAGTGACATTACATAACCTCCAGCAATAAAGGCTGCTTGATTATAAATTTTAACATTATCACCAACATCAAATTGTCCTTCGAGAATGATAAAAAATCCAGATATAATATCTTTAACTAAACTCTGTGCACCAAATCCAATAGCTACCGATGCTATACCTGCACTGGCTACAATACTCGTAGTATTAACTCCTAAGATTGATAGAACTTGAAAAAATGCAATAAAGTAGATTGTATAACGAACTGCACTTTTAACAAGTTTGTGTAACGTTTCTGATCTTTTCTCATTAAACTTTATATTAAATTTCTTATTGGCATTATCTCTAGTTGTCATCACGTAATCAATAATTTTATTAAAGATACGAACTAGTATTGATGCGATAATAAAAATTCCAATTATAAGCAATAGTTTTTCTAAAAGTGTAATAAGTAAATCAGTGTTACTTAATGAAGTTTTAAATTTTTCAATAATATTCATAATTATTCATCCTTGAATAATGAAATAATACGTTCAAATTCATCGTTGTCTTTAAACTCAATTTCAATCTTACCTTTTTTATTACGACCTTGTTTAATTGTTACAGAAGTTCCAAGACGCTTTTTAAGAATGTTTTCTTGCTCTTCTATAAAAATATCCTTAGCCTTCACTTTCTTAACTTCTTTCGGTTTAAGTAACCTCGCTACATATTCTTCTAATTCACGAACAGACATTTTTCTTTCAACTACCAAAGCACAAACCTCTTCCATAGCTTTTTTTGTTTTTAATGAAAGTAGTGTTCGGGCATGAGCTGTACTTATAAGCCCTTGCTCAAGTTTATTTTTAATTTCTGTTGGTAACTTTAATAGTCGTAAACTATTTGCTATATACGGTCTACTTTTACCAAGTTTTTTAGCCAATTCCTCTTGAGTTAATGACATTTTATCCATCAGATTTTTATAACTTTCTGATTCTTCTAAAGCAGATAAATCTTCACGTTGTAAGTTTTCTAGTACGGCAAAGACCATCATTTCTTCATCTGTCATCTCTTTAATAATAGCTGGAATCTCTTTTCTACCTAATAGTTCAAATGCTCTATAACGACGCTCACCTGCTATAATGTAATAACCTTTTACAGCTTTTTTTACAATAATTGGTTGTAATAAACCATTTTTTTCGATAGATTCCTTTAACTCGTTTAATTTTTCTTCATTAAAATAAGTACGTGGTTGATATGGATTCTTTTTAATTTCATCGAGTGCAATTTCCACTATTTTATCATTATCTGTAACTATCTCAACATTTTCTGTAGCAAAAATAGCATCAAGTCCACGTCCTAAACCTTTACCTAATTTCTTAGCCACGTTCAATCACCTCTTTAGCTAATGATAAATATTGTTTTGCTCCATTAGAATTTTTCGCATATTCAATAATTGGTTCACCAAAACTTGGGGCTTCACTTAAACGTACAGTTCTTGCGATAACTGTTTCAAATGCTTTATCTTTGAAATGTTCTCTTACTTGTTCTGCTACTTGGTTAGATATATTTGTTCTACTATCAGTCATAGTAAGTAATACCCCAAAAATATCCAATTTAGAATTAAGATGCTTTCTTACTATATTAAATGTATTCATAAGCTGACTAAGCCCTTCTAAAGCATAATATTCTGTCTGTACAGGGATAATCACTCCATCAGCTGCAGTCAATGAATTTAATGTAATAAGCCCTAAAGATGGAGGGCAATCGATTACTACATAATCATACTCCCCTTTAATTTCAGATATTGCATTTTTCATACGTTGCTCACGACTAATCGCTGAGACAAGCTCAACTTCTGCACCCGCTAGTGCAATACTAGAAGGCACAATATCCAGATTTTCATAAGCTGTTTTAATTATTACATCATTAATATTAACTTCATCAACAAGAATATTATAAATTGATTGACTTATAGCTGCCTTATCTACACCAACACCACTAGTCGCATTCGCCTGTGGATCCGTATCAATTAATAGTACTTTCTTTTTAAGATGAGCTAACGAAGCTGCTAAATTAATTGAAGTAGTAGTTTTCCCTACTCCTCCTTTTTGGTTACATATCGCTAATATTTTCATCATTTACCTCTTTTTTTACATAGCGTGGTACAGTAACTTTAATAACCACACTTTCCATATTTTCTTCTTCTTCTTTGTTTAAATTTATATTATATTTCTCTTCCAGTTTAGCTATCTCTTTTATAAGTTTAGCTATAATTTTTTGTCCATCATAATTTACAGTTGGATTAAAAACTTTTGTATCTTTCTTAATCTTTAAATATGTATCAATTTTCTCTTCAGTTTGAGATACATTTAGATTTTGTGATAAAATTTGAACCAATAATTTCTCTTGAGCCGAAGGATCTAACTTAACCATAGCACGACCATGACGTTCGGTAATTTTCTTAGTATTTATTGCATCAATAACCTTTTTACTAAGCTTTAATAAACGAAGTTTATTGGCTACAGTAGCTTGAGTTTTCCCTAAAGACTTAGCTAGTTCGTCTTGAGTAAGCTTATTAATTCTAAGTAACTCTTGGTATGCATGCGCCTCTTCAATTGGCGTTAATTCTTCTCTTTGAATATTCTCAATTAATGCAAGTGTCGCCATCTGTTCATCAGTTAATTCCTTGACGATAGCCTTAGTTGTAGCATATTGTAAATACTTAATAGCTCTTAAACGTCTTTCCCCAGCAATAAGTTCATAGAATCCATTTCCCATATCACGAACTGTAATAGATTGAAGTAAACCATTCTGCTTAATTGATTCAGCAAGTTCCTTGATTTTTTCTTCTGTAAATTCACGACGTGGCTGGTATTTGTTCGGCACAATCTTCTCAACCAAAATCTCTCTAAGTACATCATCATCAGAAATACCTACTTTTTCTGCTCTCTGTGTTAAATCATATAGCTTACTAAATGGTTTTACACTCTCTGTCATATTTTACCTCCTATTACTTTATATACACTAATACAATATCATACTTTAATATAATTGTCAAAAATATTTCCCGATATACACTATCAAATAAACCTTATAAAACAGTACTTTAAAAGAATATTTCCGAAGTAAAGTAGATATTATTTTAAAGATAATAAAAAAAGTGTAATCATAAATGATTACACTTTGTACAGGGACGGCAGGAATCGAACCCACACCAAAGGTTTTGGAGACCTTTGTTCTACCGTTAAACTACGTCCCTAAGAATGGTGGGAAGAAGTGGATTCGAACCACTGAACCCGAAGGAGCGGATTTACAGTCCGCCGCGTTTAGCCTCTTCGCTATCTTCCCAAAATATAAAAAAATGCCGGCCAGAGGACTTGAACCCCCGACCTACTGATTACAAGTCAGTTGCTCTACCAACTGAGCTAGGCCGGCAACATGGTGCCTCGAGACAGAGTCGAACTGCCGACACATGGAGCTTCAATCCATTGCTCTACCAACTGAGCTATCGAGGCATTATTTAATTTTGACATAAAAAAATGGCGGTCCCGACGGGAATCGAACCCGCGATCTCCTGCGTGACAGGCAGGCGTGATAACCGCTACACCACGGGACCTATTATTAAAAATTGCGGGAGATGGATTTGAACCATCGACCTTTGGGTTATGAGCCCAACGAGCTGCCAGACTGCTCCATCCCGCGATAATAAAAATGGAGGAGGAAAGGGGATTCGAACCCCTGCGAGCTTTTACACTCCTGTCGGTTTTCAAGACCGATCCCTTCAGCCGGACTTGGGTATTCCTCCTTGATTAATGGTGGACTCTGCAGGACTCGAACCTGCGACCGATCGGTTATGAGCCGATAGCTCTAACCAACTGAGCTAAGAGTCCGTGTTCCTGTGAATTCACTAACTATTATTGGTGGCGGCAGAGGGGATCGAACCCCCGACCTTACGGGTATGAACCGTACGCTCTAGCCAGCTGAGCTACGCCGCCAATAAAGGCTAAATTCATTATTTAAAATGGTGGAGCCTAGCGGGATCGAACCGCTGACCTCCTGCGTGCAAAGCAGGCGCTCTCCCAGCTGAGCTAAGGCCCCATATTAATAATGTTTAAATATTTTCAATGGTCGGGAAGACAGGATTCGAACCTGCGACCCCTTGGTCCCAAACCAAGTGCTCTACCAAGCTGAGCTACTTCCCGTGATTTTAAATGGCGCGCCCAAGAGGAGTCGAACCCCTAACCTTTTGATCCGTAGTCAAACGCTCTATCCAATTGAGCTATGGGCGCTAATATAATGGTGCCGAGGACCGGAATCGAACCGGTACGGTATTGCTACCGCAGGATTTTAAGTCCTGTGCGTCTGCCAGTTCCGCCACCCCGGCACTATATTAACTATTGGAGCGAAAGACGGGATTTGAACCCGCGACCCTCACCTTGGCAAGGTGATGTTCTACCCCTGAACTACTTTCGCGAATATTTAGAAATGGTGCGGGTGAAGGGAGTCGAACCCCCACGCCGTGAGGCGCTAGATCCTAAGTCTAGTGCGTCTGCCAATTCCGCCACACCCGCAAAAGAATGGTGAGCCATGAAGGACTCGAACCTTCGACCCTTTGATTAAAAGTCAAATGCTCTACCAACTGAGCTAATGGCTCTGATTAAAAATGGTGCCGGCCAGAGGACTTGAACCCCCGACCTACTGATTACAAGTCAGTTGCTCTACCAACTGAGCTAGGCCGGCATAAATGGTGGAGGTTAACGGGATCGAACCGCTGACCCCTTGCTTGTAAGGCAAGTGCTCTCCCAGCTGAGCTAAACCTCCATATCAAAAGTCTGGCAACGTTCTAGTCTCACAGGGCGTAAGCCCAACTACATTCGACGCTAAAGA